>Ga0187815_10001213_pt1 | contig 12225 bp, 28 predicted proteins | sample NC_S_5_FD_132962 | JGI IMG/M metagenome (GOLD analysis project Ga0187815, IMG submission 132962) | Wetland sediment microbial communities from Neuse River Estuary, North Carolina, USA - ASW-S_5 | ecosystem: Environmental > Aquatic > Freshwater > Wetlands > Sediment | place: USA: North Carolina...
CCCGAAGTGCGCAAAGCGCAGAGCCTACAAGCGCGAATGGCAGCGACGATACCGGCGAGATGCGAAAGTACGCGAGTTCGAGAAGCTGAAGCGCAAAGCGAGAGGTGACCGATGAACGACATGCCCACGCACGGCGATAATTTTGTGCGCATCGACCGCGTAGAGGATTACGACATGCGCAGAGAAAGTTCGCGCCCTCGTGCGACGAAAGGAGAATAGCAGAGATGAGCATACACAAAGAAGCGCATGAGTTAGCCGGTAAAACGGTCGTGCTGCACTGCCTGCCCGATCCGGATGAATTGAACGGTAAATTATATCGCATTGAGGATTGGTGGGATAGAGTGGCTGGATGTTCTTGGATGTCTTGCCAAGGTAATCCTGCATGTTTGAAATATGCACTGCGCTCTGCTCGTGAGCCTCTACCTACTGATAATGAGGTGGTCTACGGAAAGGTAGATGGCTTGGGCCATTTAGTTCATGTCACAGAACTAGGAGGGATTGCAAAGGAGAATAGCGATGCCTGAATCCTACGGCAAGTGTGATGTGTGCGGAAAACCTATCTGGCAGAGTGAGAGTATCGGATTTGCCGATGTGAGCGGATATTGCCTGAATCCGCATTTGTGCGAGGAACGGGAGAAACAGCGCAAGGAGAAGGAGAATAGGGATGCGCCAAGCGATTAGTTATTCGGAGCATTTAAGAATCAATGCAGTAGAGTATCCAGGCACTCGCCAAATTTGCGCGAAGTGTGGTGAGCCGACTGGACGGTGCGAGGACGATTCAATTTTCATCGGCGATGAAGGGCCGCTATGTGAAGCGTGTTACGCGGCAGTAAAGGAGCCTAGCGATGGAACTGCGTGAGATTTGCGCGAGAATGAAGCATGGTGTACCGGCACGCGAGCATCGGTGGGATTATCAGTCGCCCACTGTGCTGATTCCCGTTGCTGCGTATGAAGAATTGTGTCCGCGCTGCCAGCTCGAATCCACGGTCCCCGCCTACGAGCGCGTGGTGGAGGCGCTGCGCTCTGCGCTTGAATGTATCGGCGAATTTTTGGACATAGATGGAAAGGAGTGGAAGGAACTGCCGCTGCGTGATTTCTATGAACAGTGGGAGGAGGCTCTCGCGCCCTTCACGCCGGCAGAGCAAAATAAGAATCTCAAATTCTGCGAAGGCTGCCGCAAGCAAGTTGAGGGAGAGTTGCGAAGCACCAATGGTTACGGGAACATCTGTCAGTCTTGCTGGGAAGCCATTAATTAAGCACAAAGGAGCGAAGATGCGGAAGGCTAAGTTTCGAGTGGGGCAATGGGTCGCAATTCGTGGCTTTGAGACAAATGACCCGCGCCAGTTAGGGATTGTAAAAACTATTCGTCCAGATTTGACAGTGCTTGTTCGCACTGTCATGGACGACGAAGTAAGCGAACTGGTATACACGTTGGGGGAATTGCGCCCACTGACGCAGAGCGAAATCGGCCCGCGCAAGAGGAGGAAGTCGTGATGTTTGTAGGATTCAGTGAAAAAGACGGCGAGGCGCTTTACGACAGCGAAGAATCAGCGATTGAGCGCGCCAAGGCAATGCGAACTTGGGATTGTTCTGACGCTAAGGTAATGGTTCAAAGATACAAGTGGATGCCGTCGTGGTTCATCCACTTGTTTCGTGACACAAGGTTTGAAATTCTGGTGTACATAGAGGTGGGCCGTTGAACGAATTCAGTGAATGGGAATTGCTGTCGGACGATGAAAAGCGCGAACGCATCCGGCGAACGTTGCATCCTGAGCTGGACAATCAGTTGCGCTCCCGCGAAGCCGCGCTCGTGGAGTTGGCGATTGAGATGGCTGCAAGGCATGAGCCGTGGATGAACCCTGACACTAACTGGATTGATTGCAGATGTGGAAACTGGTCAGACGATGACGGATGGAATCAGCACATTCGCAGAACGATCGCCGCCGACGTGATCCGCGAGTACGAGGAGAGACAGAAGGGAGGTGCGTGATGTCGAATGATGAGAATGTGGAGTCCCGCGCACGGTGCGGCCATTTGATGTGCGATATTTGTGGGACGCGAAGTTGCGACGATGGATGTATTCGTCAGTTCGGGAGAATTGCGGCTTGTTCGTCTTGCGTAAGAAGGTGCGTTCAATTCAGCTATGAAGCAGCTTGCACGTTTGGGGGAACAATCATCGACACGAGTAAACCGTGTGGCAACGGGCGCAAGGAGGCTTCGCGGACATGAGCAAGTCAACTTGGGTATCCACAAATCATTCCGAGCCTGATGTTTACATAAATTGCCAAGGTCAGAACTGTGGCGGAATCATCATGTTCAATGCGAAAGAAATTCTCGACCGTAAAGCTGTACCGACGAATACCTCGACTCCGTGTCGTCATTGCGGCTGGCATCCAGCATACCCGCCGGAACCTTGGTTACCATTGAAAGATGCAGAGTTCGGAAGCGCAAAGGAGCAGCCATGAACCCATCCGACGAAGTGCGCGAGGAAGCGCAGCCCTCGGCAGGCGCGGGAATGAGCGGGGAGGATGAACTAGTGGAGCAGCTCGATTTGGCTTTTGGACACATGGGAATCGGCAAAAAGACATGCAGGAATTTTATTCAGAGGGCAGGGTTGCCCTTGATTCGCACCTACGTTGCCTCGCGCGAAGAGTTGGCGTCGGCTGCGATGCTGGAGCAGGCGTGCTCACAAATGGAAGCATTGTGTTCGTGCAACACGAACTCCGGAAAGCACGATGAATGTTGCCAATTAACTCTCGCCCATAAGTGGCGAGGAAAGATTCGCTCCCTCGGCTCAACAAACGCTCTGGCCGAAGCGTTGCGCGAAGCGAGAACAGAGGTAATGAAAAAACTAAATGGCGAGTGGATGTATCAACTTGCTTTGCATAATCAGATTCTAACTTTTGTCGATGATACGCCAGAAAAACTAGCTATTCGATTATCTGAATGGTCAGATTGGAAAGCACAAGCAGCTGAACGTCGTATAGCTCAAGCGAAGCTGGAAGAAGCTAAGTGGTGGAATGCGCGAATGGAAACATTGCAACCGGAAGCATACGAGCGCATCCGCGAGCTAGAGACCGCAGACGGCCACGAGAACGCGCCAGAACGTGCGTAGAACGCGCCTACAGGCCGCCAGAGCCACGCAAAGCGCGTCCTAGCCTATTTCCTTGTTCTTGGGCTTTCGGCCCGTCTTGGAAGCGCCCAGAGTGAATTTAGGCACTTCTGAGGCAGCGATGAGCCATTTTCCATCAACTCGTTTGGCATCAAGGCGTTGCGCTGTAAGCAGCTCATAGATGCGGCTGGGGAGCTGGCGCGTAGCGCGCGAGAACTCAGAGACGGTGAGGTAGTCGCTCATGATTACGCCTCTCGCGCGTTCATCTGCGCGGCCAGATATTCAAAGTCGTTCTGAACGTCCTCTTCGGAGCGCTCCTCGAACGTTGCTATGGCGTTTCGAAGGGCACACAAAGTTGCCTGATTTCTGAGTCTTAGGTAATCGTTGGGCATTCGAAGGCACAGCACATAGCCTTGCTTGCAGGCGAGGTAAAGCTGTCTCTCCATTCGCGTTCCGTCGTTCACTGTCGTTCTCCTTTCGCTCATTCGCGTCCCTCGGCTTTGGCGAGCGCCGAAAATAGCTTGTTGATTAGCTCGGAATCTTGGTCTTGGGTCTGAAGCGCGCGGCGATATGCGAACGTGCAAGCGCTGACCAGCTCATCGTGGCAGTTCACAGCACGGACGATGAATTCGGCGTTAGCTTTGGTAATGTCTGGCAAATCTCCGCTCGCGCAATCGGCAACCACTTCATCTCCTGCGCAAACCAAGTCTTGAGCACGATTGACAGTTACGTGCCACGGCGTCGGTGTATGCTTCACTTCGCGTGTTTCGCTCATTGGGATTGCTCCTTTGCGCGTTCGCGCTTCGCTTCAACGCGCGGGACGTGGCGTGCGCTTCAATTCAGCAGCCAGAAAGCCGCACGGTTCCGGTTGATGTTGGGCATCCGCAGATTCGTTGACGCCATTGGCGTGGTCACGCTTCGCTTTCGCATATTCCTTCCGCGTAAGCTGATTCGCTCCCGTACCACGATTCAATCTCCATCCGCAACGACAGGTATATCCGAACTTCGCCATCGCTCGCCTCCCTTTCGCTTAATCCCCTTCGTCCGATCCCGCGCGAACGCGAGAGCGGACGCTGGGGACTAATTTGCGCCAGTTTTTCCCTGCCTTGTATGCATCTTAAAATGCTCCTCTATCTGCGCTCGTGTCCGTAAACCAGGATAAACATATGTCCACTTACCGCAAGAACATTCGGCCATCGCGTCGTGAAAACACGTAATAATTAACTCGTGCTTTCTGTTTGGTTTGCTATTCAATTCCCGTTCCCCGCGCACGATGGCCAGAAAGTGTTCGCGGTCAAACGCCTTGTTGGTTTTCTCCAACTCAAACGCGATGTCACAGGCAACTCCGTAGACCACGCCTAGTTGCACGGACGGATTCGGATAGCTGTTATACCGCGAGTACAACGCGTATTCGATTGCTTCATAATCTTTCCGTGTCACGATTGCACCTCCTTAGCCAGCGAGGGCGTAGGTAGGCCGCGAGACGCACGGGCAGCACAAAGATTGTGCGAACCGTTTGCTGGAAGATGCGCGGTGATGTCCACCATACCGCAAAGAGCACACGGTTTCGGTTCAGGCTGTAGGACGGCACCAAGTACAGACGCGGCTGCGTTGTACGCGAGTCTCTTCGTTCCGTTCTTCCATGCGTCCCGAATTACTTCACGAGAGCAGCCGCCGCATGAGTAAGCTGGAACATATAGTTGTGATTCGTCCGCGAAACGAAAACCGATACTCAGTGAAGAACTAATAAAAGATGAGCGAACCGCATGGAATTTGCCACACCCGTGGCAAATCATTACATGGTCATACGAATTGAACATCCCGTTATCCTTCACCGAAACCAATTGCGCTTTCAGTACTTCGATTGCCTTGATAGCTTGCGTTTCGCTTGTCATTGTCTGCGCTCCCTTTCGCTTAATCCCCTTCGCCAGCCGCCCGACGCGCAGACGGCTGAGGCTGGGGACTAATTGAACTTAACGAATCCGTTGGCGACTCGCCAATCCCAGCATTCGACTGCTTCATGCACAGCCGTTGAACCATCCGCTCCGCGAGCTGCAAACGTATCGGCATTCGCTTTGAGGTACTCAGCGACGAAGGCCTCTTTCATCTCTTGAACTTGCGCTGAACTCACCTTGTTTTCGCTCATTTTCACTTCCTCCATTCCCACGCACAGAGTGTCGCAGAAACGCACATTGTTGTCAATGGTTATTTCATGGGTGGCAAAAGAAATTTAACGCATCTAAAGGATTTAGCATTTTGGGCTTGACGCTCTTGCAAAAAGGGGCTATTTCCTGGGTACAGGAATGTCAAATCCTAATCCATCGCCGTTGACACGGTTCGTTCCTGGCAAGTCTGGCAATCCAAGCGGTCGCCCGAAGAAGCTGCCAATAACCAAGGCCTATGAGTCGTTTCTTGAGTCAAAGGCTACTGCTTTGCAATTCACTGGCGATGAATCAGTTCTTGAAGCAGCCGCTAAGTCTATGCTTCAGCAATTCGTTATGGGGAATGTAAAGGCCGCAACCGAAGTCACCGACCGCATTGAAGGCAAGCTCAAACCTCCAGAAACGCAGATTGACGCGCAGAATCGCTTCGAGATAACCGTGAGGCATATTGGGCTTCGAGATAGTTCTCCAGCCGAAACAGACTAAGCTCTGGAACGCTTGGCAATCCGGCCAATACACTCGTCTTGGATACGGTGGCGCACGAGGCGGTGCCAAGTCAGGCGGTGGTCGCCGATTGATGCTTCTGCGCCGGTCGCAGCATCCTGGCACAACCGGCTTGATTCTTCGCCGAACGTTCCCTGCGCTTTATAAGTCGCACATCTTCAAGCTATTCAGCGAGTTCCCTGAGACGCGCGCATGGTATCGCCAACAGGACAAGGAATTGCGCCTGCCGAACAAGGCGAGCCTGTTCTTTGGCTCAGCCGAGCATCCTGGCGACATGGCGTCCTATTACTCCGCAGAGTTCGACGACATCATGGTTGACGAAGCGCAAGAGTTCAGCCAGGAAGAGCTTGAACGCCTATCTGGCTCGAATCGCTCCACTTCCGGCAACATTGTGCCTGTAACGCTCTACACCTTCATGCCTGGCATCAGCGAGACAGGCTTGCCGCCCGTGGGGTTGGAATATCTCAAACGCGTCCTGGTCAATGGCGAACTGCGCGGCGAGGAAACACGACACAGATGGTCGTTCATTCAGGCATTCGCATGGGACAATGTGGAATGGGCGCGTGAATCGCTAACTGCCAGCTCATTGACCGAAGAGGATTTTTACTCATGGGACGCGGAAAGGCGCAAGCAATGGTTCATCGAGCACACTGAGTTCGGCGCAACGTTGTCGGCTATCACAAGCGCGCCACTGCGCCAGGCGTGGCTCGAGGGCAAGTGGACAGCGTTCAGCGGCCAGTATTTCGACACATGGAACTTCGAACGGCATACGCGCGAAGAGTTCGAACTTCAGCCCTGGGCGCGCTATTGGCTGTCAGGCGACTGGGGAGATTATCACCCTGCCTGCATTTACCTTCACGGGATAGATTCGCGCGGCATTGTGGTCACAGTCGCAGAGCTTTGGGGCAGGCACTTCGATGAGCAAGAGCTTGGCCGCAAGATTGGCGAGATGTGCGCTGGCAAGCAGGTTGAGGCGTTTCCGTTCTCCTGGGACGCATTTGGCAGGCTGTCGAAGCGCACGCGGCGTCCAATCACTGAGCTAATCACTCAAGGCCTGCCTGACAACGTGCCGCGACCGTTTCCTGCCGATGCATCGCCCGGGTCGCGCATATCCGGCTGGCGCTGGATGAAGCATCTGATTGAGACTGACCGTTGGCTCGTTCTGCGCAGTTGCGCAAAGCTCATAGAATGCCTGCCGACCTTGATGCGCGATATGCAGAAGAACACTGAGGACGTGCGCAAAGTAGACTGGAGCGAGAACCAGATTGGCGACGACCCTGCTGACGCTGCACGGTACGGCCTTCAGTACATGCAGAGCGAGATACCGCAAGCGCCAAAGCCTGGGCCACCTGCGCAAACGGGCGAATACGAGGCATTCAAGCTCAAGGAGAAAATCGCAGGGATGGACGCGCGCGAAGACCCGAACGTGGCCGTGACGATTTCCAATCTGCCAAAACGCAAGCGCGGCGTCATCCTACGTTAATCCAATAGAGATGCGATTCTTCAAGGAAAACTCGCACAAGCCCGATGCGGGACTCGTGATGCTGGCCCAGGCCATTGAGACTATGCAGAACGAGATTTGCGACCGTCTGGACATCCTTGAGGGGCGATTGGACGAACTGAAGCAGCAGACAAGCTCCGAACCAAACGGGGAGATTATCGCGGGTCATAAGCCCTGGACGCAGCGCCGCGATGCGCGTGTGAAGAGGCACTTTAGCGTCGAACAACTCATCAATAAGCTGCAAGCGGGAGGCAAAACAGATGCTTGATTACGCGGGAAAGCATTCGCCTGGCGGATTCAGCCGAGCGATTGGGCACGGCAAGAGTTTGGCATCGCCAGAGGACGCGGCGAATGAAAACGCCCAGAAGTCCAAAGAGCGCGAGAAGGAAGCCACTTCCAAGGTCGCATCTCATGCCAAGGAAGTCACAATCCGCAAGGAACCGAAGCCCGAAGGCGGCCACAAGTTCACGGTGCGCACGCAGGACGGACGAGAGACTGAGCATCCTGACCACAAATCAGCAGCCCATCACGCCGCAACCGAGTTAGGCGAAACGATGGAACCTGCGTCTGCGCAGGACGAAGTGCCGGAAGAGAATCCGTTGGGCCAAGCGCCGATGGAGGGTGAGGGTGCCAGCGGTCAGTAAGGCGCAAGACAGATGGTTGCATACTTCATCGGCTGAGAACGCTTTAGGCCTCAAAGGCGTCAAGGAATGGCTGGCAGCGACAGGCAGCCCAAAGAACTTGCCGGAGCGCAAGAAACCGAGGAAGGACGATGGCATACAAAGGCAGTAAGCCGCTGACTCATGCGGCATCGAAAATCAAGAATCCTGGCGTGACCACGCGAGCCGCGAAAGCCGCTGGCATATCCACGCATGAGCAGGAAGAGAAGTGGGCGCACACCACGGGCAACAGTCCTGAGGCCAAGAAAAAGCGCGCGCGCGGCAATCTCGGATTGGCATTCTCGCACGCGCATCACGGAGGGTAACTTGCCAGCATACGGCTCAAAGACCGGCTATCAGCTCTACGGCAACCAAAACAACGATTCGGTCTACCTCATTGGCTACAAAGCCCAAAGCTGGAACTCTGTGCCTGCGCTGCAATCGGATTCCTACGAGACGCCAGCGACGAATTACAACTCGATTCCTTGCGCTATGGCCAAGCCGTTGAGCGGGGAAGTGCAGATGGTGTGGCGCACGCAATACGCATCCACGCCTGGTTCAGTGTCTATGGCGCTTCAGGGCGCGATGGACGATGTGACCGGCGAGTATGTGACCATCGACACTTCCACGAACACAGCAGGCGAGACACGCACCATCGCTTCGCCGTACCGCTTCCATCGCATCCATGTCACGACAGGCCCAGCAGTTGGAGCTATCGTAGCCGTTGGGACGGTGTAATCCGCATGGCCTCGCGCCGCGTTGATGTTCCACCGGAGCGCATTCCCGCTCTGCGCAAGCTCGCGGAGCATGTAGCGAAATCAGATACTTACCCGCGCATCGACCAAGTGGTACGCGCGACCACGAAACGCTTCTACTGGCGCAATATCTTCGAGGCCTATTTCGACACAGGAAAAATGGGCTGGGAGTTCCCTGACGGCTCAGATGGCGATGCGCCGCTGCATTACTGCATACCAATCTTCCAGCAATACGGTCGCGGGTTCGTATCGCAAGTAGGCGTTGTGCCGCGTGTGCGTTTCGATTCGCGCAAGATTCAGAACCCTGCCATCGCGCCATTAGCCACTAAGGCTGAGGAATACCGCAAGGACATTGAATCGGCCAATGAGGTTGAGGAACTGGCTGCGAAGGTAGCGCGGTTGTTCTGGACGGATGGGCCAGTGCTGCTCTACGTCAGGCAAGTGCGCGACCCGCGCTTTGGCCTGGACGATGATGGAAGGCCAGATGTAGGCCCGCGCATTGATGCGTTTGGCATCCTTGAAGCCAAGATGCCCATCAATATCAGGCATTTACAGGACTTCCCGCAGCTTCAAATCGCCATTGAGATTGATGCAAGCCAAGCCTGCGCATTGCTCAAGACTGACAAGCCGCCGAGCATGACTGCTCCAGGCGACAATATGTTCGACCGCACATCGCGTCTCGCTGTGACGCAAGGAACAAGGCTCTTGGCTCCTGCGAGCGATACGGGCGAGAACATGCCGACGTGGCAACGAACTTGGGTAAGGCCAGCCGTGTATCGTGTCGCGCTCAAAGAGGACAGGCAATGGCTCGCCGATGAGTTCCCCGAAGGCGCTTATATCTCCTACATTGGCGACAAGTTCCACGAAGCGCGTTCTGAGACGATGGATGCGTGCTTTGCGACTGCGTATCCGATTGACGCAGATGGTCAGTCAACCCCCGCGGCTGGCGACCAAATCATGGACTCGCAGGACTTGCTGAACGATACGACCGACCTTTGGGCCGAGACTCTTTTCAAGGCCATTCCGGCCATCTATGGTGATAAAGGCCTCATCGACTTCGCCGCGATAGCGAAGCAGGACGCTGGGCCTGGTGCGCACTACCCGACCAAGCGCGAGATGACGCCGGAAGATGCGATGGCGAATCACTTCTGGGCTGAGCCAATGGCCGAGTTTCCGCAGGCAGGCGTGACACTTCACCAGGCGTTGCTCACCGGCATTCCGCAAGGCCTGACAGGACTTTATCCCGCCGTGCTGGGCGATACAGACCCGGCATCGAAGACCAAAGGCGGATTGCTTGCCATTCGAGATGCCAGCCGAGGTCAGCAAGGGCCAGCGTGGAAATCATGGCGCACAGCTTACAAGCAAGTGATTCTTCTTGGCGTGCGGTCATGCTTCGAGCAGGACAACGACCCTGCCGCCGAAGAATTCACGGAGTACGGCAAAGACATCTGCCTGCAAGGTGATGAGACTTTCCCGATGACGGATTTGGAGAAGCGCGAATCATTCCAACAAATCGTAGAGTCAGCGAATGCTGGCAATCAGCAGGCCTCTGCGATTCTCGCTGACCCGCAGAATGGCGAGACTGTGAAGCGCATGATTGACTTGCCCGACTTGCGCATTCCTGGACTTGAAGAGTCTGAGAAGCAAATGGCGGAGATTGCCGAGCTTCTTGAGCAGTCGCCTGTGCCCGATATGACAACGCCGCCGACACCGCAGAATCCTCAACCTTTGCGGCCATCCATCGGCATTGACCCTGACTTCGACAACCATGCAGTCGAATTGCAGCGCGGCACCGACTGGATGAACAGCGCCGAAGGGCAGCAGGAGAAACAAAGCAATCCCGAGGGCTTTATGAACGTGCGCCTGCATTTGATGCTGCACAAGACGCAGCTCGGCCTTCAGCAGCAATCAAACGAGAAGAAAGGTTTCATGGCGCAAGCAGCTCTTGAATCCATCAAGCATCCAAAGCCAGCGCCCAAACCTCCCAGCATCAGCTTCACAGGTCAGCAACTTGGGCCGAGCGAAAGAGTTCAGGCGCTCGCGGAGGCTGGCATTGATGGAACGCAGGACGAGCTTGCAGCGCAGCCCGTTCCGACTGGAGCCGCGCAATGAAACGCTGGTTCCTAATGACTCCGAACGGAACTGTATCCGCGCCATCCTTCACCGGAACTCCTGCGACAACTACGCCGACTTATGTTAAGGTCATCTTGTGCACGTCTCCGTGAAACAGTGAGAACGCTTCATTGGGCCTCTGAGCTTCTCGCGCGCTATGGTTCCAATCCCTACGGCCATCCCAATCTAAGACTATCGTGGTCTCCGCACGTCGCACGCATCTTCGGCGGTTTCTGGCAAGACCACGGAGTTCTCGAATACCGCAGGTCATTCGATGCTCGTCAGCAATGGATTCTTGAGAAATGGTTCCCAGCGCGATTCTGGGGAGACCCTATAACCTGGCTGCGCGATGGCATGACTCCTGAAGGCTTTCTCTCGAATGGCCCGTATCCTTATCGCGGAAAATACCTGGAAGTGTTTCGCTTCGAGCAAACCCCTGAACCTGGCCTCGTGCTTTTCGCCGCTCGCCAGACCATGATTGCACACACAAGAACGCGAACGGATATACGTCGAAGGCTTGAAGATGAGAAAGATGCAGAATTGCTATTGCGCGACAGGGAAATGGAGGATATGCTCTCGTCAGTTCGGATGGGGCAGTTCCAAACAGGAGCGAGCGGAAGATTGGATGATGCCGATGAGCGCCGATTCTGGGAGATACGCAACAGGATGAACGATTCTCGCATGTGGCGCAATGCTCCTACATCCAAATTCCAGCAAGGAACGGAGGGTTAATGCCGCGCCCAGAGCAAATCAAGAAAGAGCAGCTACTCATCAACCGAGGGTTGTCACCAGAGCAGCGCGACCTGATGAATTACGAAACGCCGCCTGTCTGGATTCACAACGTCGGGTTCCTTCCACATTCGCGGTTCTTCAAAGGCATGGGGCAGATAAACCTCAAAGGCTCGAAGAACGGCAAGCCTGAGAGCATCACGCTCGGTAAGCGCGTCGTTTTCGTGTACGACAAAGGCGACCGCAAGCAGGGCGCTCTGATTCATACTCCAAAGGAAATCGCTGAAGATTTTCTGGGCACATCGCAATTCGGCGGCAATCATCCTACGACCAACCTGACGCTTCAGGGCTGCTTTATGACCACAAAGCCGCTCGACGAACTGCCAGTCAAAGAGCGCGAAACGCTCATCACTCAAGCGCAATCCAAGTTCGACGATTGGTGCCAAGCCAAAGTCATGGAGGCTGACGGCTATTGGGCGCTTCCTACACAGCGCGTCTGCATTTCTGACGTTCATCGTCAAGCCTGCCTGTATCTTGACGCCAAAGGATTGATTCTCGCCAAAGAGCACCAGTGGGTGGGCCGCTCGAACGCTTCTTCTGTGGGGATAACGGAATGTTGGGCTTGTGGGTCACCAATACGCAAAAATGTGGCTAAATGTCCTACGTGTCGTGAATGGCAGCCTGGAAAGGA
>Ga0187815_10001214_pt1 | contig 12215 bp, 14 predicted proteins | sample NC_S_5_FD_132962 | JGI IMG/M metagenome (GOLD analysis project Ga0187815, IMG submission 132962) | Wetland sediment microbial communities from Neuse River Estuary, North Carolina, USA - ASW-S_5 | ecosystem: Environmental > Aquatic > Freshwater > Wetlands > Sediment | place: USA: North Carolina...
CGGGAGGAGTGGTTGATGACCCCACCCACGCCGGACGCCTACCATGAGCCGACCCAGATCCAGATCGTGTTCCCCGCGGGGATCCTCCAGCCTCCGTTCTTTGACGTGACGATGGACGATGCCGTGAACTACGGGGCGATCGGGGCCGTCATCGGTCACGAGATCACGCACGGGTTCGACGATCAGGGACGAAGGTTCGACGCACGCGGGAACATCTCCGATTGGTGGACCGAGGCGGACGCTCGCGAATTCGCGGCCCGGGCCGCGGTGGTCGAGGAGGAGTACAACCGCCTGGAGATCCTGCCCGGCGTCCACGTGAACGGGAAGCTCACCCTCGGGGAGAACATCGCGGACATCGGCGGGGTGAGCATCGCGTTCGAAGCCCTGCAACGCAGGCTCGCGGCCGACCCTTCCCGGGGCAAGACGATCGATGGATTCACCCCGACGCAGCGATTCTGCCTCTCCTGGGCCCAGACGTGGAGAGCGAACATGCGCGAGGAGGAAGCGCGCCGTCGGATCACGATCGACCCGCACTCTCCCCCGCGTTTTCGCGGAGTGGTTCCGTTGACGCACCTCCCGGCGTTCTTTGAGGCGTTCCCACAATCTGACGCGTCGGGACTTGCCGAGGCGGCGGTACCCTCGGTTCGGATCTGGTGAGCGGGTTCGGCGCGGCCGCCGGTCGCGAATCCAGCCGATCGGACGCCCCCATGGTTCGCTATGTAGCCGGATTTCTTGGGGCCGGCCATGCAGCTTGAGCAGGCCGGCATTCGTGTGACGGACTGGGCGAAATCGCTCCGGTTCTATACGCGCGCGCTGGGCCTTCGTGTGGTGAAGCGCGGCGATACGCGGAGCTGGGGTGGGGGCCGATGGGCGCTGCTCGAGGACCCTCGCTCGCACCGCGTGGTAGAGCTCAACTGGTATCCGAAAGGGTCGCTCTTCTTCTCTCCCTACAGAGCCGGCGACGCTCTCGACCACCTCGACTTCACGATCGGGTCGGCGAGCCAAGCCACGCTCGAGCGGACCTACCGGCGGCTCTTGCGATTCGGCGCCAAGCCCACTCCTTGGCGACCTGCGACGACTCAGGGATGGATGGCGAGCGTGAAGGACCCCGACGGGGTCTGGATCACGATTGGGAGACGGCCGACGGCGGCGGAACGACGCGCGACAGGATAGGACCCTCGGGTTCCCAGCTCGATAGGAAGGCGGCTAGGCCGGCACCCTGTCGACCATCTTGATCGCGTCCAGAGGACATGCGTCTACGCACAGACCGCACCCCATGCACTTCTCGTCGTGAACCTTCAGCTTGTCCGATTCAATGGCTCGTGCATCGAAGTAGCAAGCCGGCACGCAGAGCCCGCAGGAGTCACAGGCCGCGTCGTCCGTGCTCTGGACGAGCGGGCCGTGCGCGTTGCGCCCTTCGGTCGCAATGAGCGCACAGCAGCACGGACAGCAGAAGCAAGAGGCGACGATCGATCCGTCCTTGCCCAGGAACGGCCTTGTCACCAGTCTCTTCTCATCGGCGAATTTCAGAAGCTTCTCGACCTCTTCCCTACCGACCGGGGTCACATTGCGGTCGGCCGGAACGAAGTCCGGTTCTAACCCCAGACAAACGTGCAATCCCCTCTTGCACGTCTTTCCCTTACCGACTCTGCAGATGCAATCCGCCGTCCAGAACTTCTCCTGCTTCAGGACCGCCGTTCGAGTCTCCTCGTGGGTCCATACTTCATGGTGGAACTCGTCGGCCATGGACTCGTCGTCCGCCATCGGTTCCCCGTCTGTGGATGGCTGATTCCTTCCGGGCAGATAGTTGCTCGCGACGAACCCTCTATGGCGTAGCGGCTGGGCTGGAACGCAAACGGCAAGGAGAGCTATCGAATCGCCCGAGCTGTGGGCGACCCTGCTCTTCCCGGTCCACCTCCCGTTCCTTCGATCGATGGAAACAGCAAGCCTCCGCCAACCCTGCGCGAGAGAATCCCGCGGCTCCTGATCAAGCTCCTCGCTGTCTACAGCTCCATCATCTTTTCTCTGATCCTCGCGACCGTGCTCGTTGGGTCCCACGACCCAAAGACCCGGGCCATCCTGCTGATGGCGGCGGGCCTCGTCGTTCTCTGGGTGTTCATCGGGGGCTTTCTCACGCTCCGGTTCCGGGATCGGATTCGGAACCGACTCCTCCGAGTCCACCTGGGGTGGGGATGGGTGTTCTTCCTTTTCGCTACAGCACTCGCGCTCACTGAGGAAGCCATCACCACGACGATGACCAACCTGGCCCCGGAATTCGGGTCCCGGGTCGGGGTCGCCTACATCACGGCCTCGAACAACTATCTGATCGTCATCGCGTTCAGCAGCGTGGTCGTCTTTGTTCCTGAGTTCGCGGGCTGGGTCCTCCTCCTGCGACGCTATGCGTTCACCCCAAACGAGGTGTTCCTGCTCTACGGCTTCCTCGGAACGACGATGGAGGCGAGCCTGAACCCTACGGCGTTGATTCTCGGGATCTGGTTCTTCGTCTACGGGCTCATGGTCTACCTGCCGGCGTACAGCCTTCCCCAACGGTTGGGGACTATTCCCCCGCGATGGTTCCACTACGTGCTGGCCTATTTCGTCCCGCTCGCTTGCGCGCTTCCCGTCGTCGGCGCGGACACTCTGCTCGCCCATTGGCTGGGAATCCACCTTTGGGGGTGAGGGCCGGCGTCGTCCAGAAGACTCGCCTCACCGGGGTCAGCCTGAATCTGCCGCCGACATCGCACCTTGATGGGGATGCGGCCTCACTAGATCAACGGCAGCCCATCGAGGGAAGGCAGTCGGCCCACCGGATACTCGCCGACCTTCTGGGCTCGCGACCAGGGGGATCGGTCGTAGAAGAAGTCGAGGCGGGCGCCGGGGTCGCTCGCAAAGCTCGGGTCGGTCCGGACTCGCTGCTCGAACTCGGCCCTCAGGCCCGGGTTCTTCGCCATCTCCGCTTCGGCGAGCTTCTCCACGACGTACGCCTCCCCGACCTCCTTCTGTTCGAAAATCGAGGCGAAGAAGCCCCAGCGCAGGGCCGAGTCAGGGGCTTCCGGCTCGAGCCAGTGGATGGCCACCTTCGAGAGCCGCTGGTTCAGAGGAACGACCGCTGATCCGGCGGGGAAGGGCACCGTCTCGGACCGGAGCTCGCATGTTCCGAACTCGCCGATCGCGCGCTCGACATTCCCACCGCGCAAGATCGGGAAACGTCCCTCGAACGGCTTCGCCGGCCATCGCATGCCGAAGCAGCGGTACCGCTCCACCGGGCCCACCCACTCCTCGGCGAGACGCTGAAGGGTCAATCCGTGAGCCGCCAGGACGTCGATGACCTGGGTCCACTGCGGCGGGATGATGTAGCCGGCCGGTGGTTGCACCGATCGCGCTACCTTGGTTCCGGAATCCATCGGGAGCGTTGCGTTCCATGGTTGGGAACCGAAGCGGATTGCGGTCGCGCCGGAGACTTCGCTCGGGAACCGGGTGAAATCGTACCCGCGGAACTCCACCGGAGTGGTCTCCCCACTCTTCTCGAAGTATAGGGGGAAAGACTCGCCGAGAGCTTGTTTCGACCCCAGCGAAGCCGCTGCCTGGTCCGCCTCGATGTTCAGCGCCATCAGGGCGGCCGCCTTCTCGTTCAGGATCTCGAGCAGGGACCGAAGGACTTCGTAGTTCCCGGTGACCCGGGTCCGGTAGTCCTTCAACATGTGCAGCTCGACCAAGAGGCCCGGCCGGTTCTCGAGGATCATGTAACCGGTCGAAAACCGCGGCGGGTTGTCGTGGAAGGCGAGACCCTTCGATGGGTCAGTATCGTCGTTCAGGAAGATGGTGCTGGGGAAGGCAAGATGACCGACCGCGTTCACGCGTCGGGTGAGCTCGGGCGTCACAAAATCCCGGATCCAGCGGGCCGTGGCCGGGAAGACATCCGGCGTGGCGTCGATGTCGAAGGTAACGTCGTACTGAAAGTCAGCCCCGTCGGTGACGTGATCGTCCACAAAGAAGTCCGGCATCCACCGGTGGAACATCCGGAGAAAGGCACGGGTCTCGGGGGCGTCGGCCTTCATGTAGTCGCGATTCAGGTTGAGATTGGTCCCGTTGGCACGCCATCCGGCGAGCTGGGGACCGTTCTGATTGATGCGGCTGTGGGGGGAGCGACGCTCGTGGCCGTCGATGTTGTAGACCGGAACGAAGACCAGCGCCACGTTCTCGAGGAGCTTCGCCTTCGCTCCGTCCTGCACAATGTCTCGAAGCAACGCCAGGCAGGCGTCCTTGCCGTCCATCTCGCCGGCGTGGATGGAGTTCTGCACCAGCAGGATCGCTCGACCGGCAGCGTGGATCGACGCGGAATCGAATAGGCCGTCTTTCGAGACGATAACGATCTTGAGGTCGCGCCCCTCGCCGGTCTTTCCGAACTCTTCGATGCGGACCGTGCCCGGATACGCGGAGGCGATTCGCTCCAGAAACCGGATCGTGGTCGCGTAGTCGGGCGTGGTGCGATAGCTGTCGATCTCGGCCGGGGTGCACCAATCCTTCGCTGTCCCTCGGGCGGTTCGAGCCTCTTCCGGCGGCTCCATGTGATCGCTCCTCCCGGTCAGGTTCCGGTCGGGATGATGCCCTTTCTCTCGACCATTAGGACGACCGTCCGCTGGGGTGCCCGAGGGCGGTGCTCGACGGTCTTTGGGATCACGACGCCCTGTCCGCGTGCGAGTTCTAGGGTCCGGCCTTCGAGGTCGATCAGCAGCTGGCCGTCGATCACGTGGAAGAACTCGTCCATGTCGTGGTGGTGCCAGTGATACTCGCCCTTGAGCACACCGAGCCGCACGACCGAGTCGTTGACCTCGCACAGGGTCTGATTGTACCATGGATGGACCGCTTCGGTCGCCAGCCGGCCCGCCTCAATGATCTCCAAGGGGCGGTAGAGGACGTTGAGGCGCGTGTCGTACCGTGAGTCTGTTCCTTCGGTCATGGCGACTCATCATTCGATGCTACGGCGCTATATGGCAGTCTTCAGGCTGCCATCCTTCTCGTGCTCTGACCGGTCGTCGCAGGACCTGCCGGTGCAATGCGCCACACACATCGAGTCCGCTGACTGGCGGCGGAATGCCGTCGTTCAGGTCGAATTGGTCACGCTGGACTCGGCGCGATACCGACGAAATCGAGCAACCGCCCTACCCTCCAAATCGCGAGCTCGATCTCGTTCTGGGTTTGGATGGTGACCCCGTGGAAGCGGTTCCTCAGCGTGGCGATGGTGTCCCGATGGATCTCTTCGGGGACGGACCACTGTGAGGAGAAGATCCGCTTCTCGAGCATCGCGATGGTGTGGGACGCCTGTTCCGGGGCTCCGAATCGCCCGATTGCAACGATTCGGTCGGGGGACAGCTGGCTGGCCAAGTCGCGTTCGTAGAGCCCCGGCCGTTTCGTGTTCCCTCCTCGGCCCTCCACCCCCCGGACGTACTCGAGTTCGAGGTCGGGAACTGCCGACTCGCGCTCCAGAACGCTGACGTACCAACCCTGCGTTGTACGACCGATCTCACGGAGTGCCCCCCGCCAGTCCTCGAGGAGGTGGAGCAGGCGGTTGGTCATGGCCACGTGGAACGTCCCGTCGGCGAACGGGAGGTGATAGGCGTCCGCGAGGACCGCGTACTGGAAGCCCTTCCGTTGCCCGATTCGAATCATCTCGCGTGAGACATCGGTCCCGACCACGGAGACTCTGGCCCTCTGCAGGGGCAACGATAGTCGAGCAGTTCCCGCCCCCACCTCAAGGAGCCGTCCCCCTCCAACCAACTCGCGAATCGTGGCGACGATCCGCTCGACCGCCTCGTCGGGAATCGGTCGGGTCTCGTCGTACAGGCCCGCAATCCGGTCGAAGGAGTACGGATAACGCGACACCGTCCACGGAAGCGGGCACTGCGGATAGGTACTCTCCTCTGGAGACCCGCCTGCCCCACATCGTTGAAACAGACTGAGCGTGATGCGTCTTGCACCGAGCACTGACGGGCGGGGAATGAACCCAAATGGGCGGGCCCCTCTACCTGCGAAGGCGCTTGGACCGCCGCGGGAACGGAAACGTGGCGACCGATGAGGCTCGTTCGACGACCGATGCGGCACCACGCGCGCGGCGTCAGTTGGGGCGAGTGTTGTTGCTTCTCGGAGCGTTGGACCTGAGTGTCCTGGTCCTGGTGATCGGCCTGGCGGTCGCCGCGCCCCATCTGGGCTTGACCTCTATCCAGCTCCTGGTCTCGATCTTGGCGGGGGTCGGGACAATCCTTGGGATCCGGGTCTGGCTCGCGGTTCGGCTGAGGAGACGGTCGGGGGACCTGTTCTAGCGCGCTTATCGCCCTTGGACCAACGGATTCCGAGCTTGAACCAAAAGGAGGGTGACCCCCCTCCTCTCTGGTGCGGGCAGGTGCGAGCCCATGTCCGACAAGGCGCGACCCGTCCCGAACCCGATCTTCTACAGCGGTGCGTTCGTCCTCGCCTTCGCGCTCTCCGTGGTGATGCTGATGACCGACACGAATCTTCAGACCAACTTCGGCACGACCTCGATGTACTACGCTCACTGGTACGTGGTGCTGGGCACTGCGGTCGCGGACCTCGTCGGAGCAGCCCTTCTGCTCACGTTCCGTTCTCGGACGGCGGTCAAGCTGGGGGTCATCGGCTCCGGCCTCCTCGTCGTCCTCTCCCTGGGCGTCATCGCCACTTACAGTCAGGTCGGCTTTGCCTCGGCCGGCGACTTCGCGAACTACCTGTTCGGGGTCACGTACTTCGGCGGAAACATTCGCTACCTCTACGACGTTCTCCTCGCGACGTACCTCGGGACGTTCGTCTGGGGGGTTGCCGGCCTGCTCCTTTCCCGGAATGAGATCCCCTCCGCACAACCGGTGACCGCGGCCGCCCCGCCGTCACCGTAAGTCGCCGGCTTCACTCGAGAGCGTCCGGCTGAGCGCCCGGTGAATTCGGCGCGGTCTTCGCCACCGCGAGCCCTCGAAGACCCGCGGTGGTGGGCTGAAAGCGAGTGCCCCGGGACGATTCAGCCGGCCCCGACGTGGTGGTCGATGGCGATTCCCGTTCGCACGGCACCCGAGACCGTACAGAAGTCGGCAAAGATCTCCACGCAGTGGTCGAAGCGGCTCCGGTCGGCCTCGTCCACCGGTCGCGTCACGATGTCCACCTTCAGCTGGCGGACACGGCGGCGGCCCTTCTCGTTCACTCCGACGGTCGCTCGAACCGTTGTGCGCACCGGCGTCACACGAACGTGGGCTCGGCTGAGCGTGCTCACCAGAGTCGAGCTCATGCAATGGCCGACCGCCATGGCGAGCGACTGGACCGGGTTCGGACCCCGATCGTGCCCGACGGGGGGAGGTTCGTCCACGGTGAGCACGGGGAACGGGGCGTCCTCGAAGGACACAGTGAACCGGTACTCCTCGACCTGCTCGAGTTCGGTGTGGGCGTCCGGGGCCGACATGCGCCCGGCACCGCCCGTTCTCTACTTGAACCAAACGCGCGCGGGTCCGGGGGTTCCCCTCCCGCAGCGCTCAGGGCCGGGCGTTGGGACAGATTATCTTCGGGCGATGGAAATGGAACAGTACGCACCATGGCGCGACTCTCGCTCTGGGTGAAACCCGGCAGCCGGACGGACGCCCTCGGGTGGGACCCCTGGCGAAAGTGTTGGGTCGTGAGCTGTCGGGAGCCTCCCACTGGCGGGCGAGCGAACCGGGCCGTGGCCATCCTGCTGGCGGACTGGCTTCAGCTCCCCCACGATGCCGTCCGCTGGACGAAGGCTGGCTCGTCGCATGCCAAGGTGCTGGCGGTATCCGGAATCTCCGACGCTGAAGTTGTGCGTAGGTTGGGAGACCTGCTAACTGTTCATCATCCTGGTCCGGTCCCGAAAGACGAGGAGAGGTAGCGCTCCGCTTGTGCACCGACGGACCACGGAGCCTAGCAGGGACAACCACCGCCGACGCGGTGACTCCTCCCCCCCGAGGGGCTTAAGGCGCCCGGAGCCGCTTCGCGGCCGATGCCCCTCCCCAGCGGCAACGAGCTCATCCTGTTCGTCTCCGGTGAGCCGGACACCGGCGTCGGGTCGTTGCACGACGGGAAGACCACGATCGTCGACCGCCTCGTAGGGATGGGCATGCCGTACGGGGGGCACGTTCCCGTCTCCCGATCCACGAACCCTCCCGGAAACGTCCCGCCCACCCTCGGTGAAACTCCCTCTCCACCGAGCGACGATCGACCGTGGCGCCTCCCGCCGGACCAGGTTCAGTGCGTGGACATGGTGCTCCGTATCGCGCGTCGCGAGCGCAGAACGGTGACCGTGGTGGACGTCAACCGGGCGGGGGCGCAGCAAGACCTCGTCCACCGGTGGGTTGGCCCGAACGACGTGTTGCCCCTGCTCGCACGGATGGACGGGTCGCGGCTCGAGGGAATCGAGGAGTTCGTCCCGCAGAAGGTCCGCAAGTTCATTCACCTGCCCTGATCCTCTTCCGGTCCGCTGACCACCGAGCGCCGTGGCGTGGGCCGTGGGACCGAGACTCGGTCTCTCAGCGACCCAGGGCTCGGGGGCTGGCTTCGGCCGTGGACGGCTCGACGTATCGAACCGACCGAACTCCCGGCAGCGCGAGCATCAGCACACCGTTGGCGAAGAAGCCGATCGAGGCGATCGTGTAGCTGAAGAGAATGCCGTGGCTGCTCGACAGGACGCCTCCCAGGATGAGCCCGGCGGGTACCGCCACGAGGGAGCCGACCATGTCGATGCTGAGGACCCGGGCCAGCACCTCGTTCGGCACGATCGCCTGCATCGTCGAGTAGTAGACCGTACCGATCAGGCCCAGCGAGAAGCCGAGGATCGCGGCCGCGCTGAGCGCCCCCGCGAGGGAACTCGCGACCACCAGGAGGACGGTGGCCCCGCCCATCACGAGCAAGCCGAGACCCATCACGACCCCGGCGGCGCGACGGGCGTGCAACCGCCCGGTCGAGAGCGCACCGGCCGCCGAGCCCGCGGTGAGGGCGGCCACGAGGTAGCCGAACAACGCCGGGTTGGGCCCCAGGACGACCGCCGCGTAGACGACGAAGAAGTTCGTGACGAACGGAAACAGCATGCTCGCCGGCAGGAAGGCGAGCGTCACTTCGAGCACGGGGAGATGGTTTCGCATGTAGGCCATCCCTTCGAGCAGCTCCGAGCGGATCGAGCGGGACGCCGCCGCTCCCCCGGCGCGGACGCGGCCGATCTCGGGGGCGAGCTGGAACAGCAGCATGGCGGAGACGGCATAGGTCGCCGCGTTGATCCCCAGCCCGGCGACCGCACCGACGAACGCGATGGCCAGCCCGCCCGCGCCGGCCCCGATCGTGTACGCGATCTGGGTCGATGCCGAGAGCACTCCGTTCGCGTCCTCCAGTTGGCCCCTCGGCACGATCCGGGGGAGGATCGCCTGGCTGGCGGGGTAGAACAGCGCCGAGAAGCTGTACACGAGGGTCATGACGGCCAGCACGAGGAGCAGCGAGAAGCCGACGAGATAGAGGGTGACCGCGAGTCCCAGCATCGACAACGCCCGAACGGTATCCGAGGTCACCATCAGTCTCCGACGGTCGTAGCGGTCCGCGAGGACCCCGGCGAGCAGCCCCAGAACGATCCCCGGTACCACTCCTGTGAGGCCGAGATACGCGATGTCGAGCGTGCTGCCGGTGAAATGGTAGATGAGCCAGCTCAGAGAAACTCCCGTGATGGACCCGCCGAGGGCGGAGGTCGTGGTGGAGCCGAGGAGAAAACGGAACCCGCGATTCACCAGGATGGGCTTCGAGGGAACGGTTCCACTCGACAATTCGGCCACGGTCGATGTGCCGACCAACGGCTTCGCCCGCGTTCCCACCGTGGGTCGCTACATGAAGGTGCCTTCGCTTCCCCGCTGCGAGGGTGCGAGAGCCACCGCAGGGTCAGGGCCGGAGCCACGGAAATCGAGTCGGGTCCGACGTGGAGAACATCATACCCCCGGCCACCGGAAGACACACGTGGCTCGTGCCCGACCTCAGCGCCTCGACTTGGGTGGGGCGGGGCCGGCCGAGCCAACCGCAACGGTCGCATCGTGCCCGAAAAGAGACCGCCGGCTCCGGGAGTAAACCGCGTTCCGAGCGACGGTTCACGACCTTGATGACGCGAACCGTCCACGAACCCGGTCGTGGTTCCCGCGGGACGTACACCGCGCCACATCGAGTTTTCGCGACCTAATCTTGATTTGGTTCGAGTTGAAACCCCGTGCCAAGTGCCCGGGGCGTGCTACCGGGTCGTTGGCTGGGAATCTCGTTCCATCACAGGATTATCCTCTCCTCTTGGGTGATTCGGTGATGGAGCGAGAGCCGGTCCAATCGATACGAACTCCCCGTAAAGAGTCGCGCTTCGGTTTTCCCTTCGAATTTGGCGGCCACGAGCCGGCCGATCGAATCCGCCTTCATGATCCCGCTACCCGAATCACCGCCGACGAAGATCACGCCGTACGGCTCTTCGGTGAGCACCGGAAGTCCGTCGGGGCTGAAGTTGTAGTAGCCGCCCCACGAGTTCTCGAGACGGACCGCCGTGGTCTCGAATCGCGGCAAGTACGGTGTGACCGCCGGGAGCACGTCGGTGCCGAACGCGTCGCGTTCGCCCAGCTCGGCCATGTTGTAGTCGAGCCGGCCGTCCCGGCCCGGATCCTCCCGGGTGCCGATGGGATGGGCCACGGTGTCAACGATGCCGACCCACAAGTGTCGCTGACGGTGGATGGGCTTGAGCGTCGCCCCGGTCGGAAGGATCAGGAAGGGTAGGCGGGCCTTGCCTTGGTCGGCGTCGATCGGCGCAACCGGAGGCTCCCAGCCCAACAGCTCCTCCACGCCGGGGCCGGAGACCGAGAAGAGAAGCTGGGACCGCGGACTGCACGCCGTGGCGACCCCGAGTGGATGGAGGATCCTCTCGGCCCACGCTCCGGCGGCGACGATCACTTTGTCCGCCCGAACCGACCGGCCGTCTCCGAAACCGACCCGCGAGATGTGCAGGCGTCCTGGCATCTGTTCCTGGAAGGCAAACGGCATCTTCGAGCGCTCATGGAGCAGGATCTCCTCTCGCCCCTCGAACGAGAGGCGTTGAACGCACGTGTCGAACGCGAACTCGACGCCGAGGCTCCGCGCCTGTTCGTGGTAGAAACCGGCCAGCATCTCCGGGGCGACAGTGCCGCATCGCCGGCCGAAGAGTCCCCCGGCGATGGGCTCGGGAGGGCTCGCCTCGTCCCCTTCGTACCACCTCTTAGGCGAGACATCGAGACCCGGGCACGATCGCAGGTCGTCCAAGCTCACCGGCCGGGCATCGATCGAATCGCCGCTTTCGGATACCAGTGAACTGTACTCCTCCATCTGGCGCTCCGGAAGGAGCCAAAGGTACCCGTAGAGGTCGAGCAGGGGGGAAGGAGTCCGCAGGTCTTCCCGGTCCTCCATCAGGTGCCGGTAGAAGGCGATCGAAGACTTGGCGAGAAGGTGGTTGTCCTGCGAGCTGAACACGTCGCGCACCATCGCGTTGCTCGCGCCCATCGAACCCTCGCCCGGGCCCGACCGCGCGTCGACCACCAGGACCGACAGCTCGGGATGGGCGAGGATCAGATGGTACGCCGACGCAAGGCCCAAGGCCCCCGCGCCCACGATGACCACGTCGTAGCTGTCCTTCTTCGGCACGCTCGAGAACCCCGCTCAGACGGTTGACGAGTTCCCGAGGTTTCGACGCTTTATCAAGCGACCTCCGACGAATGTCGCCGCCGTCACGGGTCGCTATTTCCTCGCTCGGTTCTCCGCGACACGCTCACGAACAATCCGCCGTACGAGATCCACGGGGATCGGCCGCTCCGGTGTGAACTGGAGCGTTCCCTTCCCGGCCCGGAACGGCTTCAGCTCTCTTGCGAACTTGCGGAGGACTACCGTGCTCCCCGCGAAGAAGCTGCCGTGGTCCTTGAACGCGGCGTAGTAGACCAACATGCCGTTCAGACGAAACGCTGGCATCCGGTAGCTCAGCACCTCTTCGGCTTCCGGCGCGGTCTCACGAATGGTCTTGCGAAGCCGCTGGAGGGCGGCACGCATGTCGGGGGGGACCCGCGCAAGGTACCCGTCGACAGCGTCCGTTCCCGGGCTCGCTCGTCGGCTCATTCGGCTTTGGGCACATGACGGCGAGATATGACCATCGTGGGCGACGAGTGGCTCGTGCTCAC
>Ga0187815_10001216_pt1 | contig 12211 bp, 11 predicted proteins | sample NC_S_5_FD_132962 | JGI IMG/M metagenome (GOLD analysis project Ga0187815, IMG submission 132962) | Wetland sediment microbial communities from Neuse River Estuary, North Carolina, USA - ASW-S_5 | ecosystem: Environmental > Aquatic > Freshwater > Wetlands > Sediment | place: USA: North Carolina...
ACAGTGTCGATTGATAGCGCGACTGGCCAACCACGTGTGCCATCCTGCCCCCGAATCAGTCTCTGCCTACCAAAAGCTGCCTTCACAGCGTGGTTTTTACACGGCCTGTTTCGCCGGGACGACGGCGAGGATGAGGTGCCGCTGTCAGCCCCTACGCCTCGCCCTCGGTGTCGAACATCGCCGCGTTCATCGCTTCCTGTGCGGACTTGCCGGCCCACACCACGAACTGGAACGCGGGGTAGTAGCGCTCGCAGCCATGGATGGCGCCGGCGACCATGGCCTTGCATTGCCCGGTGGAGGCGGTCAGGCCATTCGGCAGCACCAGCGCCTGGCGGTGCATGATCATGCCGGTGTGCATCCACAGATCGAAATGGCCGATCCACAGCTGCTCGTTGATGGCGGCGATCAGCCGTTGCACCTCGGCGAGCCGCGCCTGCGGAATCTTCATGTCGAAGGCGCAAGCCAGGTGCAGCGCCTCGATCTCGCTCATCCAGGTGAAGGAGAGTTGATAGTCGGTCCATTGGGCCTTGGCGACGATCGTCACCTCGTCCTCGCCGGAACGCTCGAACGGCCAGTTGTTGTCCGACGCGATGTCTTCGACGACCGCGAGCGGATTGCTCCGTGAATCAACGATGCCTTCGAGGAGGGACATTTCCGTCTCGACCTTGTCTTCTTGTTGGTTGCTACGCACGTGGGGACCGGCTCGCGCGCGACGCTAACGTCGCCGGCAATCCCCCGATCGGCTCAAGGCATCTTTGGGGCCTGCGCGGATCAAGTGATGTGATTTGCGGAATCCGCGCAACCATGGCCGGAGTCCGTCCACAGGCTGCATCCCGATATTCCACAGTTCATCGCGGCCCCAATCGTTAATTTGAGAACAAACCGGAATCGGAATCGCCGCATTTGCAATTCGTTAACGATTTCGCGGGGGCCGGTTCCGGGCGCGCTTGCCCTGTCGAGATTCGATTTCCGGGCATGGGGACATGCCCTGCCGGCGTGACAACGGGCCTTGCCCGCCCCGGAGCGCGCCTTATAGTCTCGGACAGGCCGTTCATTCCGGGCGGCCGATGTTCTCAGGGCGGGGTGAAAGTCCCCACCGGCGGTAAGGGCGGCGACGCCCAAGCCCGCGAGCGCCTTCCTCTCCGAAAGAGGGGAAGGGTCAGCAGATTCGGTGCAACTCCGAAGCCGACGGTCACAGTCCGGATGAAAGAGAACGGTTTGCGGCGCTTCACGCGGATCCCTTCGCGTGGGCTCTGACGTTCCGTGTGCCCTGATTCTGGTCCTGAAAGAGGAAAGCCATGAATCAGACCTTGCTTGAAGCAGAAGCCAAATCCCAAATCCCCGACACGCCCGCGCCGCCCGAGCATCCGCCCGCGCCGGTGCATCCGCGCTTCGCAAAGGCGCAGCGCATCGCCTTCGTGCAGGCCTGCTGGCATCGCGACGTGGTGCAGGAGGCGCGCATCGCCTTCCTCGCCGAGATCGAGGCGCGGCATGTGCCGCGCTCGGCGGTCGATCTGTTCGAGGTGCCGGGCTCGTTCGAAATCCCGCTGCATGCGCAGATCCTCGCCAAGACGCGGCGCTACACCGCGATCGTCGCGGCTGGTCTCGTCGTGGACGGCGGCATCTATCGGCATGAATTCGTCGCCGACACCGTGATCAAGGCGTTGATGGATGTGCAGCTGCGCACGGAAGTGCCGGTGTTCTCGGCGGTGCTGACGCCGCAACAGTTCCACGAGAGCGCGGTGCATTACGACTTCTTCCGTAAACATTTCGCGATCAAGGGCATCGAGGTCGCGCAAGCCTGCGCCGACACGCTGCACAGCCTGGAGCGGCTGCGTGGCCAGGTCGCGGCGGGAATCGTCTAGCGGACATCGCGTTTTCAAGCGGGGCCTGTCCCGCACTTGATGCGGGATGGGTACCGGTTCGCGTGAAGAAAACGCGTCAAACAAGAATCCGGCCTGGCTTTGCCAGCCCATGGCACAATGGCCCGATTGTCTTTCCCGCCGCCGCGTTGATACACTTGGCGGCGGGAGGAGGCCTCGCCGTGGAGACGGCAGGCCGAGAAGATCATGTTCGCAGGACACGATCCCTACCTCGTCGCGCTCTCGGTGGTGATCGCGAGCCTGGGAGGATACACCGGCTTCGGGCTGACCGCGCGAATCCGCGGCACGCCGGACGCCAGCCATCGTGTGCTGCTCGCGGGTGCCGCCTTCTTCCTCGCCATCGGCATCTGGACCATGCATTTCGTCGGCATGCTGGCGGCGCCGCTGCCGCCGGGCACGGTGTATCTGGTGCTGCCGACCATCATTTCGTTTCTGATCTGCACGCTGGTGGTGGGCATTTCGCTGTTCTTCGTCTCGACCGGCGAGCCCACCCTGCTGCGGGTCGTCTCTTCCGCGGTGTTGCTCGGGCTCGGCATCGTCAGCATGCATTATGTCGGCATGCACGGGCTGTCCGGGCCGTTTGCGATGAGGCATGACGGCGCCATCGTGGCGCTATCGGTGCTGATCGCCATCGCCGCCGCCTATGGCGGCCTGCGCGCGTTCCTCGCGCGACAGGGCGGCGTGCAACTCATGCTGAGTGCGATCGCGTTCGGCATCGCGGTCTCCGGCATGCACTACACCGCCATGTACGGCATGCGGCTGGTCTCGCCCGAGCAAGGTCACCAGCATGGCGAGGGACTGGCGGCCTCGCCGCAGATCCTCTCGCTGGTGGTCGCCTTGCTCTGCTTCGTCATCGCGGCCGGCTTTCTGCTGTCGCTGGTGCCGGACGGACGCAGGAAGACCGCGGCCGAGGCGCCGCTGGTTCCGGATGCGGCTGTTCCCAGGATGGAGGCGGTGCCGGCACCCCGGCTGCGGGCGATGCCGCTGGGCGGCGCCGGCCAGCCCCGCGCGGTACCTGCGCCGCGACTGCCGGTCGAGGGCGCGGACGGCACCCATTTCATCGATGCGGCCGATATCCGCAGTGTGCGGGCCGACGCCCATTACACCAAGGTCCATGACGGCACCCGCGAGCGCATGTGTCCGTGGTCGATCTCGGAAGCCGAGGCCCAGCTCGACCCCAGCCTTTTCGTCCGCGTGCACCGCAGCCATATTGTCGCGATCCCGCATGTCTCCTTCGTCCGCAAGGAGGGCGACGGCGCCGTGATCGAGCTCGACGGCCCGTCGCCGCACCGCGTGCCGGTCAGCCGCGCCAAGATCGCCGAGGTGAAGGCCCGGCTCGGCCTCGCGCGCCGCCACGCCTAATTGTGTCGTCGTCATGCCCGGCCTTGTGCCGGGCATCCACGTCTTTGGTTGCCAGAGGAAGAAAGACGTGGATGGCCGGGACGAGCCCGGCCATGACGAAAACTTCAAGTGGCTATGCGGACCTTGACGCCATCCACCGCGTTTTCGCTCAGTTCGTTAGGTTGCCTGCGCTGACGCATTTCGTGCGCGTCCATCCGCATTTCGTGCGAATTCCCTGACCTTGTGCCGTTGTTATTGCGGGGAAATTCGCGCCGCGAGAGCGTCGTCTCCAACGTCCGCCGCCCGTAAGGGCGAAACGAGACGAGATGGAGGAGACGATGATCCCTGGCCCATTCAGTTACCACCGGCCGGCGACCTTGGCCGATGCCGTGAACCTGCTTGCGACGCTCGGCGATGAGGCCCGTCCGCTGGCTGGCGGCCACAGCCTGGTTCCCATGATGAAGCTGCGCCTGGCGACGCCCGAGCACCTTGTCGACCTGCATGGCATTGCCGGGCTGAAGGGTATCCGCCGCGACGGCAACAAGCTTGTGGTCGGGGCGATGACCACGCAGCACGAATTGCTGGCGTCGGACGAGGTGAAAAAATCCGTGCCGATCCTGCAGGAGGCGGCGCTCCTGATCGCCGATCCCCAGGTACGCTACCGCGGCACCATCGGCGGCAACGTCGCCAACGGCGATCCCGGCAACGACATGCCGGCGCTGATGATGACGCTGGGTGCGAGCTATCGCCTTGAAGGCAAGTCGGGCGCTCGCGACGTCGCCGCCAGCGAATTTTATCAGGGCGCCTATTTCACCGCGCTGGAGCCCGGCGAAATCCTGACCTCGGTTTCGATCCCGCTGCCTCCGGCCGGCCATGGCTATGCCTACGAAAAGCTCAAGCGCAAGGTCGGCGATTACGCCACCGCTGCCGCTGCCGTCGTGCTGACGATGGCGAGCGGCAAGGTCGCGACCTGCTCGATCGGCCTCACCAATCTCGCCGAGACGCCGCTGCTGGCGACGGATGCTGCGAACACCGTGATCGGCACCAGCCTCGATGAGGCCTCGCTGAAGAAGGCTGCCACAGCGGCACAGGCGATCATGTCGCCGGCTGCGGATGCGCGCGGCCCGGTCGAATACCGCAAGCATGTCGGCGGCATCATGGTGATGCGGGCGCTGTCGCGCGCCATGGCCCGGCTCGGTTAGGGGAGGAAACAATGGCAAAAACCCACGTCACCATGAAGGTGAACGGCGCCGAGGTCGAAGGCCTCGTCGAGCCGCGCACGCTGCTGGTGCACTTCATCCGCGAAAATCTGCAGATGACCGGCACCCATATCGGCTGCGAGACTACGCATTGCGGCGCCTGCACCGTCGATATCGACGGCATGTCGGTGAAATCCTGCACCATGTTCGCGGTGCAGGCTGATGGCAGCGACATCACCACGATCGAGGGCATGGCCAATGCGGATGGCTCGCTGTCGGCGCTGCAGGAAGGCTTCCGCATGATGCACGGCCTGCAGTGCGGCTTCTGCACACCCGGCATGATTCTGCGCGCGCATCGGCTGCTGAAGGAAAATCCGTCGCCGACCGAAGCCGAAATCCGCATGGGCATATCGGGCAACATCTGCCGCTGCACCGGCTACCAGAACATCGTCAAGGCGATCCAGTACGCCGCCGCCAAGATCAACGGCACGCAATTCCAGGAGGCCGCGGAATGAACGACATGACTCCCACGCGGGAACAACGCACCGCCGCCCTCGAGGGCATGGGCTGCAAACGCAAGCGGGTCGAGGACATCCGCTTCACGCAAGGCAAGGGCAACTACGTCGATGACGTCAAGCTGCCGGGCATGCTGCACGGCGATTTCGTGCGCTCGCCGCATGCCCATGCGCGGGTCAAGAAGATCGACGACAGCGCGGCGCTGAAGGTGCCGGGCGTGCTCGCGGTCATCACCGCCGAGACGCTGAAGACCGTCAATCTCGCCTGGATGCCGACGCTTGCCGGCGACGTGCAGATGGTGCTGGCCGACGGCAAGGTTCTGTTCCAGAACCAGGAAGTCGCCTTCGTGGTCGCCACCGACCGCTATGCGGCCGATGACGGCGTCAACAAGGTCGTTGTCGAATACGAACCCTTGCCGCCGTTGATCGATCCCTTCAAGGCGATGGCGCCGGATGCGCCGGTGCTGCGTGAGGATCTCGCCGGCAAGACCACGGGTGCGCACGGGCCGCGCAAGCACCACAACCACATCTTCGAGTGGACCGTCGGCGACAAGGAACTGACCGACGCGGCGTTCAAGAAGGCCGAGGTGACGATCAAGGAGATGATCTCCTATCACCGCGTCCATCCATCGCCGCTGGAGACCTGCCAGTGCGTCTGCTCGTTTGACAAGGTCAAGGGCGAGCTGACGATCTGGGGCACGTTCCAGGCGCCGCATGTGATCCGCACCGTGGTGTCGCTGATCGCCAAGCTGCCGGAGCAGAAGATCCATGTGATCTCGCCCGACATCGGCGGCGGCTTCGGCAACAAGGTCGGGGCCTATCCCGGCTATATCTGCGCGGCGGTGGCCTCCATCGTCACCGGCAAGCCGGTGAAATGGGTCGAGGACCGCATCGAGAACCTGACCGCGACCTCGTTCGCGCGCGACTATCACATGACCGCGGAAATCGCCGCGACCAGGGAAGGCAAGGTCACGGGCCTGCGCGTCCATGTGCTGGCCGATCACGGCGCGTTCGATGCCTGTGCCGACCCGTCGAAATGGCCGGCCGGCTTCTTCAACATCGTCACCGGTTCCTACGACTTTCCGTCCGCGCATTTGACGGTGGACGGCATCTACACCAACAAGGCACCCGGCGGCGTTGCCTATCGCTGCTCGTTCCGCGTCACCGAGGCCGCCTATTGCATCGAGCGGGCGATGGACATCCTGGCGCAGAAGCTCGGGATGGATCCGGCCGAGCTGCGGCTGAAGAATTTCGTCAAGCCGGAGCAGTTCCCGTATCACTCGGCCTTGGGCTGGGAATACGATTCCGGCGACTACGCCACCGCCATGAAGAAGGCGATGGAGAGCACGAAATATGCCGAGCTGCGCAAGGAGCAGGCGGAGAGGCGGGCGGCGTTCAGGCGCGGCGAGACCCGCGAGATCATGGGCATCGGCGTGTCGTTCTTCACCGAGATCGTCGGCGCCGGCCCGTCGAAGAACTGCGACATCCTCGGCATCGCCATGTTCGACTCCTGCGAGATCCGCATGCACCCGACCGGTGCCGGCATCGCGCGGATGGGCACCAAGAGCCAGGGCCAGGGCCACGAGACGACCTGGGCGCAGATCATCGCGAGCGAGATCGGCATTCCCGCCGACAACATCATGGTGGAGGAGGGCAACACCGATACCGCGCCTTACGGGCTCGGCACCTACGGTTCGCGCTCCACGCCGGTGGCGGGCGCCACGATCGCCATGGCGGCACGGAAGATCAAGGCCAAGGCGCAGATGATCGCGGCCTACAAGCTCGAGGTCCACGAGGATGACCTCGAATGGGACATCGACGGGTTCCGCGTGAAGGGCCTGCCGGAGAAATTCATGTCGATGAAGGATATCTGCTGGGCGGCCTACAACTCGGTGCCGCCGGGCATGGAACCGGGACTGGAGGCGGTGAGCTATTACGATCCGCCCAACATGACCTATCCGTTCGGCGCCTATATCTGCGTGATGGACATCGACGTCGACACCGGGGTCTACAAGGTCAGGCGCTTCTACGCGCTCGACGATTGCGGCACCCGCATCAACCCGATGATCATCGAGGGCCAGGTGCATGGCGGCCTCACCGAAGCCTTCGCGATCGCGATGGGCCAGGAAATCCGCTACGACGCCGACGGCAATGTGGTGACCGGCTCGTTCATGGACTTCTTCATGCCGACCGCTGTCGAGACGCCGCATTGGGAGACCGATTTCACCGTCACCCCGTCGCCGCATCACCCGATCGGCGCCAAGGGCGTCGGCGAAAGCCCGAATGTCGGCGGCGTGCCGGCGTTCTCCAACGCCGTCAACGACGCCTTCTCGTTCCTGGGCTCCACCCACATCCAGATGCCGCACGACTACTGGCGCAACTGGAAGGCGGCGAAGGAACTGGGAGCGGTGGCGTAGCAAAGGTCAGCGGCTTCATCCTTCGAGACGCATCGCTTCGCGATGCTCCTCAGGATGAGGTCGGAGACCCTCATGGTGAGGAGCGCGTCAGCGCGTCTCGAACCATGAGGCCCACCAAGTCGTTGCCAGCGAAGCGAAGAAGGCTGGATTGCTTCGTCGCTTCGCTACTCGCAATGACGGGAGAGACTGGGAACATGAAGGACCGCAAGGAGATCGCGGAACGACTGGCCGCCTCGGGCTACATCGCCGATGCGGAGCTTGCGACCGCGATCTCGCTGATGCACCTCTTGAAGCGCCCGCTGCTGCTGGAAGGCGAGGCGGGCGTCGGCAAGACCGAGGTGGCGAAGGCGCTGGCCTCGGTGCATGCGACCGAGCTGATCCGCCTGCAATGCTATGAGGGGCTGGATCAGTCGGCGGCGCTGTACGAGTGGAACTATCAGCGCCAGCTGCTGTCGATCCAGGCGCATCGCGGCGAAGACGCCGACCGGGTCGAGGACCACATCTTCTCGGAAAAATACCTGCTGGAGCGGCCGCTACTCGCCGCGATCCGCCGCGACAAGCCGCCGGTGCTGCTGATCGACGAGATCGACCGCGCCGATGACGAGTTCGAGGCGTTCCTGCTGGAGCTGTTGTCGGACTTCCAGGTCTCGATTCCCGAGCTCGGCACGGTCAAGGCATCGGCCATTCCACATGTGGTGCTGACGTCGAACGGTACCCGCGAGCTTTCCGACGCGCTGCGGCGCCGCTGCCTCTATCACTATGTCGACTATCCCGATGTCGATCGCGAGGCCCGCATCATCATGGCGCGCGTGCAGGGAGCCAGCGCGTCGCTGGCGCTGCAGGTCGCGCGCCTGGTCGAAAGCATCCGGAAAGAAGAGCTGCGCAAGGTGCCCGGCGTCGCCGAGACGCTCGACTGGGCCGCGGCGCTGGTCGGGCTCGACGTCGGCAATCTCCACGATGCGCCGGAGATGGTGTTTGAGACCATGATGTGCCTGCTGAAGACGCATGAAGACAAGGCGCGCCTGAGCCCGGAGGTTGCCGCGCGCCTGCTGGGGAAAGTCGCATGAGCTGCTGTGGACCTGTGCCGTCGCCGGACGAGATGGATGAGCTCTCGCGCCTCGTCTCGGCACGGCTGGCCGCGTTCCTGCGCACGCTGCGCGATGCCGGTTTTGCGGTAGGCCTTGCCGAAGGGCAGGACGCCGCCACGCTGATGACGGGGGAGTATGCGGCGCGGCCCGGCCTGCTGCGCTCGGCGCTGAAACATCTGTTCTCGGCGCGCAAATCCGATTGGGAAAAGTTCGACGGGCTGTTCGATGCCTTCTGGCTCGGCAAGCGCGTACGTTCGCGTTCGATGGCAGCCGGGTCGGCCGGATCGGCCGACAATCCCTCGCTGAAGTCGTTGCAGGACGCGGCCGAGCGACGCGCCGGCAATGATGCCACCACGGACCAGATTCCGTCGACTGACGGCAGTGACAGCGACCGCAGCGGCGAAGGTCGCATGGAAGGCGCCTCGCGCGCCGACAACCTCACTGAAGTCGATTTCCGCAAGCTGGCCGATCCCGAACAGGTCGCGCAGGCGCATCAGGCCGCGGCTGATCTTTCGCGCATCATGCGCACGCGGCTGACGAGGCGCGATTTGGCGCGGCGGCGCGGCTACCGGCTCGACCTTCGCCGCACCATTCACCGTAACATCAGCCATGGCGGAGTGCCGATCAGCCTCATCCGGCGGCAGCGCAAGGAAAAGCCGCTTCGCCTCGTGGTGCTGCTCGACGCCTCCGGATCGATGAGCATGTACACCGGCGTATTCCTGCGCTTCATCCACGGCGTGCTCGACGAGTTCCGCGAGGCCGAGGCGTTCCTGTTCCATACGCGCCTCGCGCATGTCTCCGACGCCATGAAGGAGAGGGACGCCTCCCGCGCGCTCGATCGCCTGTCCGTGATGGCGCAGGGCGCCGGCGGCGGCACCAGGATCGGCGAGAGCCTGCAGACCTTTAACCGCTGGCACGCGGCGCGCGTGATCCATTCGCGTACCTGCGTGATGATCGTTTCCGACGGCTACGAGACCGGCGATGCCGCGCTGCTCGGCCGCGAGATGGCGGCGCTGGCGCGGCGCTGCCGCCGCATCGTCTGGCTCAACCCGATGGCGGGATGGCAAGGCTATGCGCCGGAGGCCGCCGGCATCAAGGCGGCCCTGCCGCATGTCGATCTCTATGCGCCGGCCAACACGCTGCAAAGCCTGAGCGCGCTCGAACCTTATCTGGCGAGGCTATGAGATGGGTGCGCATGTCGAAGTGATGGACCTGGTAGCGCGGATGAAGGCTGCAGAAGAGGCCTTCGTGCTCGCCACCGTCGTGCGCACGGTGTCGGTGACCGCCGCCAAGGCCGGCGCCAAGGCGATCATCCGGCCCGACGGCACCATCGTGGCGGGCTGGATCGGCGGCGGCTGCGCCCGCGGCGCGGTGCTGAAGGCCGCGCGCGAGGCGCTCGCCGATGGCGAGCCGCGCATGGTGTCGGTGCAGCCGGAAAACCTGCTGGCGGAGCTTGGCGTCAAGCCCGGCGAGACGCGCGAGGGCGTGCGCTTTGCTTCCAACCTATGCCCAAGCAAGGGCACGATGGACATCTTTGTCGAGCCGGTGCTGCCGCATCCCTCGCTGGTGATCCTTGGCGCAAGCCCCGTGGCGATGTCGCTCGCGGCGCAGGCGCGGCAGCTCGGCTATCACGTCACGCTCGCCGCGCCCGCGGCTGATATCGTTGCCACGCCCGACGCCGATGCCGTTGTTGACGGCTTTGCGCTGGGCGAGCTCAACCAGGCGCGCCGCTTTGTCGTGGTCTCGACCCAGAGCAAGGGCGACGAGGCGGCGCTGCGCGCGGCGATTGCCATCGAGGCCGAATACCGCGCCTTCGTCGGCAGCCGGCGCAAGATGTCGGCGCTACGCGAAAAGCTCGTCGCCGAGGGGATCGATGCGGCCGCGATCGACCGGGTCAAGGCGCCCGCGGGGCTCGATCTCGGCGCCATCACGCCGGAGGAGATCGCGATGTCGATCCTCGCAGAGATCACCGTCGAGCGACGGCGCGGACAACGCGCGGCGCGCGCCGTTTGAAGAAAAATCAGGAAACCAAAGCGAGAAAATCGCCCCGATCGTCTTTCGGGTCGCCGCCTCGTTGAATCGGCGGCGGGCCCATCGGCCGCGGCTCAGCTGTCTGCCAGCTCATTCTTCTGATCCCGCGGTTCGCTGAGGGAAGCGGCCGGCGGCAAGATGCTGTCATTTCTCGCGCGGCCCTCTCTGCTGAGACGGATGCGCTCGAGCTCTGCCCTTGAGACGAATCTGATGACTTCGCCCATGTTCGTTCTCCAATATCCGTACTGGTTCCGGTTCCGGCGATGAAATGACTGCCGTCAGTCCATGCCGTCACTCTGGAGGTACGTTCCTTCATCGGGTTTGCATCATCGAGGGCGATAACGAGGCAATAAAAAGCTCGTGAGGCCTCTGTTCGCCGCAGGCGGAGGAACTACGTCAGTGTGGCGATGAAACCATTTTGGAGTCGCGACGAAATCATTCTGAAACAGATCGATGATTATCGATCAGGTGTCATCAGTGCGGGCTGGGCGTAAGGATGCGTGCCATGGTTGAGGTTGCCGCAGTATTGATGGGACTTATCAGCGCCGGCATTTTTGTGGCGCATGCCGTTGACGCCTATCACGCCCGATAGGCCTGCAACGAGTTCCCGCAGTCACTCGCCGTTAAAGTAAAGCGTGCGCGCCGTCTCGCCGAAGATTTTGGCGCGCGCGGTTGCATCGGGAATGGTGTCGATCAGCCAGTCCATCGTCGATTGGTAATGAAATTGCCCCTCATGGCCGACGAAGGGGCAATCGCTCGCCCACACCAGGCGGTCGGAACCGGCGCGGCGCAAGAGCTCGTGCGCATAATCCTTTGACTGCGGGCCGAGCCGGTAGCCGCCGGAAACCTTGACCCAGGTGCGGCCCTTGTCGATCGACTGCAAGAGCCGCTTGAAGCCGGCGCTGTTGATGCCGCCTTTCGCGTCGGGCCGGCCGAGATGATCCACCACGATCCTGACGCCGGAGGCTTCCAGTGTCGGCAGGATCCTCGGCAGATCCTCGCCGTCGACATGCGGATGCACATGCCAGTCGAGATCGGCGAGGCGGCGGAACAGGGCTCGGTAGTCGAAACTGGTGATGTCGGGCAGTGTCGGCAGGCCGATGAACGGCAGGCGGATCCCGACAAAGCCGTCGCGGCTCATCGCCTCCAGCGCGGAACGCTCCATCGGATGACGGAAGATCGCCGTGCCGCGCAGCCGCTTGGGATGCGCGCGCAGCGCCGTCCAGGTGTAGTCGTTGTAGTCGCCCCAGGGGCTGGCCGCCGCGACCACCGCGCGGTCGACGCCGTTGGCATCGAGCGTTGCGATCAGATCTTCATGGGTGAAGCTGTATGTCGGCGCATGACGCGGATTGTCGATCAGCGGCATGTCCGTGGTGAAGACATGCACATGGGCGTCGATCTTGAAATTGTCGGACATGACGTTTCTCAGTTGGGCGACAGCCCGGATTTCTTCACAACAGTGGCCCACATGTCGACGTCGGATTTCAGCAGCGCCTCCAGCTCCTCCGGCGAACAGCTCGCGGGCTCGCCGCCGAGATCGATCATGCGCTTCTGGAATTCGCCGTCGGCGACAATGGCGCGGACGTGACCGCTGAGATAGGTGATCACCTCGCGCGGCGTGCCCGCCGGCGCCACCAGCGAATTCCAGCCGTCGACGACGGCGTCGACGCCGAGCTCGCGCATCGTCGGCACGTCCGGCTGCTGCGGCGAGCGCTTGCTCCCCGATGAGGCGATGGC
>Ga0187815_10001217_pt1 | contig 12204 bp, 11 predicted proteins | sample NC_S_5_FD_132962 | JGI IMG/M metagenome (GOLD analysis project Ga0187815, IMG submission 132962) | Wetland sediment microbial communities from Neuse River Estuary, North Carolina, USA - ASW-S_5 | ecosystem: Environmental > Aquatic > Freshwater > Wetlands > Sediment | place: USA: North Carolina...
CAGGTCGGCCTGAACAACTGCATCTATCTCGAAGCCGGCAAGCTGCTGCGCAAGCGCGTGCCGGTGTACGAGCTGGTGTTCGCCGACCGCGACGCGCCGGACGTCACCACCAATCCCGGCTTCGAGATGGGCGCGGTCCATTCGTCGGAACTGCCCTATCTGTTCCCGCACTACGACAACACGTCGAAGGTGGCGGGTCCGGACCTCAAGCCCGGCTCGCAGCGGGTCGCCGATCTCCTGACCGCCTACTGGACGAGCTTCGCCCGCAGCGGCCATCCGACGGCGAAGAACGGCCCGATCTGGCCGCGGTTCATGACCGACGGCGACGTGATGCGCTTCGCGCCGGGCGAGACGAGCCTCACCGACGTCGGCAAGACGCACAAATGCGCGTTCTGGAAGACGCTTTATCCGTCGATCCTGACGCAGTAGCGCGCGCGGCCGATGCGCTCCCCGCCGGCCGCCGGGCGGGGAGCGTTCCGTTTTCCGGGCCGGGCCGTATCATGGTATGCGGGCCGTCAATGGGGCCGCGCCTTCGCCATCCTGCCGCCGGGGAGCTCGCCGTCATGGCCGAAACGCAAGTCGTGTTCGACGCCGCCGATGCCTATGAGCGCTACATGGGGCAATGGAGCCGCGCCGTCGGCGAACGATTCCTCGCCTGGCTGGCGCCGCCGCAGAACGCGCGATGGCTCGATCTCGGCTGCGGCACCGGCGCGCTGACCGATCTGATCTTGAAGCATTGCGCGCCCGCCGCGGTCACCGGCGTCGATCCCGCGGCGGCGCAGGTCGCGTTCGCCACGACGCAGTTTCCGGCCGCGACGTTCCGGGTCGGCGATTCGATGGCGCTGCCCTTCGATGACGACGCGTTCGACGTCATGGCGTCCGGACTGGTGCTTCACTTCATTCCCGACCGGCACAAGGCCTTCGCCGAAATGCGGCGTGTCGCGCGGCCCGGCGGCATCGTCTCGGGCTACACCTGGGAGCGCAGCCCGACGTCGAAGGGCGCGCCCTATGTGCCGATGATGAACGGCCTGCGCAGCATCGGCGTCGAGCCGACCACGTCGCCGACCGTGCCGGAAGCCAATGTCGACGGCCTGCGCGACTCGCTCGAGCGCGCCGGCTTCAGCAACATCGAGGTCACGGTCGTCGAGGCGACGCAAGGCTATCGCGACTTCGACGAATACTGGGCACTGCAGACGATGACGTTCCATCCGGTGGGCAAGAGCGTCGCGACGCTGGACGACGCGCAACGCGCGACCCTGCGCGAGGTCATGCGCGGGATGCTGCCGGCGGACGCGGCCGGGCGCATCAGCTACGCCGTGCGCGCCGTGGCCTTCAAGGCGTCGCCGCCGTGACGGCCGCCGCCCCGGAACCGTGACCGGCGCGGGTTGCGCGGGTTCCCGATCGTTCGACTTGTTATGATCCGCTTAACCATGCCCGCGGCTTGCGCGCCGCGGCCACGCTTCAGCCACGCCTGTCGCCGACACTGTCATGGTTGACGGTGGAGCGATCAGCCGCATGCAGACAGCGACGATCGACGTGTTCGAGGAGGTCGACCGGCAGCTCGCGCAATTGGCGCGCGCCGCAACCGCGCCGCCTGCGCACAGCGGACCGCTGCCGTTCCTCGCCTCGCCGCCGACGGTGCCGCAAGTCGATGTCACCATCATGCCGCCACCGCCGGTCGATCCGAACTGGCCGCGCCGGGCCGTCGCCATCGCCGCCATCGTGATCGCTTTGCTCGGGCTCGGCAGCATCGCGACGGTGAACCTCATGCATCTCTTCGGCCGCGGCACGCTCACTGGCAAGGCGGCCATCGATGCCGCCGTGTCGCGCATCCTGATCGCGGAATCCGGCGGCGCCGCCGAGGTCAAGAACAAGCGCTCGAGCGCCGCCGGGCCGGCGCAGTTCCTCGACGACACCTGGCTCGAACTGATCCGTGCCGCGCGGCCCGATCTCATGAAGGGGCGCACGCGCGACGAACTGCTGGCGCTGCGGCTCAAACCCGGCCTCGCGCGCGAGATCGCGCACCGCTTCGCCGAACGCAACGCCGCGCTCCTGCAACGCCGCGGCCTGCCGGTGACCGTCGGCACGCTCTATCTCGCGCATTTCGCCGGGCCGGCCGGCGCGGCCGCGCTGCTCACGGCGCCGGACGACGCCGACGCCGCGGCGGTGATGGCCAGGGCCGACGCCACCGGCAAATCGAAGCGCGAGCAGATCGTGAAGGCCAATCCCTTCCTCGACAAATTCACGGTCGCCGACATCCGCCGCTGGGCCGACCGCAAGATGGACGGGCCCACGCTCGTGCTCACCGAACTGCTCTCCGCCAGCACGAAGAAATAGGCGCCTCAGCGGAAACCGGCCGCGAGTCCGACGACGCGGCCGTCGAGCCCGTTGAAGCCGTGATAGGCGCGCGCCTTGCACGGATTGCCGACGCTGACGCCGCCGTCGAGCCAGACGACGCGGGCGCGGCCGCCGGCCCACGCGATGAACGGCGCGACGCCCGCCGGCTGCGTGAAGCGGCAGCCGTCCTGGCGATGGTGGATGACGAGCGTGCGCGGCAGGCGCGCCGGCGAGCCGAGAATGGCGGCGACGTTCTCGCCGCTGCCCGACCCGGCGGTGAGGAAACCTGACGTCAGCACCAGCGCATCGGGATGCGCGCCGGCGGCGATGCCCTGCGCCGCGCGCAGCGTGCCGCGGCTGGTGCCGATCACCGTCACCGGCGTCTTGATCTTGCGCATATAGTCGACGGCGGCCTTCAGGTTCATGTCGGCATCGACCACCAGCACCGCGAGGCCGTGCGCCGCGTAAGCCTTGCGCGTGCGCACGAGCTGATTGCCCTTGAGCCGTCCGATCGTGCCGCCGGGACCGGCGGCGATGTTGCCGTCGCCGCCCGGCATCAGAATGACGCTGGCGCGCGGCGCGGCGGGCTTGATGAGCACCGCCTGCGAGCCGCCGATCGAAACCGTTTCGTCGGCGCGCGCCGCATCGACCGCGCCCACCGCCGCCATGAAGACCATTGTTATCGCTGCAACGGCGCTGCCGAACCGCATGACCCGTTCCCCCTTGCCCAGGTGCGAGAATGGGATCATAGCAGCGCGGAACGCCGACCACGACGGCGGCTTTGCCTTAGGCCTCCCGCGCTGCGACCCAGGCGCAAACCCGATAGGCTCGCCCGATGTCCGCTCCGCAGACCGCCACGCACACCAACCGTCTCGCCGGCGCGACGTCGCCTTATCTGCTGCAGCACGCGCACAATCCGGTCGACTGGTGGCAGTGGGGGCCGGAGGCGCTCGCGGAAGCCAAGCGCACCAACCGGCCGATCCTGCTGTCGGTCGGCTACGCCGCCTGTCACTGGTGCCACGTGATGGCGCACGAGAGCTTCGAGGACGAAGCGACCGCCGCGGTGATGAACGAGCTGTTCGTCAACATCAAGGTCGACCGCGAGGAGCGGCCCGACATCGACCAGATCTACATGAACGCGCTGCATCTGCTCGGCGAGCAGGGCGGCTGGCCGCTGACGATGTTCCTGACGCCGGCGGCCGAGCCGGTGTGGGGCGGCACGTATTGGCCGAAGGAGTCGCGCTTCGGCCGCCCGGCCTTCATCGACGTGCTGCGTCAGGTCTCGCGCATCTTCCGCGAGGAGCCGGACCGCATCGCGCAGAACCGCGCGGCGCTGCTCGCCAACCTGGCGCAGAAGGCGCGCCCCGAAGGCAAGGTCGTCATCGCCGAGAAGGAGCTCGACGCCGCCGCGCGCCAGATCGGCAACATGTTCGACTCCGTCAACGGCGGCTTGCGCGGCGCGCCGAAGTTTCCGCAGCCGGCGATTCTGGAAATGCTGTGGCGCGCCGGGCTGCGCACCGGCGACACGCGCTTTTTCGAGGTGGTCGAGCACACGCTCGAACGCATGTGCGAGGGCGGCATCTACGATCATCTCGGCGGCGGCTTCTCGCGCTACTCGGTCGACGAGCGCTGGCTGGTGCCGCATTTCGAGAAGATGCTCTACGACAATGCGCAACTGCTCGAACTCCTGGCGCTCGGCTGGCAGCGCAGCGGCACGCCGCTGTTCGCCGAGCGTGCACGCGAGACGGTCGGCTGGCTTGTGCGCGAGATGACGACCAAAGACGGCGCCTTCTGCGCCTCGCTCGACGCCGACTCGGAAGGCGAGGAGGGCAAGTTCTACGTCTGGTCGAAGAACGAGATCGTCGAGCTGATCGGCCCGGAGGCGGCGGAGTTCTTCGCCCGTCACTACGACGTCAGCGACGAAGGCAATTTCGAAGGGCACAATATCCTCAATCGTCTCGATAATGTGCCGCGCTCGGGCGAGGACGAAGCGCGCCTCGCCGCGCTGCGCGCGATCCTGCTCGAGGCGCGTGAGAGCCGCGTGCGGCCCGGCCTCGACGACAAGGCGCTCGCGGACTGGAACGGCCTGACGATCGCCGCGCTCGTCAACGCCGGCGTCGTGTTCGACGAGCCGGACTGGCTCGCGATGGCCAGGCGCGCCTTCGATTTCATTGCGCAGACAATGACGCGCGGCGACCGCCTCGGTCACTCCTACCGCGACGGCAAGCTTCTCCTTCCGGGCCTCGCCTCGGACTATGCGGCGATGATCCGCGCCGCGCTCGCGCTTTACGAAGCGAGCGGCGACCGCGCTTACCTCGACCGCGCGCTCATCTGGCAGCAGGCATTCGACGCGCATTACAGCGACGACGAGACCGGCGCCTATTATCTCGCGGCCGACGACGCGGCCGACCTCGTGCTGCGGCCGCACGCCACGGCAGACGACGCCATCCCGAACGCCAACTCGCTTGCCGCCGGCAACCTGGTTCGCCTCGCCGTGCTCGCCGGCGACGACGCCTTCCGCGCCCGCGCCGACCGTCTGCTCGACCACATCCTTTCGGCCAACGCGCGCAACCTGTTCGGACATTGCGCGCTGCTCAATGCGCTCGATCTGCGGCTGACCGGCGCCGAGATCGTCGCCGCCGGGCCCGAGGCGGAGCGCTTCGCGCAAGGCGCGCTCAAGCTGCCCTTCACCGGCCGCATCGTGCTGCGGGCGGCAAGCGCCGCCGATCTCGCCGCGGCGCATCCGGCCCAGGAGAAACTCAAGGCCATTGCCGGCAGCGCCGCCTTCGTCTGCGTCGGCGAACGCTGCTCGCTGCCGGTGACGGCGCCGGAGGCGATCGCGGCCGCCGCCGCGGCCATGCGCGCCTGAGGGAGGCTTGATCGGCGCCGCGGCATCGCCAAGAATTGGACGTTCGCTTCGGGGGCGACGGAGCAACGGGGAGACTTCGATGCGACGGACGACCATCGCGATCGCCGCCGGCCTCGCCTTGAGCCTGACCTCGGGCCTGAGCGCGGCAGCGGCAACGAGCACCGTCAGCGCGCCGGCGGACGCCACGTCCGCAACCGCCTCGCCCGCCGGCTGGCCGCAATGGTGCGGCTTCCACAACAAGGCCGGCGACCGCGTGCGCTGCGGCTATTCCAGCGAAGGCGACTGCAAGCGGGCGCTCGGCGAGCCCGACGCGATCTGCATCCTCGATCCGTATCTGACCTAGAAACGCGGGCCAGCCCGACGGCTGAGTTCTCCTCGCTGACATTTGCTGCATCCGGCAGGGCCGTACGTTCCCGGCAACGCCGGCGCTTGCCCGCTCATCAAAACCAAATATAAATGTAAATTCACTCGCGTCGCGGCTGGGGAGCCGATGCAGCAGGAAATCCGGTTTTGTACGGCTCCTGACGGAGTCCGGCTTGCTTATGCCCTGATGGGCGACGGCCCGCCGATCGTCCGCGCGCCGCACTGGTTCACCCACCTCGATCACGACCTGAACAGCCCGATTCAGCGGCATTTCGTGCTCGGGCTTGCGCACGGCCATCGCCTGCTGCGCTACGACGCGCGCGGCAACGGACTTTCGCAGCGCGACAATGTGGATGTGTCGTTCGAAAAATGGGTCACTGACCTCGAAACCGTCGTCGATGCCGCCGGCTTCGACCGCTTTCCGCTGGTCGGCATCTCGCAGGCGGCATCGATCTCGATTGCCTATGCCGCGCGCCACCCCGAGCGCGTGTCGCACCTGATCCTCTATTGCGGCTACGCCCGCGGGCTCCTGCACCGCGACGGCGATGCGGACAAGCAGAGGCAGAAGCTCGACCTCGCCTGCGCGCTTGTACGCGACGGCTGGGGCAGCGACGAGGAGAGCCATCGGCAGTTCTTCACGTCCCAATTCATTCCCGAAGGCACGATCGAGCAACAGCATGCGCTCAACGAACTCGCGCGGCTCAGCGCCACGCCGGAAATGGCGGAGCGTTTCCTCATCGAAACCGCCAATGTGAACGTCGTCGACCTGATGCCGAGGGTGAAGGCGCCGACACTGGTGATGCATGTGCGCAACGATGTGCGCGTGCCGTTCGCGATGGGCCAGGAGATCGCCGCCGGCATTCCGGGCGCCAAATTCGTGCCGCTCGACGGCCGCAACCACATGCTTCAGCCGAACGAGCCGGCGCACCGGCAGTTTCATAATGCCATCGCGACCTTCCTCGGCGAGAAGCCGATCCGCGGGGCCTTGCCGGGAACGACGACCCTGAGCGAGCGGGTCGAAGGCGCGGTCGGCAGCGTCGAGCGCAACTGGTTCATCAAAGTGGTGGTGATCTTTGCGGCGCTGACCGGCTGCGTGCTGTTCTTCATTGAACTCTGGAAGATGCTGCACGGCGAGCCCTGAGCCTCGACAGCCAAAACAAAATGGCCGGGCTTTGCGGCCCGGCCATGACAGTTGTTGGTGTGCGAGAGCGCCGCTGCGCGACGCCCGCGCTTACGTATTCATCGACTCGAAGAACTCGCCGTTCGTCTTGGTGTTGCGCAGCTTGTCGAGCAGGAAGTCGATCGCGTCCATCGTGCCCATCGGGTTGAGGATGCGGCGCAGGACGTACATCTTCTTGAGCACGGCCGGCTCGGTGAGCAGCTCTTCCTTGCGCGTGCCGGAACGGGTGATGTCGATCGCCGGGAAGGTGCGCTTGTCGGCGACCTTGCGGTCGAGGATGAGCTCGGAGTTGCCCGTGCCCTTGAACTCCTCGAAGATCACTTCGTCCATGCGCGAGCCGGTGTCGATCAGCGCGGTGGCGATGATGGTCAGCGAGCCGCCTTCCTCGATATTGCGCGCGGCGCCGAAGAAGCGCTTCGGCCGCTGCAGGGCGTTAGCGTCGACGCCGCCGGTGAGCACCTTGCCGGACGACGGCACGACCGTGTTGTAGGCGCGGCCGAGGCGGGTGATCGAATCGAGCAGGATGACCACGTCGCGCTGGTGTTCGACCAGGCGCTTGGCCTTCTCGATCACCATCTCGGCGACCTGCACGTGGCGCGAGGCCGGCTCGTCGAAGGTCGAGGAGATGACCTCGCCCTTCACCGAGCGCTGCATGTCGGTGACTTCCTCCGGCCGCTCGTCGATGAGCAGCACGATGAGGTAGCACTCGGGGTGGTTGGCGGTGATGGCGTGGGCGATGTTCTGCAGCAGCACCGTCTTGCCGGTGCGCGGCGGCGACACGATCAGCGCGCGCTGGCCCTTGCCGATCGGGGCGACGATGTCGATGACGCGGGCCGACAGATCCTTCTTGGTCGGATCGTCGTGTTCCATCTTCAACCGCTCGTCGGGATAGAGCGGCGTCAGGTTGTCGAAGTTGACCTTGTGGCGCGCCTTCTCCGGATCCTCGAAGTTGATGGTGTTGACCTTGAGGAGCGCGAAGTAGCGCTCGCCTTCCTTGGGCGAGCGGATGTGGCCTTCGACCGTGTCGCCGGTGCGCAGGCCGAAGCGCCGAATTTGCGACGGCGAGACGTAGATATCGTCGGGGCCGGAGAGGTAGTTCGATTCAGGGGAACGGAGGAACCCGAACCCGTCGGACAGGACTTCGACCACGCCCTCGCCGATGATGTCTATTTCCTGCTGCGCGAGCTGCTTCAGGATCGCGAACATCAGCTCCTGCTTGCGCAGGGTGGAGGCGTTCTCAACCTGGTGCTCTTCGGCGAAGGCGACGAGTTCGGGAGGCGTTTTGGACTTCAGGTCCTGTAGCTTCATTTCCCGCATGGGGGGTATTGGTCCTGTGGAAGGCTTCGGCGGCCGGACGGAAAAAGGGCGGGCCGCATTGGAGAGATACGTCTGGGTCGCAGGTCTGGATTGATAGGGGGCGCTTAGGGGAAGGTCCCGGGGGCCCGATGCTGCGTCCGGTCCCGATGCGATCGGTTCCGGAACGCGACGGCATCCGCCTGCGTTCGGTGGGATGCGATCAACATATGTTGAGCCGTGATCTCGCGCAAGAGGAAGGCGCGGGCAGGATGTGAAGTCTCCGCCTTAACGCAGTTCGGGTCAGGTCGTTTCTGCGCAAGCAAAAATTTTTCCCGAGGATGGCGCTCAGAACGGCTTCACGGTCGCCAGGATGACGATGACGATCATCAAGAGCGTCGGTATCTCATTGGCAATTCTAAAGAATTTCTGTGATCTGCGATTGCGGTCGTGCTCGAAGTCGGCCTGCCAGTGGCTCATCAGGCCGTGCGCAATGCTCATCGCCACCACCAGCACCAGCTTGACGTGGAGCCAGCCGGCGGTGAGCCAGCCGCCGCTCAGCACCAGCACGATGCCGAGAATCCAGGTTGCGCCCATTGCCGGCGCCATGATGAAGCGCAGCAGGCGGCGCTCCATCGTCTTGAAGGTCTCGGACTGCTCGGAGCCGGGCTTGGCGGCGGCGTGGTAGACGAACAGCCGCGGCAGATACAGCAGCCCGGCCATCCACGAGATGACCGCGACGATGTGCAGGGCTTTGAGCCAGAGGTACATGGGAGGGCCTCTCCGTCACCTCTCCCCGGAGGGGAGAGGTCGCGAGCGAAGCGAGCGGGTGAGGGGGCTCGGCTCGAGCGATGGTTCGTAACCCCTCACCCGGCGCGCAAGAGCGCGCCGACCTCTCCCTATGGGAGAGGTGATCCGAGCCTGCGGCACCCTCGTCGAGAACACACCTAGCCCCGCACCCGCTTCAACATGCGCTCGACATGGGCAATCGGCGTCGGCGGCACGATGCCGTGGCCGAGATTGAAGATGAACGGCCCGCCGGCGAGCGCCTCCATCACCGCGTCGACCTCCCGGTCGAGGGCCTCGCCGCCGGCGAGCAGCGCCAGCGGATCGACATTGCCCTGCACCGGTTTCAGCGGCTGGATGCGGTCGCGCGCGAAAGCCAGGCCCTGCGTCCAGTCGAGGCCGACGGCGTCGACGCCGGTTTCCCTGACATAGCGTTCGAGCTTGGCGCCGACACCGCGCGGAAAGCCGATGATCCTCGCGCCCGGAACCTGCGCGCGCACGCCATCGACGATGCGTTTGGTCGGCGCGATCGACCAGCGCGCGAACTCGGTCTCGGACAGCACACCGGCCCAGGTGTCGAACACCTGCAGGCATTCGGCGCCGGCCTTCAGTTGCCCGACGAGATAGGCGATTGAGGCCTCGACCAGCCGGTCGATCATCAGCGCGAAGGTGTCCGGCTCGCGATAGGCGAACATGCGCGCCGGCGCCTGGTCGGGCGTGCCCTCGCCGGCGACCATGTAGGTCGCCACGGTCCACGGCGCGCCGCAGAAGCCGATCAAGGTGGTCTTGTCGTCGAGCGCCTGGCGCACGCGCCGCACGGTCTCGTAGACCGGCGCGACCACCGCGGCGTCGATGCTCGTGGCGAGGCGGGCGACGCCTTCGGCGTCGGTCAGAGGCTCGAGCTTCGGTCCCTCGCCGGCAAGGAACTCGACCTTGCGCCCGAGCGCGAGCGGCACCACCAGGATGTCGGAGAACAGGATCGCCGCGTCGAAGCCGAACCGGCGCACCGGCTGCAGCGTGACCTCGGCCGCGAGTTCGGGGTTGAAGCACAACCCGAGAAAGCCGCCGGCCTGCTCGCGCACCTTGCGGTACTCCGGCAGATAGCGTCCGGCCTGGCGCATCATCCAGACCGGAGGCACGGCCTGCCGTTCGCCCGCGAGCACGCGCATCAACGGCTTTGTCCCCACGGCAGGGCCGGTCCCGTCTTCCCTCATCCAATATCTCTTAATCTTAGTTGTAGTGGTTATTAGACAGTTGATTGGACTCATGCCTGCCGATCAACAGTCTGTCCACTGGGCTAACCGTCACGATCCAGATTCGGCGGTTATCCGGGCGCCGGCGCTCCACAGCGATACAGGGGCTCTTGCCGCGGTTTCGCGCCGATATCCACGGCCGTCCCCAGGGCGTCATCCACATCGGCGGCGCAGCCGCCGGGCTGCGGTGCCGAGGCGCTCCCCACAGCCGCTTTGTGGAGAGTGGCAGGACAGAATCGAGGGGGCGGCTTGCGCAGGCACCGCAAAGATGGCCTCCTCCCCAATTGTCCACACGCGTTACCCTTCGTTATCCATGGCCGATACCGGTTACTTCCACCTGCACCTCGTCTCGGACGCGACCGGCGAAACGCTGATCACGGTCGCGCGCGCGGCGGCAGCGCAGTACGCCAACGTTTCGCCGGTCGAGCACCTGTATCCGATGGTGCGCTCGAAGAAGCAGCTCGACCATGTGCTTGCCGAGATCACCGAGTCGCCCGGTCTCGTGCTCTACACGCTGCTCGAAGAGAACCTGATCCAGCTTCTCGAGGACAAGTGCCGCGATCTCGGCCTGCCGTGCATGTCGGTGCTGGGGCCGATCCTGCGCCTGTTCCAGTCCTATCTCGGCGCCGAGACGATCCATCGCGTCGGCGCCCAGCACGTACTCAATGCCGAGTACTTCCAGCGCATCGAGGCGCTCAACTATACGATGATGCACGACGACGGTCAGCATCCGGAAGGCCTCGAGGAGGCCGACGTGGTGCTGATCGGCGTATCGCGGACGTCGAAGACGCCGACCTCGATCTATCTCGCCAATCGCGGGGTGAAGACCGGCAACGTGCCGCTGGTGCCGGGCGTGCCGCTGGCGCCGCAGGTCGAGCAACTGACGCGGCCCTTGGTGGTCGGGCTCTACGCCAGCCCCGAGCGCATCGTGCAGATCCGCGAGAACCGCCTGCTCGGGCTCAGGGCGCACCGCGACGACGACCAGTACATCGACCGGGCGGCGGTGGCGGAGGAAATCTCGGCCTCGCGGCGGCTGTGCGCGCGGCGCAACTGGCCGATGATCGACGTCACCCGCCGCTCGATCGAGGAGACCTCCGCCGCGGTGATGCGGCTCCTGACCGACCGCCGCCGCGCGCCGGGGCGGTGAGCGATGTTGAAATGACTGCGGGACCGCGATACTCCGCTCATTCCTGCGGACGCGGCAAACCGGCCGGCCCCCCGCATTCGCCGGGACGGACGGTCTAACTCCAAGGAATTCCATGCCCCTCTGGCTGCCCGCGCATCCGCTCGTGCTCGCCTCCAAGAGCGACATCCGCGGCAAGATTCTCGCCGCCTCCGGCCTGCGCTTCGAGATCCGCCCGGCGCAGATCGACGAGCGCGCGGTCGAGGCGGCGGCCAAGCCCGAAGGTCCGGTCGCCGCGGCGCAGCTCCTGGCGCGCGCCAAGGCGCAAGCCGTCTCGGCGACCGTGCCGGGCCGGCCGGTGCTCGGCGCCGACCAGACGCTCGCGCGCGGCACCCAGCGCTTCACCAAGCCGAAGGACCGCGCCGATGCGCTGGTGCAGTTGCAGGCGCTGCGCGGCCGGACGCATGAATTGCACTCGGCGCTGGCGCTGGTGTTCGACGGCGAGCTCCTGTTCGAATGCGTCGAGACCGCGCGGCTCACCATGCGCAACGTCTCCGACCGCTTCCTCGGGGAATATCTCGAGATGGTCGGCGACGTGGCGCTCGGCAGCGTCGGCGCCTATCAGCTCGAAGGCATCGGCGTGCATCTCTTCGAGCGCATCGAAGGCGACTATTTCACCATCCTCGGCCTGCCGCTGCTGCCGCTGCTGGCGTACTTGCGCAATGCAGGGTTTCTGGACGGGTGATCCCTTCGTGTCCCGGGTCTGCGTCGCAACATGGAATGTTGCGACGCAGACCCGGGACCGTAACGAGCACGGAATTTGAAACGGTCCCGGATCTGCGGTGCCTCACTTCGTGCGGCACCGCGTCCGGGACAGGGGGCGCGCGTAATGTTCATCCTCGGCCTCACCGGATCGGTTGGCATGGGCAAGTCGGCGACGGCGCAGATGTTCGCCGACGAAGGCGTGCCGGTGCACGATGCCGACGCCGCCGTGCACAGG
>Ga0187815_10001218_pt1 | contig 12200 bp, 12 predicted proteins | sample NC_S_5_FD_132962 | JGI IMG/M metagenome (GOLD analysis project Ga0187815, IMG submission 132962) | Wetland sediment microbial communities from Neuse River Estuary, North Carolina, USA - ASW-S_5 | ecosystem: Environmental > Aquatic > Freshwater > Wetlands > Sediment | place: USA: North Carolina...
CGCCTCTGGCGCGTGCAGCCGCCGGGCCTGCAGCCGCAGCAGCGCGGCCACGGTCTGCAGGTTGTTCTTGACCCGGTGATGGATCTCCCTGATCGTGGCGTCCTTGGTCATCAGCTCGCGTTCGCGGCTGCGCAGCTCGGTGACGTCGCGGATCAGGATCAGGGCGCCCGTCCTGGTCCCGCCCACGATCAGCGGGATCGCCCGGAGTTGCACGACCGAGCCGTTCCCCGAAACCTCGGCGGCGCGGGGCGCGCGCCCGGCGGCCACCACCATCAATGTCTCGTCGATCGGCTCATCCGAGGCGCACAGCCCGGCGGTAAGCGCGCCCAGCTCCGCCCCGATGAGGTCCGCGGCCAGGCCGAGGCGACGGTACGCCGACTCGGCGTTCGGGCTGGCGTACATGACGCGCCCCGACTTGCCGAGCCGGAGCAGCCCGTCGCCGACCCGCGGCGACCTGACCAGCTCCGCCTCGTCGGGGAAGGGAAACGTGCCTTCCGCCACCATCCGGGCCAGGTCGTCGGCCCCCTGCACGTAGGTGAGCTCCAGCCGGCTGGGGGTGCGGGCCGAGTTCAGGTTGGTGCACCGCTCGATGACCGCGATGACCCGCCCGGCCCTGGTCACGGGGATGCCCTCGGTGCGGACGGGGACGCCGTTGGTCCAGTTCGGGTCGCTTTCCCGCCAGATGCGCCGCTCATCCCTGGCGGCCTCGAGCAGGCGCTGGTCCTCGGGGCCGGCCATCATCCCGACCATGTCATCCTGCAGCGACGTGGGCCCGGTCGTCGGCCGCATCTGGGCGACCGCCAGCCAGCCGCCGCCGTCGCGAGCGGGCGCCCACAAGATCAGGTCGGCGAAGGACAGGTCGGCCAGGAGCTGCCAGTCCGAGACCAGCGCGTGCAGCCAGGCGACGTCGCTGTCGCCGAGGTGGGTACGGCTCCTGGCCAGGTCATCCAGCGTGGGCACAGCATCATCATCGCATCACGGCCTGACCTGATTCCCCCTGCGGGGAATTGCTTATGTGCGGGACCATGGCAGAGTTGACGTTAACCCTTCATTAAGGCAATGATGCCGGATGACCGCTTCTCCCCTGTCGGCCGATGAGTCTGTCCCAAGCCCTCCGGTGGACATGGCACTGCGGCTGCCCAAGTACTACCAGGTGAAGCGGCAGCTCCTCGAGCTGACCTCTAGCCTCGACGCGGGCAGCCCCGTCCCGCCGGAACGAGAGCTGGCGCGCGCCTACGGGACGTCACGCACCACGGTCAGGCAGGCGCTGGCTGAGCTGGTCATCGAGGGCCGGCTGCTGCGCATGCAGGGCAAGGGCACGTTCGTGGCCAAGCCGAAGGTTGCCCAGCTGCTCGAGCTGGCCAGCTACACCGAGGGCATGCGGGCGCACGGCCTGCACCCGCAGACCAAGATCCTCGACATCGGTTACGTCACCGCGGACGACGCGCTCGCGGCGCTGCTCGGTATCCGGACCGGAGGGCGGGCGCTGCGCATCCACCGGCTCAGGCTCGCCGACGGCGAGCCCATGTCGATCGACACCTCGCACCTGCCCGCCCGGCGCTTCCCGGGCCTGCGCAGGAATCTGGAGCGGCACAGGTCCCTGTACGAAACGCTGCGGTTGGCGTACGACATACAGCTCGCGGAGGCGGAGGAGACGATCGAGACCGTGCTGGCCGATCCGCACGACGCCGCGCTGCTCGGGGTGGACGCCGGGCTGCCCCTCCTGCTGCTGTCCAGGCACGCATTCGACGTCACGGGCGAGCCGGTGGAGTGGGCGCAATCGTGGTACCGGGGCGACCGGTACAAGTTCGTCACCAGGCTCCGCAGGTAGCGCAAGACCGGCTTCGCTCAGGCCGCGGCCTCGCGGCCCCTGCCGCCATCGGCTACTGGCTGGTAGCGTCGTGGCCGTGGTGCGGATATCTGGTCACGGCGGAGTGCATGCCCTCGCGGTGGCCCGCGAGTACGGCGTTCCGACCATGTTCACCTTGTCTGGCGGGCACGTGTTCCCGCTGTACGACGCGGCGGTCAAGGGCGGGCAGCCGATGCGGCTGGTGGACGTCAGGCACGAGCAGACCGCGGTCTTCGCGGCCGAGGCGACCGCCCGGCTGACCAGGACGCCCGGGCTGGCCGTGGTTACCGCCGGGCCGGGCGTCACCAACTCGGTCAGCGCGGTCACGACCGCCTGGCTGAACGGGTCGCCGATGGTCGTGCTGGGCGGGCGTGCGCCGGACTACCGGTGGGGCGCGGGCAGCCTGCAGGAGATCGACCACCCGCCGCTGCTCGCCCCGGTCACCAAGCGGGCCTGGACGGAGCACGAGACGGCGAGGTTGGCCCGGTCGGTCGGTGAGGCGTTCCGCCTGGCGATGACCCCGCACCGCGGGCCGGTGTTCCTCGACATCTCGCTCGAGGCGATCTACGGGCAGGCCGAGGCGGACCTGCCGACCGCGGATCTCCCGCCGGCCGCGCCGCCGGATCCGGAGGACGTCAGCCGGATCGCGGTGCTGCTGCGCGCGGCGCGGCGGCCGGTGCTGGTGCTGGGGTCGGACGTGTGGCTCGGTGGCGCCGAATACGCGGCGCGCCAGGGCGCCGAGGAACTCCGCCTGCCGGTCATCGCTAACGGGCAGGCGCGCGGGGTGCTGCCCGCCGGGCACGATCTGCTGGCCACCCGGGCCAGGTCGCTGGCCCTGCGCGAAGCCGACCTGGTCATCGTGGTCGGGACGCCGCTCGACTTCAGGCTCGGGTATGGCTCGTTCGGGCCAGAAAATGCCCCCGCGCAGGTCGTGCACGTGGCCGACGCGCCGGGGGGGATCGCCACCCACCGCCCGCTCGCGGCGTCGGCCGCGGGCGACCTGGCCGCGTTCTTTACCGATCTCGTCGCGCGGGTCACCGCTGATGAGAGCGCGCCCGGCCGGGCGCCGACCGGGGCGGCGGAGGACTGGCTGCCGCAGCTGGCCGGGGCGGTCCAGGCGGCGCACGCGCTGGATACCCCGCTGCTGACCAGTGACGCCGAGCCGGTCCACCCGGCCCGCATCTACGGCGAGCTGCTCAAGGTGCTCGACGACGACGCGGTGGTCATCGGCGACGGCGGCGACTTCGTGTCGTTCGCCGGCAAGTACATCGAGCCCGCCCGGCCCGGCGGGTGGCTGGACCCGGGGCCGTTCGGCTGCCTGGGCACCGGGCTCGGCTACGCGATCGCGGCCAGGGTGGCGCGCCCGGCGGCGCAGGTGGTCCTGCTGCTCGGGGATGGGGCGGCCGGGTTCTCGCTGATGGACGTGGACACGCTCGTGCGGCACCGGCTCCCGGTCGTCATGGTCTGCGGGAACAACGGCGCGTGGGGGCTGGAGAAGCACCCGATGCGCGCCCTCTACGGTTATGACGTCCTGGCCGACCTGCAACCGGGCGGCCGGTACGACGAGGTGGTCCGGGCCCTGGGCGGCGCGGGTGAGATCGTCACCTCCCCCGGCGAGATCGCCCCGGCCCTGCGCCGCGCGTTCGCCGCGAACTGCCCCTACCTCGTCAACGTGGTCACCGACCCCGAGATCGCCTACCCCCGGTCTACCACCGGCGTCTAGCCGGGGCCCGGCGGTCACAGGCCGACCGCGCTGAGGTCAAGCGGTCGGAACCAGGTCGGTCACGTCGGCGTGGATCTTCGCGAGGGCCTGATCGAACGTCGCGAGGCGGGACGCCCGGCTACGGGCAAGCTGGGCCAGGTAGGCATCGGTGACCTGACGGTGGCCGATGATTCCGGCGGTCGGGACGTCGGCGTACGTGACGTCGTCGGGCCAGAACTCGTGTCGCTCGTCGGCGGCCAGACCACGGAGGAGGGAGCGGGCCGCATCGGCCGTCTGGCCTTCACGGACCAGCAGGCGGATCAGGCTGCCCTGGGTAATCGGGCAGGTGGCAAAGCCGTCCGTCACGCCGAGGAACCAGGTCTCGGCGGAGGAATGGTGCACGTGGTCGCTCACGAGCAGGGCGATCAGGACGTTCGCGTCCAGGAGGACGGTCACGACTCGTCGTCCTCCAGGGCCCGGACATCTTCGGTAGTGATGATCCGGCCGAGCTTGACGACGGGCAGGCCGGTGCGGGCGCTGGTCGTGACCTCGGCATCCTGCCCCTGGCCAAGGCCCCGACGCATCAGGTCGGCGACCGTCTCGCTCAGGGTCCGGTGGGTGTCCCTCGAGATGGCGACGGCCTTAGCGTGCAGATCCGCTGGCAGGTCTACCGTGGTGCGCATAGTTGCATCATAGCATCATTGCATCAAGATGCAGTCACATACTCCTGGCCGGTCAGCTGATGACGGCGATGAGGTCGCCTTCCTGGATGACGTCGCCTTCGGCCACGTGCAGGGCGATGACGACGCCGGTGCCCTCGGCCAGGACCGGGATCTCCATCTTCATCGACTCGAGGATCACCAGGGTGTCGCCGTCATCGACATGATCACCTTCTGCCGCGACCACCTTCCACACGTTCGCGACCATCTCGGCGCGGATCTCAGCCACCGGCGACTCCTGTCTGATTGACCCAGGAATACATTGTCCTACCTGGGGCGCAGCTTGCTTACCAGGGACGTATCGTAGTCCCCGCTGACGAAATCGGGGCTGGCGAGAAGCTCCGCGTGGAAGGCCAGGTTCGTCTTCGGGCCCTGGATGGCGAAGGCCGCGACCGCATCCCGCGCCCGGGCCAGCGCCTGCGCGCGGTCGGCGCCGTAGACGCAGAGCTTGGCCAGCAGCGGGTCGTAGTACGGGGTCACCGCGTTGCCTGCCTGGTAGCCGGAGTCCACCCGGATGCCATCGCCCGCGGGTTCCTCCCACCGGGTGATGGTGCCCGGCGACGGCAGGAACCGGACCGGATCCTCCGCGTAGACGCGCAGCTCGAGGGCGTGCCCGGCGGAGCGGACGGCGGCCGGGTCAAACGAGGGCGGCCCGCCCGACGCGATGAGGAACTGCTGCTCCACCAGGTCGAGGCCCGTGACGAGCTCGGTGACGGGGTGCTCGACCTGCAGGCGGGTGTTCATCTCCAGGAAGACGAACGAGCTGGCGCCGGTGTCCACCAGGCATTCGACGGTCCCCGCGCCCCGGTACCCGACGGCCTGTCCGGCCCGGACGGCGGCGGCCAGCATCTGCTCGCGCAGTGCGGGCGAGACGCCGGGGGACGGGGACTCCTCGGCGACCTTCTGATGGCGCCGCTGGACCGAGCAGTCGCGCTCGCCGAGGGCCAGGACGCTCCCGTCGGCCAGACCGAGGATCTGCACCTCGACGTGCCGGGCGTGCTCGACGTAGCGCTCGATCAAGATCTCCGGCGAGCCGAAGAAGCGCTCCGCGCGCGAGCGGGCCGTGGCGAAGGCGGCGCGGAGTTCGGCCTCGCCGGCGGCCACGCCCATGCCGATCCCGCCGCCGCCCGCGGCGGCCTTGACCATGACGGGGTAGCCGATCCGGTCCGCCTCGGCGACGGCCGCGGCCTCGTCGGTGACCGGCTCGCGGCTGCCCGGCGACACCGGGACCCCGGCCCGCTCCATCAGGTTCCTGGCGCGGATCTTGTCGCCCATCTGCTCGATCGCGGCCGGGTCCGGGCCCACCCAGGTCAGGCCGGCCGCGATGACCTGGCCGGCGAAGTCCGCGTTCTCGGCGAGGAAGCCGTACCCCGGGTGCACCGCGGCCGCCCCGGTCTTCCGGGCCGCGTCGATGATCGCCGCGGCGTTCAGGTAGCTGAGCGCGGGCTGGGCCGGGCCGATGTGCACCGCCTGGTCGGCCTCGCGGACGTAGGGCAGTTCGGCGTCCGCGTCGGAATAGACGGCGACCGACGTGATCCCCAGCCGACGGGCCGTGCGGATCACGCGCCTGGCGATCTCACCCCGGTTGGCGACGAGCACCGAATCGAGCATCCCGCCAGCCTACTGGGGCCCAGGGACGGGTTAGAGCTGGATGACCGAGCGGCGGTGCACGACGCGGCTGAGGGCCTCGACGGTGTCTGGGTCGAACTCGCTGACCGTGTCTAGCCGGAGCTGCTGCACGGCCGCGGCGGCGCGGTCGGGGTCCATCGAGCTGCCCACCAGGTCGTCGAAGGCGTTGGCGGCCTTGATGATCCGGCTGCTCAGCGGGGGCCCGGAGCGTACCGCCGGGCGGGACACGGCCGCATGGCGGCCGCGGCCCTCGTGCGCCACCTCGATGCCGCGGTAGGGCTCGTTCTGCCTGCGGACGATCTCGGCCACCGAGCCCAGGACCTGGGCCTGCTGGATGACCTCGGCGCCGAGCTCGGCGATGCGGCGCTGCTCGTGCGGGGCGGCCAGGACCGTGGCGCCGCCGGGGATGGGATCGGTCAGCGAGAGCTGGCCGATGTCGTGCATGAGCGCGGCGTACTCGAGCTCGAGCAGCTCCGGCTCGTGGATGCCGAGCTCGCGGCCGACGGCGACGGCGAGCTGGCTCACCCGCTCGGAGTGGCCGGGTTCCACGTACCCGCCGATCTCGGTGACCTTGGCCAGCGCCCGCACGGTCTGCAGGTAGGTGGCCCGGATCCCGGCGTAGCGGCGGAACGCCACCTGCGTGAGGAGCAGCGGGGCGGTGAACACGGCCACCGCGGCCAGCCCCATCGTCTCGGCCGCGAACGCGATGAGCAGGGCCGAGGCCCCGACCGCCGCGCCCAGCGGCAGCTGAACGCGCATCTCGTCCACCAGCGCCACCCTGAACCTGGCCCGCTGCTCTTCCACCCGCATCAGGGCGGTCAGCACCGCCTCGAGCAGCAAGGCGAGCAGGACCAGGGATGTCATCAGCGAGAACGCCAGACCCCAGTGGCCGGAGATGGCGTCGCTGTCCGCGAGCGAGCGGAAGATGAACGCGACGGCCGCGACGCAGAGCAGCCGCGTGGCCATGCTGCTCACCTTGGCCGGCCGGCCGACGGCCAGGTGCGGGAGAGCGCCGATGATCATCCCGATCGCGGTGACGGTGACCACCTGCTCGGCGGTGTGCTGGACCTGGTACCCGCCCACCCGGATGAGCAGGGCGTAGGCGAGCGCTCCCGCGATCCCGATCGGCGCCGATTCGCGGTCGCCCGGCAGGTTCAGCCGCAGGACCTCGCCGAACGCGATCAGCGCGCCGAACGCGATCGCGATGCGGGTATCACGCACGCCCGCCACGGCGGTCTGCGCGACCGAGGCCACGAGGACGACCCCGGCCGCCGCGATGAGCAGCAGCTGCCCGGAGTTCCGCACCGGCCAGGGGCGCTTGCGCGGCTCGTGTCGTCGTTCGCTCATCGCGGCCTGTCCGCCTGCGTCGTTCTCAGTAGTTCGCGTTATTCAGGTTCGGACCCCGGTCGGGCAGGTCCGGGCGGCGGCTTCCGGGCACCTGGGGCCCGCGCTCGATGACCGGTCCCGGATACCGCTCGCTGGCGATGACCCGCAGCGGCGACGCGGGGTCGTCGTGGTCCTGGGCCGGGATCGCGGGCAGGTCGCCGGTGATCGGTTCGGGCTCGGGGCACTGCCAGCCCTCCTTCAGCACCGCGGCCACGAACGCGTCGACGAACGCCGGGTCGAACTGCGTGCCCGCCCACCGCCTCAGCTCGAAGATCGCCTCCTCGATCGGGCGCGCGCCGCGGTAGGACCGGGTGGACGTCATCGAGTCGAACGCGTCGGCCACCGCGAGGATCCTGGCGAACTCGGGGATCTCGTCGCCGGCCAGGCCCATCGGGTAGCCGCGGCCGTCGATCCGCTCGTGATGGTGCATGATCCCGGCCAGGGCCTCGTCCAGGAACCCGATCTCCCTGACGACTTCCAGCCCGCGCATCGGGTGGAGCTGGATCGCCGCGTACTCTTCCTCGGTCAGCTTCCCGGTCTTCTGCAGGACCCTGGTCGCCACGCCGAGCTTGCCCACGTCGTGCAGCATGCCCGCGTACCGCAGCGCCTCCACCCGCTCGCCGCGCATGCCGATCTCCCGCGCGATCATGACCGAACCGCGCGAGACCCGGTCGCTGTGACCACGCGTGTAGAGGTCCTTGGTCTCGACCGCCTGGCACAGCGCGCCGACCGCCGCTTCGTACGCGCGCTGCTGCTCCACGATCTGCGCCACGGCCCAGCGGGCGACGGCGACGGGGATCAGCACGAGGACCGGCGCGAACAGCCCGGTCACGCTCCAGAGCGCGGCGATGAGCAGCCCGAACGCGCCGTACCCGAGATCGGAGACGATCAGCTCCAGGCTCATGCCCGGCGCGGAGGTGCGGCGTCCCCGCTTCTGCGGCTGGCTGGTCAGCCAGAGCACGCCGCCGAGCAGCCCGTGGTTCGCGACCGCGTGCACCACGGCCGCGACCGCGAAGGGCCCGATGATCCCGGGGAACGATCCCGACACCGGCTGGCCCACGTGCCCGTGCGCGGCGATGAAGGCCCGGCCGGCCAGGTACGCGGACAGGGCGAGCATGCCGGTGTTGAAGGCGCGCTGGACCAGCGTGGGACCGCGCCGCAGCCCGAACGCCGTGCAGGCGCCGACGAGCGCCGCGCCGACCGGTCCGACCAGGACCACGGCGGCCAGCGTCGCGATCGGGGCCGGCGACCAGGCCAGTTCCCTCGGGCGCAGCAGCGTCGCCGTCGACTCGAAGACGACCAGGAGTACGCCGAGCACCGCGACCTCGCGCCACCAGGTGACCCCGCCGAACGGGCCGCGAATGAGCAGCACGACGGCCGCGGCGACGATCGCCCCGATGTACAGCCGCGCGGGCCACGGTAGCCTAGCCACGTCTCCCCCTCGCGGGAGCGCGGAACGCGGGCTAGGCTTCAAGACTCCTACCCCCAGGTAATCCTGGCGAGGGCGGCCGGGCAGGCCGAGCCTGCCGGTGCCTCATCCGTGGCAGGAGTATTTCCGCCGGAGGGACGCATGGAGCTGACCTCCCTAACGTGCAACTACCTACAGCTCAGCAGATATCGCCCTGAGTCAAGGATAACGTGGTTACATCGCATCTCGCAGGCCCAAAATCCCATCGTGAACAAATCGTGAGAGCGTCTGTCACAATAGGCAATCAAGTGAGGCACTTGCGGCGCAATTTGCACGCACCCGGCAAATCGAGGGGCGCGATGCTACTCGGCGAACTCGATGGACGCCCGTACTTCCCTGATCCTGACGAGAATCTTCGCGCGCAACTCGGCCGGCGCCGGGTCGCAGCCGCAATGCTTGGCGACGATGCGCTTGACCGCCTCTTCCAGGCCGTACTCGCGCAGGCAGGGGCCGCATTCGTCCAGGTGCTGGCGGATCTTCGCGCAGTCTAGGTCGTCAAGCTCGCCGTCGAGGTAGCCGTAGACCCGGTCGAGCACCTCGGTGCACGGAGTCTCGTGCGGGTTTCCGCAGCTCATCGCCCTTCCTCTCCGGGCAGGGAGGCATCGGAACCCGCCTTGACCAGGCCGCGTTCCGAAGCGTAATCCTGGAGCAGTTCGCGGAGCTGGCGGCGGCCGCGGTGCAAACGTGACATCACGGTACCAATCGGCGTATCCATGATGTCGGCGATCTCCTTGTAGGCGAACCCCTCGACGTCGGCGAGGTAGACGGCGATCCTGAATTCTTCGGGAAGCGCCTGGAGCGCTTCCTTTATGTCGGAATCCGGGAGCCGTTCTAGCGCCTCGGCTTCGGCCGACTTCAATCCCCCGGAGGTATGCGAGGCGGCGCGCGCAAGCTGCCAGTCCTCGACGTCCTCGGCGCCCGATCGCTGCGGCTCGCGCTGCCGTTTCCGGTAACTGTTGATGAACGTGTTGGTCAGGATCCGGAACAGCCACGCCTTGAGGTTCGTGCCCTGCTGGAACTGGTGGAAGGACGCGTAGGCCTTCGCGAACGTCTCCTGGACCAGGTCTTCGGCGTCCGCCGGGTTGCGGGTCATCCGAAGCCCTGCGGAGTACAGCTGATCCAGGTACGGCAGCACCTCCTGCTCGAAGCGCTCACCGCGCTGTTCGAGAGTCTCCGGAACGGGACCCACCCCCTTTGGGTAGACAGAGGCCGGGCTGCTGGCATGCAGACCGTATGTGCGGGAGGATACCGTGCCAGGGAACGGCGCTAGCTTCAGTGTGCCCGGAGGTGGCGAGGCGACTGCGACTGCCATGCCGCGTTCAACACGTCGATGCAGGCTGTCATTCCGCAGGATGGTCACCGTAAACAGGTGACGAAGCGCACCTGAATGGGAAGGCTGACTGGTGCGCGCCTTCGCTGCGGAGGCGCCCAGTCAGGAGCCCAGGGCCCGTGCAGCATGCGGCCAGCGCGATCACTCGGCCGGATACCGATCATCCGCCTACATACAGGCATTTCTGCGAGGCGGTGGCGCGGGCGCAGCTCACGGCCTGGCTCCCGTCGGGACGGCAGGTCCTGGTGGACGTCTCGGGACCCCGCGCGGCGAGTGCTGAACTGGCCGCCCGGGCCGGGCATACGGTGCTGCGCGTGCTGGAGGAGGGGCGCGTGCCGGTCAGGACCGGGCCTGCCGGCTCGGGGGCGCCTGGTACGGAGCCGGGCCCGGGGGGAACGGGGTCGGGCTCGCGGGGCAGGATCTTCACGCTGATCGCCGACTCCTCGCGGCTGTCCTTCCTGCCCGCCGGCTGCGCGGACGGCATCATCGCCGAGGACCGGGCGTTGTCTACGCACCTGGGGACCGAGACGCTGATCGCCGACGTCGCTCGCGTGCTCCGCCCGGGAGGCCGGGTCCTGGCGTGCGTGGACTCGCTGGTGCTCGGCATGGCGCTGCTCGCGGGGCAGCGCCACTGGCCGCACCTGGTCGACCTGCCGCACGCCGAGGTGGTGCTGGTGCCCTGGCCGGACGGGACGATCACCCGGTGCTACGGGCCCGACCAGGCGCGTGAGCTGTTCGGCGGGGCGGGCCTGCTGGTGAACTGGATCAGGCCGCGAACCGTGTTCGCGGAGTCAATGGTGACGCAGGCGCTGGCCGAAGACCCGGCCAGCCTGGCCCGGCTGGTCCGCGCCGAACTCGCCGCCGCCAGCGACGAGTCACTCGGCGCGCAGCTGGTGATCTCGGCGTGTAAGCCTGTCTAACGCCGTCGGCGGGCGTGCTTGGCCTGGCAGCCGACGCAGCGGGCCGCGTCGGGGCGCGCGTCGAGGCGGCCGTCGGGAATCTCCTGCCCGCAGTCGACGCACTTGCCGTAGCTGTTCTCCTCGATGCGGCCGAGTGCGGCCTCCACCTCGGTGCGCTGGGCGCGGGCCGAGTGCAGGACCGCCTCGGTGCGGTCGGCTTCGGACAGGGTGGATCCCGCGTCGGCCTGATCCTGCGGGTAGCCCGACCCGGCCATCGGCGCCGGGCGTTCGCCCTGCAGGATGGATATCGACCGGTCAAGGTCGTCGCGCATCTCCTCGAGGCGCTTTCGGGCGACGGTAAGTTCCACTGGTGTCCTCGCCTCCCGTCCGCGTGCGATGAGCAGCCCAGGCTCGGTCGAGCCGCGGCCGCGCCGCGGACTCAGAACAACTCGCCGGGCGGCCGCTCCCCCTCGGCGGATTCAGGCTGCGGCCTTATGAGCTCGGGTCCGTTGTTCCGCACTGAGTTGACAGCCATAGATACGGGGTATGACGTCAGGCCGCCGGCCATGGCGGGCACCATCGTCGCTTGTAGCTGGCCGAGGTCGCTGGTGGCAGGATCCAGCCAGTCGGCCCAGGCCTGCGGCGCGATGGTCATGGGCATGCGATCGTGAATCTGGCCGACGTCGTCGGACGCCTGGGTCGTGATGATCGCGGCTGTCCACAGCCACGCGCGCTCGTGATCGTCAGGGAGGGCCTCGTCCCGCCAGAGATCGTAGATCCCGGCGAAGGCCAGCTCACCACCGTCCTTCCTGAAGATGTAGTAGGGCTGCTTGCGCGTCTTCCTGCCATCCTGCCCGACCGCCTGCGGCTGCCACTCGTAATAGCCGTCGGCGGGCAGGAGGCAGCGGCGCTTGGCGAACGCGCGGCGGAACGCCGGCTTCGTCGCGATGGTCTCGGCGCGGGCGTTGATCAGCCGGCCACCGCCGGAGGCGTCCTTGGCCCAGAAGGGAACCAGGCCCCAGCGGACCACGCGCAGCTCACGGGCCTGCGGCTCGTCGTCGCGGGCGGGACGCTCGATGACCGCGAAGATCCGCTTGGTGGGCGCCACGTTGTAGTCGGGCGCGGGCTCCGGTTCGGGTCCTTCGGGCACGCGGTCCCGTTCGATGCCGAACTCCTCAAGGAGCTCGAGGCGCTTACGCGCCGACACGAACCGACCGC
>Ga0187815_10001219_pt1 | contig 12186 bp, 13 predicted proteins | sample NC_S_5_FD_132962 | JGI IMG/M metagenome (GOLD analysis project Ga0187815, IMG submission 132962) | Wetland sediment microbial communities from Neuse River Estuary, North Carolina, USA - ASW-S_5 | ecosystem: Environmental > Aquatic > Freshwater > Wetlands > Sediment | place: USA: North Carolina...
ATCTCCAGAATCTATCGCCAACCGTCTTCCCCCTTCTGCGCGTGAGTGGATCCCCTGCGACCAGCTACAACCCGAGCGACCCGCGCAGCAGACTGAACGCGTGTTGGCCGCTCACGGTCCAGAAGCGGAGTTTCGGATTCTTGTCGACGAACGACGCGGACCGGACCTTGGAGGTGAGCACTTGGATAAGATCCGACTGATCCCATATCACGCTCACGTCAACCGGTCCTTCGATCCCGTCCGTCGCGTGGGCCTTTCCGTCCACGTCGAGGTGGAGTGTCGCAGTTTCGGTATCGGTCTCGAACCCCCAGGATTGGGGGAGCCAGGCACGTAGGCCATCGCCAGAATCAGCGCTCAACCGCGCTTTCGCGCGGCCCTCAATCTCGGGACAGACCGCACCCAAGGCATCCCGGAGTTGGCCCATGCTCTGTCGATGGGTGGCGAGAACTAACTAATGAAGCAACCGTGTGCACCGGTAAACGGTCAAAGCAAGCGGTCCCCGAGGACACCTCGGTCGATTTCCCCTCAGGCCGCCGCCGTCGGTCCCCCGGCGGTCGAGTACCGTACCGTCGGACTATCGATGTATTCGAGGACCTTTTCCTTCCCATGTTCAAGTCCCGCCCGCAGGGCCTGTCGCAACGTATCTAGGGACTCGTCGGGCGCCAAGGCAGGAACTGAGGTAATCGATACATCCGGGGGACTCGCATGCCGGTTAACGCAGACGAGAAAACCGTCCAGGCCGGCGAACCCGAGTTGGAACAATCGAAGCTGCAGGGCCACGTCGGGCGGGGTCGGGAGCGCCCGGTAGCTTTTCATCTCGTAGAAGCGGCTCTTCCGGTCCCAGTAGTCCGGCTGGGTGTACACCCCCACCCGCTCATCGATCAGAATCATCCGGGTCTTCGGGCGGGGCAACCCGAAGACCTCGGTCTTCCGGAACGCTTGGAGAGTTCCAACGATCTGCTCATGGGCACGGACCTTCTCTGATGGCTCGACCACGAGGTCGATGTCCTGGAGCTCCTCCTCGAGGGTGGACACCGCGAACTGGGTCATGGCACCGACCGTCGGCCGGAGCCGTTGCCCGAACTCGTGGCTGTACCGGGACAACGCCGAGTCGATGGCCTTCCCGACGGCCATGCCGAGCTCCTGACGCTCGGTAGGAGCCCGAGGGAACGCGATCTGCACGACCTCGTGGGTGGCGATGGTCTTGATCTTCGTCATCGTGGTATGGAGGGAATCCCCGGGCGACCGCTGATAGCCAAGGGTCAGGGCTTAATGGGTCGCTCGTCGCTTGGGGGCTCCCGGTCGGAGCGACCGTGAGTTCCGTCCGGGCGCTCAGAATATAGCGGGCTTGTCGCATCGTCTCTCGCCGTCGCTGTCTGCGACGGGGGGGCGGCCTCGTGTGCGCATTCCGGTACCAGCGGACCCCGATTCCCGAGGATTCGGGGGAGCTTCGTGCCTCAGGGTTTGGCGAGATCCTTCACGCGTACTCCAAGGAGGAGGCCATCCTCGAGGCCCAACGCTGCTTGCAATGCGCGATGCCGTTCTGCGTCCAGGCGTGTCCGATCACTCAGGACTGCCGAGGATACATTTCCCTCATCGCGCAAGGGAAGTTCGACGACGCCGCGTCCCTGACCGTCCGAGACAACCCGCTTGCGACGGTGCTGTGCAAGACGTGCTACCATTACTGCGAGGAGGACTGCGTGATGGGCGGAAAGGGAACGCCTATCGCCATCCGGCATCTCAAGCGGGCCGCGCTCGAACAAGGGAACGGCCAGCTGATGTATGTCCCGAGCGCCCCGAAGCATCAGCGCATCGCCATCGTGGGCGCCGGCCCGGCGGGACTCATGGCGGCGTGGGAGCTCTGCCTCCGGGGATACTCCCTGACGGTTTACGAAGCGCAGCCCTTCATGGGCGGCCAAGTGGACACGATCCCGAAGTACCATCTTACGGGGGATGAGTTGGACTGGGACCTCGCCCGGTTCCGAAACTTCGACCTAACGTTCGTGACCGGCAAGAAGGCCGGCGTCGATTTCACGCCGGAGAGCCTGCTCCAGGACGGCTATCTCGCCGTGTACGTCGCCATCGGGGCCTCGGAACCCCGCGTCCTGGGGATTCCCGGAGAGCACCTGCCCGGCGTGTTCGCGGCCTTGCCATTCCTGCTCGCTATGAACAAGGGCCCGGAGGGCCTGATGGGACGCAAGGAACGCACTGTCGTGGTCGTCGGGGGAGGGGACGTGGCTCTCGATGCGGCTCGCTCCAGTCTTCGGCTGGCCAAAGACGGACAAGTCACTATCGTATATCGCAAGGGCAAGGAGGACATGCCGGCGGGCGGCGAGGAGGTCGCCGAGGGTTCCGAGGAGGGTCTCCAGTTCCTCTTCCAGCGAGCACCGGTGCGGATCCTCGGCACTCAACAGGTGGAAGGAATCGTGGTCCAAACCACGGGCCCGGGCGCCCTAGATGCCCGGGGACGGCCAACCGTAGTGCTGATCGGAGGAACCGAGGAAACGATTCCGTGCGATACCGTGATCGTCGCGGCGGGGGAACAGGCGGACTTGACGGGCCTTCCTCCGGAGCTCGATTTCAAGCTCTCCCCCCAAGCCTGGCCCGAGGGGAAGCGCCCAGATTGGATGACCGACGTGGAGGGAGTCTTCGCTTCCGGCGGCAGGTCGGTGGTGTACGCGATGGCAGCCGGGACCCGAACAGCGGAGGCAATCGACGCGTACATCGCGAAGAAGACCGGTCGGCCCCCCACCCCGCGCCCCCACCCGTTCGGCGCAGGAACTCCGACGAAACTCCCTGACGGTTACGGTGGCCCAACCTGGCACATCTGACCCGGCACCTGGCATGAGCCGCTCCCGGCCTTAGGAACAGAGCCGGTGGACCGATACACCGGTGACCTACCGAACGGATTATGGGTCGTGATCGACTCGGTGGTCCATGGCGCCCGGGGCTTCGCCGATCAGCGCAGACACCGCGCGACGTCTCTTCGCATACAACTCCTCGGTGTTCGCCCGGTATGTCGGTGCCGCCCGCCGGATCCCTTGGCGAGAGGCGACCCGGGACCACGGAACGGGACATCTGTCGATCTTCCGGACCTTGGTCCATATCCTCAACGTGCACGAGGTGTGGATTCTCTACATCCTGCAAGGCCGTACTCGAGAACTGGACCGTCTTTTTCAACGGTCCGAGCGCAAGCCGACGACGTGGGCGGGCTTCGACGCCTACTCCCGAGTCGTTTGGGCCGGGATCGAGACGTACCTCGCTACCTTGACGCCGGCCAAGCTGTCTCGTCGGGTAAAGGCGCCTTGGATGCCGGGTCACTACACGGCGGGCGATGCGATGGTTCAGACGACCCTGGAGCAGGCGCACCACCTGGGGGAAGTGATCGGAATCTACTGGCAGCGGAACAAGGAGCCCCCGGAAATGACCTGGATTGACGTGAACCGTAATCGGAAACGCTGACGAGGACCGATTCTCCCTCGAGGCGCCCGGGATACGTTGATATGGGGGGCCGGAGAGTCTCAATAGCGTAGGTTCGCGGGGCGAGGGTCGGCGGTTCGCCCGGCCCTATTGCTCGAGCTCCGCGCCGGTCTTCGATGAGCAACGGCTGGCTGGTCGTGGCACTCGTTCTCTGCCTCTTGCTCACCGGCCTTCCGGCCCGAGGAGCTGGGGCCCCCTTCGGGACTTCCACCTCTTCATCGACCGCGGCGGGAACAGTCTCTCGGCAGATTGGGGAAGTCGACGGCGCCGTGGCCAAGGAGGGCGGTACGATCCACGGAAGTCCGCCCCCGTCGACCACGGTGACGGTTGTGCCACCCGCCGGTGGGGCCCCAGAGACCTGCGCCAACGGAACCCCTGCGAATCCTTTTCCGGTCTCCTTCCTCCCGCACGGGTACCTTACCCCGAACCTTTTCGGACTGGGCGCCGGCAGCAGCGGCCTCGACGACATCTGCTACACGGGTGGGAGGGGTGGAGTGGTCTCGAACAACGTCAACTTCAGTAGTGTGGGGGGCGCCCAAGGGGTAGTCGGTTTCCCCCACGTGGAGTACGGGCAGGACCTCTGGGGGGGCTCTCCCGGCAGCATGTCTCCGGGGTTCGTTCTGCCGGAGCCCGTGTCGAACGCGACGAACAGTAGCCTTTGGTTGACGAATTCTTATGCCGTTAACGATAGTCGCGGAGCCGCGGCCTACGACTACGTCTGGGACAACTTCCTCTCCTCGTACGTGCCGAATCCGGGGAACACCTCGGGCCCCACGAACTACTCCATGGAGGTCATGCTTTGGATGTCGACGGGTCTCGAAGGCTCTCCGTTTGTCTACTTCCCTTACGAGGGGACGACGTCGTTACCGACACTCATCAACGCCACGCTCTCGGACCAACCTTGGGATTTCTCCCACTTCTGTCAAGGGACCGACAACTCCGAGCTCACGGTACTGTACTTCTACAACGGCACGGGCGGAGCGATGAATACGAGTAGCCGAACCTTTGGGGTCAATTTCAGCGCGGTGTTGCTCAACATCAATCAAGAGATCCGGGCCAACGCCATCTCGTGCTGGGGGTACCCGAACAACAACGACGTCCACCTGTACCTTGACGACCTGAACCTGGGATCCGAATTCCTGACCCCGTTCCCTTCGCCCTATTACGGACAGGCGATGTTTGACTGGACACTCTCATCGATGTGCTTCACGTTCCCCGAGGGCGTGGCCACAGTGACCAACGTATCCTGCGCTCCGGTGCCAGGGCAGCCATTGGCCGCTTCGCCGACGGCTACGCCGAAAACGGGAGTGGTGCCGCTGCTGGTCGACTTCGCCGTCGCACCCACCGGAGGCGTCCCCCCGTATTCGTACAACTGGTCGTTCGGAGACGGCACGTACAGTACAGCCAAGAACCCGGTCCATCTCTACGACGCGCAGGGTCAGTACGCAGTGAATCTCACCGTCAACGACTCGAATCTAACCTCGATCGAGCGTCACCTCACCGTGGACGTGTCTCCCACCCCGCTGCAGGTGACGATCTCCGCGTCCGCGTTGTCCGGACCGGTCCCGTTGACCATCGACTTCAGCGCGACCGTCTCCGGCGGCGACGCACCGTACTCCTACCACTGGGAAGTCGCGACCCGAGACCTAGGTGTGAGCGCCACCGCTTCGGACACCTTCCAGACCGCGGGCACCTACGCGGTCTACCTTTGGGTCAACGATTCCTCAGCCCCGACCGCGCAAGCCAACCATACGTTCCTCTCCGTGGTGGCGTTGCCGGCGATTCCGCATCCGGGTCCATTCTCTCTGACCGAGGACGAATTCTTCGCCCTCGGTGCCGCGATCATCTTGCTGGCGGGCGGGCTGCTCGTCGCCGTGACGCGCCGTCGCACTCCACCGACTGCCCCGCTACCGCCTGACGCTCGCGCGTGACGGGGCGGTGTCCTCGGAGCCTCGGCGACCCGGCCACCGTTTGCCAATCTATCCGGGGGGAAGCTCTCGCGGAGGCGAGGTACTAGAGCAAGCCCGCGTCCGAGCCCGACGGGGCTGCGTCGCGGGGGGAGTCGCTCTGGTCGGAGGTCCGACGGGCGATGTAGCCGTCGCACCGCTCGATCAGCAGGTCTCGACCAAAGCTGTAGTCGTGGCCGGGGCGTACGACCGACACGGGAAGCTGCCGCAGCCGGCGCATCGTCTCGAGGTAGTCCGGGATACTCGACGTGGGGGTGGTATCGATGAGTGGGTCGGTCGCGTAGACAGCGTCCCCGGAGAAGAGCGTGCCAGTCCGGGCCTCCCAGAGTCCCGCCGAGCCATGGGTGTGACCCGGGAGGTGTAGCACCTCGAACCTCCGGTCTCCCAGGTCGATGGAACTACCTTCCTCGACGGTTTCGGTGGCATGCGCCCCGCGGGGGCGGAACCGCGCGACGTCGAAGCTGCGCGTAGGGACGGCCTCGATCAGGAGCTCTGGAAGGGTCATTCCGGCGTCGAGGACAAGCTGACGGGTGGCCGCCCCCACGTCCTCGCGGTAGAGCAGCCGCGTCGGAGAGGCCGCAGGGGCTGCGTCGGCGGGATGGATCAAGCGTTCTCGGAACTCGTGGAGACCCCCCGCATGGTCCTGATGGGAATGCGTCGCGAACGCCACGAGGGTCTTCGCCGGGTCGGGCCGCAACCGTTGGACCACTGGGAGCAGCGCCGCGAGCCCGTTACCGGTATCGACAAGAAGGTCACGGTCTCGGCCGAGTTGGAGCCACGCGTTCGCTCGGAGAAGGACGTCCACATGAGGCTCGGTGACCCGGAAAAGTCCGGGGCCGGTGGGTTCGACTTCGAACCACGCTTCGCAAACGGGGAGGGCAGGGACGTTCAATGCAATACGCTCCCCAGGACTTGGTTCGTCGACATATCTCCCCAATCCATTAGTTGAGGAGGATCCCGATCGCCCCGGTGTACGAACCGCTGGGGCAGTCTAAGGTGTAGAACAACGTCAATTGACTTCCGGCAGGAATCACGAGCGGTACATTGGAGGAGCTCACCGCGAACCCGGGGGTCGTAGCCACCACGGAGATAATCTGGCAACTTGCCGTCGAGTTTGGATTCCTTATGGGTAAGTCGGCATCGATCCCTTGTCCGGGGTCTCCGACATAGTCGACGTTCTCCGCGAAGCTCGATATCCCGCAGGCGCCGTCGTGAGAACTATAGTCGATGCTCGTGACGGTGATGAACCCTGGATGGGTTCCGAACCCCACCGCGAAGTAACCTACGGCGAGAAAAGCGGAGAGGGCCACCACTACCACGACAACGACCACGGCCACGACGATCAGGACCGTGTGGTCCTTTGGCGGGGGCGACGGCGGAGGAACCGCCCCGAGCGACGCAGGTGGGTAGGTGGGCGGAGGATACGTGGCGGACCAGGAAGGAGCATATCCTGGCGGTGGCGGTGGAGGCAGTCCCGGCGGGGGAGGAGAGGAGGGAGCGGCCATCGGGCGTTCATCCGGCCGCCCCCGTATAGCAGTTCCGGGAGACCTGACCCCAAGATTGAAATCGATACCGGTCGTCCGGCCCGCCATGCCGTCTACCGAACCGTTGATTCAGGGATTGAGCGCCGTGACTGTGCACATATCGGACGTGGCTCGGGCCCGCCACTTTTACACCGACGTGCTGGGCCTTCAGGAAAAGGAGTTTCAAGCCGAGCGGCAGCGGCTGGTCTATGCCCTCCCTGGGACCAGCGCCGTTCTCACCATGCACGTCATGACTGATCCCCGCGAGGAAGGCCGCCTCGCCGGCACCGTGAGTGGCATCGTTTTCGCCTGCCCTGACCCGGCCTCGATGCTGAACGAACTGCGTCGGCGGGGTGGGACGGTCGTAACGGAGGCCATGAAGATGCCGTGGGGTTTGGTCCGAGGCGTCTTCGCGGATCCGGACGGGAACGAGTTCATCGTGGCCGCTTCCAGTTAGGGCCGTTTCGCGGATTAGGACCGACAGGTAACCACAAGCGCTAGGATCCCAGCCTAGGACCCCGGCGGGCGGGGGCGCGCTCCTCGACGCATGTTTCATAATCAAGTATGCAGTCGGGTCGGCTCCACATGGCGCTGCGCTCGGCCGCCACCTCAGAGGTGCTGTATCGCGGGGTCCCTACCAGAACCTGGCGGGAGGTACCGCTACCCACCTCGCTCGAGGTGCGCAAGCTGCTCTCGTCCGTCGGGGGCGGGCCCGACCGGGAGGTTCGAGGGGACAACGAGCTCTGGCGAGCTCGACTCGGAAACAGCGTGTTCACAGGCTACCAGAACGGCACGATCTACTGCACGGGAGGACTCGAGCCCGACCTCCAGCAGATCTACCTTCGAATCGATGAGAAGGTTCGGGGCCGAAAGCGACCTGCCGCCGCCTCCCGCTAGTCCACAACGAGGGTTCGCCTGACCGGATTTTTGCCCTCGGCGCGACTAGCGAGGAACGGATCTCGCCGCGGGCCGCCGGCCGAACGCCACGATGAGTTCGCAGGGAGCTCCGGGGGAGTTGGGTCCGGTATACCCGAGGGACGCTTCCGCCACTTCTTGCCAGGCCTTCTCCTGTTCGGCCTTCGGTAGATGGGTCACGTCCTCGCCCAGGATGTCACGGTCGAATCTCAGGAGCTCTCGGACGGACGGCAGCCGCAGCGGTGAGGACACGAGGCGGGTCTTCACCTCCACGAACCCCGCCCGAGACATCATGGACTCCAGTGCACCCGGTTCTGACAAGCCGAACGGGCCCGGACGGACGGCGGCGGGCGCCGGCTCAGAATCAGGATGGGCCCGTCGGGAGAGGATCGAGAGGGGCGTGACCATGAACCCGTTCCGTTCCGGCGAGGAGAACACCGTCAAGGCGATGCGACCTCCGGGCCGGAGGATCCGGCAGAGACCTGAGAGAGCGCGCTCGGGATCGACAAGGAACATGAATCCTTGCCGACACACCACGGCGTCCATTGAGGCCCAGGCCAAGTCAGGAGCCTCGCCATCCATCACTCGAACGACGACGTTCGTGAGACCCGCGGCGCGCACGTTTCGCGCGGCCAGCTTTACCATGTTGGGCCCGATGTCCGTAGCGACGACACTCCCGGTGGGTCCCACTGTCCGCGCGAGATGGAGCGTCAAGCCGCCGGTCCCCGCGGCCAACTCGAGGACACGGTCGCCGGACTTGAGCTCGAGGAGCTCGAGGAGAGCAGCAGTGGCCGGAGCGAACCACTCCTCGACCACCGGAGCCCACGAATCCCATGTCTCCGCGATCGAGTCCCAGCCCTCGCTGATCCGGTTCTTCCGGGCGACCGGGTCGAATGTGCCCCGGCCCCTCGACATTAGTTTCCGTCAGAATCGCTCGAGCCTAGGCGGTCGCGATGGCCCCGATCACGACGAACGGCATGAGCATGGATGAAACGAGGTACGCCTTGCCGAGCAGCGAGAAGTTCGGGAGCACTAATCCGCCCGGTCCCGCCGTATACAGAGGATCAGCGCCTGCGAAACCGCCGGCCAGGATCACGAGCGTGAGCACTACCCAGAGGATGGCCACGAGGCCGAATACGACCAGAAGCACGGAGTTGAGGGATCGATTCATCATTCGCCCGCCGCCGGAAGCACGGGATGGCAGGCTCGACCGGGCCTTCCGTATAAAGATACCACTTTCGGTCGGTAGCCCGCGTGGTCCCGGGATGCGGAACTTTGCGTCACCAAATCGCCACCCGCGCGTTCGGGGGTCGCCACATCGGGGTCCCTTTCTTGATCCCGAAGGCCCCGAAGAAGGGAGCCGCATTCGAGACGGCTCCGAGCACTCGGAACCGGCCCGGGGCATGCTCGTCCACCGTCAATAAGCGACGTTCGTCTTCGTCCCGAACGGTCTCGCGCCAGATCTGCGCGTAGGAGACGAAAAACCGCTGCTCGGGCGACAGTCCGTCCCGGGGCGTACGCTGCGAGGGATCCTTCTCGAGTCGCCGCTGCAGCGCCTCGAAGGCGATGCTCAAGCCCCCTAAGTCGGCTATGTTCTCGCCCACGGTCAAGGCCCCCTTGACGTACGCGCCCGGCAGCGCCTCGAAGCCGTCGTACTGTGCGATGACCTTCTTGGCACGACGCTGGAACTCTCGAGAGTCCGCCGAAGTCCACCAGTCTCGCAGATTGCCGCGTTGGTCGTAGCGACGGCCCTGGTCATCGTAGCCGTGGGTGATCTCGTGGCCGATGACGAGACCAATCCCTCCGTAATTGACGGCGTCATCCATCTTCGGATCAAAGAAAGGTGGCTGGAGGATGCCCGCCGGGAATACGATCTCATTCTGCGTCGGTTCGAAATACGCGTTGACCATCGGGGCGGTCATGCGCCATTCGTCGGGGTCCACCTTTCTTCCCAGTCGAGCGATCTTCCGCCGAATCTCGAACGCCGTGGCCCGACGAACGTTCCCGAGATAGTCCCGCCGGTCGATCCGCAGCTTAGAGTCGTCACGGAACCGTTTTGGGTGACCAATCTTCGTCGTAAACCGATCGAACTTGGCTAGGGCTCGCCGACGAGTGGCTTCCGTCATCCAGTCAGCCCTGAGCAGGCGCCCGCGGAACACCTTCCGCAGGTCACCGATGAGCCGTCGCATCCGGCGCACGGAGGTGCGGGGAAAGAACGCGGCTACGAAGAGCTGGCCGAGGGCGTCACCGATCGCGCGGTCGGCCGCCCGGGCGGCCCGCTTCCATGCCGGCTCGGGCTTCTTCTGGCCCAGGAGCGTCTTCTGGAAGAATTGGAAATATTCCCGTTCGACCTTTCCGTGGAGGTATGGGGCACTGGCGCGCAGGAGGTGCCATCGAGCATAGGTTCTCCACTCCGAAGCAGGTCGACTCCTGAGTAATCGTTCGACGGCGGCGAAAAATTCCGGCTGACCTACGACGACATAGGATAAGCGGGAGGCCCCCCGACCGGAAAGATAGCGATCCCAACGAGTCGTGGGATAACGGGATCGAAGTCGACGGGTGGAGACCTTGTGGTAGTTCTTCTCCTCGTCCCGGAGGTCGGTCCGGGTACGGCTGGCCCTCGCCAGCTCGGTTTCGATGCTAAGGACGACGGCCGCCTGGCGACGCGCATCGGCGATCGAGTCTCCCGAGAGTGAGAATACCCGGACCAAGTGTCGGCGATAGGCGTTCCGCTGCGGTGCGAAACCGGCCGCGAGGTAATACTCCCGGTCGGGCAACGAGAGTCCTCCTTGTTCGAAGTAGAGCGCGTAGATCCGGCTGTTCTTCTTGTCCGGGTAAACGGTCGTACCGAACAGCAGGGGGATACCCTTGGAGTGGAATTCGGCGACGAGGTCGATGAAATCGGGGGCGGCTCGCGCCGCCTCGATCCGGGCGAGATCCGGCGCGATGGGGCGGAAACGTAACCGGTTCCGCGCCTGGGTATCGAGCGCGGACGCGTAGAAGTCTCCCACCTCGCGTTGGACCGAGCCGGGCGGCGCGGCTTTGCGCCTCGCGGCCTGTTCAAGCAGCCCGTGGATCCGCTCGAGGTTGAACTGAGCCAGTTCCTCGAAGGCACCCCATCTTGACCTATCGGCGGGAACTGGATTTCTCTTGATCCAGGAACCCACAGCGAATCGGTAGAAGTCCTCGTCTGGAGGAACGGAACGGTCCATGTAACGGGCCGAGAACCCAGGGGCGCGAAGTCCTGCCACCGGGCCCCCCGTCGAGGCGGGACCGGCACCGTGGCTGCTATTTCGCTGGGCCTGCCGTCTCTTCGTGGTGCTCCCTCTTGCGCGAGCCAGCAGCATCCGGGTGACGTATCAGAGTATCTGAGACCTCGGGAACGGCGGCGGGGATAGATCCCCTCTTGCTTCTCTTCCTGGCGTCCGACGCTCGGACGATCCCGGCCGCTCGACCTCGCATGACTGCGACCCCCTCCTGGTTTAGGCACGCCCATTCCGCACGAACCAACGTACGCAACGCGGTTGGTTCCCATTGAGTGAGGACGACTTCGCACCGGACGGTATCGCCGGTGAACACTGGATGAAGGAACTCGAAGCTCATTTCTCGTGCCAAGAAGTTCAGCCGTCCTCCCACTCTGGTTGGTAGCATGCCGAGCAAGAGTCCGTGCACCATCAAGCGGCCCTCGTGATCCGGGGCCACGTGTTGGAGTCCCCGGTCACCTGAAGCTTCCGCGAATGCCCGGACCTCCTCGACGGTGAACGAGTGCTGAATAGACCGCCGTTCGCCCACGTGTGGCGTATAGATCCCCCGAACCGCTGGGAGGCTCGCTCTCGTAAAGCTGCTTTCCAAACGTCCTCGAGGCTCTCCTTTCCGCCCCGGAACTTCTAAGAGGACGCACACGCCCTTCGGGCCCGGCGCATGGAGAGACCGCCCCCGATAGCTGGGACCTCTCCAGAGATTGCGGGGTACCTAACCCGTCTCGAGGCACGACTTGCGGAACTGGACCACTCTCTCTTCCTGGCATGGTGGAACCAGTACGCCGGAGTCTCACTGGCCGGCACCGCCCACTGGGACTCCCTCCGCTCCCGACTCGTAGGCCGCGAAGAGTTGCTCCGGTTCCTCCGGGCCTCGCAGGAGCGTCCCCACCCGCCCTTGCTCGCCCGCCGCGTGGAACTCTTTCGACGCATTACTGAAGACGCCTTGGTCGAGCAACATCCTTCCGTCGTCCGACTACGCTCTCCGTTGGTGCGTCACGAGTTCTCGTACCGCCCGAAGTGGCAAGGACGAAGCTCGACGCA
>Ga0187815_10001221_pt1 | contig 12182 bp, 14 predicted proteins | sample NC_S_5_FD_132962 | JGI IMG/M metagenome (GOLD analysis project Ga0187815, IMG submission 132962) | Wetland sediment microbial communities from Neuse River Estuary, North Carolina, USA - ASW-S_5 | ecosystem: Environmental > Aquatic > Freshwater > Wetlands > Sediment | place: USA: North Carolina...
CCGGTCACCGAGACGTACATCCACAGCGGCCAGGTCCATCGCGCGATTCGGCGATGGCGCCTGAACCTGCCGCGCAGCGCGAACCAAATCGTCGCGAACACCAGCGGCACGATTACCCCGGCCAGGATCACGTGCGGAATCAGAATCGCGAAGTATAGCGGCCGAACCCATCCGGCCCCGCTGAAGCGCACGTTCCCGACGTTGTAGTGATAGATGAGATATGACGTCAGGAAGGCGGCGGAAAAACCCATCGCGCTGAGCATGCACGCGCGATGCGCTCGCACCCAGCCGTTCTTGATGAAAACGAATCCCGCCAGCAGCATGGCCGTGGCGCATCCGTTGAGGATCGCGTTCAGCGGCGCCAGCGAATGGTAGGAATCCAATCAGATGGCCAGGCGTTTCAATGCTGCGGCACTCGCACAGCCGGCGGCGCGACCGGACTCGCACCCATCTCGGCCGGATTCCTCACCTCGATCCTGTGATCGAACCTGGTCCACATCCGCGAGGTCAGATCGGGCAGCAGCATGAAGCACAGAAAGGTGACCAGCAATACCGGGGTTATTGCGATGATTGCCAGCGCCCTTCTTTCCATCGCCAGATGCATGAAGTACATCGCCACCAGCACCGCCTTGGCCCACGCCAGCGCGACCAGCAGGCCAACTTTGGGAATTTGCGGCAGACCCATCGAATACACGCCCAGCTCGATCGCAGTCAAAATCGCCAGGTAGATAAAAACCGCAATGTAGTTCGGCCCGCTGTGATCGGCCTCGTGCGCTGAAACCGCCGCTTGCGTCGTCATGGCTTGAATTTCATCTCCAGACAGTGGTGGTTGAAACAACCGGCGCCCTAAATCAGATAGACGAAGGTGAAGATCAGGATCCAGACCAGGTCAACGAAGTGCCAGTAGAGGCCCGCGATCTCGACCAGACCGGCCTTCGCCTGCGGTATCTTGCCCATCATGCCGCGAATCAGCAGCACGCTGTTGTACACCACGCCGCCGAAAACGTGACAGCCGTGAAAGCCGGTCAAGATGAAAAAGGTCGCGTCAAACAGGTCGCGCCGGATCGACATCCCTTTTTCCGCGATCAAGTGATGCCACTCAAACGCCTGCATCCCAAGGAACGCGAGCCCGCCCAGCACGGTCAGCGCCATGAACATTCGGAACTTCGACTGATTGCCGTGTTGAACGCCGTCGAGCGACTCGACCATCGTGACGCTGGAGCAGATCAAGATGAAGGTCATCACCGCGGTGGTGGTGATACCCAGGTAGTCTGCCGGCGTCGGCCAGTTCGGATTGTTGATGCGCAGCGCACCGTAGGCCGCGATTCCGGCGCCGAAGGTCATTGCGTCGCCGGCCAGGAAAATCCACATCCCGAGCTTGCCAAGATTTCCCGGGGTAAGCGACGGTTCTAACTGATCGGCCTGTGCGGCGCCGTGCTCGGGGGTTTCTACTGCAGCAGCCTCGCTCATCCCAACTATCCTCTTCGGGGCAAATGGCTATAGCCAGTATTCACTTGAAATGACTACCTCGTCGCCGCTCAGCGCTTGGCGATCGTTGGCGGAGTCGAATCGCGATTGCGGGTTGAGCGCCGATAGACGAAGTAAGTAATTCCGCCGATCGCAGCAACCGACGCGTAGGGCGACGCCAGCATGAACATCACGCTGGCGTTGTACGCGTGAGTCGCGTGACTGTCCTCCGATAGCCCGCAGGTTGCGCACGCGCTGGCAAGGCGCGGGGCCGCCGCGACAATCGCACTCACCATCGTCATGGCCGCGGCCTTGAGCTTTCTTTTTTTCATTTCTTTCATTTCTTCCATTTTCACCGCGCACAAAACTACATGAGATATACGAGCCCAAACAGGAGCGGCCAGACCGCGCAGACGAAATACCAGTACACCGCGCACAGCTCAATTGCGCCGGCGTTGCGCGCGTTGTACCTGTCGCCCATCGCAGCGATCGCCACGCACGCCAGCCAAATGACCGCGGCCGTCACGTGGGCGCCGTGGCATCCGATAAGCACATAAAAAGTTCCACCGTACGCGCCGCTGGAAAGCTTGAGGCCGTGGGCGACCAGCCGCACCCATTCGCTGCCCTGCACCGCAAGAAACGTCACGCCGAGCGCGAGCGTTGCCAACAGATAACGGCGCAGAAGGCGCATGCGGCTGCGATGCACCGCGCGGATCGCCAGCATCATCGTGAGCGCGCTCGACAACAGGACGAAAGTGTTCACCCAGGTGACGGCAATCGGCAGGCGCGGCAGGGCGGGCGGCGGCCAGAAGGCGGCCTGGAGGCGGAAGATCAGGAATGAGCCGATAAGACCGCTGAACAGCATCATCTCCGCCGCGATCAACATCATGATCGCGAGCATCGCGCTGCTGATGAAGGGACGCTCGCTTTGATCGCCGCCGGCGCTCGAGTCAAACGCCCGGACGCGCCGGATCGGCGCCGCCAGCGGGCGTACTTTCGCGGCGAATGCGGTCACGCTGGGCGGCATATCAATGCTTCACCAGAATCGTCACGACTGAGATCGCTACCAGCAGGACCATCACGCCGACGAGTATCTTCAGCGTCCGCCAAATTTCTTCTTTACGCTCTTCACGTTTCACCAAGCCAGCCATTCGAGCCCTCACCCGCGATCCAACACGAGCACCAGCAACACGATGGGCAAATAAACCAGCGACGCGAACAACAACCGACGCGCCGCCCGCAAACTGGCGGGCGAACGGACCATCGCAAATCCAAACATCAACATGCCGGCGCCAAGCGCGGATGCAATTACCAGGTAAGGGATTCCAGCGAAGCCAAGCATGGTCGGGACGATTCCCATCGCGATGAGTCCCAGGCTTGCCCCAATTACGACCGGATTCGAAGGATTTCCGCCGCGCGCAGTATCTTGCGGAAGCAGCCGGATGCCGGCGCGCGCGTAGTCGGTGCGGAAAAGCCGCGCGACCGCAAACGTATGTGGCAGCTGCCACAGAAACATGATCGCGAATAGCACGATCGGCTCCAAGCCGAAGCCGCCGCGCGCCGCCACCCATCCAGCCACCGGAGGTAGAGCACCGGAAACCGCGCCAACGACGTTGCACATCCAGGTATATCGCTTCAACGGCGTGTACGCGCCGAGATAAATGATGGTGATTGAGGCGATCACCGCGGCGCACAGCAGGTTGGTCGCGAGCATCAGATAAACGAGGCCGGCGGCCGTCGCGCTGACGCCGAACACCAGCGCTTCGGCCGGACGCATCCTCATGTCGGGCAGCGGACGATGGCGCGTGCGATCCATCATCGCGTCGGTGTCGCGCTCGACGTACTGATTGAGCGCCAGCGTGCCGCCGGCTGCCAACGCCGTACCCGCCAGCAGGTTCAGCGCGAGCGAAACCTCGAATCCCGCGCGCCCGCCGAGATAGAAACCGGCCAGCGTCGTGACCAGGACCATCAGGACTACGCGCGGCTTGGTCAGTTCGAAATAATCGCTCACGCTGCCGCGTGGCAGCGTAAGCGCCGGTTCAGCGGCCGCCACTTTTACATTCACGCGGTCACCTGCCGTTCGATCACGCGCGAACTCGCGTGCGATTCGATCGCATGGGCGCGAGCCGGCGCTCCCAGGATGCGATATGCGCGCAGCGTCAGCGTCAGGCTGGCCGCCAGGACCGCGGCGCCGAGCGCGACGTGGCTGGTCGTGGGGAGCACCGCGCGGTCGCTCCAGATTGTGAACGCACCGAGGCAAATCTGGACCACGAGCAGCAGCAACAGCCCGAGCGCAGGGCGGCGCAGCGCGCGCACCTCACGATGCGTCCGGAGCACGCGCGCGACCGTCCACAAAACCATCGCCGTGACGACCACCGCGCCGCATCGATGCGCAAAATTGATCGCGATGTACTGGTCCCAGTACGGCGGCAGCAGGTAGCCGAAAGAAAGCGGGAAATCGGGGATCACCAGCCCGGCGCTCATGTGCCGCATCACCGCGCCGACCAGGATTTGCAGGTAAATGACGGCGGTCGTCGCGGCGGCAAGCGCAGGCAGCCCGATTCGCGACGGCAGATCGTCGAGGTGCGGGGCCGTGCTCCAGCGCGGATTGGTGAAAATAGCGATCGACACCATCAGGCACAACAGCGCCTGAGCCGTAGCGGCGTGCGCCACCGCGATCGCCAGCGGCAACTCGAACAGCACCGTGATTCCGCCCAGCACGGCCTGCACGACGATCAGTCCGAACGCCAGCACGACAAGTTTGCGCACCCATAGCCGCGGCTCGGCACGCCATGCCCACGCCATCAGCACCAACGTGAGCACCACGACTGTTCCCGCAGCCACGCGATGGCCAAATTCGAAACGGATACCGCCCTCCCATGCCGGAATGAGTTTGCCGAACGCCAGCGGCCAATCCGGCACGGCAAGCGCGGAACCGGTCGAGGTGACAAGTCCGCCGACGAAGATGAGGCAAAAGGTGGCGCCCGCGGTCAACATCGCAAAGCGATGCAGTCGGCGCGCCGCTTCATCCCCGGCTGACATTTGCACCTGATTCATTCGCAGTTACCGCCGCCGCCTAATCCGCCGCGGCCGTCGAGCGTTCGATCAACTCGGATTGCGGCAGAAAATCCTCCGCACCCTCGGGCGAGCTGTACTCGTACGGTCCACGGTAAACGACCGGCACCGGCCCGGGCCAGTTGCCGTGCGGCGGCGGCGAAGGCGTGGTCCACTCCAGAGTGTTGGCGTTCCACGGATTCTCGCTGGCTCTGGCGCCCTTGAAATAGCTCCAGATGATATTGGCCAGGAACAGGAACTGCGCAGCACCGAGCACGAAAGCGCTGATCGAAATGAATTCGTTTATCGGGATGATCGGCTTGAGGAAATCGTACTGCTGCGGATTGTAAATCCGGCGCATGTGTCCCGCCATCCCCAGGATGTGCATCGGGAAGAAGGTGCAATTGAACGCGACGAAGGTGATCCAGAAGTGAATCTTGCCCAGCCGCTCGTTCATCATGCGGCCGAACATCTTGGGATACCAATAGGTAACTCCGGCGAAGATCCCGAACAGGCTGCCGCCGAACAGCACGTAGTGAATATGCGCGACGATGAAGTAAGTGTCGTGGATGTACATGTCCACCGGCGTGCACGCCATCCAGATCCCCGACAATCCGCCGATCACAAACATCGCGACGAACGCCAGCGCGTTCATCATCGCGGCCGTGTAGTGGATGTTGCCCTTGTAGAGGGTGCCGAGCCAGTTGAAAGTCTTAATCGCCGACGGCACTCCGATGATCATCGTCGTGAGCATGAAACTGCTGCCGAGCACCGGATCCATTCCCGAGACGAACATGTGATGGCCCCACACGACCCACGACAGGAACGCGATCGCGATCATCGCATAGGCCATCGCGCGGTAGCCGAATATGGGCTTGCGCGAGAAAGTCGAGATGATGTCGGAGGCGATCCCCATCGCGGGCAGGATCATGATGTAAACCTCGGGATGGCCGAAAAACCAGAACAGATGCTGCCACAGCAGCGGCTCTCCGCCGCCCGCGGGCAGAAAGAAATGCGTGCCGCCCAGGCGATCGAACAGCAGCAGCGCGAGCGCCGTGGTCAGCACCGGCAGCGCGAGCAGCAGCAGAATCGCGGTGATGAACAGCGACCAGATCACCAGCGGCAGGCGGAAGAAGTACATTCCCCTGGTGCGCATGTTGACGATCGTGGTGATGTAGTTGATCGAGCCCATCAGCGACGACGCGCCAAGCACGATGATGCCGATGCACCATAAGTTCTGGCCCCAATCGACGCCGGTGTAGATTGGCACTGCGCTCAGCGGCGCGTACGAGGTCCATCCCGCGGCTGCAGGACCGCCGGTTACGAAGAACGAGGAAAGCATGATCGCGCCCGCGAGCGCGCCGACCCAGAACGACAGCATGTTCAGCTTGGGGAACGCCATGTCGCGCGCGCCGATCATCAGCGGGATGAGGAAGTTGCCGAAGCATCCGACCAGGAGCGGCATGATCACGAAAAAGATCATGATGGTGGCGTGCATCGTGAACATCGCGTTGTAGGTATTGGGCGGAATCGCGCCGTCGTACATGAACGGTTCGGGCACCCAGTGAAATCCCGGGACCTGGGTTTCGGGCCACGCCAGTTCCCACCGCATCAGCATCGCCATCAGGCCGCCGATCGACATCATGAACAGGGCCATGAACAGAAACTGCCGCGCGATCATCTTGTGATCTTCGGAGAAGATATATGTGCGCCAAAAGCCGAGCGCATGAGGCTCCGCGTGGGCGCCGTGCACCGCAACCGCCGCTGTGCTGCTCATTGGCTAGCTCCTTCCGGCGCGGGCGGGTTGGCATACGTGTCTTTGAGCCACTTGTCGAAATCCTCTTGCGACTCCACGGTCAGATTTCCCTTCATCCCCGAATGCCCGAAGCCGCACAGCTGCGAGCACGGAATTTCGTATTGCCCGGTTTCGGTCGCCTCGAACCAGACGTGGATGATGCGGCCGGGTACCGCGTCCTGCCTCAGGCGCATGTTCGGGACGTAAAAACTGTGGATGACGTCTTTCGAGGTCAGATCGATCCGCACGACTTTGTTGACCGGCACGTGCAGCTCGTTCTCGACCGTGATGTCGTCCTTGGTGCCAAGTTTGCCATCGGGGCCCGGGTAAGTGACTTCCCAGTTGAACTGTTTCGCGGTCACCGCGTAGAAAACGTCGCCCGGAGGGCCGTGCTCCTTGATGTCGGCCCACGTCGAGCGGCTCAAAAAGGCCAGAATGACCAGGACCGCCGCAGTCGCTGTGGTCCAGATGATCTCGAGACGCGAATTGCCCTCAATGTATACGGCCTTGCGCCCGGGCCGGGTGCGATAGCGGATCATGAAGACCACCATCGCGACCATCACCGCGATCCAAACGACCATCACGATCCAGAAGATCAGCTCAAAGAGGAAATCGATCCGGGGACCGAAGGTCGAGATGTCGTGCGGGAAATACAGATGCTCGAGCATCGAAGCGTCACCTCTGCGCTGCCAATGTGCAAGTTCCGGACGAGCATTGGCCGCGCCGATCAAGGCGGCCGATGCAACATTCCAAAAGTTTTCGATCCATGAATTGGGTTTAATTATGCCCGTCGGCGCAAGGAATAGTGAAATGAAAAAAATTTATCCACCACCCTGACGCCCGATCAATAGCGGTCATGACGCTCATATTTTGGGGGTTAATTCAAGCACCTGGCGCGTCGCCGGGTCGCACGGGCCGCGGGTGGGGCAATCGGCGATTGGGCTTGGATTGGCGGACAACGAATGTTTGGGCTACAACCGCTAGCGGGCCGTTGATGAATCACAGCCTGCTGCCTCTCCCCGCAAACGAGCGGGGGAGAAGGTTGAGGAAGGAAGCCAGGTTTTCTGCAGGGTGTTGAGGCCGAACTCGCGAAAGGCTCGTCGTCGGCTTTTTCTCAACACCCTGCTAGAGGAGAAAGAGGAGGAGTTGATTTCCCATGTCTGATCGCGTGGCGACCCTTTCCCAAGCCTTCGAGGCGCAGGCACAGAAGTACGGTGCGCGCGTATTCCTAAAGGACAAGCGCGACAAGGTCTGGACCGACCACTCGTGGACCGAAGTCTCCGAGGCCGCGGGAAAGCTTCGCGCCGGTTTGCTCGGCCTGGGCGTGCGCCCCGGCGATCGCGTTGCGATCCTCTCGGACAATTGCCCCGAATGGATCGTCGTCGATCAGGCCGTGCTGGGGCTCGGCGCGATCGTCGTGCCGCTCTACACCACCAGCGGACTCGAGGAGACCGCGCACGTCATCAACGATTCGGGGGCCAAAGTCATCGCCGCCAACGGGCCCGAGATGGTGACAAAACTTCTTGGGCTGGGCAGCTCGATTCCAGAGCTCACGGCAATTGTCGCCATGCATCATGGCGCGCAACCCGCGGACGGCGCCAAGACAACGCCCGCGCTCATGACGCTGGCGTCGGTGAGCGGCGATGCGCCGGCGGCCGTCGCCGCGGGCAGCCGCGACGACCTCGCGACCATCATCTACACCTCGGGCACCACGGGCACGTCGAAAGGCGTGATGCTCTCGCACGGCAACATCCTTTCCAACGCCGAGGACTCGCTCGCCGCACTTGGCTTCAACCACACCGACATAACGCTGTCGCATCTGCCGATTGCGCACTCGTTCGAACGGACTGCAGGTTATTACACGGTGGCGATGGGGGGAGGAACGATCGCGTTTGCCGAGAGTCTCGGGCAGATCGCAGCAAACCTGGTCGAGATCGAGCCGACCGTGGTGCTCACGGTGCCGCGCCTGCTCGAAGTGATACACAGCCGGGTGATGCGGACGGTGGAGGCCTCGTCGCCGATGCGCCAACGACTGTTCAAAATGGCGCTCGCGGCTGGCGAACAAGCGGCCGTGTATCGGCATCGCGGCAAACCGGTTCCGCCGATGCTCGCGTCGGCGATGGCGCTGTTCAGGCGCCTGGTCTTCGCGCGAGTGCGCGCGGTCTTCGGCAATCGGCTGCGCTACCTGATTTCCGGCGGCGCGCCGCTGCCGGTCGAGATCAACCGGTTCCTGTCCGCCGCCGAAGTTCCAATCGTCGAAGGGTACGGCCTGACTGAGGCGGCTCCGGTCGTCGCGTGCAATCTGCACAACGGCAGGACCCGAATCGGCACCGTGGGTTTGCCTTTGGCGCGCATCGAAACCGCAATCGCGGCCGACGGCGAGCTGCTGTTGCGCGGACCGAACATAATGAAGGGCTACTACAAGCTCGAGGCCGAAACCAAGGAAGCGATCGACGAAAACGGATGGCTGCACACCGGCGACATCGGCAAAATCGATGCCGAGGGTTACATCTCGATTACCGACCGCAAGAAGGAAATCATCGTGCTCTCGGGCGGCAAGAACATCTCGCCCGCATACGTCGAGGGCAAGCTCGTCGGCGACAAATTGATCTCGCAAGCCTGCGTGGTCGGCGACCGCCGCAAGCATCTGGCCGCGCTGGTGGTGCCGGACTGCGAAAATCTGGCGGAGTTTTTAACCCGCAACAACCTCGACCCTCGCGACCCGCAGGCGCTGGCGAAATCACCGGCGTTGAGAGCGCTGCTGCAAGGGCGGATTCACGAAGTCAACAAGCAGCTCTCGGACGTGGAAGCGATCGTCGCGTTCACCATCGTCCCGCAGCCGTTCACGCAGGAAAACGGCGAGCTGACGCCGTCGCTCAAGGTGCGCCGCAAAGTCGTTCAGGCGCACTTCAAGGCTCAGATCGACTCGATGTACGGCGAATGACCGCGCGGCCGGACCCGCTTTACTTGGTCCTGCCATTCTCCGCGGCCAACAGCGCGTGGATAGTCGTAAGCTGCTTCACCAGGTACGCGCGCTTGCCCTTGGGCGTGACGACTTCGATATCGTCCTGCGCCGCCTTGCCGATTAGCGCGCGGCCCAGCGGCGACGAGAGTGAGATGCGGTTCTGCGCGCCGTCAACTTCCTCCGGCACGACGATCTCGAACTCCGCGACACCGCCCTCATCGAGATCCTCGAGTTGAACCCGGCTGCCCAGGCCGACGGTGTCGCGCGGAATCGTCTCGAGATCGATCATCGCGAGCTCGGCGATTCGCGCCTCCAGGTTGCCCACCCGCGCGCGCAGGAACTCCTGACGCTGTTTGGCCATTGCCCATTCCGCGTTCTCCGACAAGTCGCCGTGAGCGCGGGCGCGCTCGAGTTCTCTGGGCAGGTCCACGGTGAGTTCGCGCTTGAGCGTCTCGAGGTCTTTTCTGAGCCGCTTGATTACCGGTAATTCAGCCATCTATGCGTTACTTCCTCAATGCGATCTTTTCCCGTTCGATGCGATCGCCGCGCCGGCGAGGGCGGCCGCGATCTTGTTCTTTGCCTGCTTCAATCCGCGACGATCGAAGTCAGGCTCCGATTGACTCCGGTCACGCTCTGAATCTTCTGCACCACCAGCTCGCCGAGCGAGGTCACGTCCGTGGCCTCCGCGATTGCGATGATGTCGTGCGGCCCCGTGACCGCATGCGCCACGGAAACGCCGCCTACGCCTCGGATCTTGGCCGCGACCTCGCGCGCCTTGCCCGGCGACGTGTCGATTAGGATGAATGCCTTTACGGACATAGTCGTTTCCTTTCGGCGCACGCCGGTAAGTCCGGCGCGGACCTGCGCTCAGCGCGGTGGCGGAATCAAAGTACCCTTCTCATCATATACATAAAAACCGCGGCCCGATTTGCGCCCCAGGTATCCGGCATCGACGTACTTCTTCAGCAGCGGGCATGCGCGGTACTTGTCGTCGCCCAGCACCCGATGCATCACCTCCATGATCGCAAGGCAGGTGTCCAGCCCGATCAGGTCCGCCAGCTCGAGTGGACCCATCGGCTGATTGGTGCCGAGCTTCATCGCGGTGTCGATATCGGTTACGCCGCCGACGCCTTCGTACATCGTGTAAATCGCTTCGTTGATCATCGGCAGCAGCACGCGATTGACGATGAATCCCGGAAAATCCTGCGCGGTCATCGTGGTCTTGCCGAGCTGCTGGGCGAGCGCGCGGGTCTGCTGAAAAGTCGCCTCCGAGGTGGCCAGTCCGCGAATGATTTCGACCAGCTTCATCGCCGGCGCCGGGTTCATAAAGTGCATCCCGATCACGCGGTCGGCGCGCGAAGTCCGCGCCCCCATCTTGGTGATCGAAATCGACGAGGTGTTCGAGGCGAAAACCGTCTGCGGCAGACAGATCTTGTCGAGCTTCTGCATCAGCGCGATCTTGGCGTCTTCGTTTTCGACCACCGCCTCGATCACGAATTCAACCCCGGCCAGGTCCTCGAGATTGGTGGTCGTCTCGACCCGGCGCATCACGCGATCGCGCTCCTCGGGCTTGAAGCGCCCGCGTTCGATCATCCGCTCCAGGTTGCGCGCGATCGAATCGACGCCGCGCTTGCACAGCTCCGGCGCGACATCGTTCATCACCACCGCGATTCCCGCCTGCGCCGCGACCTGCGCGATTCCCGCACCCATCTGCCCTGCCCCGATGACGCCGATCTGCTGCAAACTCATTCGTCTCTCCGCAAACTGTTCAGCCGCGAGCACATCTTAATGATGCTCGGGAGGCTCCTCGCCATCGACCCACGTGCCGGCGCCGCCGCCGTTTCGCATCGCGGTACGCACCTTCCTTACATCTTCGGGCGACTGGCGCCCCGGCATCCCGAGGTTGCGCATCAGGACGTTCGCCATGCTCGAGGTGAGCCGGTCGCGGATCGTCGGCTCGTCCCCGAGCTCGGCGTCGAGCACCGCATCGACCTGCTCCTGCGTAAGGCCTTCTTCGACGAAAATGTCGACCAGCCCGGACAATCCGACTTCGCCGCCGGCGCGGTTCACGATCGCGACTACTTTCGCACACGGCGTGCAAACGCGGCGGATCAAACTGGCGCGCTTGCTGCAATAGACGCATCGCATCAGGAGATTGACCGCCTCAAAGTCATCATCGCGTCGATGCCCGAACGTCCGCCACTTCGGAAAAAGCCCGGAAAAAACTTGAAGCGGCCGTGCGCACGAAAAATCGGCGGACCCGCTTCATTTCTGAAGTTACTACCGGCTCTGGATGGCCGCAAGTATGACCGCTGACCCGGGCGTCAGCCGGCCGTTTGACAGCGCACCCCCGGGGCGGCTACTATCGGAATTGAGAATCATTCTCAGAATTAACGGGCCGCCATTCTGATGACACAAACCGCCGTCGCTTACTTCTTCTATTCCCTTGGCATCCTCTTCCGCGAAGGCATGGAAGCGATGCTGGTCGTCGTCGCGCTCGCGGCCGCCACTCGCGCCGGCGGACGAATCGGCCGTTCGCGCGACGTTTACGCAGGCGCATTGGCCGCGATCATCGCCAGCGTCATTCTGGCATGGGCGGTCAACCATTTAATCACCGACGACGCCAGCGACACGCTCGAAGGCGTCTTCCAACTCTTCGCCGCCGCGACGCTGTTTTACGTCAGCTCGTGGATGACCTCGAAGGGCCAGTCCGATCGCTGGATGAAGTTCATCTCGCACAAACTCGAGAGCGCCGAGCGCAGCGCGATTCCCGCCCTCGCGCTCGGGCTCACCGCGTTCCTCGCCGTGATGCGTGAGGGCGCCGAGACGATCGTCTTCTTTCAGGCGCTCACCAGCGGCGCCACCGAAGCCGCCGAGCGTCACGCGGTCGCGGCCGGCATC
>Ga0187815_10001223_pt1 | contig 12174 bp, 11 predicted proteins | sample NC_S_5_FD_132962 | JGI IMG/M metagenome (GOLD analysis project Ga0187815, IMG submission 132962) | Wetland sediment microbial communities from Neuse River Estuary, North Carolina, USA - ASW-S_5 | ecosystem: Environmental > Aquatic > Freshwater > Wetlands > Sediment | place: USA: North Carolina...
ATCAACGGCGCGACCGACAAGACCGTGGGTTCAATCCCGATTACTTTCCCCTCCAGCGGAACCATCATCACGGAAGATTTTCTCACGGTGTCTCCGGTTTACGACCCAATCACTCAGGCGGTCTACCAGCCCGATACGGGCAATGTGACGCTGACTGAGATCAAGGGTACATCGTTCGTGAAGAACTTCACCGTCGGACCGGGCCCACAAACCCCTGCGGTCGACCCGGTCAACGGCAACTTGTGGGTGCCGATTGCGTTCACTAGTCTCACGACCGGTGCCCTGAATGACACGGTTTCGATCGTAAACGTCACCTCCGGCGCTGTGACAAACGTCACCGTGGGCGAGAGCCCCGAAACCCCCGTGTACGACCCGGCGAACAATGAGATGTACATCGCGTGTCTCGCGCCGCATAGCAACTACGGCGAGGTCACTGCCGTCAACGCCACGACCGGTCAGGTGGTCGCCACGATCACCGCGGGCGTGAGCCCGTTGGTCCCCGCGCTCGATACCACGAACGATGAGCTGTACGTCCCCGATTTTGTCAGCAACAACGTCACGGTCATCGGCGCCGGGCCCGTCACCTCACCCCCCGGAACATACCCCGTCACGTTTGCCGAGACCGGACTCCCCTCGGGTGCCTGGTGGACCATCTCGCTGTCGGGGACTACGCAGAATGAAACGACCTCCTCGATTGTGTTCCAGGGGATTCACGACGGATCCTACACTTTCTCCCTCGGACCCTACGAGGACGACACCTGCATACCGAAGGGCCTGAACATCACAGGGGTGGGATCGTTCACCGTCTCCGGAGCCCCCGTCACAGTGAATGTACCATTCTCTTGCTCTGGCTCGGGGGGCTCCGGCAGCGCGTCGTCCTTCCTAGGCCTGCCCGGCAATGACGGGTACTACCTTCTCGGGGGGGTTGCGGCGGCGGCGGTGGCGGGCGGTGCCGGGTCCGTCCTGTACCTTCGAGGGCATCGTACGCCCAAAGGGCCCGGTGGCCAAGGCTCGGCTCCGCCGCCTCCTCCCGGGTCGTGGAACCCTCCCCCCTCGCCACCGCCTCCCCCTCCTCCCCCCCCGCCCCCCCCTTAGTGCGCTCGCTAACGGCCTAGCCGTTAGGCCGCGAGCAGACAAGGGGGCAGATTATGCGGACTACTAGGACGCAATCTGTGTAAGGTGCGTTGCACCCACCCCTGTCGTAACGTTGGCCCGTCGGGTGCTGTCGGGACATCGGACCTTCGTCCGGTGGATTGACCCTTGAGGTTTAGTGCCGCCAGCGCTTGGTAGCAAAGACACCCCGACGTAGAATGTCCGCACCGGTCGACGCCGCTTCCACAGAACGAGCTCGACGGAAGCTCGAACGCGACTACCAAGTGAGCTGGGGGTTCGTTATCGCCGGGGTTGGAATCATCGTCATTTCGGTTCTATTGATCCGACTGCTCCCCAGCTCGTCCGATGGAGTCTTTCGTTGGACGGGGGCGATGGCTGGTCTCTTCATTCTCATCGGTGCGATCTTTGTGGTGATTAACTGGACGCTGATCCGACGGCAGCGTCGCATGGATCGGTCATAGGGGCCAGGACCCCCCCTCGCCTCGCAGGTACTTTCTGGCGATTGGAGAAGTGTGCAAAGGCATTGCACCCATCTGCCCGTCCGGTACGCGAAGCAGTGGGCGTCGAAAGGGCTCTGCTCCTGACGATGACCGATTGTTTAGATAACGGCAGAACCTTGCCTCCTCGCTAGGCCATGACTGCCTACGTGATCGCGGACATAGAGTGGCACGACGAGGTCCAGCATGCAAAGGAGAGCGAGGACTTCTTTCAAATCTTGGAAAAATTCGGCGGCCGGTTCCTCGTGTCTACCAAGAATCCAGAGGTTATCGAGGGGCGGATGAAGTTCCGGACCCTCGTGATGCTTGAGTTCCCGAGCAAACAGGCGTTCCGCAACTGGTACGATTCTAAGGATTATGCTGCCAACAAGGCGATCCGCATCAAATTCGCAGACACCAATGCCATAGTTGTCGACACCGAGGGATGAGCTCACGCCCGTCGGGCAGCCCCACGGCTGCGATTGTAGGGTCCAGCTATCGGTTATTCAAGGGTAGCCGCATAACCTGCCTATCTTGCAGGACGAATCTCGAAACGAATGGCGCCGGTGGGTGCAAGCGCGGTTGCACCTACCGACCCTCTGAACGGCCCGCCGCTTACGGGCCACCGCGTAGGACGAGCAGAGAACGGTGGAACATCTCGAAGTTGCGGGCGTTGTGACACAAGCCTTTTTGCCCGCTTTCTGTTCCCTCAACGGTAGGGAGAGGGGGCGATAGTATTCCGAAAAGGTGGCCGGGTCCAACCTACGTAGTGAGGGCGACATTCTACGCCCCTCTCGACTTCGTCTACCGCTGGTGTACAGACTACACTCCGCAAGATGCGCGATATGAACAGGACGAATACGAACGCAAGATTCTTCGTCGGTCGTCTCACGAAGTTGTCTACGAAGATTTGTGGGAGTCCAAGGAGGGCTGGTTTTGGTCTCGCCACGTGGTCCGTCTCCTGCCACCCAATCGCTGGCACTCGGACACTGTGGGAAGTCACCGCGCGATGTCGTTGGATTACACCCTTTCGAAGCTCCCCGGGAACCGCACCCAGCTGACTTTGAAGGCGCGCCGGCGCCCTTATGGGGTCGGCGGGAGGAATCCGCCGAGATCAAAGTGGGAAACTCCCATCGCGAAGAGTTGGCGCAATTTCGGCCGGGTCCTTAAGCGGGACTACAAAAGGGCCATCGCCAAGCACGTGAAGAAATAGGATCGTCTTGACGGGACCGCGGCCGGTACTAGGCTAACCGCCCAAGAGCCCGCTCCTTGGTGCAATCTCAGTTACAGCCAGTCGGGTTGTAAGGCATTGCACCTCAGGCCGGCGCCGGTCGGTGTAAGAGTGCTCACACACCTCCCCCGGTGATTGCTATGAAGGAGAGGACTGTGGGTATGGCCCGAATTCGAGATGGATCCTGAGAATTACACCGTCCGACCATTTGTAGAAACGGACTTCGAAGCGGTAGCCAGGATTAACGCGGTCATCGACCCACGGTTTCCCGAGACAGCCGAGGACGCCCGTCGTTGGCAGGAACTGGTTACCAGAGACCCCGACCGCGTGATGCTGAAATTGGTCGCTGAAGACACAAGGTCGGGGACGATGGTCGCTTGGGGGGGTCTGACGCACACGCTGTGGAACTACCATCCCCGCAAGTACTACATTCGCGTCGCAGTCCACCCAGACCATCGAGGCCGAGGGATTGGCCAAGAGCTGTACTCCCGTCTCGAGAAGAATGCGGTGGACCGGAAGGCGGTCTGCCTATGGAGCAACGCTCGGGAGCACGACCTCCGGAGCGTCCGCTTCCTGGAACGAAAAGGCTTCGGTACGGTAAGGAAGACTTGGCTTTCCCGTCTCGACCTGACCAACCTCGAACTCTCGGGCTTCCCGGACCGGTCGAAAGCCATGGTCGATCAGGGGATACGAATTACCACGTTCGCCGCCGAGGGGTCCGACCGGCCCGAGGTTCAGCGCCGCCTCTACGAATTGAGCCGGATCACCTCCGAGGACGTACCTCGGGTTGGAGATTATACACCAATCTCGTTCGAGGATTTCGTCAGGATTGACGTAGTTGGACCTCATGTCCTTCCGGATGCGATATTCTTGGCCTGCCACGGGGAAGAATACATCGGTTGGAGCTCCCTCCAGTTGTTAGAGGGCCTGCCGGACACACTCGACATAGGGTTCACGGGAACGCTACCGATGTTTCGAGGACGGGGCATCGCCTCGGAGCTCAAGCGTCGAGCGGTCGAGTACGCTCGGGCCCGCGGCTACCGCTTCCTCCTTACCGGAAACGATTCGCTCAACCCACGAATCTGGGCCATCAACGAGAAGTTGGGGTTCCGCAAAGAAGAAACCTGGATTCAGGCGGAAAAGACGCTGACCTCACCGGCTACGTAGCGAAGATTCCCTCGACAGCAGGAACGAAATCTCCGACGTCCGATAGGTGCAAGAGCCAACACACCCAGCGAGGAATCTGTCGACGTTACTTCGTAGAGGCGAAACGAAGCCATTGCCTCCCGTCTCGCCGATAGCGACGGAAGAACCAGAGCATGAATGGCAGGGGATCGGAAGTGACGCTGGATCGCTCCAGTGCGTGATAGTAGCCTGATCGCTTGCCGTACTGGATATTCAGCATCGGATAACCCGTCCCGTAGAGTATCATGTTCATGGCGAGACGGCCGATCCGACCGTTCCCGTCTCCGAAGGGATGAATACTCTCGAATCGGAAGTGGAACTCGGCTGCGCGTTCGACTGGGTTAAGGCCCTTAGAACGTCGTTGGACCCAGCGCAACAGCTCGATCAGCATCGGTCGGACTTCGAGCGGCGGGGTTGGGACGTGTCTGCTTCGTTGGATCCGAACTTCAAAGTCCCGAATCCTTCCCGCAAATTGGGGTTTCGTCTCTCGGAAAACTGCCTTGTGCCACGCAAGTAAGCGTGGCAAGTCGAATGGCTCTGGATGGGCCAGGAGCCCCCTCATCAACGAGGCGTGGAGTTCAGCTTCACGGATGTCTCGCATCGGTTTCGAGCGCGGGCTGATTCCGTGTTCGAGTAAGTCTGCCGTTTCCTGAAACGTGAGGGTCGAGCCTTCGATTCGGTTTGTGTCATAGGTGAACTCAATGACGAACTGTTCGCGCTCCTTTTCGAGGGCTGCACCCGGGAGCGTCCGAAGGTGCGACTGGTAGGCATCGTGGATCGACCGGAACGCTCTCAACCACGTGACCTGCCAGACGTCGCGCTCCAGGGAGGCTCGTTGGCGCTCTATGTCATCCGGGAGCACCGTGCCGAGGTATCTCTCCCTCCTCTGAACAGCCCCATCCCATCGATATGTGTGAACCAGGTAGTAGTACCGGTTTTCACCTCGATTGACTGTTCGCACGATTGCCATGCATGCCTCTACACATTGACATATAGGTATTAATTTCTACAAGTGTAGAGGCATAGTCAGTTCGTCCAGTCCTCTATACGATGGTTGTAAGGACGATTGAACCTACCCGTTCAGGAGCGTCGGTAGAGACGGAAGTGGTATCGATCCACGTCAGGCCCTGGAAACCGGTTTCGCGGGGAAAGCGAAACGACTCCTCGCTAGGTGGGTGGGCAGCTTCATTTCCTTAAGGAAGGCGACAAACCGGGGGTCGTCTCGCATCTGGTCGAAGTTAGGGTCCTGGTACACACTCCAAAGGACCTTGTCGCCTTCCCGGAAATCCCGCTCCAGCAGAGCTACCGCCTTATCCGTTTCTCCCCAGAAAGCGTACGCACCGGCCACACTTGGGAGGGAGATATACTGAGGCCAGCGTCCCGCCTCCCATTCGGCCACTAGTCCCCGGCCCTCCTCGGGTCTCCCGAGAATCGCGAGGACCGTGGCACGCAACGCCCGAGTATCCAGGTCGGTGGCGCCAGCCCACGGCTCCACGATCTTGAGCGCATCGTCAGCCCGGCCGGCTAGCGCATAGTGGTACGCGAGCGAATTGCGAATCCGCGGGGCGTCGCGGAAGGCATCGCTCATCTTTTCCAGCAATGTGATCGCACCGTCCAAGTCGCCCGAGCATGTGTGGGCGCCAACAAGCTGATTCCGGGGCATAAGCCAAAGTGGGTCTAACTCGATCGCCACAAGGTCCTGCTTAATCGCCTCGTCGAAACGCTGGAGGGTCCCCAACAGATAGCCATACCAAGCGCGGGCGGTTGAGCTGCTCGGATTCAGTGCAATGGCTTGCTGGAACTCGGCCTCCGCCCGCGTCCAATCTAGGTCCCCTTGAAATGCAAGATTACCTGCGGCCGTATGCGCATCGGACGAATTCGGATTGAGTTCGAGCGCCCTGGCCACGAGCTCTCGGACACGAGGCAAGATTTCCTTGCCGGAGCGAGTGATGCCCATGACACCGAGAAGGTGATTGGCCAGATACGAGAGTGGCGCCGAGAATTCCGGGTCCTCAAGTATGGCTTCATCAAAATACCTCTCGGCTTCTCGATCGGCCTTTTCGTGCATTCCTACGGGCCCGGTGAATTCACGAAATGCTTGGATGCCTCGCAGATAGGACTCGTAGGCCGCAAGGCTCGAGGTCGGCGTTTCTTGGATGGCTTCCCGCTCCGACTTGAGAAGCTCTACCTTCAGAGCACCGGCCGTCCGCTCCGCAACCTCCGCCTGAATCGCGAAGACATTGTCGAGCTTGCGGTCGTACGTGTGTGCCCACCGGTGCTCCTCGGTCTCGACGTCGATTAGCTGGACAGTGATCCTGAGTTGACTGTCGGCCTTTCGAACACTCCCTTCCAGCACGGAACCCACACCGAGCTCCGAGCCGATTTGAGCGATAGGCTTCGCCGTTCCCTTGTACTGACTCACCGAGGTCCGAGCGATGACCCGAAGTCCGCGAATCTGGGAGAGCACCGAAATCAGCTCCTCCGTTAGGCCGTCCGCAAAATACTCGTCCTTCGGGTCGGGGCTGATGTTGACCAGCGGCAAAACAGCAAGACGCGGGAGAGAGGAACTCCGAATGGAGGACCTGCGATCGTCCCACGGAAGCCCTACGCTGTACACCTCGATCGGCTCCCGCAATCCCTTGAGACTCTTCCGTCCCAGCTTCTCGAACGGGTAAGGAGTCTTGTTGCGCACATGGGCGAACACGTGCTCCGAGACGCAAACGCCACCCGGATCCGCAAGCGGAACAATCCGGGACGCAACGTTGACCGCGTCACCGAAAATGTCGCCGCCAGCCTCTTCGATGTCGCCTACGTGAATGCCGATTCGCAATTGGATCGGAGCCTGAGGCGCCTTGGAGTTCCGTTCTCGAAGTCGCCGCTGGATTTCTACGGCACACTCGATGGCCTTCAGCGCGCTCTCGAACTCGACTAAGAAACCGTCCCCGGTCGACTTGATCTCTCGGCCACCATACGGTGCGAGGAGGGGCCGAACAATCTTCTCCTGTTCTCGCAACCGGGAGAGGGCTGCCGCTTCGTCGGCTTGGGCCGACGCGGTAAAGCCCACCACGTCGGTAAACATTATGGCGGCGAGCCGCCGGGTCGCGGCCACGATTTGATAGACACCTCCGTTAGATTAAACCCCGGCCCAAGCGTCGTCAGCGCCCACGGGCTCGGTTCGGGCTCCTTTCGATCTCCTTGCAAGACCTGGCGTCGCTCGAACACTATCTGGCGAGGAGTCGACTGAAGGTAAGATATCCGGTCACTGCGTGCAATCACTATTGCACCTGCGCCTCGGAACACTGGATGCAAGGTCGGTTGTATACAGTACCGACTCACTCGTTAGCTAGCTTTTCGATCGGGGGCTAGCTCTCGGACATCTTATCGAGGCCGGCTTGCCCCGGAGCTCCTTGCCGGGGTCTTCGATTTGGTCGCAGCTAGGCGTTCACGAACGATGCGCTTCACAAGCGATGGAGGAATTGGTCGTTGGGGAGTGAATCGTAGCGTCGTCTTTCCGGACAAGAACGGCTTGACTTCTCGAATGAATTTGGGCAGGATCGGTGTGTAACCCGCGAAGAAGCTGCAATGGTCTTCGAAGGCGGCGTAGTGGACCAAAACCCGACCCTGTCGAAATGCGGGAATCCCGTAACTGGTGACCTCGTCCGCGCCGGGCACGGCCGCACGAATCGTCTTTCGTAGTCGTTGAAGGGCGGCACGCATTGGTGCTGGCAACTTCGCGAGGTAATCGTCAATCTCGCTCGTCCCAGAATCTCCCGACTGCCTCATCCTGAGTTGGGATTCAAGGACCCCCCATCAAAATTGTGGGTGCATGGCTGAATGCACATACGCCTTCTTCAGGAGGTCCGGATTGGGAGCAGGTGCAAGTGGCGTTGCACGCACGCCCTGCGAAGACATCGTCCAGGGTGTCCGCCCCGGGTAGAATCGAGAAAAGGTTGGTCCTAGAGGATTGAATCCCCAATCGCCCGACTATGGGTGCCCGACTATGGGTAGAAGGTCGGAACGTCCCCCGCCATCTTCAGCATTTCGGGGACAGGTGTCACCAAGTGAAGGTTACAGTCGAGGAATGAACCCAACCCCGACTGCAGTAGGTAGTCTCGAACGACCTCCGCACTAGGGGCTTCAAACAACATGAAGGCCATGTGGTTCGGGTCGAGGTGAAGATCGAGCAGTAGTTTGATGTGTTTCGCCTGGAGCATCTTTTCTGCTCCTCCATAAGCCTTCATCGCTGCCTCTCGCGCGCCCTTGCTGGTCATCGGGCATCCATTCGCTTCGTGTCGTCCAATCACGGCGTATTGCGGCATGAGGCGAGCGCACAGAGAGCGACATTTTAATGCTTCGCATTGGCACAAATTGCGAGACGCTCGAACTGAGCCAGAGTCACGCAACGATGGGTGCAACTGCAACGGTTGGGGGGTCCCTCTTCCCCAGAAGGCCGTGGGGAACCGGCCGCCGGAGATCACGTGGGAACGGGCAGCTCCGCGGTGACACTCGAGTCGAGATAGGCCACGATCGGGTCGAGGATCCGCTCCCGGATCATCGTCGGATTCGTCCAACGGAACAGCGAGGGCTCGAGGTAGCAGGCGAGGGCGCACTTGTTGCACCTCTCGTACGGTGCCCACTCGAACGTGTTCCAGAGCTCTCGGATGTCCACGTCCCAGACGTACGCTCCGCCACCATACTCCGGTAGCGTGTAGCAGGGCAGGACGACTCGGCCTTGCGGGTCGACGTTCATCGTCAGCCACGGTTTGCAGCGCCAGGGGACCCCCCGATACCACGAGTCGATGACGCTCGAGAAGTACTCCCGGGACTCCAGGATCGGCGCCCCGCGCTCCTTGAGGTACAGCAACCGCTCGAGCGTCTCCAGCAGTCTGGGCCCGGCCGGAGCCAGACTCTCGGCGGTAGAGTAGTTGTACGCGACCTGGAAGGTCACGCCGACTCCGAGTCGTTGCGCGAGCGCGACCAGCTTCTCGGAATCGTCCATGTTCTCGTTCGTGATAGTGGCGCTGATCACGACCGGAACGCTCCCCCGGGCCGCGCGGATCCCCTCGACCGCTCGATTGAACGAGCCGGGGATCCCGCGAAGCCGGTCGTGAAGGTCCCCGATGCCGTCCAGGGAAACGAACAGCAGGTCGAGATGGTGTGCGATGTCCCGGATGCGGTTACGAAGCAGCCAGCCATTGGTCACCACCGAAGTGTGGAAACGTTGGTGGGATTCCGCCAGAATTTCGGGGAGGTCCCGGCGGAGGAGCGGCTCACCGCCCTCGAATCCCAGGAACGAGACCCCTGCACGGACCAACGACTTCATCATGCGAACCTCATCCTCCACGGTGAGGAGGTTCTCGTCCTCGCGCCGCCAGAACGGACACATCGCGCACTCGAGGTTGCATCGGTAGAGCAGCTTGTGGCCGGCGATCACCGGGGCCTTTCCGTTGCCGCCGCGTCGGACCGAACGCCACAGGCTCCGAAGGAAGACCGAACGAACCAGCGCCATGGGTACTATCGGAAGGAGTTCATCCCGAATAATCTTGACGTGGAGGCCGACGGAGCAGGTCGAGGTCTTTTCCCCATCCCACCCGTTGCACGGGGCCGAACGGTGGACCCGCGCGGCCGACCCCCTGCTCACCGACACACTGCGGGAACCTCGCTCCGCTCCTTCAATGGCACGCTGAGGAGGGTCCTCGAGCTCTCCATGGGTGGGGCCCCCCGGATCCCGTGGACCCACTAGTATTCGCCTTTGAGTCGGTCACCCGTGCTGTGATTGACGAGGGGACCGCTGAGCAGATTCGAGTTGCTCACGGAAGCCAGGCTCCCATCATCCACGCGGAGCCATGTCGTCACCAGCCCGAGCCGGACGACCGTTCCACTGATCCCGCCGATTTGGATGCGGTCGTTCAGTCGGAGTACCCGATTGCGAAGCAAGATGAACCCGGCGATGACGTTCGCAATCGTCGTCTGTAAAGCGAGCGTGGCGGCAAGACCGACGACCGCAGAGAGCGTCAGTCCCCCGGCGACGGTGAGAGGCCCGAACACAACGAAGACGACCGCGGCAGCAAGGAGAAGCCCGGTCAGCGAGACCGCCAGACGGGCCCAGCGAACAGCCGCGGGTGGGGCGCCACGATGGCGAAGCCACGCGGCAGCTCGGCCGGAGAGCAAGTAGCCTCCAACCGCCAGCGCCGCGGCCGTCACGAGGGGTCCGATATCAGGGAGGTAGTCCGTCCAGGCGGTCACGGATGCCTCGGCCGTCGTAGCAAGGTCGAAGGTATTTAGGGACGGGGGGGCGACCCCGTAGTTCCCTCAGCGAGGGCGGAGTCGAACCTCACCGGCTGCGTCTTCTCAGGTGCCGAGGATCCAACGGTCCGACTCTCGATGGGGTCGCGGATTTCCTCCCAGGGTGTCGCACGGCGACGGAGAAAGGCTTAGAGCGGAGGGCTTTGCTCCTCACCTTGAGGGGGAGCGCTTCGCGAGGCCTGGGCGGCCCGAGGGATGCGCTTCCGGGAGAGCACAGACCCGGCACATGACTCCATCCACGGCGACGGCGATGGGCTCCTCCGGTTCCCCCTCCCGTGCCTCGAGGTGCTCGGCGGGCAGGGCTTTGCGTCGTCGAGTGCCGCGGTCAAGCCACGCACTCTGGTCTCCGCCTCGAGACCGCCCGGACCCTATCGGGCTGCTCGCGGCAACGGACGGCGTTCGCCTGCCCGCCCTCCTTCCGATCCGGTACGGTCGAATGTCCCTGTCACCGTTCGCCTTCCTTCGCGGCGCGGCCGTCGTGATGGCGCATGACCTTGCGGCGACGCCCGTGACGGGCCTTCGAGTCCAGCTGTGCGGCGACGCTCACGTGAGCAACTTCGGCTTCTTCGGCACGCCCGAGCGCAATCAGGTCTTCGACGTGAACGATTTCGACGAGACCCTCCCCGGACCCTGGGAGTGGGACGTGAAGCGCCTCGCTACCAGCCTCGTGGTGGCGGGACGCCAGAATCGGTACGCCCGGTCGGAGACTCGCAAGGCCGCCCGCGCGGCGCTACGGTCGTACCGGGAAATGATGGCCGAGTTCGCGGGGATGCGCTACCTCGACACGTGGTATTTCCACCTCGATTTGCAGAACCCATCCTTGCCCGTGGGGCGCGACCCGCGGAAACTGATTGGCCGCGCCGTCGCGAAAGCGCGCCGAAGAACCGGCCTCCACGCGTTTCCCAAGATCGCCGATGCGCGGAACGGGCGCTCGCGCATCCGCGACGATCCGCCGCTCATCGTCCACTACAAGGACCCCGCCGGGTTCGAGGAGTCGAGCGCCTTCTACGAACGGTACCTCGCTACCCTCCCGGACGATCGGCGCATGCTGCTCGACCGGTATCACATCGAGGATGTGGCCCAGAAGGTCGTCGGGGTGGGAAGCGTCGGCCTCGCCTGCTCGGTCCTTCTCCTGATGGGGGACTCGGACGTGCAGGATCCCCTTCTTCTCCAGTTGAAGCAGGCGACCGCCTCCGCCCTCGAACCCGTCCTGGAACCGAGCGCGTACTCGAACCACGCCGAACGAGTGGTGGTTGGTCAGCACCTGGTTCAGGAAGCGAGCGACGTCTTCCTGGGATGGAGCCGTCTCCGGTCCCGGGACTTCTACGTTCGCCAACTCCGGGACATGAAGTTCTCCTACGATCTGTCGACGCTGGGTCTCCGGGAGTTTGTCGGCCAGGCCAAGCTCTGCGGAACGGCCCTCGCCCGCGCCCATGCCCGGACGGGAGACCCGGCTCGGATCAGTGGGTACCTCGGGAACCGGGGCCTTTTTGACGAGGCGGTCACGACCTTCGCGGAAGCCTACGCTGATCAAACCCAGCGGGACCACCGGGCGCTCCTCAAAGCCATCCAGAGCGGGCGCGTTTCCGCCAACGTTGACATGTGAGCGCGCGCCCCGAGAGTTCTCCTATCGTACCAAAGCGCTCTCGGCTTGGCCGTCCGACTTAGAACCGGTCGCCGGAGAAACAGAGGAATCGCGGGTCGTGGGCTCCGCACTCCCGCACGAGGTCGGCGCGACTGCGTTTGCGTCCGATCTCGGTGGCCACCGGCCCGAACCATCAGGCCCCGGCGACCGCGTACCCGCGGCGGCGAAGCCAGCGACCCATCTCGCAGACCACGCTATCCCGGAACACGATTGAGCCC
>Ga0187815_10001225_pt1 | contig 12157 bp, 15 predicted proteins | sample NC_S_5_FD_132962 | JGI IMG/M metagenome (GOLD analysis project Ga0187815, IMG submission 132962) | Wetland sediment microbial communities from Neuse River Estuary, North Carolina, USA - ASW-S_5 | ecosystem: Environmental > Aquatic > Freshwater > Wetlands > Sediment | place: USA: North Carolina...
AAATCGAGATTCTCGAAACGCGGCGTATCGCGGAACCGGCGCAAGCAGCCCCCGACGCTCGTGATCGCCGAGCCGTGGATTCCGCCCGCATGAAGTCCACTTTCAAGCCAAAGGAGTTCACATGAAAACGGCGCACATACCGCTGCACAGCCCGGTAACCGCTCGCCGGGATCGCCGGATCGCCGGCCATGCCCAACTGGATCACATCCTCGATCCTTATCAGGGCAAGAAGAAGCTGCATGAGGGAACGGTCTGTCCGCAATGCGGCGCCGTCTATCACGAGGCGCGCTGGCAATGGACAGGGAGGCGCGACGGCGCCGTCGAGGAGCTGTGCGCCGCCTGCCGGCGCATCAACGACCAATTCCCCGCCGGCATCTTGACCCTGCAGGGCCCCTTCGCCTTGCAGCATAAGGACGAGATCCTCCGTCTGGCGCGACACCAGGAGGAGGTCGAAAAGCGGGAGCATCCGCTCAACCGCATCATGAGCATCGAGGCAGATGACGCAGGGATCGCGATCAGCACGACCGACATCCACCTGCCGCGGCGTATCGGCGAGACGGTCAAACGCGCCTTCCACGGCAAGCTCGAAGCGCATTTCGAGGAAGACGGGTACTTCGTTCGGGCGAACTGGACGCCCCCAGCCTGATGCCGGCCGGGACGTCGCGATGGCGGGTCGGCTGCTTCACCAAGCCCCGCGATGAACCAGTGCTTCGAGCGCGCGGCGATGCGGGCGCTCGGGCGCCTCGGCGGCATAGCCGATCGGCATCAGCATGACCGGGCGAAGCCCCGGCGGGGCGCATAGCACGGCGGCCACGCGCGCCTCGTCGAAGGCGCCGACCCAGCATGAGGCCAAGCCCTGCGCCGCCGCTGCGAGCTGCGCGTAACAAGCGGCGATCGTCGCGTCCTGGATGCAATAGAGCGAGGCCCCGCGTTGGCCATATCTGGTCTCGCTGCGCCCGGGATCCGCACAGAAGACCAGCACCAACGCCGCTTCGGCCACGAAGTCTTGGTCGAGCGCCGCGGCCGCCAACGCCTTCTTGGTGACCGCATCGTCGATGACGACGATCCGGTAGGCCTGCAGGTCGCCGGCGGAGGGCGCTAGCGTTGCCGTCGCCAGAACGGCTTCGAGCTTGCCCGCCTCGACGGACGCTCCGGTAAAGACGCGGACCGACCGCCTCTTCTCGACCACATCAAAGAAATGCATGGTGCACGCTTCCGGAAAACAGTCAGCGGCAATATCTGTCGGCGGTTCTCTGCAAGCCGCCTTGATCGAGATCAAGCCATGCGCTGATGACTGGCGATCGCCTGCCTCCTTGAGCGACACCGACTCACCTGTCTTCAACTTGGCAGTGCGGACAGTAATTGGCGCAACCTTCTTGCGCGTCAGCTCAGAAAGCCGGGTCGAGCACCTGGATCGGCCCCTGATCATCGTACCGGCGGTCGGTAATCTCTTCGGCCTTGACCAGTGTTGCCCTTGTCCAGGGCGGTACCCGCACACCGGTCCCGGGCGGAAAGCGGGTCGCGACATCGAACGCCTCGGCCGCCGCCGCGCGAGCCGCCGCCTCGTTCGGCGCCCGCACGATCGCCGGACCTCGGTGCGAACTTGCCTCCCAGTTCGCATCGACCAGATCGATTGGAGTCAACTTCCAGATGGCCATCGCGTTCTCCTCGGCATCAGGCTTCTTCGGTCCGGTTTGAAATCCCCTGCCACAAGGCTTGGGGCGGGACATCCCCGAGCCGATGCGCGCCGGAGCTCAGCAGCGGCAGCGAGCGTGCCGCCGCCACCATAATCTGGGCGGTCACGGCGAACAGGTCGAAGCGGCCTTCGAGCAGGAAGCGCTGATGCGCGTCGCCGGCGGCGAGCCCGAGCCGTTCGAGCACGACGCCGTGACCTTCGTGTTCGAGTTCAGCGAGGCTATCGACCGGGATCACCACCGTCTCCTCGTCGATGAACAGCGGGTCGCTTTGTATCGCCCCCGTCGCGGCCGCCGCGTCCGCCCCGGACTTCAGTTCCACATAGACATAGCGCTGCATCCGGCCGCCCGCGGCGCGCAATTCGGTGCACAGCGCGTCTTTGATCCCCGGCAGCGTCCGGGCAGCGAGCGTGTGGTGCAGGCTGATGCCTGGCCGATCGCGGCTCTCGGTATGGCCCTTGGGGCTCATAACCGTAAACAAGCCGCGAAAGACCGACAGCATCCCCGGCTCCCAGCCCGCCCCGGTAACCGCCGCGATGCGGTGGCGCGAGGCGACCCGGTCCAGCGCCTCGCAGTGCGGCCGGCGATCCGGCAAGGGCAGAATGGCAGCCTCGACGATCGGGACGCGATGCTGCAGGAGATCGGTGGCGGTTTCGAGAACAAGAGGCGGCGGAAGGCAGATCAACGCGGCGTCGATCGCCTCGATCTCGCTGGCATCCCCGACTACGCGAGCGGCCTGAAGCGGCGCCGGCAGCGGCTGGTTGAGGCTCGTCGGCCGCCGTACGATGCCGGCCACGGCGAGGTCTTCGCTCGCCGCAATCGCCTTGCTGCAGGCGAGGCCGACCCTGCCGAGCCCGATGATGACCAGCCGCCGACGTATCATCGGGACGCGCTGAGGAACGAATAGCGTTGCATGTCCTCGCCGCCCCATAGCGCCATCCCGGCGCGGTGGTCGATCGTCTCAATCTGGATGACGAAATCGGCATCGTCGAAGCCGATATGCCCGGGCGTTCCGACAGTGCTCGTTGCCGCAAGCAACGCCTCGTCGAGAAAACGCTCTGCTTTCGGCGTCGCCAGGACGCCCTTCAAGCCGCGATCCGATTCACGACGGTGCAGCTTCTCGTTCAAGCGGTTCGCCATCTCCGGCCTTTGCGTCAAGTCCGACGATCAGCAAGGCGCGATCAACGAGTCCTGCCAGCACGGCCTCAGGTAAATCTCCTGGAAGGAGCCTTATGCGGGATGTTGCGATATCGCCGCTACGACTTCTCCGGTCAACTCGCGGGAGGCATGCAGCCCGATGTCGCCGAGCGAGAGCATTCCGACCATTCGTTTCTGGCGGTTGAGCACCGGCAGGCGGTGGATCTGCTTCTTTTCCATCAGATGCGCCGCCTCGCCGACATCCTGGTCGTCGAAGCAATACGTAACGCCCTTCGACATCGCATCGCTGATCGGCGTCCGGGCGGGATCGTCGCCCTCGGCAATCGCGCGGCAGGCAATGTCGCGGTCGGTGATCATGCCGATCAGCCGGTCATCTTTGCCGACCGGAAGGCAGCCGATGTCGAGGTCGCGCATCTTCTTGGCCGCGTCCTGGAGCGACATGTCCGGGCCAACCCAGGTTACGTCCGTCGACATGATCTCGCGCACCTTTGGCGGCTCGCCCACCCACAATTCCCGCAGATCCTTGGGTAGGGTGCGCAGCAGCTTTTCCTTCTCGCCGGCGTCGAGGTGACTACCCAGCACGCCCAACACGATTTTCGTGACGCGCCGCGCATCGCGCAATTCCGTGTGACCTTTCAACTCTGCCGCGACGAGGTCAAAGAATTCCTGCTGATGGCGGACCCGACTCGCCTCTTTCTGGAGGTCCCAGCCTTCATAGTACATGCCGCGGATCACCATCGGCAGCTGGGCGCCGAGCCCTACGGCGTTCTCCTGTGGCAACCGGTCGCGCAGCGCGTGCAACACCGCCCGCAGCGCGGCAAATCCGGCCTTCTCGTTCGGAAAGCCCAAGCGGTCGGTGATCTCCTTGAGCCATTCGTGGGTTTTCTGGATCGTGCTGTCGAGCACCGGGAGCTTGCTCATGATCGTCCTCCGTCATCTCGCTGCCGATCTCAGCCCGGACCGCCGCCGGTGTCGTTGATCCACGTCAATGGGAACGGCGGGATGAAGCCGCATAGGGAGGGGATGAGCAACAAGGCGGGCCAAGATTGGGGGGTCCTCACCGTCGTGCCGGTGCGATCTGCTGCACAGTCTGGCGACGGTATTGGTGGCGCATTCGGATCAGGCCCGCTTCGATGCGGACAAAGGTCAAGCTCTTGCGCCGCAATCGCGACAGATCGAGGCCGAGGCTCCGCGCCACCGCCGTCACCACGGGCAGCGGCGACGGGTCTGCCTTCGGCCAGAACGGCCTAAGCTCGCGCAAGAAGATGTTCGCCGTGACCGATCCCACCCCGTAAAAAGCGAGAAGCCGCGTTTCGAGATCAGACGCGTCGCGGGCCGCCTCGTGGACTTGCCACAGGCTGCCGTCATACTCGTCGATGAGCTTTTGGCAGTCGCGCAGGATCTGGTCCGATTTACTGAAGTCATAGCGAACGTAGCCGCCATCGCGCATAACCGGGTTGACCAGGAAGTCCCACCCGGCGGTGAGAATGCGGCGCGGCGTCGTCAATGCGTGATTGCAGAAGGCTTGGTAGGTTCGGCGCGCGATGGTTTCGCCGATATGGCCGCCGAACAGCAGGCTTGCGAGAAACCAGCGAAAATGCTGATCGTTGTCGCCGCTCGCCAGATTTATGCCTAATTCTTCCGAATACAGCGGACTGCGCTTCAGTTGCGCGAGGCTGATCATCGCGGGACCCGGGCGAAAGCCGGCTCCCCGGTTCCGTTGCAAGCCCGGCCCGTTGCCGCGATCGACTCGCCATAGCCTATCCGAAGGGGCGCCGGCTGTTCGCCTGCGAGCAGAAGATAATCCGCCCGGTGCTCATAGACCGCGCCGCTCTTGCTCAGATGGCTCTCGATCAGGCTGAACTCGGTCGCCTCAAACGGTCCGGCGCAGAAACCGGCATGCTCGCGGAGGAACGGCCGAAAACTGCGCCGCCGCCGCGAATGCGCGAGCTTGACGTGGGGTCGATAAGGCCGCGCATCGGCGGAGGGGGTGATCTCCCGGAGTTGGCTCTCGACGGCGTTCTGCAGGCGTAGCAGCGCCGGGTTCTGTTCCACTCCGACCCACAGGGTGTGGCCGCCGAACTGGCCGACACCCGCCAGCGTCAGCCAAAACCGCGGCGCCCCTACCTGCTGCAACGCCGCGGCGATGCCGGCCGCCGTCGGATCGTCGACCTCGCCGATGAAGCGCAAGGTCAAATGAAAGTTGCCGGGCGCCACCCACCGCGCACCCGGCACGCCGATGCATAACTCCGACAGGCTGAGCTTGATTTCGGGCGGGAAATCGATGGCGACGAAGAGACGCGGCACAGAGTGTGCTCCGCAACCGGCGCGCCCGGCCGCTCAGCGCCGGCGGCGGAATTGCGGCCGGCGCGCCGGTCCGGGCGCGCCGACAGGTTCTGCCTTCTGCCGAAACGAAATGCGCCCCTTCGACAGGTCGTAGGGCGTCATCTCGACCGTGACGCGGTCGCCCGCCAGCACCCGGATGCGGGCTTTCTTCATTCGCCCCGAGGTGTAGGCAAGGATCTTGTGCCCGTTGTCGAGTTCCACGCTGAAGCGGCCGTCCGGGAGCGCCTCCAGGACGGTTCCTTCGAACTCGATCAGCTCTTCCTTGTCCACGAGCGTTTCCCCGTCACGACCCGAACCGCCGGATACGCGAGGAGCCTGGCAGTTCGGCGGGACGCGAGCCTTGACTCAAATCAATCGGCTAGGTTCGCCGCCGATCAGTCGGCACAGGCGATCGTGACCGCCTCGAGACCCTTGCGGCCCTCGACCGCCTCCAGGGTCACGCGCTGGCCCTCGGACAGGGTCGCGATCCGCGAACGCTGCAATGTGGTCGCGTGGATAAACACCTCTCGGCGGCCGCTGTCGACGGCGATAAACCCGAAGCCGCGCTCGGGGCTGTACCACTTTACCGTGCCGGTCATGCGGCTGCTGCGGTCAGGTGCTGCGCGCGGGGCTGCAAGCCGCGTGCCGGGCCGCGGCAACGCCGGCTCAACCGTGCTCTCGTCGACTTCGAGGATCTCGGTAACTTGCAGACCCTTCTGGCCGTGCCCGACCGCGACCTGCAGCGTCGCGCCGGGCTTCAGCACGGAGCCGTCACGGCCAGACTGCTCGACGACGCTGGCATGCAGGAACGCATCGCCGGAACCGTCGCCGAGCACGACGAACCCGAAGCCCTTTTCCAGATTGAACCATTTTACCGTGGCGCGGACCGGCGGTCCGGAGACCGGCTGGGGGCGTCGCGCCGACTCGGATGCCGGCACAGCATGGCCGCGAGTGCGATGCGGCCCAAAATCATGATTGAAGCCGCGCTGTCGCGGCTCCCGAAAACTTCTCTCGCTCATCAAGTCCTATAATCCCAGGCTCGAACGTCAGCTTCCTGCGTTCCGGCCAACACGCATCAAAGCGGCGCTGCGGGCGATTTTCTCCCGCGCGCCGTTTCCATCCAAAGAAGCTTGGAGTTGAGATTATAGATGGCCCTCCGATGCCGTGGAAACAAGCAAGGCCGCCGGGCGCCTGGAATGGCAGAGAGAGTGCCGGGCTCTCTGTGTCAGGGGGCCGGCGGCGCGGGATGGTGCTTTCTGACGACGGTCACCGTGCTTGCCTGCTCACCTTGCTCGCCTTCGCCTTCATGCAGTGCGAAGCGCACTTCCATGCCCGCCTCCAGCTGCTCGAACTTGTCGTCGACGACGCTGTTGCGGTGGAAGTAAATCTCCTGTCCGTCGATTGCCGAGCGGATAAAGCCATGGTCGGGGAAGAGCTGCGTGACGGTGCCGTGGGCGGTCGGTTCGTGATGCTTGACGACACCGCGCAACCGGCGGACGCGATCCTCAAGCCGGCGCTCCACCGCATCGAAGGCGTCGCGCACCGCGACAAGCACATCCTCGTGGGCATGGTGCTCGGCGGGGTCGCGCCTGACGACGATCTCGCCTTCGGGCAACACGAGATGAATGGCGACGTGGTAGAGCTGGCCCTGATGGTGATGGCGATGATGCGCCTCGACGACGACATGGCAGCCGGTGATCCTCGGGTGAAAGCGCTCCAGCGCCGCGGCGCCGTCGCGGACTCGCGCTTCGACGGCCTCGGAGGACGGCATGTCGCGAAAGGTGATCCGAAGCGGTATTTGCACGGCAATATCCTCGATAATCGGAGTCGCGACTGGCTCGATCGCCGACGGTGGCCCCTAGCCGTGGCTGGCGCCCCCGGCCTCGGCGGCCGATAGGTCGCGGATGATGTGCTTGAAGTGCTCCCACTCCGAAGCGGCCCAGATCTCGGTGTGCGCGTGTCCATAGCTGCGCACGATCGCCGACACCTTTGCGGCCGCATCGCAGTCGGGTGCCCGGAAGATATCGACATAATCGTATGGGCCAAGAACTGCGTAGCTGCCGATCCACTCGACCTCGTGACAGTCGCCACGGATATGGTCGGCAACCTGGCGCTCCAGCTCTTCGAGCGAGCGGGGAGACTGCAACGAGCCCGGCGTCAGCCGCGTAAGCATGATAAAGGTTTGCATGAGCTTGCTCCGTCGAGCGAGCGCGCCAAGCGCGTGGCGGCATCGGCACAAGAGCATTCCCCGGCCGCCGTGGCGTTGACGTAGATCAAGGCCTGCGGAAATGGGTCGGCGCTCCGTTGCTCCATAATCTGATTTGAGTGGCCGGCAATGTCGGCCGCGCCGGTCTGCGGCATGAAGCTCTCGTTCCTTGGCACGCGCGGGGAAATCGACAAGAAGACGCGGCGGCACCGCCGGCATAGCGCGCTTTGCGTCACGCAAGATCGCACCCGGCTGCTGATCGATTGCGGCGCCGACTGGCTCGGCCGGATCACGAAATTGAATGCGGACGCCATTCTGCTGACGCATGCGCACCGCGACCACGCCTACGGGCTTTCCCAGGGTGCGCCGTGCCCGGTCTACGCGACGCGCGAGACGTGGCAGCTGATCGGCTCCTATCCAATCGCTGACCGTCGGCTTATCGATGAGCGCAAACCGATCGAAATCGGCCCGCTGCGCGTCGAGGCCTTTGCGGTCGAGCATTCGCTGCGGGCGCCCGCTGTCGGCTACCGCATCAGCGATGGCCACAAGGGTTTCTTCTACGCGCCTGACGTAGTAGCGATTCCCGAATGTAGTGCCGCCCTGAGAGGGATTGATCTCTACGTCGGCGATGGCGCGACGATCACCCGCCCCATTCTGCGCAACCGCGGCGGTGTACTGATAGGGCACACGCCGATCAGTACCCAGCTCGACTGGTGCCGCGAAGAGCGTGTCCGATCGGCGATCTTCACGCATTGCGGCTCACAAATCGTCGGTGGCGACGAGCGTGTGCTGGGCGCGCTCGTTCGCCGCCTTGGAAGAGAGCGCCACGTGGCCGCGCGGATCGCGCATGACGGCCTGTCGGTAGAACTTTGAGCTTGGCTCACATTCCGGCTCCGCGAGGCGAAAACGGTGCTGGAACAGGCGAGTTCGAGAGAATTGAGGTGCACAATTCGAGAACCGATGTCGCACCCGTGTTGCATGGAATTTTCAGCAGCCCCCGGTAAACCCACGGAATCTACGATTTTCGACGATAGCCGTTTGCAACGGAAAAATCCCCGACATAGCGATAGGGGTGCTTACGCTAAGTATGTGATTTTGCGCCGAAATCAGCTGGCTGGGGGACTAGGATTCGAACCTAGACTGGCGGAGTCAGAGTCCGCTGTCCTACCGTTAGACGATCCCCCACCGGCGGGCGGGGCGGCGCAGGCTCAAGCCTGCGTTACGCCGGGATTGACTAGCACACCGGGCGGGGATTGGGTAGCCCGCTATCGGTCGGTAGCGACCGGCGACGCGGGCGATCGAGCCGGACGCGGTTATTTCGTCGCGCGCGCGTCGTCGGTGTCGCGATAGATCTGCAGCCGCGTCACTCGCAGCCCGGGAATACCGTGGCGGTCGATCGCGCGCTGCCAGGCGAGGAATTCCTCGACCGACAGCCGGTAGCGGCGGCACGCCTCCTGCAGGCTGATCGAGCCGCTGCGCACGGCATGGACCACGACGGCCTTGCGCCGAACCACCCATCGTTTGGTGTCGGGTGACGGCAGGTCGGGCATCGGGCCCGCGAGATCGGCGGGGTCGCCGTCATCAGAGACCGTGTGGGCGAGGGTCATGGGGGTTGGCGGGAAGTGTTCATCCATGCGAGAAGCGTAGCGGTAACAGTTTAATGAACCGCTAAACTGGACGGACGATTACTCTAATTCCCGAGTTGAACGGCGCCGTAATTTTAGAAGTAAATTAAGATAAATTCTCGGGACTGGGCGCCGCTTGAGTGGCCCCCGGCGCCCGCCAGGCCACCACCAACAACTCACGGCGAAAGCGGCAACCCGGGCATGATCTCGCGACCCGCGCCCGGCGCTGTCGCCGGGTGACCATCGACGACCATCATAAAACCCCTGTCGAATCAATGCGGTAATTTCCTCTTCTGACGGTTGAAATAGGCGAACCCGATTCATATACTCCGCGCCCGTCGTAGACGGGGTTTTGGGGAGAGTGATGCGTCCGGTATTGCCGCCAGATTATCGTCCCTGCGACGACGAAGAGTTCATGAACCCTCTACAGGTCGAGTATTTCCGGCAAAAGCTGTTGGCTTGGCGGGCCGAACTCCTTGCCGATTCGTCGGGCACCTTGCGGCACCTCAAGGAAGAGAGCCTGTTGAAGCCCGATTTGACCGACCGCGCCACGCTGGAGACCGAACGGGCGATCGAACTGCGCACCCGCGATCGCGAGCGCAAGCTGATTTCCAAGATCGACGCCGCGCTCGCCCGACTCGATAGCGGCACCTTCGGCTATTGCGAGGAAACCGACCAGCCGATCGGCATCCGGCGGCTCGAGGCGCGCCCGATCGCCACCCTGTCGATCGAGGCCCAGGAGCGCCACGAGCGCATGGAGCGGACCTACCGCGACGAGTAGGTCCAGCGCTGCCGTATTGCGTCCTTCGAGACGTCCGCTGTGCCATCCTGAGGAAGCGCGAGGCGCCGTCTCGAAGGACGTATATTTTATCGCGCAGCCCCGTTCCCCCGCGCAGCCCGGCTTAAGTCTTCGTTAACGCGCGCCCCGGAACAATCGGTGGCCCGATCGGCGGGAGACCGGCGGCCCCCGTTCGTGCTAATTGTGAGTGAACGGCAACGAGGCGGGGCAAAGATCATGGTGGCCGAAGCCGAGGGCGCCCGTCGCTGGGTGCGTTGGGCCGCCGGGCGCCGGCAGTCCGGCGGGCGGGGGCTGTTGGGCGATACCGCCGTGATCCTCGCCGCGGCCGGGCTCGCTGTCGCCGTCCTCTATTACTCGAATGTGATTTCCGTCGCCCAGATCGCGCCGGCGGCGACGACGATCGTCGCCCTGGCCGCGGTCATCGGGGTGGCTGCCGGCGGCGCGGCGCGCTGGGTGCATGCCGCGCTCGCCGGCCGGGTCGACATTTTGAGCCAGGCGCTCGACGCCTCGCCCGACGCCCAGCTGATCCTCGCCCCGGATGGCAGGATCGCCTACGCCAATACCGCGTTCCACGATCTCTTCCCGCAATCGGACGAACCGGCGCTCTCGCGCCTCGCCGCCGCCCTCGCCGACACGGACTCGACCGCGGATTTCGAGCGGCTGCGCAGCCGGGCGGCCGCCGGGACGCGGGCGATCGCGGCGCTGCCATTGCGCGATTCCCGCGGCCGCGCCGCCGGCTGGTTCAACATCGCGGTCAACCCGATCGCCGGCCGGCCGGGTTACAGCTTCTGGAACCTGCAAGACATCACCGCGCGCCACGAGATGGAGGCGGTGATCCGCGACGAGCGCAACAAGCTCGTCGATTTCATCGACGATGCGCCGATTGGCTTTTATTCGGTCGACGGCGCCGGCCGCTTTCTGTTCGTCAACCACACGCTGGCGAAATGGCTCGGCGGGACGCCCGAGGAGATCGTCGCCGGCGAGGCGCGGCTCCATGATTTCCTCGCGCAGAAGCCGCCGGCCGACACCGCGCCCTCTGACCCGTTCGCCAGCCGCGACGAGGGCGGACAGCGCGGCGAAGTCGTACTGAAGACGCGCGACGGGCGCACGATCTACGCCTGGATCGGCCAGAGCGTCGTCGGCGAGGGGGAAGAGCTGCGCACCCGCTCGGTCGTGCGCGACCTGACCCCCGAACGCGAATGGGAGACCGCACTGCGCCTCTCGCGCGAGCGGTTCCAGCGTTTCTTCGCCAACGCGCCGGTCGGCATCGCGCTGATCGACCGGTTCGGCCGCCTCGAGGAGGCGAACCGCGCGCTCGGCGAATTGTTCGGCACCCGGCCGCAGGATCTGATCGGCGAGCCGCTCATTGGCTTCATCAACGAGGAGGACCGCCGCGAGCTCGCGGTCAAGCTCGCCGCCGCCGCCGACGGGGGGGTCCCTCCCGGGCCGGTCGAGGTGCGTCTCAAGGGCGCGCGCGACAAGACCAGCGTCGTCTTCCTCTCGCGGCTCGACGGACCCGAGGGCGGCGATAGCGGCCTGATCCTGCATTTCATCGACGTCACCGAGCAGAAGAACCTCGAGGTGCAATTCGCCCAGTCGCAAAAGATGCAGGCGGTCGGCCAGCTCGCCGGCGGCGTTGCGCATGATTTCAACAACCTCTTGACCGCGATGATCGGCTTTTGCGACCTCCTCCTGATGCGCTTCCGGCCCGGCGACCCAAGTTTCGCCGACATCATGCAGGTCAAGCAGAACGCCAACCGCGCCGCCAACCTTGTGCGCCAGCTCCTTGCCTTCTCGCGCCAGCAAACGTTGCAGCCGCGCATCATCGACATCACCGATGTCCTGGTCGAGCTGTCGCACCTCTTGCGCCGGCTGATCGGCGAGAGCATCGAATTGAAGGTCGTGCACGGGCGCGACCTTGGCCTCGCCAAGGTCGACAAGGGCCAGCTCGAGCAGGTCATCATCAACCTCGCCGTCAATGCGCGCGACGCGATGACGAGCGGCGGCACGCTGACGATCCGCACCGTCAACGCGACGCAGGCGAGCGCGCTGCGGCGCGGGCATGAGGTGATGCCGGCCGGCAATTATGTGCTGATCGAGGTCTCCGACACCGGGGTCGGCATCCCCAAGGAGAACCTGGCGCGCATCTTCGAGCCGTTCTTCTCGACGAAGGAAGTCGGTTCGGGGACGGGGCTCGGCCTCTCGACGGTCTATGGGATCGTCAAGCAGACTGGCGGCTTCATCTTTGTCGACAGCGCGCCGGGGCGCGGCGCTGTGTTCCAGATCTACCTGCCGCGCCACCAGGCGGCCGAGGGCGTGCCGGCCGTCCGCGCCGAGGCGGCCGATCCCG
>Ga0187815_10001226_pt1 | contig 12148 bp, 9 predicted proteins | sample NC_S_5_FD_132962 | JGI IMG/M metagenome (GOLD analysis project Ga0187815, IMG submission 132962) | Wetland sediment microbial communities from Neuse River Estuary, North Carolina, USA - ASW-S_5 | ecosystem: Environmental > Aquatic > Freshwater > Wetlands > Sediment | place: USA: North Carolina...
AACGCGCCGGCACGGGCCTCGGCCACTCTCTCTCGCCAACAGTTCCTGAGATTGTGAATAGCATGTCCGTGGCGCGCCGGTAGAGCAACGAAGTTACAGCCGCGACTCAGATCTTCGTCCAGCCGTTCCGTGTTCATCACGATGTAACCCTCGGGGCGAAGGAATCTCGCCAGGCATGAGCCGCCATGAAAGCACTCCGCCACGATGAGCGGCTGATCCCGACGCAGAGTGTCGCTGGCACCTCGCAACACGCTTTCTTCGTGACCTTCGACATCGATCTTGACGAGGTGAACCGGTGGCGTCACGCTGCGTTCGCTGTCGATAGTAATGCTCGGGACGGTGACTGATACTCCATGCACGTTCCAATGTTGTTGACAAAATGAGCTTTCCACTCGCTCGAGGGTCGAGCTTGCACCCGTGAGATTGTCGATCGTCAGTTCAACACTACCCACACGATCGCTCACAGCCACCGGACGCAACATGGTGCTCAAGGGTCGATTGACCCGCATAGTCTCTTCAAGAAGCTGAACATTGTGCGGGTCGGGTTCAAACATACGAACTTCAAGGCCGGAATTCCGCGTCTTGAGAAACCAACTATAATAGCCGATGTTTGCGCCGACATCCCAGAACGAGCACGGCTTGAACAACCGATTTATCTCAGAAAGCAAAATAGCCACTTCAAGCTCGGGCGGCGTGGAGACCAGATAATACCCCGCGTGACTCGCCAATCGGACGCACACCTTCCAATCCACTCCGGGAACGCTCACCCAGCCCTGAAAGTCGAGCAAGTGAAGAAGTGCGCGCCCGGGGGCCGACTTCCTCAGGTGATAAAGCGGATGGAATCGGTCGCGTAACTTTCCCGGCCAAGCCGCCGAGATCGAGCGCAGACTGTGGATTCGTTGAATTATTGAACTTCTCCCCGAGTCAGGGTTTACGAAAACACGCGAAGATGCATGCGCGGAGGCCGGAAAGGAAGCGCGCGCGGTTCACGAACCTCTCATAGGCGACACCCAGCAGAAACGACGAAACGGAAAACATCAGGTAACTGGGTTCCGCCTCCACCATCAGGATTTCTTCCTCGACGAAACCCGCTTGGGTAAGGCAACGGCGCACGGCGCGCCGGCTATTCATCCGGTAATAAGTGGCGTGAGGATCGCCGCTATCTCTGGGAATCCCCCGCACCCTATTGGCCACGAGACGGTGGAACCAGTAAGGGGTAGCCGCCGCGACCGCATAGCTGTAGTGGCAAAGATTACCCGTACGCAGGACGAAGACCCCTCCTGATTTCACAACGCGGAATACCTCGGATGCGACTTCTTCCGGTTGAGCCAGATGTTCGACCACCCAGTCGCTCACCACCAGATCGAAGCTGGCAGTTCGGAATGGCAGATGCTCGGCAAGCCCGATGACGCCATGATCTATTCTCGAGTTCCCCTTGATGCACGAGTTCGGGTCTACGCCGAAAACGATCCGCGCTTCGCCCTGACAATTGACTGGTCCGGCCTTTCCCGACCCTGCTCCGAGGTCCAGGATTCGGAACTCGGGACGCAAACGTTGTCGGATGAGCGCCGCAAACTGAGAAGTGCCGTCTACCCAGTTTGGACGGCCGTAGTAAATGCGCTCGGTCAGAACCTTTACCGAGTCCCGCATTGCCGCTGCCCTTCTTCCGGCCTCACGACCGCTGCCTTATGCTGAAATCGTGCTCGCATGCTCTTAGCAAGCCGGCTGGAGAGCGCGGCTTTCATGGCGACGCAAGATAAGTGCGGTCGCCTCTTAATGTTCCGGGGGCGACGCCAAAACGCCACTCGCTCTGCGCCGCGCCGCCTCGCCTCGCTCGCTCAGGCCATGCTCGAAAAGCTTCGCATCGATCAGGAAGCGGAACCAGAACGTCTGAAGAAAGAAAAAGACCACACCCTCTTTCCCGTCCAAAAAACCAAGCCGAACAATATATCTGTAAATAAACAACAAGAACGGCCTGGCGAACGGCGGCAACCGATTGTACAGACTTTTGAGGCGACGTTTGCGCTCAAGACGGCTTCCGAACAGATCCGCTCGCAACGTCCGCCCTTCCGTGGCGTCCCGCAGAAGGTCACGCACCGCTGCGTCCGACCAGCGATTGTGCCGGCTCACCCATTCCCTCAAAGGCATCCGGATATCATCCACTATCGGGCCGCAAAGCTTGGCTGTGGCACTCGCCACGAGAAAATGCTGATCATATTCACGTTCCTCGCAACGCCCTTTGCCTCGGCGAAAGAGACGCATGTGCCAGATCGGAAACATACCGCCATGCCGAATTGGGCGTCCAAGAAAGCGTACCAGCCGTGGCACGTGATAACCGTTGATATGTGGAGGCACTCCGTGCAGCTCAAGGGTCTTGAGTTCTCCAATCAGTTCTTCGGACAGCAGCTCATCGGCGTCCAGATGCAACTCCCACTGATATCTCAGTGGCAGATTTTTCATGGCCCAGTTCCGTTGAGCCGCGTAATCCGTAAATTCATGCTCAATGACCTTAGCGCCACACGCCCTGGCCACAGCGCATGTATCGTCTGAGCTGAATGAGTCCACCACGTAAATATCGTCGGAGATTCTCGCCGCGCTCTCAATCGTAGCCCGTATCGCGACACCCGAGTTATAGCTGAGAATGACGACCGATATCCGCACTCGATCAACCCCCCCGCTCCCTTCAGGCTTTGTATCTAAACGAACGGGAGTCTCATGCCACCTGAGATGACCGAGTCCCATCCGAGTAGCTATGTGTGCCAAGAAGGCCCTTAAAATCCTGGATATATTGATCAGCCACTTTCGCGAGAGCGAACCTTCCCGCTACTTCATGAGCGCGAACGGCAATCGATACCAGATCGTGCTTGTTAGCCAGTATCTCTTTCAAGCGCCCGGCCAAAGCCCGCGCGGGCGTCGTCGAGCGATGGTCGAAAATGAAGCCCGACCGTCCGTCCCGTACAAAGTCCTTGAAACATTCGAGGGCTGAGACCAACGCGGGACAGCCACAGGCCATGGCTTCAAGCGGGGCCAAACCGAATGACTCGCCGCGTTCCGCCAACGAGGGATAAACGAAGAGCCTGGCCTTTTTGTAGTAAAGGCTCAAAGCATTCGAGTCGAAGATTGGACCGACCCAATCTACTTTGTCTGCCAGGTCGTGGCTTTTCCGGAGCAACGCCTCATAAAAACCTTGTCCGCCGCCGCCTAATCTGGCCTCCCACGGACCGACGATCACCAGCCGCCAGTCATTCATCCCTGAACGGACCAGCAGCCGGAAAGCTGCCAAAAGGAGATCGAGGCCCTTTTCCGGATGCACGCGGCCCACGAAAAGAATACATCTTTCTCGATCATCCCATGATCGCGAAACATCGATAAGTTCGACCGCTTGCGGCAATGGATACGGGATCACACGGACCTTGGCCGCGCTCTTCGCGTCCTGAGCGATAATTGCGCGAGACACCGCGTTAGATACGGTTTGGAGCCGGGCGGCATGATGATATAAAAGCCGCGTCTGCCGCTTGGGATACCGGCCCATATGCACATAGAGGGCGCCATAACGGGGCGATCGCACCATGACCGGCAGCCAGATGCTATTGGTGACCAGGATATCGGCATCGGGTAACACCGGGAGAACGCGTAGTGCGTAACGCAAGTCCAGCAGGCGCCACAATATCTTGGACTTCGGAGCGTCGTAACCGCGGAGACGGAGATGGCGCACCCGGCCGACGATTTCATCTGATGGCAGATCGCCATATTGACGCGATATATGCGTTACGGCATGACCGCGGCGCCCGAACTCGCTGCCAAGGCTGTGCCACGCTTTCTCGACCGCTCCGCCCAGGAGAGGCGGTATTGGAAAAAATGGCCCCTGTACGATGGTGATTCTCATTCGCGAAATGGCATAGCCGGCTGCCGCGCCACGTCGTGGTACAGTGCCAGCATTTGTGGTGTTACTACTTTTGCCGTGAACCGTTCTTGAACCAGCTTTCTTGCGTTCGTTGCCATCTCTCGAAGCCGCGCTTGATCGCTCAGCAAACTGTCGAGCGCGCGAGCCACGTTCTCAGGGTTTGAACGAACTATGATGCCGGCCTCGTACCGTGATATCTCGGGCAGATGTGCCTGACTTGTAGCGACGATTGGTAGGCCATGCGCCATGGCCTCGAGCACGGCTACTGGGAGCCCTTCATTTTTTGATAGTGTGATGAACAGCGAGGCGGCGCAGAAGAGCTCCCGCTTTCTCTCATCATAAACGGGTCCCAGGAAACGAATATTCTGTGCACTGGCCGCTCGCGCGGCCACTCGTCTCACCTGCGCACCATATTCGCCGTCTAGTGGTCCCGCGACGATAAGTACGACATCTTTCCGCGTTCGCCAAAGGTTCTCGAAAGCCTCCACGATCTCAAGGACGCCCTTTTGTGCGCTCACTCTGCCGAGAAATAGAATGACGGCCGCGTCGCGGGGAAGGTCCATCTTGCGCGCCAGTTCAAGCCTGCAGTTCTCCAAGTCTTTTGTCGCGGGCCGGTCCACCCAATATGGAATAACCATACGGCGATGTCCCGCGTTGGCCATCGAGTCGTCGACCTCGCCCTCCGATACGAAGCGTATCGCCGTGGCGCAGCGCCAGGTCCTTCTAAGGAATGCTCCGAAGAAACCCCATTTGCGCCAGGGCATTTTCCGCCAATCCCATCGCGCCATCTGGCCGTGCGGAGTCAGAACATATGGAACACCGGCTCGAAGAGATGCGGTTGCGGCATGCACCGTTACGAAGGACCAAACGCCCTGAATATCCATTACATCAAAATCCGGAGCACTTTTATTCAGCCATTGCCGCATCTCCGCTGACAGATGAAGTCGTCTGTGCACTCGCGATCGGAAGGGAAATAATCTGACATCGACTCGCGGGTCCACCTTGACCATTGGCTCAACGGGCCCGGGACCCGTCGCGGTATCGGCGGCAACCAGCGTGACTTCATGTCCCGCATTACACAGCTCCTCGGCCAGACGCGCCAGCGATACGCTCACGCCCGTGGCGCTTTGCGGAATACCCGGTGCGACCAGCGCGATCCGCAGGACACGCGTGACATTCATTATGGTATCCAGATCGAGGATCTGGCGCAGTGACAGAGACTGCCCACCAGCCAATCCAAGAGCTCAGACATTACACAAGTCTTCATGCGGCGGCACCGTTCTGATACGCGCGCGCACGCAATGGTGCCAATACTGGCGCACTGGAGAAGCTTTCAGCGGTCTAGCGGCCTCTATCCGCTATACACTTCTTCTTGCCGGTAGATCGCGAAAGTCGTGTCGACGGGCGAAGAAAAGACGCCGATAAACCTCCATAAGCCCAGGATGATCAGACAAGTGAGCAGCGGCGGAACGGCTACTATCGGGCTTGTCGATCTCACCATTGCCGCCGTAGCAACCAGGAGGTAGCCGTATGCTATGGCCGCGCCGTCGCCTTTAGGCATCAGGAAAAGTGGCTCTAACAGGCTGAGCCAGAACCCCATCAGAAGGCCGCCGACAACGACGAAGCTCACTCCGCCATACCTGAGCAGGTCACCCACCGCAGATTCAGTTGCGTACCATGGTCTTCCGGGTTCGAGCCTTTTCCACGGCTCAGGCTTCTCTGGCCATAATACGCGCGGGATGGGGTTGATAAGCCACTGCCAACCCACGGTGCGCAAGCCCGCGATGAAACCCAGCGGCCCCTTATACGCCATCACACCGGAGCCGCCTTCCAAATATGCTATGAACCTTACCGTCCAGCGCAGGTCATCCTCCCCCAGCGCCTGTGCCAGATTCCAATCGACGTGCTCTACATCGGAGATCGTCGCCCATCCGAGACCGCGCACCTGTGTCATGGTGTCCATCACCGGGGCCAGAAGAAACGACCCTAAGACCAGCGTCACAACCCAGCGTCCCGACGACTTATCGTGCTGCGCAGCCCGAATAGCTAACGGCAGTGCGGCGGCGATCAACAATGGTTCTTTGGAACCAGCGAGAGCTATCGTTGAAAGCTGTATCAGTGTAACGGCAACCAGGATAAGTTTTTTCGGCCGAGAAACACCTCGCTCCCACGCCCGATCGACAAAAGCCGTCAGCCCAAGAAAGAGGCTGTTGACCGGCGTGAAGAAGACCTCCCAGCCGCCGGCGGCGCCGCGGCGAAAGGCGAACCCCGCATCCGGATCCTGGATGTTCTTGGACGAGAGCATAACGGCGAAAAGTTCATGACCACTGAAACCGACGGAATAGAGGCGCGCCAGATATTCCAGGACCAATACCAACACGACGATCCAAAAATAGGTCGAGCCTGTCAGGTTGCGATCCGCGCGGCCGAAAATGCGCACTAAGGCAGATGAGCCGGATCCCGACAAGTGACACGCGCTGAGTACGGCCACTAGATACACACCTATCAGAGTGTCGGCTATCAACAGCAGTTCCGGGCTAAACGACCGAACGTAGCTCAGCGTCGCTGCATGGAACACTACCGCGAAAGCACAACTTACAAGAAAGATATTCACTGGACGAACGACTGCGTCGGGTGCCCGAAGGATGGAGATCGTGACCCCGAGCCCAATAACTATCAGGTACCCAACGCCCAATATCTGTGCCAGAGCCGTCGAGCAGCCGGCAACGCTGACATACAGCCAGGCTAGAACCATCAGCGTCACGAAGGACCAGGCCAGGGCCAAGCACTGCCGGGCTTGTCGAGCGACGGGCACGCCGATTTCCGACGGTGGCGGATAGAATGCTTCTATAGTGTCCAAATGTGCTTTCGGCTCTTAGGGGTATGGGCTGGAAGGTATGTTGATTCCGTTGGGTGAAGCATCGGCTACAACGGCAAGGCAGGTTAGTTCCCCGCGCCGAAGAACTGTTCCGGTAAACCAAACCGCGAGTTGAAACAATGCCGAAGACCAGGCTAAGGGCGCAAAGAGATCCTCTCGCGCCGCCGTCCGACGTGTGATCGAATGCACCGCAAAATCCGCGCATTCCATTAGATTTCGCAGCGTCGTGGGATTCCAACAGTAAAGATGATGGTCCGGGTCTCTGCTCTTGTCTATTAACGTGCGTTGGTGCCCCTCAAGCGGAACAGTCAGGATCAACCGCCCTCCCGGGACAAGCAACTCACGCAGAAGGGAAAGGGTCGCGAGCGGCGCACTCACATGTTCGAGCACATGATGGCATATAACGACTGTCCAGCGTCGACGAGGTATAGACCCAGTTGAGTTGTAGACCGAAACCCCGGCCCGGGCAGCCATCGTCCTTGCATGTTCGCTTATGTCATATCCGGCTCTCTCCGCGACCGACAACTGCATCAGGTTTCTTCCACTACCAACTCCATACTCGAAGACACGATCGTCTGGTTTTAGCCAGAGGCGAGTTTTGGCCCAAAAACACCGGCCTAGAATGTCGGCGCCAGGGTCGCCGAAGCGGCTAAAATACTGTTCGCCGCGCCTGCCTTCATAAAAGCCCTCGGGTCCAAGCATGAGCAGTCACACCACGCTTACGCTGGAACGACCCGTCAGACTCAGATGATGCACGCGGAGATTCATGGTTCGACGTTTTGCGGCTCCGAGAGATGCGGCCTGGCGCGCCGAGAGCACTCGTTACGCTCGATTGTCGCCGCCACTGCACTGCGGGCAATCAATGAGCTCGGTCCCGATATCCGCTCGCCTCCCAGACTCTCGCACTACCATTCTTATGCACTGGGCTAACTTCTCGGCCCAGATATCAGGCGTGAACGCGGAGATTATCCTCCGGGACTGCGCCGACATCTCTCGCCGCGTGGCTTCATCCAAGGACGACATTCGTCCAAGCAGACCCGCGAGAGCGTCGATGTCGTATGGGTCAAAGAGGAATCCGTTGCTCCCCTCCTTTACCAAGTCGAAGCCGCAGCCGCAAAGCCGCGAGACCATAACCGGCAGACCGCAGGCCATGGCCTCGTTGACCACCAGCCCCCAAGGATCAACCGTACTCGGTAGCACGAAACAGCCGGCAAGCGCGTAGTATGCCGGCAGAGTTCGAAGTTGCTCAAACGGCCGCAGGATCACCTCCTGAAGCTCAGTGTTTGAAACATAGTGTTCGAGTTCCCCGCGCTGAGCACCATGGCCGACGAGTACCATCGGCCAGCCCGCCGGAAATCTTGTACGATAGATGCGGTATGCCTGAAGCAGCCGCAGCAGGTTCTTTTCGGGCGAATATCGGCCGACGTACAAAAAGTACCTTTGCGGCAGTTCAAGCCGGTTGCGCCAGTGCTCGCGATCGCCATGAACGTCGGCCGCCATCGCGGCGAAATAGTCGTTGTCGACCACGTCATACGGCTCCCAGATTCGGCAACCTGGCATCCCGAGCTGCATAAGGTAGTCACGGTGCGCCTTACCGCCCGCGAACGCGGCATCGTAGTATGACGCGATCGTCCATCGCTTCAACATTTCGGCAATCGGACGCCGGGACCTGTCCCATCGCGTCGTCTCGTGGAAGAGGACGGCACGCTTCCTATGCGACCGCGCCCAACGGGCGGCCGTCAACATTATAAAGGGGCGATATGAGGCGGTTACCACCACTCCTGGGTTGATTTCGTCCAACGTTCTCCGCAGAGATCGAGACAACTGAGAATAGCCGCATTGTTCGTATGGGAGTTGCAAAAGCGTGCGTAGTTTTAGGGCGCAGACTTCTTCTTCCACTTGCCACGGATGACTGTCAATTGAGCTTGCGAGCTGGATGAAACTCGGGCGAAGGTCGGGGATTTTCAGCAGCGCTCTCGCACGGGCCAGATGATATGGACCGTAACTGATGAAGATGATCGCCGCTTTTATTACCTCCCGCCCCATCATTGCCTGGCGTGCGCGCCCCTTTCGGCTGCAAATGCCGGTTCGAAGTCCGGGGCCGAACGTGGCAAAAGATCGTAAAGTGCACTGGTTATCCGTTGCCGGTAGGCGGCCCAGGTGAACTTCTCAGACCGTTTCCGTGCGTTGTGGCCCATTTCCTCTCTTAGGTTGGTATCTTTGCGGAGAACCAGAATCTTTTCCTTAAGTGCATTAACGTCGCGAATCGGAACAATGAAACCCTCCACCCCGTCCCTCACCACTGAACCGCTGTTGAGAGTAGTAATCACCGGCAGACCCGCGGCCAACGCTTCGTATATAGCTATGGCCGAACCCTCATGAAGCGACGGGTAAACGAAGACGTCGGCTTGCTGAAAGTGTTGGTGTACTTCGTGATGAGGTACGTTGCCGATGTGTGTAAAATGGTCGCGATAGCGTGCCAAACCAAGGCCGCTGCCGACTATGCCGCCGACGAGTCGTAGCTCCAAATCCGACGCGGCCAGTTGTCTTACGGCCTCCAGCAGGTATTTGATTCCTTTACGCTGGCTGAGCTGGCCGACAAAGAGCAAGCGGCATACGCCGTCCTTCGGGCGCGGCGCTGGCGTGAATCTATCGATATCTGCACCGTACGGAATGATACTGATTCGGGACGGCTCGACCCCATGCCGAATCATGGTGTCTTTTACGTATTTAGAGCCGGCCAAAATCCGGTCCGCCATCAGCGCCTCTTCTGTGCATTGCCCAAGGAACTCTTCCGGCGTGTCGAGCAACAGACTATCGGCGAAGTCGGGATGCCGTTCGGCCTCCTCGCGCAGGAGTTCCGCAAGCGTTCTCCAGTGGCCGACGCTCTGGTCAAGGATGCGCAGCGTGCCGACACTCTTGGCTTTCGTGAAAGCCTGCAGACCGCATGTGTCATAGCATATCAGGGCGGCCGGCCTCTCACGTTCGATGACGCGCGCCACGATTCGGTCGAATCGTCTGTTTCGCCATCGCACAATCCGCGCTGCATGCCTTGTCAGCGGTTGCAGTGTAACGCCCGTCAGATACAGCGCCTCTCCCAGCGGATACTGCTTGACCAGGCGCTGGGCGAGCCCGTGTTTGTAACGTCGGCGAAACTGTCGTTCGACGGGTTGTACAAAGTGCACGGCGTGGCCCAGAGCGCTTTCGGGCTTGTAGTAAATTCCGGTTATATAGCGCTTGAGTAAGCCCGCCTCTTGCACCGCCAGAGCGGTCTCGTACGAGTACTGCGCTCCCGGATGCGCTACGATAACCTCGCCTTCTGACACCGTGACGTTGTTTGCCGATCGCTAGTCGGTCGATGCGGCAAGACCGCGGAGCATATAATCCAGTCGCCTGAGCGCGAGCTTTACCTCGTCGGCCTGAGGCCATAAAAGCGAGGCAGGCGACGTACCGGCGTGCCGTCGAGCACTCGCAAAAAGCGCAACGGTGACGGTTGAATAGCCAGCCAGCGACGAGACAGCGGCGCCCATGATACCCAGCGATCTCAGGGTTAACGCGAGCCCCAGTCCGGTCACGGCCAAGCCCGCGAGTTCGGCATGTAGTACGGAGTAGGGATGCCCAAGCCCGCGCAGACCCTCTTCGAGTACGAAGTTTAAACCCAGGAACGATGCCGCTGGCACCAGCACCAGTGCCGGTGGTATGGCCGTCCGGAAGTTCGGGCCGAACAAGATGATTACCGCCAGCGGCGTCATCGCCATTAGTAATATGCAGGCGCCAAGTGCGAGCAGCGACGCAAGACGCACACCCTGGGCGAATATCCTGACCCCGCCTTCCCGCGATCCAGACGATGCAACCGAAGGCAGCAGGGTCGACCCGATCGAGTTCATAAGCGGAGCGACGGCCCCACTCCACGCCACCGCGACCGCATACTCGCCTAGCGCCCGTGAGGGAAGCATCGCCGCCATCAGCATCTGGTCGAGCCGGAAGTTCAAGCTCTGCGGAAGACCTGTTAGCGCACACGGCAACCCGTACCCGATCAGTTTGTCCCAATCTTCGGTGGCCGGCCGAAAAGAACCGGGAGCCCGTCTGGCCACGACGTAGTAGAAGGGCAGGAACATCAACGCCTGGAGCACCAGGAAAACTTCCGCCACGCCTGGCGCGCTTCGGACTGACACGAACCAAGCCACCACGAGGACGCCTACCCATACCAAATTGGGCGAGATACGCAACGCGTTCCACGCGGCGAAATCACCGCGTCCACGCAAGGAGTGAGCGGGAAGCGCCACCAGCGCGTAGATTGGCGCCATGAACAGATACCAGCGAGCCGCTGACACAACTTCTTGCGACTGGGCCGCAAGCAAAACCGGCATCGCCAGATAGCCGCACAGCATGAAAGGAATCGAAGTGATAAGGGCAAGCGCGCTGGCCGACCCGATGTAACGGCTGGTCTGCTCGGGCTCGCACGCCGAATAATAGATGGTGGCTTCAATCATGCCGAGCATCGCGATCGTGGCGATGAAGCTCGGCCAGGTCTGAATCGCGGCAAGCTCGCCACGGCCCTTGGGACCGAGCAGGCGAGCGGCGAGAATTCCGCTGCCCATGCCCAGCAGGGCCATCACCAAATTGGTTCCGGCCGTCAGTGAGGTGTTTGCACTAAAGCCCCCGCTGCTGACCCTTAGCCATAGCGACTTAAGCATCGTCAACCGCCAAGAGTCAGATTCTCCGCGACCGCACGCGCCGGAAGCCGCATCGGCCGACCCGCCAGCGAGCGATGGCCGATAGCCGACCAGTTAATCATTGCCGAATGATGCGCGCGTAAGAGAAGCCAACGGGCCAGCGCGATGCGCATTAGGCAATTCGCTGCCAACCCGCATTCTTGAAGCAGGCACCGGCATGACGGCATTCCCTCTAAGGGTCCATAGCGCCGCGGCTTGCATGGCTAGTGACACACACAGCGCCGTTACCAAAAAGAGCCCCTGAGGACCTGGGTTGATTGATAGTGAATAGGGTATCCAGCAGGCGGCGAGATTTTCCAATAAGAGCGCAGCGATTACGCCAGGTGTCACCGCAGGGCATACTTGTTTGAAAATGGCTGGCGCCGCAAGCCAAACCACCGGCCACGCATAGCCAATGTCCCTCTCGAGCCAGAAGCTCACAAATGGAGCAATGAAAAAGCCCAGCAGTCCGTAAAGTGCCGCGAGCTTCAGCCACAAAGGACTGTCTATAAAGCTGCGAAAGCCGTTGCGTCTGAGAAGGGCCCAAAGGACGGCTGGGCCGATACCGAAGAGGCTCAGCCAGAGCGTGAGCGTATGTAGTGGTATTTCCGGATCCGGACGGCAGATGCCAAACTGCCTCGTCGACCCGTA
>Ga0187815_10001227_pt1 | contig 12145 bp, 8 predicted proteins | sample NC_S_5_FD_132962 | JGI IMG/M metagenome (GOLD analysis project Ga0187815, IMG submission 132962) | Wetland sediment microbial communities from Neuse River Estuary, North Carolina, USA - ASW-S_5 | ecosystem: Environmental > Aquatic > Freshwater > Wetlands > Sediment | place: USA: North Carolina...
CCGATGCGGCGCAGGCTGCTGCTGGCCGTGGTGGCCGGCGCCGCCGCGACCGGCTGCGGCGCCGGCCTGCTCGCCCTGTCCGGGTTCTTGCTGGCAAGGGCATCTCAGCATCCCGGCATCCTGGCGATCTCGGTGGCGGTGGTCGGGGTACGCGCGCTGAGCATCGGGCGGGGCGTGTCCCGTTACCTGGAGCGGCTGGCCTCCCATGACGTGGCGTTCCGGGTACTGGCCCGGGTACGGGTGGCGCTCTGGCGGCGGCTCGAGGCCCTGGCGCCGGCCGGCCTGGAGCTGTTCCGGTCCGGTGACCTGCTCGCCCGGCTGATCTCCGACGTTGACGCGACGCAGGACCTGTTCATCCGTGGCATCACCCCGGTGCTGGCCGCCGCCCTGGCCGGCGGCGCGACGGTGACCGCGTGCCTGTTTATCCTGGCCCCGGCCGCCGCCGTGCTCGCTACCGGCTTGCTGGTCGCCGGCCTCGTCGTGCCGCTGGCCGGGGCCGCCGTGGCAAGGAAGGCCGCCCGGGCGGCCGCACCCGCCCGGGGGCGGCTCGTCGCAACCGTGACCGACCTCCTCGACGGGGCGGCCGACCTGCACGCCTTCGGGGCCGCCGAGGCCGCGATCGCGAAAGCCGGCGCCGAGGACGCCGAACTGACCCGGCTGGACGGCCGGGCCGCGGCGGCGTCCGCCCTGGGCACCGGGCTGATGAGCCTGGTGTCCGGGCTGACGCTGTGGGCGGTGCTGCTGCTGGGCGTCGCGGCGACCGGGGCCGGCACGCTGTCCCGGGTGCCGCTGGCGGTTCTCACCCTGACCGCGCTCGCCTCGTTCGAGGCGGTCACGATCCTGCCGGCCGCCGCCGTTCAGCTGGGTCAGGCTCGCGTCTCCGCGGGGCGGCTCGCCGTCGTGGCCGACACACCTGACCCTGTTCACGATCCATGCCACCCGCGAGCCCTGCCACCTGGACCGTTCAGCATTCAGCTCGCAGAAGCCACCGTACGTTACGAAAAAGACAGGGCACCCGCCCTGGACCGGGTCAGCCTTGACCTGCCGCCGGGCCTGCGGGTGGCGCTGGTCGGCGCGAACGGGGCCGGCAAGTCCACACTCGCCGCGGTGCTCCTGCGGTTCCGCGAACTCACCGCGGGCTCCGCCCTGCTCAACGGGCATGACCTGGCGAGCTACGCCGCCGATGACATCCGGAGCGTCATCGGCGGATGCCCGCAAGACCCGCACCTGTTCGATACCACCATCCGCGACAACCTGCGGCTGGCCCGGCCGGACGCCACCAGCGAGGAACTGGAGGCCGCCGCCGCCCGGGCCCGGCTGCTGCCATGGATCAGATCCCTGCCCCGGGCCTGGGACACCCCGGTTGGCACGCACGGCGCGGCGGTCTCCGGAGGTGAACGGCAGCGAATCGCAGTGGCCCGTGCTTTCCTCGCTGACCCGGCCTTGCTGATCCTCGACGAGCCCACCGCGCACCTGGACCCAGCCAGCCGCCGGGCGCTCACCGCGGACCTGCTGCACGCCACCGAAGGCCGTTCCGTCCTGTTCATCACCCACGAGCGTGAGGCGCTCGACCAGGTTGACCACATCGTCGTCCTCGACCACGGGAGGGTCACCGAGCAAGGCAGCCACCAGGAACTCCGCCACGCGGGCGGACACTACCAGCGAATATGGGAGAGCAACTATGAGCCCGTCTACTAGCCGGGTGGTGATCGTCGGGGGCGGATTCGCCGGCCTGTTCGCCGCCAGGGCGCTACGCCGCGCGCCGGTCCAGGTCACCCTGATCGACCGCGCTCAGCACCACCTGTTCCAGCCGCTGCTCTACCAGTGCGCGACCGGCATCCTGCCAGCGAACAAGATCGCCTTCCCGCTGCGGGACCTGCTCAAGCGGCACCGCAACGTGGAGTTCATCCTGGCCGAGGTGACCGACGTCGACGTGGCCGGGCGGAAGGTGCTGGCAAAACGCGTGCTGGGCGAGACCATCGAGTTCGGCTACGACTACCTCATCCTGGCCGCCGGCGTGCGGCAGTCCTATTTCGGGCATGACGAGTACGCCCGTTTCGCGCCCGGGATGAAAACCATCGAGGACGCCGCGAGGATACGGCGGCGGGTGTTCGGCGCGTTCGAGATGGCCGAGTCCGCCACCGACCCGGCCGAACGCCGCCGCTGGCTGACGTTCGCCCTGGTGGGCGCGGGCCCGACCGGGGTTGAGCTGGCGGGGCAGATCCGGGAACTCGCCACCAAGACGCTGCGCGAGGAGTACCGGCACATCAAACCGGAAGATGCCCGGGTCTTGCTGTTCGACGGCGGGGACGCCCCGCTCGCCGCGTTCGGCCCGAAACTGTCCGCCATGGCCGCCCGGGACCTATCCAACCTCGGCGTCGAGCTGCACATGGGCTCGATCGTCACCGAAGCCGACCTCAACGGCCTGCAGGTCCGGGACCACAGCGGCAACCTCACCGCGTATGAGGCGGGCACGATCTTGTGGACCGCGGGCGTCCAGGCGCCGCCGCTAGCCGGGGCGGTGGCGAAGGCCACGGGCGCCCGGCAGGATCGGGCGGGGCGCCTCCTGGTCGGCGAGGACCTCAGTATCCCCGGCCATCCGGAGATACTGGTGACCGGGGACATGATGAGCCTGGACAAGCTGCCAGGGGTCGCCGAGGTGGCCATGCAGACCGGGCTGTATGCCGGGCGCAAGGTCGGCCACCTGGCCCAGGGGCAGGCATCCGGCAAGCCGTTCCGGTACCACGATCTCGGCTCCGCGGCCTACATCTCGCGTGGCCGCGCCGTGGTCTCCGTATCCAGGCTGCACTTCGGCGGCTTCCCCGGCTGGTGGGCCTGGCTCTTCATCCACATCGGCTTCCTGACCGGGTACCGCAACCGCGCCGGAACGATCCTGGGCTGGTGGTTCGCCTTCACCCGCGACCTGCGGCGAGCACGGACGTTCACCATCGATGATCTGCCGGTGCTGGCCGGCCCGTATGGCGTACCGCCTCAGCCCGTCTCGCCCGGAGCTGAGTCCGCAACCAGCCGGCAGCCGGGTAACCAGGCGGACGCCGGCAGAGGGGTGACCTCTCCGGCTTCCGCCACGCCAGGAGACCGCGCGCCTGATCCGCCATCGCACTAGTCACGTCTTACGGGCCGGGGATGATCGCCTCGATGAGGTGCGGACCGGGCTCGGCGAGGGCGCGCCGGAGCTGGGCGGCGAACTCCTCCGCGGTGGCGGCCCGGGAGGCGGGGACGCCCATGCCGGCGGCCAGCGCGGTGAAGTCAAGCGCTGGCCGCGACAGGCTCAGCAGGCTGCGGGCTGCTTCGCCGGTGGCGACCGCTCCGACCCGGTCCAGTTCCATGGCGAGGATCGCGTAGGAGCGGTTGCTGAAGATCACCGTCGTGATGTCCAGCTGCTCGCGGGCGTGCGTCCACAACGCGGAGATCGTGTACATCGCGCTGCCGTCGGCTTCCAGCGCGATGACCGGCCGCCGCGGGCAGGCGATGGCGGCGCCGGCGGCCAGCGGCAGGCCCTGGCCGATCGCGCCGCCGGTCAGCGTGAGCCAGTCGTGCGGCGGCGCTCCCTCGGTCGCGGCCGGCAAGAACATCGAGGAGGTGGCGGCTTCGTCGCAGACGATCGCGTCCTCGGGCAGCAGCGCGCCGATGACGGCCGCCGCGGTCTGCGCGGTGAGCTCGCCGCCGGGCAGACCGGGCCGCCCGGGAGGCTGCGGCACCGGCGCGGCAGCGGTTGCGACAAGATCGGCCAGCGACGCCAGCGCCCCGGCGACGTCCTCGCCCGGCTCGGCCAGGACGTGGACCGCGCAGCCGGCCGGCACCAGCGACCCGGGGATGCCCGGATAGGCGAAGAACGACACGGGGGGCCGCGCTCCGGCGAGGATCAGGTGGCGGGTTCCGGCGAGCTGCCCGGCCGCGGACTCCGCGAGGTAGGCCAGCCGGCCGACCGCCGGGATGCCGGCGCCGCGCTCATGGCGGGCCGGGAACGTCTCGCCGAGCAGGCGCGCGCCGGTAGCCACCGCGATCCGGCTGGCCGCCTCCAGAGCAGGCCGCCGCAGGCCAGCCCCGCCGAGGAAGATCACGCACGGCTCACCGCCGCGCAGCGCCTTCGCCGCCGAACCGGTCATCTCGCCGGGTACCGGGTGCGGCGGGCGCGGCGGAAGTGGCGGCGCTGGCTCGCCGCCCTCGGTCCACGACACGTCCGCGGGCAGGATGAGCGTGGCCACGCCGCCAGGCGGCGCCGACGCCGCCGCGACGGCGTCGGCGGCATCGGCTGCCACGTCGGCGGCGCGCAGCGAGCGCCTGACCCACGCCGACACCGGCCGGGCGAGCGAATCAATGTCCGATTCCAGCGGCGCGTCCAGCCGCTTGTGATACGTGGCATGGTCGCCGACCACGGCGACCAGCGGCGTGCGCGCGCGGCGGGCGTTGTGCAGGTTCGCCAGCCCGTTGCCCAGCCCGGGCCCGAGATGCACCAGGGCAGCCGCCGGCCGCCCCGTCATCCGCCCGTACCCGTCGGCCGCACCGGTCGCCGTCCCCTCGAACAGGCACAGCACCCCGCGCATCTCCGACACCGCATAAAGCGCCGCGACGAAATGCATCTCCGACGTGCCCGGGTTCGCGAAGCAGGCCTGCACCCCGCACGCCACCAGAGTCCGGATCAGCGCCTGCGCACCATTCATCACCGCACCTCCCGGCACAACGCTACTTCCCCTGGCGACCACGCCCCAGGCTCAGTAGCCGCGGGCGCGGTCGACCACGTTGAGGAGAGGCTGGCCGTCCAGGTACCGGCGGAGGTTGTCGGCGAACAGCCGCCGCAGGGGCTCGGCCAGCTGCTTGTCACCGCTGCCCGAGATGTGCGGTGTCAGCAGGATCTGGGGTAGTGCGACCAGCTCCGGCCGCGGCGGCAGGCCAGCCAGCTCACCGGCATAGACGTCGAGAACAGCGCCGCGGATCCGCCCGGCCGTGACCGCGCCGACGAGGGCGTCCTCGTCGACCTCCTCGCCGCGGGCGACGTTAATGAGCACCGCGCCCGGTTTCATCGCCGCGAAGACCGCGGCGTTGATAAACCCGCGGGTCTCGGCGGTCAGCTGAGCGCAGATGACGAGGAAGTCGCTCTCGGCGGCCACCTCCAGGATCGCGCCGGCCGGCAGTACCAGATCCGCCCCGTCAGCACCGGGCAGCGGGGCCGTGACCGAGCGGCGGGTGCCGATCACCCGCATGCCAGCCGCACGCGACAGCCGGGCCACCTCGCGGCCGATGCCACCCAGGCCGATGACCCCCATCGTCGCCGCGCGCAGGGTCAGCATCTGATAACCCTCCCGGGTGAACTGGGCGGCGGCTTTCTGCCGGGCGGCCTCGTGCAGGCCCCGGGCGAAGTGCGCCGCCGCCGCGAGGACGTACTCGGCGATGGCCGTGGCCGCCACCGCGCCGCGGCTGCTGGTCAAGGTGACCTCCGAGCCCCACAGGTCGGTCCCGGTCAGGTTCGACACCCCGGCCTGGGTGTGATGCGCCCATACCAGGCGCGGAGACCGGGCGGCGACGTTCTCAGGGACCGGGTAGCCGACCAGCAGCACTTCAGCCTGAGCGAGGATGCCCGCCAGCGGATCTGAGCCCGGCGCCGCCGGCCCGCCCGCTCCCGCCCAGCGGCCACGGGCGGCGAAATTGGCGTCGAACACCCGCACCCGGGGGTCGACATCGCTCACGAACGACAGATCCCGGCCCAGGATCGGCGCTATCACCGCAACGTTGACCTCGCCCATATAACCTCCGTCCGCCTAAAGCTGCCAGAGCCGACCAAACCACAGTCCCGCCATCGGGGGAACTGCCGGGTTGCACAACCAGCTTGACCTTTCCCTTGGGGCAAGCCGCACAGTGGGCCTATCGGGCAGCCTGCCCGAGAACGAGGGAGATGGCTTGTGGAGCGGCTGCCCCCGATCGAGGGCCGGGAGGGTGCCATGTTCTGCATCTACTGGGGCGAGGTGAGCGCGGACAGCGACGGGCCGGTCGAATGGTGCAAGCCGGTCCCCGGCGCCGAGGCCGAAGGACTCGCGGCGCAACTCCCCGAGCTGACCCTGCGTGTCGAGCCCGCCCACCGCGAGGCATATGTCGACCTCGGGCGCTACGGGCAGAGCAGCCCGGCGCAGTGGCAGCTCGCCGACGAGGCCCTTCGGAGCTGGGCACACGCGCAGGGCATCGACCCCGAGCAGTTGTCGCTGAAGCCGGAGGATCTTGGTGTGCGGATCACCTGCCTCGCCAGCCGGCCGCCGAGCGAGACCAGCGCTCCGGAGTGCGACTTCGCAGTGCCGTTCGCCTGATGCCTCCGGCGGGCTCAGGCGGTGGGACGGCCGGCGCTCGCGGTGTCTGCGAGGGACAGGTAGGTCTCGTCTTCCTGGACTGTGTGCAGCCGCAGGATGGCGTGCAGCCCGTACAGGATGTCGCGCAGGTCGGCGATGTCGGCCTGGTCGGGGTCCCGGTCGCCGATGTCGTCGATGAGCCGTCCCAGCCGCGCGATCTGGACCGCGATCTCGGCGTGTCCCCTGCTCATCGGGGCGGTCGGGTCGGTCCCGCCGAGCACCCGGTTCAGCGCCGGGTACAGGTCGGACTCCTCGGCATTCTCGTGCGGCCAGACTTCCCGGGTCAGCAGTTCGTGGACGCGGCGGACGCGGTCCATCGCGCCGGGCTCGCCCAGGGCCTGCGCGGCGGTCCGCAATTGCTCCACGTCCGCCCGGATCACCTGGTGCTCAGCGCGGAACCGCCTGGTCAGGTCCGTGTCGGCCACGGTCAGCCGGACGCCGGGCGCGGGCGGCCGCAGCGCGCGCAGTGCGTTGAGTATCACCGCGACATCGATGGCCTCCTGCAGCAGCGCGCCCCACACCGCGGGCAGCAGCCCGGCGGCCGCCGCTCCCATCGCGGCCAGCGACAAGCCCATGCCGGCCAGCACGCTCTGCAGGGCAATCCGCCGGGTGCGCCGGGCGATCGCAGCGACATCGCCGAGCCTGCCGATGCTGTCGACGGTCAGTACCGCGTCCGCCGCCTCGGACGACGCGCTGGCGCCGCGCGCTCCCATCGCGATCCCCACGTCAGCCAGAGCCAGTGCCGGTGCGTCGTTGATCCCGTCACCGGTCATGATCACCGGCGCCCGGCGCTGTTCGCGGCGCACCACCTCCAGCTTGGCGGCCGGGGTCAGCTCCGCGACCACCTCGTCGACCCCGGCGAGCGCGCCGACGGCGCCCGCGGCCTCGGCCCGGTCACCCGTGGCCAGCACGATCCTGCTGATGCCGCCCCGCCGCACGACCCGGATGGTCTGCCGGGCATCAGGGCGGAGCCGGTCCTCGAGGATCAGCACACCCGCCGGCCGGCCATCGACGGCGATGAAAACGGTGAGCGCATCATCCAGCCGGGACCGGCGGCGCGCGGCCCGCACCCAGGACTCGGTTTCCGCCGCGCCCGCCCACCGGGCGCGCCCCAGCCTGACCTCGTGCCCGCAGACCGTCCCCGCGATGCCCTGCCCCGCCACCTCGGCGACGTTCGCCGGCTGACCGAGACGGCAGCCCCGCTCGGCCCCGGCCCGGACGATCGCGGACGCGAGGATGTGCCCGGACACCTGGTCAAGCGACGCCGCCAGCGCCAGGATCTGCCCGTCGGCCAGGTCACCGGGATCGGCGGGAATGATCGCGGTGACCTCAGGCTGCCCAGCCGTCACCGTCCCGGTCTTGTCGAGGATGAGCGTGCTGCACTGGGCCAGACGTTCCAGCACGCCGCCGCTCTTGACCACCACACCACGCCGCGCCGCCGCCGACAGGCCGGAGACGAGGGCAACCGGCGCGGCCAGGATCAGCGGGCACGGCGTCGCTACCACGAGCACCGCGACGGCACGGACCGCCCCGCCCAGTCCCCATGCGACGGCGGATACCGCGAGCGTCAGCGGCAGGAACCACATGGCATACCGGTCCGCGAGCCGGACAAACGGAGCCTGCGAGTTCTCCGCGGCACTGACCAGGCGGACGATGCCCGCGTACGTGCTCTCGGCGGCGGTGCCGGTGGCGCGCAGGTCGAACGGTCCGCCCGCGTTCACCGCGCCGCTGCGCACCTGGTCGCCGCGCATGTGTTCGGCGGGTCGCGCTTCCCCGGTCAGCGCGGACTCGTCCAGCACGGCCGCGTCCGCGGCGACCGCGCCGTCTACCGGCACTACGTCACCCGACGCCACCAGCAGCAGGTCGCCGGCCGCCACGTCTTCCAGCGGCACGACCTCCACGTTGCCGTCGCGATAGCGGCGGGCGGTCCGCGGTGCCCTGTCCAGCAGCGCGCTCAGGTCGTGCCGGGCACGCAGCGCCGCCCACGCCTCCAAGGTCCGCCCGCTCGCGAGCATGACGCTGATCACCGCGGCGGCCAGCAGTTCGCGCACAGCGACAGCGCCCGCCAGCGCCAGCAGCGCGATCACGTCCACGCCCAGCCGCCCGCGGCGGATCCCGTCGGCGGCCGACCACAGCGCATAAGCCAGGCCAAAGGCCGCCGAGACCAGCCAGCACGCGTCCGCGGCCCCCCGCGCGCCGGCCAGCCAGGCTAGTCCCCCGGCTGCCAGGCCCGCGGCCGTCACGGTCAGCAGCAGCACCGCCGACCGCTGGCGGAGCCATCCGGCAGAGCGGACAACAAACCTCATGATCTCACCCTGGTGAGCGGTGAGCACACGGTGACGAGCCTAAGCGCACGAAGCGGAAGGACTTTCGTCCCCGCCGGGCGACCGCAGCACACGGGCGAACGTGGCCTGACCCCTGTCGCGCAAGCCCGGTGGGGCGGAACCGCTCCCGGGGAACAGGCGCCACGGTCCCGTTCCGAATGAATGGCAGGCGCAACGGGCAGTGGCGCAGGCTGGTCCGGGAGGCACGACCGCGGGTTACCTGCTTGGGGTCATTCGACGAGCCGCAGGGTTGACGGGATGTCCATGCGCCGCAGCCAGGCGGCGAGCTGGCCGGCCTCGGTGGCCTGGCAGCGGAAGCCGACGTAACCGTCCGGGCGGACAGCGATCAGGCCCCGGCCGGGCACGCTGTCGAGGCGGTGAATGTCGACGAACCGGCCCGGCGGCAGCGCGTCAAGCCGGTCCGCGTCGCGGTCCAGCAGGATGTGCACCCCGGGCCTGGCGAGCAAGTCATGCAGCCGGATGCTGCGCCCGGCTGAGGTGACCAGCTGGTCCGGCAGCCGCTCCCCGGCGCGCGGCCCGCCGCGCCGCCGTGGTGTCCCCTCGACAGACAAGGGGCTGTCACGGTGGCTTACCCGCAGTTGCGAGAGCAGCCGGATCCCCTCGGCGACCAGGCGGCGGCGTCCGATCAGCGCCGGCACGACGGGGGCCGCGAGCGGCGCGAGGCGCCCGCGGAGCGCGGACGCGACAGGCCCCGTGGAGGCTTCGGCCCAGAACGCCAGGTGCGTCATCGCCAGGACCTGGCGCGCCACCGGCCGGCGTTCCAGGTCGTAGGAGTCCAGCAGTGGCCCGCTGCCGGGCAGGGCCGTCGCGAACGCGAGCTTCCAGCCGAGATTGGCCGCATCCTGGATGCCGGCGTTCATCCCCTGACCGGTAGCCGGAGAGTACGCGTGGGCGGCATCCCCGGCAAGGAACAGCCGGCCCTGGCGGAACTGGCTTGCCACGCGGTGCTGCAGCCTGATCCGCGAGGACCAGGCGAGGCCGGTGATGCGTGCGCCGAGGTCCGCTTCGTCCATGAGTGCCTGCAGCTCAGCGGCGGGGACCGGGGGTCCGAACTGTCCGGGCGGCAGCTGGTCCCGGCCGGCGGGCCGGGTGGCGAGCAGTCGCCATGGTGCCTGCTCGCCGAGGCGGAACACGAACAGCAGCCCCCGCCGCCCGGCCACGACACGGGCAGCGCCCTCGGCGAGATCGCTATCCAGCTCGGCATCGGCCAGGATGACCTCCACGGGGTACTGGTGGCCGGGCCAGCCGATGCCGGCCTGGGCGCGCACAGTGCTGGCCGGGCCGTCGCAGCCCGCCACGAAGCCAAACAGGTCCTCTTCCGTCCTGGCCGGTGACCGCAGGGTGACCCGCACGCTCTCGGGACCGTCGCGAACCCCGGTCAGCTCGGTGCCGTGCTCCACCTGGACCCCGCGGTCGGCCAGGGCCGCCGCGAGTACCCGCTCCACGTCCATCTGCCGGATCAGTGACAGGTGCGGGAAGGCGGTGTCCGGCAGCGCGAGGTCAGCCAGCGTGACCCGGACCATCCGCGAGCCAAGCTGCAGGTCCGCCGCGGGCGCGATGTCCGCCAGGTCCAGCAGCGCCTGCGTCACCCCGAGCGGGCGCAGCACCTCGAGCGTGCGGGAATGCAAGATCAGCGCGCGGGACGGCCGGACGGCCTCCGGCCGCCGGTCGATGACCCGGACAGCGGCACCGTGATCATGGGCCTGCAAGGCAAGGGTCAGCCCGGCTGGGCCCGCACCAGCCACCAGGACGCCGGCCGGCTCTTTCATGCGGCCTCGGCCAGACGCCACCAGGCCAGCGCATCCGCCGCCGCGCTGGCCAGCACGTTCGGTCCGTCAAGCAGCACGTCGCGGCGCAGCCCAGGCAGCACCACGTAGTGGACCGATCCGCGCACCGACACCAGCGCCAGCACCCGCCACAGCGCCCTGGCATAGTTGTCGGCAAGCCCCGGCCCGTCCCATTCATACACGCCCCGGTACCGGCCGCGTTCATCGTCGGCCAGCCACAGCTTCGACACGAAACCGGGGAAACCGGCGAACAGCGGAGTATTGAGCATGCTCTCCAGCCGGAACGCGGCGTGCCCGCTGCCGCGCACGGCCCGCAGCCGGAACTCCACGATGAGCACGCACGGGTCCAGCGACGGGCCCCGGTTCATGACCGTCTCCCGGTACACCCGGGCCGAGGTCCCGTCGGCGAACCGCAGCCGCGTCCCCACCCGGCCCCTGGGCAGGCGCATCCGCCGCCGCCACAGCAGCCAGACGGTGCTCGCGAAGCAGACAGCCAGCGCGCGCAGCGCCGCCGGATAGGCAAGCGGCGGCTGCTCAGTCATCACTTCCCCGCGGCCAGGCGACCGGAGCGGACCCTCCATTTGACCTCACCTCGCATTTGATTCTCCGTGACAGCCAGCCGGGCACGCTGTCATGGCTGTGGTTGCGGAGCTTCCAGGTACCGCTTCATGCTCGTCCATATCGCCTGCTCCTGGCGGCGGCCAATCCAGGTGATCGCTGATCTTCTCAGCACGGATCATCCGCGGGTTGTACCGCGGCTCATTCCGCTGGTCAGCCGCGAAGTCGAACACCGCCTCCACGGGGCGGCCGATGATGATCTCACCGGCGATCTTGGCCATATCGCACCTCCGGATCGCACCTCCGGCCGGCTCCGCTTCCAGCGTGGCGCGACATGACTGCATCCCCTCAGGGCCTAGGTCACCCATCCGCAAGATCTAACGGCTCCCACTGAGCCGGGCAAATGGGAACGAGCGGTGGCTCGGGTACCCAACTCGTTCCATTACGGCTCCTTCGCAACAAAGGCAACAGCTCGAACAAGGGGAACCCTTAGCCCGCGGGTTCTGAGCTGCACCAAAGGTCTTTCGCAGAGGCCGGCGAATATCGTCGTTCCGAAAGCTGCGGGGACTACGTCCCCTAGACAAATGAGTGCCTGAGGTCAATTATTGCGTCATCCATACTGGGCCCTTCTCGCTCATTATCCCCGCTGGGACATTGCCTCTGAGACATTGCCTCTGGAACGGAGGTCCGAAATGCCTATTCCCAGACATTCCGAAGGCCTCGCGAGCGTCCAACTCGCTCCCGCCGTGGACTGCACGGGGGTAACCGAACTGCGTGTGCACGGCGTGGGCGGGACGCCGCCGGATGCCATACTCGGCGACCTAGCTCCGGAACAGGTCTGGGGTGACCAGATAGCGGGCTTCTACCGCACCTCGGATCACCAGGCGAGCCCGGGCGACGATGACGTAAAGCGGCACGTCGAGTGCTATTCCTGGGGCGGCCTGACGTCCCGGAGCAAGTCCCGGGTGCTCTGGCTGGCGCTACTGCCGTTCCTGCTCGGAAACCTGGCCGGGTGGATGTGCTCGGCCAAGACCCGCGAGTCGGGCTGGCGGTTCGCGCTGCACCGGGCCGCGGCCGGGCTGGGGACGCTGGCGCTCAC
>Ga0187815_10001228_pt1 | contig 12136 bp, 12 predicted proteins | sample NC_S_5_FD_132962 | JGI IMG/M metagenome (GOLD analysis project Ga0187815, IMG submission 132962) | Wetland sediment microbial communities from Neuse River Estuary, North Carolina, USA - ASW-S_5 | ecosystem: Environmental > Aquatic > Freshwater > Wetlands > Sediment | place: USA: North Carolina...
CCCGCAGTCGCGCTCCACTTTGATTACGTACCGGGTCCCCGGAATGTTCACTCGCTTCAGATGTCGATCGCGGCCAAAGGGTGACTCGGGACAAACCGCCGCCATCGTGGCCAAAACACGCATCATTCGGCCGTGATGCGAGATAGGACGCGGACTCCCGCGAAACGTGAGCAGGGCACCCTTACTCATAGCGCAGCGCGACCATGGGATCAACGCGCATCGCACGTCGCGCCGGTATCCAGCACGCCAACAATCCGACCGCTGACATGAGAATCGTGACGGCGATATAAGTCACGGGATCGCCGGGGCTGATGCCCGCGAGCATATGGGCCATCGCCCGAGCGAGCGACCATGCCGCAATGGCGCCAACGGCGACGCCGATGATCACGAGGCGTATGCCCTGCTTCCAGATCAGGCGAAGGATGTCGCGCGAAGTTGCGCCGAGCGCCAAGCGGATGCCGATCTCGCGCGTCCGCTGGCTCGCCGTAAACGAGACGACGCCATATACGCCGACAACTCCGAGAATCAGTCCGATCATTCCGAGGACGGCTGCGAAAATCGCTGCCAGACGAAACACCAGAAAGCCCAACGCTCCATTGAGTGATTGACTCATCGTCTCGATGTCCATGATGGAAAGATTGGGCGCCAACTCGCTGATCTGTTGCCTCACGGGCCCGGCGAGCGATTCGGGCGGGATGAGCGTTCGAATCTGCAACGCGCGTTTGGATGCGAAGCTCTGCGCCAGCGGAACGTAGAAGAATGGCTGCGCGTCTTCGTTGACCGTCTGGTACTTGCCGTCCCCCGCTACGCCGACGACCTCGATAGGGGACGTCGAATCGTTACTCATGCGGAAGTATTTGCCGATGGGATCCTCGTGCGGCCAGAAATCAGCAGCCATCGTTTGATTGACGATGGCGACCGGCGGAGCGGTCTCGTTATCCGAGTCCAGGAAGGCGCGTCCGCGGAACAGCGCAACGTGCATCGTATCGAAGTACGGCGGATCGACCCTGTTCAGGAGCACGAGCGGAGCGTGCTGCCCCGGCGGTATCGTGCGGCCCTGGACGAAAATCGAGGCTTTGCCGGGAAACCCGCCCATCGGCACGTAGGAAGCCAGGCTCGCGGATTCAACGCCAGGGAGGGCCCGCACTCTCGATTCGATCTCCCGGTAAAACGCGGTCGTGCGCGCCTCGTCGTATCCCGCCTCGTGGGGGTCCATGATTACGTTCAGCACATGGTCAGGATCGAAACCAAGGTGGAAACTCTGGACGCTCTGCAAGCTACGAACGAATAGCCCGGCCGCGATCAAGAGAGCAAACGAGCCGGCCACTTGCGCAACGACAAGAAAATTGCGCGCTCCAGCATGACTCAAGCCGGAGGAGCTCTGCTGCCAGCCCTCGTGCAGCACCGAATTCAAGTTTGCCCCGGACGCGTGCAGCGCCGGAAGCAATCCCACGATGATTCCCGTCGCGAGCGCACATCCAGTCGCGAAAGCAAACATCCGCCAATCGAAGGTGGCGTCCACGTGCAACGGAATGGCCGGAAGGCGAAGCGAACTCGTCAGGTGGTCCACCCACACTCCCAGGATCAATCCGGCGGCTCCGCCGAGAACGCCGAGCAAGACGCTCTCAGTAAGCATTTGGGAAATCAGACGCGCTCGGCCCGCTCCCAATGCCGCGCGAGTGGCCATTTCGTGTTGCCGGGACGCGCCGCGTGCGAGCAGGATGTTTTCCACGTTCATGCATGCCAGCAGCAGAACGAACGCGGCCAAAACCATGAACAGACCCGAGAATGCCACGAATGCGTTGTTTGCATACGGGATCGGCCGTGACAACTTTTCAGGAACCGCGCGAACCGTGAACCACTTGTCGGTTGCCGGATATTGAGCGGCAAGGCGCGCCGTAATGACATCGAGAGAATCCTGTGCCTGCTGCAGGCTGATCCCTGGCTTCAGCCTTCCAAACGCCAACATTCTTCTTTGGTCGCGATTGTTCCAAAACAGATTCGGGTCTTCCTCCGTCGTAATTGCACTGAGAGGGAGGTAGAGGTCCATCTCGGCAATGGAATACATGCCCTGGAATCGCCGCGGCACGACGCCTACGATCGTTGCGGCCTTGCCGTTGATCTCGACTTGCTGCCCGACCACACCAGGGTCGCCGTCGAATCTCTTCTGCCAGTACGAATATCCAAGGACCGCAATGAGAGGCTCGCCTGGTGTTTCGCCTTCGTTCGGTAGAAACAAGCGCCCTGCCGCTTGCTTTACCCCCAGGGCCGTAAAGAAACCCTTCGACACGTAGTTCGCGAAACATTGTTCGGATTCGCCTTTGAAGGCCATCTGCACGTTGCTGAGGACGATTGCGAATACGTTGGAAAAGGTTTTGGCTTGCTCGCGGAAATCGACGAACTCGGGATAGGCGAACCCCGAAGATCCGACCGGCGCATCCTTTTGCTGAATGGCAAGAACAGTGATCTCTTCCGGGTTGCGCACGGGCAACGGACGCAGCAGAAAGCCGTTCACGATCCCGAAAATCGCGGTGTTCGCGCCGATTCCGAGGGCCAGCGTCACGACGATCACAAACGTGACGCCGGGCGACTTCGCGAGCATGCGCGAGCCAAAGCGAACATCCTGCAGCAGCGTTTCGAGCCGCGGAATGCCGCGGCGGTCGCGGTAGTTCTCTTTCGTTTGCTCGACGCCGCCGAGCTTGATCAGCGCCTGGCGGCGCGCTTCCTCCGGCGACATGCCTGTGCGCAGATTCTCCGCGATGTGCATCTGGAGATGAGATTCGAGTTCGGCTGCAAGGTCCCGATCGCGGCGCTGCTTGCCGAATAGCCCGGCGAATCGCACGAACCACGCACGCAAGGCGCTCATTGCGAAATCTCCGTACGAACGGCTCCGTCTATCATTCGTGCCTCAGCGCGACCATGGGGTCGACGCGCATCGCCCGCCGCGCCGGTATCCAGCACGCCAGCAGCGCCACGCAAGCCAGGAACAACGCGGCGCCGCCGAGGATGAACGGTCCGGGATTACTCGGGCCGGCGGCGAGGCGTCCCATGGCGTGCGTCAGCGCCCAACCGCAAGCGAGGCCGGCCACCACCCCTGCGATTACAATCGTCAGTCCCTGGCGGAGCACCAGCCTCAGAACATCACGCCGGTTGGCTCCGAGCGCCATGCGTATGCCAATCTCGCGCGTCCGCTGCGCCATCGAGAACGACATCACTCCGTACACGCCCACGACAGCGAGGATCAGTCCGATGAGTCCCATGACTCCCGCCATCGTCGCGCCAAAACGGTAAACGAAATAACCGTTGGCGCCCGCGAGGGCTTGCTCCATGGTCTCGGCGTCGAAGATCGGTAAATCCGGCGCGAGATTTCGGATTTCCCGCTGCACCTCGAGGAGCAGCGACTCCGGCGCAACGGAAGAACGAATCTGAATCGTGCGGAGCGAGGTGTACGACTGCGCCAAGGGGAGGTAAAAGAACGGCTGCGGGGGCTCTCCCAGAATCATATAGGTGCCGTTCCCGGCTATTCCGACGATTTCCGTGAATCCGGGCGAACCCACGACGCGAAAACGCTTGCCGATCGGGTCCGCACCCGGCCAATACTTTTCCACCATGGTCTGGTTCACGATGGCCACTGGCGGTGCCGTTTCGTTGTCGGAATCGGTGAATGCGCGCCCCTGCAAGACGGGCACTCGCATCGTTGCGAAGTAGGCCGGGTCGACTTCGTTGAAGAGAACGATGGGAGGCGGCTGCCCCACGGGTAGCGGATGTCCCTCGATTTCGATGGGTCTGCCATCGCTGAAAGCGCCCATCGGAAAGTTGTAAGCCAGGCTCGCCGACTGCACTCCAGGAAGCGCGCGGACCCCGTCTTCGAGCCGGCGGTAAAAATCTTTCGTGCGAGCTTCGCCATAGCCGATTTCGTGCGGGTCCACGACGACATTCAAGAGGTGATGCGGATCGAAACCCAAATAGGATTCCTGGGCGCGATGGAGGCTGCGCACGAAAAGGGCGGCGACGATCAGAAGGGCCAGCGAGCCTGCCACCTGGATCATCACGAGCGTGCTTCGTACTTGATGGCGGCTTGCCCCGGCAGAATCGCTTCGCCCGCCTTCGTGCAGAACGGCGTTGAGATTCGTGCGAGCGGCGCGCCAGGCCGGCCACAGTCCCACGATCAATCCGGTGAAAAGAGCGGCCCCGAGGGCATACGTAAAGACTCGCCAGTCAAAGCTGAAGTCGAGATGGAACGGCGGGTTGGATTTCGGCAGCATCGCGAGAACCGAGCCGCTCGCCCAAGCCCCCAAAATCACTCCTGCAGCGCCACCGAGCCCCGCGAGGAGAATCGCTTCCGTGAAAACCTGGCGCATTAGCCGCGCGCGGCCAGCGCCGAGTGCGGAGCGGATCGCCATCTCGCGCTGACGCACCGTTGCGCGCGCGATGAGAATGTTTGCGACGTTCAAGCAGGCAAGAAGCAGGACCAGCCCGGCCAGGAGCAGGAAGAGTCCCGCGACAACCGGAATCATGGTTCCGATGTCGGGATCCGGCCGGGCGAGCGTTTCAGGAATGACACGAACGGATACGCCTTTGTCCGCGTCCGCGTACTGAACGGCCAATCGCTCGGCAATCACACTGACGGCACTTCGCGCCTGCGCGGCACCTACGCCGGTCTTCAGTCTTCCCAACACCCTCAGAGCCCGCATCTTGCGATCGGTAAACAACGCCTCGGCTTGCGGCCCCTGCGCGAACATGTTCAGAGGCAGATATCCATCCATGTCGAGGATCGAATAGGTTCCGTGAAAATCTTTTGGGGTAACGCCGATGATCGTCGCAGGACTGCCGTTCACGCGAACCTGCTTGCCGATTACGTCCCGATCGGCGCCAAACCGCGTCTGCCAGTACGAGTACGCGAGAATGACGTACGGCGAGTCGCCAAGTCTCTCGCCTTCCCCGGGTAGGAACAGTCTCCCGAGTGCGGGCTTCACGCCCAGACCCGAGAAGTAGTTCCCGGTCACGCAGCTGACTGTCATCTGGTCGGCCCGGCCCTCGACGCTCAGGCCGACAGGGGCCGGTGCATAAGCAAACAAGTCGGAAAACGCGCCCGAAGCCTGCTTCCGAAAGTCGGTGAGATCCGCATAAGAGAAGTGCGACGCGCCCATGGGAGCTCCCTGCTGATGGCTCGCCAGCACGACGATCTGCTCGGGACGCGGCACGGGCAAAGGGCGAAGCAGGAAGCTGTCCACCACGCTGAAGATCGCCGCGTTGACGCCGATGCCCAGCGCGAGCGTGATGACTACGATCGACGTCAGGCTCGGCGACTTTGCGAGCATGCGGAGGCCGAAGCGAAGGTCTTGTAGCAGCGTCTCGAGCCACGGCAGGCCGCGGCGATCGCGATAGATCTCTTTCGCCTGCTCGACGCCGCCGAGGCTGATCAGCGCCTGCCGCCGAGCCTCTTCTGGCGTCATCCCCGCACGCACGTTGTCCTCGATCTGCATCTGCAGATGCGATTCCAGCTCTGCCGCAAGTTCGCGGTCGCGCCGCCGCTTGCCGAACAGCCCGCCGAATCGCACGAACCACGCACGCAGCGCGCGCATCAGGATTCCTCGCTCGGCGTCAGGAACCGCGCGAGGATCGCCGTCGTCTGCTCCCACTCGCGCTCTTCCTTCTCGATGCGTTTCCGGCCCGCACGCGTGAGCTTGTAATATTTCGCCTTGCGATTGTTGTCCGAGGTGCCCCACTCGGACGCGATGTGGCCCTCCTGCTCGAGCTTGAGCAGCGCGGGATAGAGCGTGCCGTAGTTCACGGAGAGCAAGTCGCCGCTGGTCTGCTCGATGCGGCGCGCAATGCCGTACCCGTGCAGCGGCCCGAGCGATTCGAGCGTCTTCAGCACCATCAGCGCGAGAGTGCCCTGCCAAACATCCGCTTTGTCCGGAGCCATCGTTTGGTTCTCCTATTGGATTCCCATAGGCACACTGCCACAACTCCTATTGGAAGGCAATAGAGAATATTTGTGGCGAGGTTCGGCGCGCGGGATGGCGAGAAAGGCGGCGGGCCGCAAACCTGTCCCGGTCCTGCCCTTTCCCCGGATTTTTGCAAAAAGCAGATCCCTCGCTTTGCTCGGGATGACAGGCCGAAGGAGTCTTTGCAAAATCCGGAGAAAAGAGCAGATTCCTCGGGCAAACACCGCCCTCGGAATCGCAGGTCGGCGTTTTTTCAGCGGCCTCTTAATGCGCGCTCTTCTTGACGTGGGAGAGCTTCAGAACGACCTCGATGTCGCGGCGGGAATCGAAGCTGGAAACCGTGCGGGTCGCGGAAGTCATGTTGTCCTTCTCCGCGTGGACTTCGTAATCGATGTTCGGATCGAGGCCGCTGAAGCGGTAGAGGCCGGCATTGTCTGCAATGTACGTCTTCACGGCCTGCGTCTTCACATTCAGCAGGTAGACGACGCTCGCGGGAGCCGGATTCTCGTCCTTATCCAACACTGTGCCGTGGATCGTGCGCAGCTGCAAATCGCCTTTCTGATCCTGCGCGCGCGCCGGCCGAACAAACGCTGGGCCGAATACCATCAGGCAAATGATTCCAAGGGCCGCGGCGGCGCTACGGGTCATTCTACTTCCTCATCTTCTTCCTCTTCGGCGTCCTCCGCGTCGGAGCCTTCGTCGGCGTCTCCGTCATCGTCATCGTCATCGTCCTCGTCGTCTTCGTCCTCCGACAGCACGACGAAATGCACCGGGTGCGTCTGCGTCACTTCGAGTTCCGCATCGCACTCCGGGCAGCTGAGAATTTCGCCCTCTTCGACTTCGTCTTCATCCAGATCGATTTCAGTGTCGCATTCCGGGCATCTGGTCAAGGCCATCTCTCCTGTGCGGGTTTTCCGCCCGACGGCGTATTATATAACGCCCGTGGCAAGGAATCTCCGAGAGGAATCGCGCACCGATGACGCGTAATCGCGAATACCCGGATCGTCCCGTGGTCGGCGTCGGCGGAGTCATCATTTCCGATGGACGCGCGCTGCTGGTGCGGCGGGGCAGCCCGCCGCTCGAAGGGCAGTGGTCGATTCCCGGCGGCATGCTCGAATCGGGAGAAACGCTCCTGCTGGGTGTGCGCCGCGAGCTGCTCGAAGAAACCGGCATCGAGGTGACGGTGCTCGAGCTGATCGAGGTTTTCGAGCGCATCAATCTCGATGGCGAGGGCAAAGCGAGGTACCACTACGTGGTTCTCGACTATCTGTGCGAGGCGGTACGCGGCGAGGCGCGCGCGGGAAGCGACGTCACGGAGGTTGCGTGGGCTACACCGGCGGAACTCGCGCAATTCGCGCTGACCGAGACCGCGACTCGTGTGATCCTGAAAGCATTCGATATTGCCCGCGAGCATCTACTGCACAGCTGAGGAAGAGGAGATTCTAGCTGGCAGCCGCTTCCGGCAACCTTCCGAAGCGCCGTTCGCGGCCGAGGAAATCCTTCACCGCCGCCGCAAGATCGGCCGCCTCGAATTCCGGCCACATCCGCGGCGTGAAGAGCAATTCCGCGTACGCGCATTCCCACAGCAGGAAATCGCTCAGGCGCCGCTCGCCGCCCGTGCGAATCAGCAAATCGACGTCGGACATCGGCCCGCCCGCATGAGTCACCTGGCCCAGCCGTCGCGCAAATTCCTTGTCGGACACCTCGAGGCTTGAAACCATCCAGCAGGCGGCACGCAGAATCGCATCGCGCGACGAGTAGTCAAGCGCGATGCGCAATTCGAGTTTGCGGCCGGACGCAGTCGCGCGTTCGGCGCTTTCGATTGCTTCGACGAGCGACCGGGGTATGCGATCGCGCCGGCCGATGATGCGGAGGCGGACACCCTGCGAGGCGCACTCGGCCGCATCGCTGCGCAGATAGCTTTCGACCAGGCCGAGCAGCGAATTCACTTCCCCGCTCGGCCGCTCCCAGTTATTCGACGAGAACGCGTACAGGCTCAGCGTGCCGATGCCCAGCTCGGGCGCGGCCCGCACCACGCGGCGCACGGCCGCCATTCCGGCGCGATGGCCTTCCACGCGCGGGAGCCCTCGAGACGCCGCCCACCGGCCGTTGCCGTCAAGCAGAATTGCGACATGAAGTTTCGGGGCGGGATGCGGGAACTCGGTTATCGATTGTGCGACCATGAGATTCCTTTGGCCTTCGGCTCGGTCCGACTAACCTTCGCGTGTCGCGCGAATCAGGGCTTCCATGTGGTCGAGATACTTTTCGAGCGCGCGCCGCCCCGCCGGCATCAGCCGGTATTCGGTTTTCGGCACACGGCCCGCGAACGATTTCGTGCAGCTGATGTAACCCGCGTCCTCCAGCTTGCGCGCGTGGACGCTCAGATTTCCATCCGTCGCTTTGAGAAGCTGCTTGAGTTCGCTGAACGCCAACGATGCGTTTACAGCAAGCGCGCTCAGAATGCCAAGCCGGGTGCGCTCGTGGATCACGCGATCCAGATTCACCGCGGCGGTTTCCGGCGGCCGCGCAGGCGCAGCGCCGCGTTTTCCCTTGTCTTCCCGCGACGAGCGGAAGGCTCCCGATTTACCCGCCATATTTCCTCGCAATCACGGCGCCGAAAATCAAGTGCAAACCGCCAAATCCGGCCGCCAAAAGCGCGTTGCCCCACGACCAGGGGCAAAACAACGCCACCGTTCCCAGCACAACGAAACAAAGACCCATCAACGGCACCACGCGAATCGAAAACGCGCCGCCCGTCACTACGCCGGTACCGTACAATAACAGCCACACGCCCGGGACGGCCCCCATGATGCTGAGCCGCGCGAGCACCAACGTGAGCAGCGCACCTACGAAAAGCGGCGGTGCGAAGCTATAAACGAATCGCCGGCCCGGCCCCGAAAACAACGGGCTTCCCGCAGCGCGAGCCTTCGTCATCGTCGTCCACACGGCAATTGAAATTGCCACCGCCGCCTCGGCCACCCAGGTCAGCAGCCAATTCGACGGCGACGACTGCTGCGACGCGATGCCCGCCGCTCCGAGAGCCGTAATGCCGATCGCGACGCCGCCCCAGCCGGGCACGGCGGTGAACGATCCGGCCCGCTCCATGGTCTCGCGAATGAAACGAAGGTTATCGCGGGCGCGGTCGTCGATGGCAACCGGATCAACCGCCCGGGGACGCGGAAGTTTGGATAGAGCCATGGGCTTAGGATAGCATGTAAAGCACTTTCTTCAAGTACTTTGTATATTAAAGCTTCGTAACATAAAACCTCTCGGCAGGGCCGCTAAATGCTTGTGGCGCACGCCTTTCGCGGATTATCCTGAAGCGCACCACAAAATCCGGTGGAGGGAGAACCATGAAAAGAATTCTTCTTGTGATTCTGGCCGCTGCGCTCGCACCGCTCGCCGCATCCGCGCAGCAGGCGCCGGCGCCTGAAGCGAACCCCGTCTCGAATGCCCTGCGCGGAATCGTGGCCCGCGAATCCAGAGACGTGGTTGCCGGGGCGGAAGAAATGCCCGCGGACAAGTACAGCTATCATCCAACTCCGGCCCAAATGACGTTCGGCCATCTGGTCGCGCACATGGCCACGTTCAACTTCGGCATGTGCTCGACGATCTCCGGCGTCGCGGCTCCGAAGCAGGACCTAAATGAAACCGATCCGAAGGACAAGCTCGTCAGCGCGCTCAAAGGATCTTTCGATTTCTGCACCACGTCGCTCGCCAATCTCGATGATTCCAAGCTCGGCGAACAGCTGCCGTTTTTCGGTGGACGGACAGCCTCACGCGCCACACTCATGTTTGTCCTGGCGGCCGATTTCGCCGATCACTACAGCACGGAGGCATCCTATCTTCGCCTCAACGGACTATTGCCGCCGTCGGCCCAGCCAAGAAAGCCGGGAAAGTAGCCGAAGCTTAGGGCCGAGTCCTGGGGTAGCGGCCCACGAGCGAATTCCAGCGGATGTAGAGCAGGTCGGCGAACATCAGCAGGCTGTCGCGCACCACGTGAACCTTCGTAGCCGGGTCGTGCGCCCAGCGGACTGGAACTTCCACCGACCGGAGGCCGTGCCGCTGCGCGAGAAACAGAATCTCCGGGTCGAATCCGAATCCTTCGGTGCGCTGCTGCTCGAAAATGATGCGGCTTCTCTCGCGCACGAAGGCCTTGAATCCGCACTGCGTATCCTCGAACGGCAAGCCGGTGAACAGCCGGACGAAGCCGTTGAAGATCATCCCGGCGATCTCGCGGAGGCGCGATTGATGGACGGCGATCAGTGAACGATTGAGCGCCCGCGAGCCGATCGCCACGTCGTTCCCGACCCGGATCGCCCGCAGCAGCTTCTGGGATTCCTCGATCGGCGACGAAAGATCGGCGTCCGTGAAAAGGGCTACGTGCCCGCGCGCCTCGAGCATCCCGTGGCGGACGCTGTAACCTTTGCCGCGATTCTTGCCGTTCGATACGAGCCGCAACGAAGGGATCTCTCGCGTCCACTCTTTCACGAGCCGCGCCGTGCCGTCGGTCGAACCATCGTCGACCACGATGATCTCGATGCCGCCCGGCCCGGTCGGATGGGCGTCGAAGTAGTCTCGAATGCGGGTGAGTGTGCCGCCGAGCCGCTTCTCCTCGTTGAATGCGGGAATGATGATGGAAAGTTCGGGTGGGATTTCGTTCATCCTTGATCGGTATCCTGACTGCGTTGCCGCCAGCCGTAGCGGCCCAGAAGAGGCACAAACCGGCACGAGTAGAGCGATCGCTCGGTTGTCCGGCCCTCCCGTTTCACGATGCGCAGCAGCTCCTGATGCTGCGATCCTCCCACCGGAATCACGAGCCGCCCGCCTTCGGCCAGTTGATCGATCAACGGCTTGGGAACTTCGGGCGCAGCAGCGGTCACCAGAATCGCGTCGTAAGGCGCCGATGCGGGCCAACCCGCGGAGCCATCGCCTTCCTCCACGGTCACATTCGCATAACCCATGCGCGCCAGGCGCTCCCGCGCCGAAGCCGCCAGCACCGGCTGCGTTTCCACCGCGATCACTTCCTTGGCGAGCCGCGAAAGCACGGCTGCCTGATAGCCGGAGCCGCATCCCACTTCGAGAAGGCGCTCGCGCCCCTCGAGCGAAAGCGCATCGGCCATCGCCGCCACCATAAACGGCTGCGAGATCGTCTGCCCTTCTCCGATCGGCAATGGCTCGTCCGCGTACGCTCCGCGAATCCACTCCGAGGGGACGAACAAGTGCCTCGGCACCGTTTCCATCGCATCGAGCACGCGCGCCGAGCGGATCCCGCGGTCGCGGATCTGCCGAGCAACCATATCGCGCCGTTCGGCCTCAAAATCCTGACCGGCAGCTGCTGCACGGTCGCCGTTATTGTTCATTGGAACCCAAAACAGCCTCTGGTCACGTCAAACAGCAGGTGCTGGATCACCCCGTGAACCGTGAGAGAAAGATATACCAGAAAAGCGCCGGCGTCTCCGTCCCATGCGTGGTCCCACGGTGAAATCCGCCGTGACGCCGGGTCCGAGCTTCGATATGATAAGGACCGAACTCTCGCAACCGTCAGCCCTCCAAGGAGAATTATGAAACTTTCCATTACCCTCATCGCTGCCCTGTTGTGTGTGGCGGCGCCCGCCTTTGCGCAAGTGCCCGCCGGCAGCAATCCGCCCCAGCACCAGCCGGGCGTTCCCGCGCAACACCAGGTGCCCCCGCCGTCTGCGATTTCTCAGGCGGCCCCGCCGTCTCTCGCCGGAAAGGTCGATCCTGCCGAAGATGCCGCGATCCGGCATCTGATGGACGTCACCGAAACATCCAAACTGGGTGACAACATCAATTCGTTTCTCACAGACCGCATCCGCACCATCATGAGTCACAACCTATCGGCCGATAAGCTTCCGAAATTCATGGACAGTTTCAGCCAAAAGTTTTCCGCCGCTTCCCCGTCGAGCGCGGTGACCGACGCCATGGTGCCCATCTACGCGCGCGTGTTCACGATGGACGACATCCAGCAGATCACCAAGTTTTATGAAACGCCCGTCGGGCAGAAAATGGTCAAACAGATGCCCGTCATCAATCAGGAAGCGCAAAACACCGGCGTGCAGATCGAGCAGAACGCGGCCATGAGCGTCCTCGACGGCATGCAGGACGATTACCCCGAGCTTAAGCCGATGCTTCAGCCGCAGACGCCGGCCCCGAGCGCTCCC
>Ga0187815_10001231_pt1 | contig 12127 bp, 10 predicted proteins | sample NC_S_5_FD_132962 | JGI IMG/M metagenome (GOLD analysis project Ga0187815, IMG submission 132962) | Wetland sediment microbial communities from Neuse River Estuary, North Carolina, USA - ASW-S_5 | ecosystem: Environmental > Aquatic > Freshwater > Wetlands > Sediment | place: USA: North Carolina...
AAAAATGACCTGCAGTTTCTCCCGGCTTTAGGCCTTCCAACAAACACCCGGCCCGCTTGAGACGCAATAGCATAAAACTGCGGACGCTTAGACGCAAGTTGAAATCAAAAAAACTTTGCACCGAATCCAAAGAACTAGCTTCGCCGATTTTCGCCTCCATTCGGTCGCCGTAAGGATCGAAATTCCACCTTGCCCGTATAGCCTTAGAGCATCACCCCGCATGAATCGCGTTTGTTGCGGCGCCGGCATTGGTAACATCGATTCGTGCGTTCCGCGACGCCACTCGCCCTGCTCCTCGCTCTCGCCGCGTCATCTTCCGCCGCGGCGGACACGATCGTTTTGAAAAATGGCCACAAGATTGTGGCAACGAACGTCACCCAGGACGCGGAACATGTCACATATCAGACTCCCGCCGGCCAGTTGACCATTCCAAAATCGATCGTGGCCAGAATCGATCACGATGATTTTGCGTATTCGTCCGCTGCAAACGATTCCGAGCCGCCTGTCTCCGCGCCCACGATCGAGCCCGTTCGCGGCTATGAAGACGTGGCGCACCTCGCGGTTCACGACGATGCTGTCGATTATGCCTATCTGGCCACCCTCGACACGAACGCCCGCAGCGGCTCGGCGATTGCCGTCGCGAAGCTTGCCGCCGGACACTATGCGGCTGCGCAATTTCTGGCCGGCAAGGGCGACACCGATTCAGCCATCAACCAATATCACCAGGCGCTGGTCTTCGCGCCGGACAATATCGGCCTGCTGCTGAATCTCGCCGTCCTGTATCTCCGCGAGAGCCAGTTCAAATCCGCGCTTGATCCGCTCGAGCATGCGCGGGAGGTGGCGCCCGATTCGGCCGACGTCGAGAAGCTCATGGGCTGGGCATACTATGGCGCCAACAAGACGGATCAGGCGATCGATGCATGGAAACGCGCCGAGCAGTTGCATCCGGACCCGGAAGTTCAAAACGCGCTCGCAAAAGCCCGGCGCGACAAAGCCGCAGAGGAAAGCTACCGCGAAGGCGAAACCGCTCATTTCGACCTGAAATATTACGGCGGAGCCAATCCCGATCTCGCGCGTGCCATCCTGCGGACGCTCGAAGACGATTTTCAGGACCTCGAATCGCAGCTCGATTACACGCCGCCCGACCAGATCGCCGTCATCCTATATACCCAGCAGGCGTTCGCCGATATCACCCGCGCGCCAGGATGGGTGGGCGCGCTCAACGACGGTCGGCTTCGCATTCCCGTGCAGGGGTTGACGGAAGTAACGCCGGAACTCGCGCACGTGCTTAAGCATGAGTTGACGCACAGTTTCGTCGGACAGAAGACGCACGGCCGCGCGCCCACATGGCTTCAGGAAGGAGTCGCACAGTGGATGGAAGGCCGCCGCAGCAGTGAGTCGGCTGCCGGGCTGGTGGCAGCGGCGGAACAGGGAGACATCCCCTCGCTCGGGTCGATGGAAGCATCGTGGATGGGCCTGTCGGGAGATTCCGCCTCGTTTGCCTATGCGTGGTCACTCGCTGTGATCGAGTCGATCATCGATCAGGGTGGAGTGAGCGACATCAGCCGCTTGCTCGAGCACGTTGCAAACGCGCCATCTACCGAAGTTGCAGTGAAGGAAACCCTGCGCATGAACTACGCCGATCTGCAGCAGCAGACCGTCACTTACCTCAAGCGCGCGTATTTGCAGTAAACGCGATTCGCGCGACTGCCGGCCGGAAGGTCGCGTCCTGCTCATAGGGTCGCGAGCAGGCCTGCCAGCAGAGCGGCACGCTCGGGGAGCGACCGAATCACGACATGTTCGTTCAGACTGTGCGCTCCGTTGCCCACCGCGCCGAGGCCGTCGAGCGTCGGCACGCCCAGCGCGCCGGTGAAATTCCCATCGGAGCCGCCGCCGGTCGAGGCCTCATCCAGCGAGAGGCCCATTTCGCCCATTAACTCGCGCGCGTGCTCGAAGAGTTTGACCACGCCGTGCGTGCGCTCAAGAGGCGGGCGATTCACCCCTCCTCGCATCTCGATTCGCGCGCCTTTCAATATTGGCCGCAGGCTCCGAAGTCTTCGATCGATTGCCGGCGCATCCGCGAGATGGGAATAGCGAATATCGACCATCGCGCGCGCGTGCGCGGGTACGACGTTTGAGGTCGTTCCGCCGGCGACGACGGTCGCCTGCACGGTGATGCCGCGCCGCCGGTCATTCATCTTCATCAGCCGCGCGATCTGCAGCGCCACTTCGTGAACGGCGTTCACTCCGGCGCTCGGATCGATGCCGGCGTGCGCGGACCGGCCCGTGACGCTGAGTTCCGCGGTGCCCACGCCTTTGCGCGCGGTCTTGAGGCAGCCATCGCGTCCGTACGCCGGCTCAAGGACCAGCACCGCGTCGCTACGTTTTGCTTCGCGCTCGATTTCGCCGCGGGAACTTTGGCTGCCGATTTCCTCATCCGAGTTCCAAAGGAAAACGAAACGCTTGCGCGGCCGCAGCGCGGCGGCCCGCAAAGCATCCACCGCAAAGAGCGCGAGCACGAGCCCCGCCTTCATGTCGAACGTGGCGGGACCCCACAAGCGCCGGTTGGCCGAGCGGAAGGGCATCTTCGCAAGCGTGCCGAGCGGATACACCGTATCCAGATGGCCCAGAATCAGAATCTGTCCGGCGGGCCTCCCCTCGCCGAGCCAAACCTCGGCGCACACGTTATTTCCAGCTTGCTTCTGCCGCAGAATTTGGACGCGCGCTCCCCGGCGCTCCCATTCGCGCGCGACGATGCGGCCCATCCGGTCGACGGCGCCCTTCTCATGGCTTGGCGATTCGCAGCGGACGAACTCGCCGAGTAGGCGCACCAGTTCTTTTTCGCGGCTCTTCAAGACACGCAACAACGCATCCATTGGCGCGCGGCTTTTGCTGCGGGCATCGTTATTCTTGCTTGGTTTCAAGCTTCCGAGCCTATGCACAAGACCGGGATTTTGCAAGGATCGTACGACACGCGCGCCCGGATTCCCGCTGTCCGTGATTGGCAATTCGTATAGAATTGATTGATTCGGCCAAGCGAAACTCAACCGTCTGAGGTCAACTGAGGTCAACGATGCTTCTCGATACCAACGCGATCCAGAAAATACTCCCGCACCGCTACCCTTTCCTTCTGGTGGACGCCGTCGAAGAAATGGAACGATGGAAGCGCATCGTGGGAATAAAGAACGTCTCCATCAATGAAAGCTACTTCCAGGGCCATTTCCCGGGCATGCCTATCATGCCGGGTGTGCTGATCATCGAGTCGATGGCGCAGACTGCCGGCTTGCTGCTGCTGCAGGAAGTGAAGGATCGCGAGAAAAAATTGATTTACTTCGTCTCGATCGACAACGCGCGTTTCCGCCGCCCGGTCGTTCCCGGCGACCAGCTGAAGATCGAGATGAATGTCGTCGCCTGGCGGCACGGTTTTGGGAAATTCGATGGTCGCGCAACCGTGAACGGCGAAGTCGCGGCCGAAGCGACGCTGATGTGCAAAATGGTCGATCTCGAGACGGAACAGGCGCCTGCCGCCGAACCCGCCGGAAAAGCTCAATGAGTGCAATCGATCCGCGGGCAGTCGTTTCGCCCTCCGCGAAATTCGGGAATTGCGTGCAGGTGGGAGCCTTCGCCATTGTGGGAGACGAAGTGGAGCTCGGCGACGGCTGCGTTGTCGAGCCCCACGCGGTCGTGAGCGGCCCTTCCACCTTCGGCCGCAAGAATCATTTCTTCTCGTTCTCGATCGTCGGCGGCGATCCCCAGGATCTCACGTACACGGGCCAGCGCGTTCGGCTCGAGGTGGGCGACGAAAACGAATTCCGCGAGTTCTGCACGGTGCATCGCGGCACGATCAAGGGCGGCGGCGTCACTCGCCTCGGCAGCCACAATCTCATCATGGCCTACGCGCACATCGGTCACGACTGCCAGATCGGCAACCACGTGATTTTGACCAACGGCGCCCAGCTAGCTGGTCACAGCGTGGTCGAGGACTACGCCGGGATCAGCGCGTTCTGCTTGTTCCACCAGTTCGTGCGCATCGGCGCCCACTCATATATCGGCGCGGGCACGATCATCACCCAGGATGTGCCGCCGTTTTCGTTGATCGTGAGCGAACGCCAGACGCGCTGCTTCGGAATCAACAAGGTCGGCCTCGAGCGCCACGGATTTTCGCCCGAGCGCATTGGCGTGATCGAAAAAGCCTACCGGTATCTGCTGCGCTCGAAGCTGAATACATCGCAGGCGGTGGAAAAAATGCGTGGAACCCTGGCCGACTCCGAGGACGTCCAAAGCCTTATCCGGTTCATCGAGTCGACCACCGCGCGCGGCTTGACGAAATAGGAGTGAGAATGGCCGCCGTCGAAGACACCTCGCGCAATTGGGGCCTGATCGCTGGCAACGGCGATTTCCCCTTTCTCGTGCTCGAAGGCGCTCGCAGCCGTGGCATCGACATGGCCGTGATCGCGATTCGCGAAGAGGCTTCGCCGGCCCTCGAACGGGCCGCGACTCGATTTCATTGGATCAGCCTCGGCGAACTCGGCCGCGGAATCGATCTGCTCCACCAGGAGGGCGTGAAGCACGCGGTGATGGCCGGGCAGGTGAAGCACAACAAGATCTTCAGCTCGATCCGCCCCGACTGGCGCCTGGCCAAATTGCTGCTCGCGCTGCCTTCGAAGAATACGGATTCGCTGATCGGCGCTGTGGCTCACGTGCTCGAAGGCGAGGGCATCGAGCTTGTCGATTCGACGAAATTCCTCGGGCCGCTGCTGCCGGCGACAGGTGTTTTGACGCGCCGCGGACCCGATGAGACCGAAGCGGCGGACATCGCCTACGGCCGGCAGATCGCGCATCAAATTGCGGGGCTCGATCTCGGCCAGACAGTCGTGATCCGCGATCGCGCGTGCGTGGCGGTCGAGGCCATGGAAGGCACGGACGAGACGATCGAGCGCGCCGCGCGAATTGCCGGCGGACAAAAGCTCGTGGTCGTGAAGGTGAGCAAGCCTTGCCAGGACATGCGATTCGATGTACCCGTCATCGGCAGCAAAACAATCGAAGTGATGCGCCGCGCCAATGCAACCGCGCTCGCAATCGATGCGGGGCGCACTTTGCTTTTCGACCGTGAAGCCGTGATTCGCGAGGCCGACGAAGCGGGCATCGCGATTCAGGCGTTTGCGCCCGAGCGCCCCGAAAGAATGGATCAAACCAAGCCAAAATCGTGAGCGAGAAACCCATTCGCGTTGCAGTCGTCGGTGCCGGTCAATTCGGACGCAACCACGTCCGCGTGTGGCGCGAGCTGGAAGGTGTCGAACTCGCAGGAATTGTCGACGCCGATGCCGAGCGCGCCCGCCAAATCGCCTCGGAATTCAGCACGCGAGTGCTCTCCGATATCGATGCGCTCGCCGCCGCTGGCGTCCAAGCCGTCAGCCTCGCCGTGCCTACGAAGGAACACGCACGCATCGGCTGCCGCTTGCTCGATGCGGGGATCGATGTTCTCGTTGAAAAACCGATGGCGGCGTCGATCGAGGAAGCAGACCAATTGATCGCTTCGGCAAAACGCTCGGCGCGGATTCTGCAAGTCGGTCACGTCGAGAGATTCAATCCGGCAGTCGCGGCCGCCCAAAGCGTCGTTTCGCGGCCCATGTTTTTCGAAGTCCATCGCCTTGGGATTTTCACGCCGCGCAGCCTCGATATCGATGTGATCTACGACGTGATGATTCACGACCTCGATATCCTGCTGGCGCTTGTCGACGCGCCGGTGGTCGATCTGAAAGCCGTCGGCATTCCGGTGATCACGGATAAAGTCGACATCGCGCACGCGCGCGTCGAATTTTCCACCGGCACCGTTGCCAACGTCACCGCCAGCCGCGTCTCCACGGAACGCATCCGCAAGATGCGTTTCTTCCAGGAGCACGAGTACATCTCGCTCGATTTCGCGCGCCAGGATGCGCTGCGCATTCGCGTCCAGCCGGGAAGCCCGCAGCCCGGAATCGGATTCGAGAAGCTGGTCACCGCGCCCGAAGAGCCTCTGCATGCCGAGTTGCGCGCATTCGCCGAATCCGTCCGCACGCGCAAACAGCCCATCGTCGATGGGCCTGCCGGGCGCCGCGCCCTGGCCCTGGCCGACCAGGTGATGGAAGGCATCCTTGCGCACGCGCGCAGCGTCCAACTGGGTGCATTCACACCCCAGGAAATTCGATGATTCCGCGCACTTTAGTTCCGCTCAAACTGCGCCCCGTCAGGCCTGACGAGGTGAAGACGCAGGGGCATCGCCTCGAAACCTACATGGACGACCGGACCGTGGTGCCTTCCGGCCTTTCCGACGCGCCTCCGCTCGACGGCAAGACCAACATTCCGGCGCATCTGCCACTCGGGGTTCTTGTGGATCGCACGCTCGTGCCGCGGGGTATGCCGGCGGTACCCATCGAACGCTTCCAACCGATCTACGAATCCGTTCCGATCGCGGTCCTGGATTCGCGCGTCGTGGTCCCAGCTTACGTCGAACCCGCCGATGCCGAAGAGCGACTGGAATTCGAGCACGCGCCGGAAATGACGGATCAGCTGCGCGAGGTGATCGAGCCCGACATCTTCATGACCGGCGACGCGAACCTCCTGATGGAGGCCAAGGATAAGCGCGATCCCAAGTCCGACCTGCTCACGCGCGTGATGTCAGTCCTGGTGCATATCGGCCTGATCATTTTCCTCATCCTTGCGCCGAAAATCTTCCCGGCGCACCAGCCGACCGACGAAGAAATCGCGATGGCCAAGAGGGACCTGAACTGGATTTACACGCCGCCTGAACTTCCGAAGACGGCTCCGCCGCCTTCGCCGAAACTTCACATCACGCCGAAGACGCTGAACGAGATTTCGCCGAAGATCGAGCAGCCGGTTATTCCCGCGCCGCAGCCAAGCCCGGAAAAGCCGCCCACCGATCTGCCGGAAGCGCCGAAGCCTCAGGCTGTGGCTCCGCGGCCCCAGCAGCCGGCCCCGCAAACTCCGGCTCCTTCCGAGCTTCAGCCCGTCGAACCGCTACGCCCCAATCCACAAAGTCATCTCAATCTCCACCTGAACGACGATTCGCCCGGAAAACAGATTGAGGATCAGATTCAGGATGCCATTAAACACGGTAATCGCGGCGGGGTATACCCCGGTGGTCAAACCGCACCGGGAACAGGCAGGGGCGGGCCGGGGATGGGCGATTCAGCCCAAATCCTTTCGGACACGCAGGGCGTCGACTTCAACAGCTATATTCAGCGTCTTCTCGCCACGCTCAGGCGCAACTGGGAAGCCGTCATGCCGGAATCCGCGATGATGGGAGACAGGGGCATCACGGCCACAACCTTCAAAATCGCTCCGGATGGAAGCGTCATCCCACCCGATCCCACCCTCGAAAGGACGTCCGGCAAGGAGCCTCTCGACAATGCGGCAATGTCCGCGATTCACGCGTCGAATCCTTTCGAGCCTTTGCCGCCGCAGTTCCACGGACCGTATCTCGAGCTCAGGATATGGTTCCTCTACAATATTCCTCGGGATCAATGGCCTAATTCCCAGTGAAGGTGAGCCGCGCCCAAGTCGCCGGGGCCTTGATCCTCGCGGCTCTAGCGCTGCTGATTCTGCTTCTTCGCTATTGGAAATTCCCGGGATGAGCGCGCTTCCGAGGCTCTTGGTGATTCTCGGCCCGACCGCCTCCGGCAAATCCGAGCTCGGCATCCATCTTGCGGAAAGGCTCGGCGGCGAGGTTCTCGTTTGCGACTCGACGCAGGTCTACCGGCACTTCGACATCGGCACGGCGAAGGTTCCAATGGCCGAGCGGCGCGGCATTCCTCACCATCTGATTGATCTGGTCGAACCGGAGGAAGTCTTTACCGCCGGTGATTACCGGAGGCGCGCCCTCGAAGTGCTCGAAACCGTGCGCGGGCGGCGCAAGGTGCCAATTATTACTGCGGGCACGGGACTCTACTTGCGCGCGCTGCTCGAGGGCCTCGCTGATGCACCAGCTAGATCAGAGGAACTCCGCGAGCGCCTCCGCAAGCAGGCTGCCCAGCATGGCCCTGAATACCTCCATCGCCTGCTCGCCCGCCTCGACCGCGAAACCGCCGGCCGCATTGCCCCGCGCGACACCCAGAAAATCATCCGCGCCATCGAGATTCGCGTACTCGCAGGCAAGGGCGTTGCCGACGTTCATCGCGCGGGCCGCGCCGCTTTGGAGGGGTACGACATTCGCAAAATCGGACTTCTGCCTCCGCGCCCAGCCCTGTATTCGCGCATCGACGCGCGCGTAATATCGATGATCGACGCTGGCTGGCTCGATGAACTCCCCCGATTGATCGCCCGTGGCGTGCCTCCCAATGCAAAGCCATTTCAATTCATCGGCTACGCGGAACTGCGCACCTGCCTCGAAGGCTCTTTCGCGCAAGACGCCGCCATCAAGGAGATCCAACAATCCACTCGCCAGTTCGCCAAACGGCAGATCACCTGGTTTCGCAAAGAAAAACATGTCGAATGGCTGACCGGTTTCGGCGACGAGCCGGCCATCCAGTCCGCCGCTCTCGAGATCGCGCGCAGCTCTACCCTCGCATCTTGACCTTGTAAGCGGTTTCCACCAAGATCTGCGCTGACATACGGTAGCGTATGGAAACTGCCGCTAAGCTCGCGAAGGCCTCGCCACTCCAACCAAACGATTGGATTCGGGCGGCGCTTGCCAAACTCTCTCAAGATGGCGTGGATGCGGTTCGCGTCGAGGTTCTGGCCCGCGATCTTGGCGTGAGCAAGGGCAGCTTTTACTGGCATTTCCGCGACCGCCAGGAACTCCTCGAGCGGACGCTGACCCACTGGGAGCAGGGTGAGCTCGCCTTGCTCGATTTTGATGCGGATGCCACCAGCGCAGCGACCCGCTGGGCGCGCATCGTGCAGGTGTCAGCCGATCCCAGCCGCATTCAGCTCGAAGCCTCGGTGCGCTCCTGGGCGCGCCGCAATGAACAAGTGGCACGGCAGGTAGCAGCCGTGGAACTGAAGAAGACGGTCGTCATCGCGAACGTTCTGCAAGACGTCGGTTTCAAGCAGCCGGCGGCGCAAGCGTGGTCCGAGGTTGCTCTTCTCGTGTGCCTCGGCTGGCTGGACCGCGCAACGCGGGATCGGCAGTTTCAAATTGCCGGCCGGGGCCTTGGTGAGTTCCTTTCCGAGTTGGTCCTCGCGGCTTCGAGCCGTCTTCCTTCGGCCAAGAGACTGGGTTGACGGCTGCGGGAATAAATTCCGGAACTTTTTTATCAGCCGCAAGAATGTTACAGTTATCCGCTGCCAGGACGGGGTGGCGTAGGTCTATCTCTGGCAACCCCAGCCGCACAAATGTCTTCCAAGGGAGCGCAGGGTGCGGTGTGGCCGTTTGTCTGCGTGGCGCGAGTTTGCCGGAAATAATCAAAATCGAGGACGAGAAAAGCTTCCCTATGCAAAAGAGGGCTCCAGCTCTAGGTTTCTTTGCGTGCGTGGTTGGATGCGCGCTGATTCTCGCGGCGTGCGGCGGCGGCTCCGGCGGCGCGAGCACCGTAACCTCGGTGGCGATCACGCCGACAACGGCCAGTGTGCCGATTAACGGCACCACGGAATTCACCGCCACGGTCAATCTCGCCAGCTCCAACAGCTCGACCAGCACGAGCACCGTGGTCACCTGGGAAGTGAATGGTGTGGCCGGCGGCAGCACCGCAACCGGAACGATTGTCCCCTCCACCACGGACGAGCAAGTCGGAGTCTACACCGCCCCTGGAGTCGTACCGAGTACCAACAACGGCCAAGTCAACATCACGGCCGTCGCACCCCAAAATCCCGGCTCGACGACTTCATCAACGAGCAGTTCCACGATAACGTCCAATACCGCAGTGGTCACGATCGGCGCTGGCACCGGTTTGGCGATCACGGAGCAGACGACGCTGCCGGTTCCGGCCGGAACTTCACGCCACTTTACTGCAACACTGAACGGTTTGAACGACCCGAACGCGACGTGGTCGGTCAGTTCTGCGAACGGCGGAGACGTGGGAACAATTGATGCCTCCAGTGGCCAGTATATGGCGCCCGATTTTCCGCCTCCGGGCGGCACCGTGACGATTACTGCCACCGATCCGACCGTAGCCACGCCCGCTACCGCGACCGTGGAGATCGTCTACTCCAATCTTTCACTCAACGGGCCATTCGCGTTCTCCTACTCCGGCAACGACTCCAGCGGCTTCCTGGCGGCTGCCGGAAGCTTTGTGGCGGATGGCGGCGGCAACATCACGAGCGGCATCGAGGACACCAGCAGTTTCCTCGTCGGTGTTTCGACTGGTCTGTCGTTCACCGGCACGTACGTGGTGGGACCTGACGGCCGAACTACGGCCACGGTCGACACGGGCCATGGCGTCGCCACTTGGCAATTCGCGCTCACGACGAACAAGCACGCCGCCATGATTCGTTTCGACACCAACAACACCGGCAGCGGAAGCATCGACCAGCAAAATTTGAACGACCTCACTACGTCGCCGAACATCGTAAGCGGGCCATACGCCTTCAGCGCCTCCGGCACCGATGCGTCGTTCAAACCGATGGCGCTCGCAGGCGAGTTCACCTCGACCGGCTCAAACGTCCTCACCGCGTCGGGATCGATGATCGACGTAAACGATGGAGGCACGGTCACGAACGAGAGCCCAACCGTCAACGGAGCTTACTCCCTTGACGCCGGGAATGCGGGAACTGGGCGCGGCACGCTCACGCTGCCGAACTCCAGTGGGACCCAACTGCAATTTGCCTTTTACGTAATCGACAGCACGCATCTGCACATCATCGAAATCGACGGCAACGACTTCCTCGCGGGAGACATGTACGAAGGCGCCAGCAGCGGCACCAGCTTCGCGGGTACCTACGTCTTCACCGCCGGTGGCACCTCCTCCACCGGCACCAGCGGCGCGTACGCCCAGGGCGGAGTCTTCGTCTCGAACGGCAGCAGCGTCACGAGCGGAGCGCTCGACACAAATAACGCGGGCACCGTTACCACGAACGCCACCATCAGCACGACTCCGTTTTCCGTCAACGGAAGCACCGGGCGAATCGGTCTAACCCTTTTGAGTTCGCAATTCGCCGTCTATCAAACTGCTGAAGGAACGGCGGTGATGGTCGAAACGGATTCGGCCGGCATTTCAACTGGCCTGGCGTATTCCCAGGTCACCGCCGACGCATCCACCGCGCCCGCGGCCGGCAGCTTTGCCTTCGTTCTCGGCGGCCAGGGGATGTTCCACGAAATTGCTGGCTCCGCTCAACCCGATGCGGAGGGCCAGCTCACACTCAGCGGCACTGGCGTCTCCGGCGGGCACTTCGACATCAACAACTTCAATGCGACCTTCAAAGCTGATCCGGTCAACATCACCAACAGCTCGATCACCGCGCCTGCCACCACCGGCCGCGGAACAGCGGTACTCGAAGGCGAAAATCCGGACATCACCTACAATGTCGTCTATTACCTGATAGACGACAATACCGCGCTCCTTTTCGATTCGGATACGGCGCGCGTTGCGATCGGCAGCATCGAGCGGCAGTTCTAGCGTTCGTCCTCTGGCGGCGCGAGTGGAGAAGTGCGCGGACGCTGGCCGCGCGCTGCAAACTGTGGCACACTCGATAGTCTGAAGGACGCGGCGGGCGCAGCCGAGCGCGCACCGCGTTCGCCGCACGCGATTCCCAAGAGACACCATGGACCCCCGGTTCATCCGGAATTTCTGCATCATCGCGCACATCGACCACGGCAAATCCACGCTGGCCGACCGCCTGCTCGAATTAACGGGCGCGCTCAGCCAGCGCGAGATGCAAGCGCAGGTGCTCGACTCGATGGACCTCGAGCGGGAGCGCGGCATCACCATCAAGGCGAAGAGCATCCGCCTGCACTACACGGCGCGCGATGGCAACGAGTATCAGCTCAATCTGATCGATACGCCGGGGCACGTCGACTTTTCCTACGAAGTATCGCGTGCGCTTTCCGCCTGCGAGGGCGCTCTGCTGGTGGTCGATGCGAGCCAGGGCGTCGAAGCGCAGACCGTTGCGAACGCATTTCTTGCTTCGCGCCACAACCTCACAATCATTCCCGTGATCAACAAGATCGATCTGCCCGCCGCGCAGCCCGATT
>Ga0187815_10001232_pt1 | contig 12119 bp, 9 predicted proteins | sample NC_S_5_FD_132962 | JGI IMG/M metagenome (GOLD analysis project Ga0187815, IMG submission 132962) | Wetland sediment microbial communities from Neuse River Estuary, North Carolina, USA - ASW-S_5 | ecosystem: Environmental > Aquatic > Freshwater > Wetlands > Sediment | place: USA: North Carolina...
GCGAGCTTGATGCGGCGTCGAACACCTACACCGTGACGATTACGGTCGATGAAGGCGATCGCTACACCTTTGGCGATGTTTCGGTCGAAAGCTCGATCCCCGAGGTCGACACGGCCGAGCTGCAGTCCCGGCTCAAGACGAGGCCTGGCGCGGTTTACAGTGCCAAGGATGTCGAGGAATCGATCATCACCCTGACCGAAGATGTCGCGGGCAAGGGCTATGCCTTCGCGCAGGTCACGCCGCGTGGCGACCGTAATTTCGAGAACCATACGATCTCGGTGGTCTACACGGTCGATCAGGGTGCCAAGGCCTATGTCGAGCGCATCGAGATTCGCGGCAACGACCGCACTCGTGATTACGTGATCCGTCGCGAGTTCGACGTCAGCGAGGGCGACGCCTTCAATCAGGTGCTCATCCAGCGCGCGAAGAAGCGTCTCGAAAATCTTGGTTTCTTTGAGAGCGTTCAGATTTCAACCGCCCCGGGCAGCGAGCCTGATCAGGTGATCCTGGTGGTTGATGTCGTGGAGAAGTCGACCGGCGAATTCTCGATCGGTGCAGGCTATACCACTGGCGGCCAGACCCCTGGTCCGTCGGTGGAAGGCTCGATCACCGAGCGCAACTTCCTCGGGCGCGGCCAGTACATCCGCTTCTCCGCTGGCGGCGGCAGGAATTCGCGCGACTTCGGTCTGTCCTTCACGGAGCCCTATTTCCTCGGGCGTCGCATCGCTGCGGGCTTCGATATTTATCGCCAGACGCGAATCTACAACAAGTATGAGAGCGAGCTGAACGGCGCTACCGTGCGATTTGGCTTGCCGATCACCGAGGCGCTGTCGACGCAGCTGGCTTACAACTTCACGCAGGAGAAATATAAGCTTCGCAATGACGATTGCCTTCTGAACGGCAATCTGGATGCTGCCGCTCCCAATTGTGATGTTTCCCCGGCAATCATTCAGGGCGTGGAAGAGAGTCCCTGGAACAAGTCGTCGGTGTCCGGCACGCTGCTCTACAACACGATTGACGACATGAAGAACCCGCATGCGGGTCTCTACGCCACCTTGACCACGGAAGTGGCCGGCCTGGGCGGTGATGCCAAGTATGTCAAGGTCACCGGGCGCAGCACCTATTACCAGACGCTGTCCGATGAATACGACATCGTCGGTCTCGCCACCGTGGGTGGCGGCCACATTTCCGGCTACGGTTCGGAAAAAGACCTGCGCATCTTCGACTATTTCCAGGGCACGGATCGCATGATCCGCGGCTTCGAGTATGGCGGCATCGGCCCATATGACCCCAGAACCGGCGATCATCTGGGCGGCGCCACCTACTGGAACGCCTCGTTGGAGACCCAGTTCCCGTTGCCGGCTATTCCGGAAAGTTTCGGCCTGCGCGGTGCCTTCTTCGCGGATGCGGCCACGCTCTACGGCAACAGCCTCAAGAACACGGCCATCACCGGTACCAACATGGAATGGCGTGCGTCGGTCGGCGCCGGCCTGATCTGGGCTTCGCCGTTCGGGCCGCTGCGCGTCGACTATGCGCTGCCTGTCCTCAAGCAGAAGGACGACGTCGTCCAGCACTTCAACTTCGGCATTTCGACCCGCTTCTGATATAGAAGCGGGAACTTCCGGGCCATTGGGGCCCGGAAGGAAAAAGGTTCACATGTCCGACCCGGTCTTTTTCGAGCCGTCGCGCCGCTATACGGCCCTTGAGATCGCGAACCTCACTGGCGCCGAGCTTCTTGATTCGCGCCACGCTCAGGTGAGCGTGGGCACGATAGCTCCGGCGAGCGATGGCAATTCCGATGCGCTTGTCTTCATCGAAGGCAAGCGCAATGCTGGCTTGCTGGATGGTTTGCGAGCGGCGGTCATCCTGTGCACGCCTGACATTGTCAGCCTCGTCCCGTCAGGTGTTGCCATTCTGGTCACGCCGAGGCCTCATGCGGCTTTTGCCCAGATCGGCCGATTGCTGTTTCCGACGGCGGCGCGGCCACAGCCGATGACCGGCGAAAACGGCATTTCGCCCGCTGCCTATATTCACCCCACGGCGAAGCTGGAAGCCGGCGTCGTCATCGAGGCCGGTGCGGTCATCGGCGCCAACGTGGCGGTCGGCAGCGGCACGATCATTGCGCCCAATGCGGTCATCGGCGCTTCGAGCCAGATCGGTCGTGACTGCTTCATCGGTCCCAATGTGAGCGTCCAGTGTGCCTTGATCGGCAACAAGGTGGTCATCCACAGCGGTGCCAGCATAGGCCGTGAAGGATTTGGCTTCGTTGCCGGTGCCACGGGGCCGGAACGCATTCCACAGATCGGTCGTGTGGTTATCCAGGACAGGGTCGAAATCGGTGCCAACACCACAGTGGATCGCGGTGCAATGGCCGACACCGTGATCGGTGAGAACAGCAAGATCGATAATCTCGTGCAGATTGCCCACAATGTCCGCATCGGGCGCGGATGCGTCATCGCCGGGCATTGCGGCATTTCCGGCTCGGTCACCATCGGCGACTATGTGATGATGGGTGGTCGTGTCGGTCTCGCCGATCATTTGACCATCGGCAGCGGCGCCCGGCTGGCCGCCGCCAGCGGCTTCATGAACGACGTGCCGGCCGGTGAGGTTTGGGCGGGCTTGCCGGCGCGCCCGATGATGGAATTCATGCGCGACGTCGCTGCTATTCGAAAACTTTCATCGAAGCCCAAGAAGGGGTGATTTTTTATGGCCGATACCGCCGCATCCACACTTGAAGCCGTCGATATTCTCGGTCTGCTGAAGCTTCTGCCGCATCGCTACCCGCTGCTTCTGGTCGACCGCATCATCGAAATCGACGCCGACAATTCCGCGATCGGCATCAAGAACGTCACGTTCAACGAACCGCATTTTCAGGGACATTTTCCCGAATACCCGGTGATGCCCGGCGTTCTTATTGTCGAGGCCATGGCGCAGACGGCCGGTGCCATCTGCATCAAGAGCCAGGAAACCGACAAGCCGTCGCTCGTCTATTTCATGACGATCGATAACGCAAAGTTCAGACGCCCCGTCATTCCGGGCGATCGGCTTCACATCCATGTGAAAAAGCTGAAAAAACGGGGCAATATCTGGCGCTTCGCTTGCGAAGCGCTGGTCGACGGCGCAAAGGCAGCGGAAGCGGAAATCTCCGCAATGATGTCGCCGCCAACGCCCTGATCAGCGAGACTGTATGCATACCGAGACTTTCATTCATCCACTGGCCGTTGTCGAAGACGGGGCGCAGCTCGGTGCTGGCGTCCATGTCGGGCCATTCTGCCACGTTGGTGCCGAGGTAAGCCTGGGCGAAGGCACGCGGCTTATCAGCCACGTTGCCGTTTCCGGCGCCACCTCCATTGGCTCGGGTTGCACGATCCACCCGCAGGCGGCCCTGGGCGGCCCGCCGCAGAACAATGCCCACAAGGGCGGCCGCACCACGCTGACCATCGGCAATAACTGCACCATCCGCGAGTATGTCACGATCCATGTGGGCACCGACAATGCACGCGGTGCCACCACGATCGGCAACCACTGCACATTCCTGACTTACACCCATGTCGGGCATGATTGCAGTCTCGGCAACAATATCACGATGGCGGCCGGCGCCATGCTTGCCGGGCATGTGGAACTGGGTGACAATGTCGGCATTGGCGGCCTGACAGGGGTGCATCAGTTCGTGCGCGTCGGGCGCGGAGCGTTTCTCGCCGGCGGCTCGATGGTCATCGGCGATGTGCTGCCGTTCACAATGGCAATGGGCAACCGCGCGAAGCTGCGCGGCCTGAATATCGTCGGCCTGCGCCGGTCCGGCATGTCGAGGTCGGAGATGCTGCTCCTGCGTCGTACGTATAAGACGCTTTTCGATCGCAGCCGCCCGGTCAGTGAGAACATCGAGATCGCACGCAACGAGTTTGCCGGTTCTCCGATCGCGATGGAAATGGTCAATTTCATCGCCGAGCGCGGCAAGCGGCTATATACCGTGCCGCCGGTGAAAGGTGCCGTCGATGACGACGCCGACGATCAGGACTGAGCCGTCGCTGCCGATCAGACTTTCACCCGGAGACCGGGTGGGCATTGTGGCGGGAAGCGGCAAGCTGCCGATCAACGTGGCCGAACGGCTGGTTGCCGCCGGTCATTCGCCCTTCGTCGCGCTGGTCGAGGGCGAAGCGGACCGCAACTCCTTCCTCACGTCCTGTGAGCACGAATTTCTGGCTCTGGAAAATTTCGCTGCCCTGGTCCCGGTCATGCGCCGGCACAATGTCACGCATATCGTTCTGGCAGGGGGCGTGGATCGCCGGCCCAACTGGCGCGCCGTCCGCCCGAACCTTGCGCTTTTGAGAATTCTGCCCCGCGCTATCGCCGCGCTGGCGCGCGGGGATGATGGCCTGCTGCGGATATTGGTGCGCGGGCTCGAAGACTACGGCTTCAAGGTCGTGGGGGCGCATGAAATCTTGCCGGACATCCTGTCGCCGCAAGGGCTGATGACGCGCATTGCGCCTCAGAAGGGCGACTGGCGCGATCTCGATGCCGCGCTTGAAGCCGCGCTGGCGATAGGAAAGCTGGATATCGGCCAAGGGGCGGTGTCGATTGGCGGACGCGTCGTCGCACTTGAGGGTATCGAGGGAACCGACTGCCTTCTTGCACGTGTCGCGGACATGCGTGACCATGGCCGCCTGGCTGGCAAGAAGAGGGGGGTTCTGGTGAAGTGCTCCAAGCCGGGACAGGAGAAGCGTGCCGACCTGCCGACGATCGGACCGAAGACCGTCGAGGGCGCGCATGCGGCCGGTCTTGCAGGTATCGGCGTAGAGGCCGGCAGCTCGCTTATTCTCGATTTCGGCCCCATGGTCGCGCGCGCCGACCAGCTCGGTCTCTTCGTGGTCGGCCTGCCGCCCGGGGGGCGGGAATGACGGGTGCGAGGCTGCTGAAGATAGCGATCGTGGCTGGCGAGGAGTCCGGCGATCTGCTTGGTGCCGACATGGTGCGCGCCCTGCAGCGTATCACGGGACGGAATGTCGAGCTTATCGGCGTCGGCGGCCGTCATCTGCAGGAATTGGGGCTGAAGCCGCTCTTCGACGGCTCCGAGATCGCCTTGATGGGGATCAGCTCAGTCGTGCGGGACTTGCCGCGCCTGATCCGGCGAATTGGAGAAACGGCACGAGCCATCGCCGAAGCGCAACCCGACTGTCTTGTGACCATCGACAGCCCGGATTTCTCGCTGCGGGTAACGGCGAAGGTTCGCAAGCTGAACCCCAAAATTCCTGTCGTTCACTATGTCTGCCCAAGCGTCTGGGCATGGCGACCCGGACGGGCCAAGGCCATGCGTCCGCATGTGGACAGGGTTCTTTGCATCCTGCCTTTCGAGGTCGCGGAACTGGAGCGCCTTGGCGGGCCGCCGGGAACCTATGTCGGCCACCGCTTGGCTCAGGATGCAAGCGTTCTCGCGACCGCCGCGATTCAGGCGCAGCCCCGCGACCTTTCCAATGCGCGCGAAAAGACATTGCTGTTGCTTCCCGGCTCGCGCCGCAGCGAAGTGAAAAGGCTGCTGGAGCCGTTCGGACAAACCGTCGAGGTCCTGCGCGCCCGGGGACATCGCTTGAGATTGCTTCTGCCAACGGTGCCGCATGTGGCCCGGATGGTGTCCGCGGATGTCGCGGGATGGGAGCATCAGCCGGAAATCATCGTGGAACCGTCACGCAAATGGCAGGCATTCAGCGAGGCGGACGCAGCGCTGATAGCCTCTGGCACGGTGTCTCTCGAACTGGCGCTGTCGCGCGTGCCGATGGTTTCGGCCTACAAGCTCGATCCCATCGCCCGACTGGCGCAGGGAATGGTGACCGTGTGGTCGGCCCTGCTGCCAAACCTGATTGCGGATCGTCCCATCGTTCCGGAATTTTACGATCACTATGTGCGGCCGCAGAATCTTGCGCGCCACCTTGAGGCCCTGTTCTCGGATACCGACTATCGCGCCTGGCAGAGGGACGGATTTTCGGAAGTGGCGCGCCGGATGGCGACATCGCAACCATCCGGGGACATCGCAGCAGAAGCGGTGCTCGGCGAAATAGACCGAGCCTCGGCCAGATAAAGCGGCCAATAAAAAAGCGCCCCAAAGGGCGCTTTTTTATTCAAGGGGACGCCAATCAGCGCTTGGCGATCGGCACGTAGTCGCGCTCGGGATAGCCGGTATAGAGCTGGCGCGGGCGGCCGATCTTCTGGTGCGGGTCCTCGATCATTTCCTTCCACTGCGCGATCCAGCCCACGGTGCGCGCCACGGCGAATAGCACAGTGAACATGGTGGTGGGGAATCCGAGCGCCTTGAGCGTGATGCCCGAATAGAAGTCGATGTTCGGGTAGAGCTTCTTTTCGATGAAATATGCGTCGGTAAGGGCGATCTTCTCAAGTTCCATCGCAACGTCAAGCAGTGGATCGTCCTTGATGCCGAGCTCGCCCAGAACCTCATGCGTGGTCTTCTGCATGATCTTGGCGCGCGGATCGTAGTTTTTGTAGACGCGGTGGCCGAAGCCCATCAGGCGGAACGGGTCGTTCTTGTCCTTGGCGCGGGCGATGAACTCGGGAATGCGATCGACCGAGCCGATCTCGGCCAGCATGTTGAGCGCGGCTTCGTTGGCGCCGCCATGCGCCGGACCCCAGAGGCAAGCGATGCCGGCGGCGATGCAGGCAAACGGATTGGCGCCCGACGAGCCGGCCAGACGCACGGTCGAGGTCGAGGCGTTCTGCTCATGGTCGGCATGGAGGATGAAGATGCGCTCCATGGCGCGGGCGAGCACCGGATTGACCTTGTATTCCTCGCACGGCACCGCAAAGCACATGTGCAGGAAGTTGGCGGCGAAGTTCAGCTCGTTCTTCGGATAAACGAAGGGCTGGCCGATGTGGTACTTGTAGGCCATCGCCGCGATCGTCGGCATCTTGGCGATCAGGCGGATCGAGGCGACCATGCGCTGGTGTGGATCGGAGATGTCGGTCGAGTCGTGATAGAAGGCCGACAGCGCGCCGACGACGCCGCACATCACCGCCATCGGGTGAGCGTCGCGGCGGAAGCCGGTGAAGAAGCGCGACATCTGCTCGTGCACCATGGTGTGGCGCGTGACACGATAGTCAAAATCGTCCTTCTGGGCCTTGGTCGGCAGCTCGCCGTAGAGCAGCAGGTAGCAGACTTCGAGGAAGTCGCCATGTTCAGCAAGCTGGTCGATGGGGTAGCCGCGATGCAGCAGCACGCCGGCGTCGCCGTCGATGTAGGTGATCTCGGACTCGCAGCTTGCCGTCGAGGTGAAACCGGGGTCGTAGGTGAAGGCCCCGGTGTCCTTGTAAAGCGCGCCGATGTCGATGACTTCTGGTCCGACCGAGCCACTTCGCACTTTGAATTCGTGGGTTTTACCAGCAAATTCCAGCTTGGCTGTTGTCTCGGTCATCGCAAACTTCCTTTGTTTCTGTTCCGCGAACGGCAAGGTCCGCGTGCCGGAAAATCCGACATTCGAAATGCGGGTTTTTGCTATCGCATTTCCGGAGGCCTGCCAAGTTCGGCAATAGTCATATGTTGCACTGCAGCAGGTTTGTTGCAACGCCAATCAGCAGGCACCGCGAGACGTTAATCGATTTGATCGGAGATGCGCGCGAGGCTCTCTTCACGGCCCAGAACAGCAAGCACATCGAACACGCCGGGCGATGTGCTGCGGCCGGTCAGCGCGGCACGAAGCGGCTGCGCGACGGCGCCCAACTTGAGCTCGCTGCGGGTTGCGAATTCGCGGATCGCCGCCTCGGTCGAGGCCGCCGACCAGTCGTTCACGCCGTTCAGGGCATCGAACGCGCCGGAAAGCACCGTGCGGGGTTTTTCGCCGACCAGCGAGGCCGCCTTTTCATCAAGCGCCAGGGGGCGCTGTGCAACGAGGAAGGCCGCGCCATCGGCAAGTTCGACCAGCGTCTTGGCGCGCTCCTTCAGGCCCGGCATGGCGGCGAGAAGCTGCGCCTTGGTCGTCTCGTTCAGGCCGGCCAGAATGGGTGCGCCATTTTCCAGATAGGGCAGGGTGGCGACGAAAATGTCGAGCAATTCGGCGTCATCCATCTTGCGCATGTAGATGCCGTTCAGCGCCTCGAGCTTCTGGAAGTCGAAGCGCGCGGCACCCTTGTTGACATCGACGATATCGAACCAGCGGATCATGTCGTTCATCGACATCACCTCGTCGTCGCCATGGCTCCAGCCGAGTCGTGCCAGATAGTTGAGCAGCGCCTCCGGCAGGTAGCCCATGGCGCGGTAGGCCTCGACGCCGAGCGCGCCGTGCCGCTTGGAGAGCTTGGCCCCGTCAGAACCGTGGATCAGCGGGATATGCGCCATCTTCGGCACATCCCAGCCCATGGCGTTGTAGATCACGGTCTGACGCGCGGCGTTGGTCAGGTGGTCGTCGCCGCGGATGATGTGAGTGACGCCCATGTCATGATCGTCCACCACCACGGCGTGCATGTAAGTCGGATTTCCGTCCGAGCGCAGGATGATGAAATCGTCGAGATCCTTGTTGGGGAAGCGGACTTCGCCCTGCACGCTGTCGTTCACCACCGTCTCGCCCTCGGTCGGCGCCTTGATGCGGATGGCGGGCTTGACGCCTGCCGGTGCCTCGGATGCATTGCGGTCGCGCCAGCGGCCGTCATAGCGCGGCGGACGGCCCTCGGCGCGGGCCTTTTCGCGCATCTCGTTCAGCTCCTCCGGCGTGGCGTAGCAATAATAGGCCTTGCCCATGCGCACCAGCTCCTCGGCCACCTCGCGGTGACGCGGGGCGCGCTGGAACTGCGAAACCGGCTCGCCTTCCCAGGTGAGGCCGAGCCAGCTGAGCCCGTCGAGGATCGCCGCGGTCGCAGCTTCCGTCGAGCGTTCGCGGTCGGTGTCCTCGATGCGCAGCAGCATCGTGCCGCCGGTGTGGCGGGCAAAGAGCCAGTTGAACAGCGCTGTGCGGGCGCCGCCAATGTGCAAGAAGCCGGTGGGCGAGGGGGCAAAACGGGTTACGACTTTGTCGGACATGATGTTTCCAGATGGATGGAATGGGTTCGCGCTGTCGAAGCGGCGGCGCATGGCAATTCGGTAGCGTTCATGTAGCATAGAGGGTCGAGGGTGCAAGGGGCAGGGCCGGTTCAGCGCCGCGTGGCGCGGCAAGCCGGACCCGGTAAGGGGGACTTGCATGGGGCGCGGGACAGTTTCCGGCGAGGTAAGCGAACGGGAGCTGTTCGCCTCCGGGACGGAACACGTCGCGCTACGGGAGCCGCAAGCTGATGCTGTGGCCGACGCCCAGGATTCGCCGAAGCCGGCAAAGTCCGCGCAAGGCGCCAGCCCCTTCGCCTCCCGGCTCGCTCTCGCCGTGCTCCATGCGAAGGCAGTTCGTGCGACGACAACGGCTCTCGCCACGGAGCTGGATCGTGGAACGCCCTTCCTTTTTGCGCCCGCGTTCCTCGGTTGCGGCACGATCGTCTACTACGGCTTGCCGGAAGAGCCAGGCTTTCAGCCACTCATCGGCGGGCTGGTCGTAGCCTCGGTACTGCTTGCCTTTGTGCCGGCTCGCCGACAGGCGCTGCGTCTTCTCATGGTAGCGGCATTGTTCTGCCTGCTGGGCATGTCTCTCGCCAAGTTCGAAACCTGGCGGGCGAGCACAAGCATGCTCGGCGGCGAGATTTCGACGCGCCTGACGGGGCGGGTCGCCGAGATTGACCACATGGCCAACGGCCGCGTGCGGCTGACCATCGACGTTCTGGCCACGGCCAAGCCGAAGCTGCGCTATGCGCCTGAGCGCGTGCGCCTTTCGGCTCGAAAAATCCCGCCGGGGCTGGTCGTCGGTTCGGAAATCGAGGGCGCGGTACGCTTGATGCCGCCGACTGGCCCGGTTCGCCCGGACAGCTACGATTTCTCGTTCAGGAGCTATTTTTCCGGGATCGGGGCGAGCGGCTTCTTCATGCGAGGTCCCGACCTCGTCAACGGCACAAAGCCGCTGCCGCTCGGCGCGCGCTTCTTCAATAGCATCCAAAACCTCCGCAACACCATCGCTGAGCGCATACGTAGCCTCATCGGCGGCCCGGAAGGCGAGATTGCGGCCGCGCTGGTGGTGGGCATCCGCGCCGGCATTCCCGACGACATCAACGAAGCGATGCGGCGAACGGGCATCTATCATATCGTCGCCATTTCGGGGCTCCACATGGCGCTGGTGGCCGGAACGGTGATGGGGTCACTGAGGGTCATTTTCGCCTTGCTTCCGGGCTTCGCTTCCCGCCACCCGGTCAAGAAATATGCGGCGGTTGCGGCACTTGTCGCCATCGCCAGCTACCTGTTCATTTCGGGCGGCCAGGTGGCGGCGCAGCGCAGCTGCTTCATGCTTGGCATCATGCTCATCGCGCTGCTGTTCGATCGCGGCGCGCTGACCACGCGCAATCTGGCGATCTCGGCCTTGGTCATCGTTGCGATGTCGCCCCACGAATTGATCGGCCCGAGTTTCCAGATGTCCTTTGCGGCTACGGTCGCACTGGTCGGGGCCTACGCGCTGTGGTCGGAGCATCGCCAGAGACGCAGGCGTGCGCCACCTCCCGCCGGGCGGCCTCTGGTGTTCACCATCGTCGGCAAGATCGGGGGCGGGATCGGCAGCCTGATGTTTACCTCGACCGTCGCCGGCATCGCCACCACGGCCTTCGGCGTCTACCACTTCCAGCGCGTCTCGCCGCTCAGCCTGATCGCCAATCTGGCCGTCATGCCGAGCGTGTCGTTCCTGGTAATGCCCTTCGCCGTGCTTGGTTCGCTCGCCATGCCCCTCGGCCTGGATGCGCCGTTCTTCTATGTGATGGGCAAGGGGCTGACGGTCATGATCACGGTCGCTAAATGGATATCGGACCGTTCGCCGATTGATGGAGTTGGCCTGATCTCGTCGCACGCGCTGGCCCTTTTGACCGTTGCGCTCGTCATCGTCACCATGGCCACGACGTGGCTGCGCGCGCTGGCGCTGCCCTTTGCGCTCGCAGGCGTGCTCACCTTGATGTCCGCGCCCCCGATGTCCTCATTTCCGAAGACGGTCGGCTGGTTGGGGTGCTGATCGGAAATCAAATGCTGGCGGTGAACAGGACGCGGCCAAATGCGTTTACCGTCGAAAACTGGAGACGGGCACTGCGCACCGAAAGTGTCCTCGGTCCAGTTGACAGCATCAAATCCGGATCTCGCCCCAAGGCCCCGGTGATCCTGGAAGCTCTTGCCACGAGCGACCCTGACGATTCTTCGACGGAGGAAGGCCTGCTCGAGCGCAGCGCGGCACGACAGGCTGATGTCGACACGAACGCAACGAATGAGCCGCCGGGCGCGGCATTCGATTGCCATGACGGGCTCTGCATCGCGGTGCATGCCTCGGGCGCCATCATCGCGCACGCGACCAACATCAGGGCCGCACGTCAGGCTTGCGATTACGCCAGCCTCATCGTCATCGAGGACGCCACCGCAAAAAACGTCTGTTCGACCGGCCCGCCGCTGATCCTTACCAAACGCGAACTGGCGAAATACGGCAGCGCTGCCATCTACCTGCCGGATGGCGAAGCCGGCCAAGCGCCGGAAGTTCGGTTCGCGCTCACTGACCCCTATCGGCCATGGCACGCGCAGAGACGGTTTTCGCGCGAGGCACGCGGCTTGCCGCCATATGAGCAGAAGCAGCGTGCATACACAGGCACCAAATTCCCGCGGCTCAAAAAATAATCTGCCAGCGCAGCAGACCCCTTGGATGACTAGATGTAGCCCCCATGGATACGCCCTGCCGGGTTCAGTAGCGCCGGATAAGGCCGACCAGCTTACCCTGAACCTTCACGCGATCGGGGCCGAAAATTCGCGTCTCATAGGCCGGGTTGGCCGCTTCGAGCGCTATAGACGCGCCCTTGCGGCGGAAGCGCTTCAGGGTCGCTTCCTCATCGTCCACCAGCGCCACAACGATCTCGCCCGGATTGGCGGTGCTGGCGTTGCGGATGATGACCGTGTCGCCGTCGAAAATGCCGGCTTCGATCATCGAATCGCCCTTCACCTCGAGTGCGTAGTGCTCACCGCCCATGATCATTTCCGGCGGCACCGAGATGGAGTGCGTCTTGTGCTGTATCGCATCGATCGGCACACC
>Ga0187815_10001233_pt1 | contig 12110 bp, 13 predicted proteins | sample NC_S_5_FD_132962 | JGI IMG/M metagenome (GOLD analysis project Ga0187815, IMG submission 132962) | Wetland sediment microbial communities from Neuse River Estuary, North Carolina, USA - ASW-S_5 | ecosystem: Environmental > Aquatic > Freshwater > Wetlands > Sediment | place: USA: North Carolina...
CTGGCAGCCGAAGGTCTCGATGTAGAAGCTCTTGCCGTTGGGTGGGACCACGCTGGAATCGAGCGGGCGGAAGTCGCTCGCGGTGGTGTCGGCTGCAGGCGGCACTCCCGGCATCGCGAGCGCTTCGATTCCGATATCGAACGCTTTGCTCATCCTTGATTTCAGTTTAGCACAAGAGCATTGCAGGTGCCCGGCGAGCCAAATACACTGATAACTGCACTTTCGGTGGAGGTTCGCATGCCCAAGCGAATCGCCGGAATCCGGCCAATGGCCGCCCTGGTTCTGCTCGTGGTCGCTACTGCTTCGATTGCCGAGGCGCAGAACGAATCGCTGAGATCCCTCGCATCGGAACTCGCGGGCACGATTGAGGGCTCTTCCCTGCAAGGCGCGATCCACGATCCCGCGGTTCTGGTGAAAGATTTTCAGCAGGCCGACGGCGCACGGAACGCCTTAGGGGCGAAGCTGGCGCATCAGTTCTCCAAAGCGTTGATCGACACACAAGGGTTGGGACAGTTCAGCACGCATCTGCCTGTGTTCCATGTCCTCGAAGCCGGCGAATCGCCGTCGATTCCGGATAACGACTTAGGAGACCACAAGGGCGAATGCCACGATCCAGAACTCGGGGCACGGTTCATCGTCGAAGGGTACATTGACGTACTACCCGAGACGATCGTTCTGCGAATTGTGACCACGCGGACTCACGACAAACAAGCGATCTTCGACAAGCGAATCACGCTGCCGCTCGACGCCGAAATGCGAACCTTGCTTGCTACGCCTCTGCCCGACCCGCGCGCGCCCTCGAGAAATGAGCCTGTTAACTGGGTGCGACCGGGTTTTCGAGTTGAAGATGGTGCGAAGGCTCCGCGCGTGGATGCGCTGAAAAGCTACACTGGCGTGCACTGCATCTATTGCCCGAGAGCGGATTACACTGACGCGGCGATGGCGGTCAAGATACAGGGCACCGTCACGATGGACGTGCTATTCGACATGCACGGCCTACCCGCAGAAATCGCGATCGTTGAAGGAATGCCGTGCGGTCTGAACAAAGCGGCGGTCGACGCTGTAGCTCAATGGAAGGCCACCCCCGCCAAGGATCCCAATGGAAGGCCGACCGCTGTCTGGACGACCGTCGAAGAGAACTTCCAGATCTTTTGACCAGCCCTAGTAGTTTCCGGCGGGTGGCGCCATCACATAATTATTGTAGTCAGCGGGCGTGTAAGGCGAGCCCGCGTAGGGAGAGTTGGCGTCAGGTGAATTGGCGTCGGGCGAGTTGGAATAATCCGGGCCGGGATAGACGGAATTGTACTGGTCGTTGTAATCGCCGGTGCCGTTGTCCGTGTAGTAGCTGAAATCGTAATTGTCCCAGCCATATGGGTTGTACCAATAGGGATTCCAACCGTAGCCCCAATCTAAATAGGGGTCATACCATCCCGGGTAGCCCCAACCAAATCCCCAGTAAGGTCCGGGCCAGCCCCAGCCAATTCCCCAACCCCAGCCCCAACCGAAGCCGCCCCAACCCCAGCCGCAATTCCAGCAGCCTCCCCAACCACGGCCGCCGCGCCATCCTCCGTAGCCGCCGAAACCGCGATCGCCGAAGCCTCTCCCGAACGAATTTCCGCCGAATCGATCGCCTGCGATGGTGGAACCACCGACGCGAGAGCCTACAAACGTCGAAGTCGTGCCACGCGAAGAAACCGTGTGTGCGCCGCCCGCGAAACTACTGCCGGACCGTCCGAACGAGTGCCACTGTCCATCGGCAAGCGCGGAATTGTGTAAGCCGGAAGCCGAGGCGTTCATTGCACGGCCGCCGTTGCCGAACGAATGCCATCGGCCGTCGGCAATGGCGGTGCGCGCCCCGAAGGAGCGACTTGCACCGCCGAAGCGCCCCGCACTGCTGAATCCGCGGCCGTTCGTGCCGGAAGATGATCTGCCGCCAAATCCTGAGCCGCGTGACGCGAACCCGCCGCCGCGATACGCCGATCCGCCAGAGCCGCGCGATGCGAATCCCCCTCCGCGATAAGCTCCACCCCCACGATATGCGCCGCCAAACGATCCGCCGTACGACCGCCCGCCACCACCGAATGCGGAGCGTCCACCACCGCTGAAGCTACCTCCACGAAATCCGCCGCCACCACCACCGCCGTGGAAGCCTCCGCCGCCCCCACCGCCGTGAAAGCCACCTCCTCCGCCATGCCCTCCGCCTCCGCGCTGAGCGAGGGCAAGATTCGGCACAAAAAGAATAAGTGCGAGTGAGGCAATCGAGGCGAAAGATACTTTTGCGAAGGTGGATCTTTTCATGGCGGCGCCTCCACCAGAATCCGGCCGTGACGCGGTAGGCCCGCGTACGCGGCCCTGTAGCCTATCCTACTCCTTTTGATTACTGAACGACCATTCTGGTTGCAACGCAATAGCTGCGCCGGGGCACTAGAAACAAACTTGGCCTCGGCGGCGGACAAGTGCTACAACAGGGTATAATTAACCTGGCCTTGCCCCTTATTGAGAGTTCGGGATCCATAGCCATATTTTGAAGTCAGATAGCCGAGATTAAAGAGGAGCCACACCGAAATGGGATATCGCGACAAGCCGGAAAAGAAAACAGGACGGGCGGGATTTGTGGAAGCCAAACTTGAAGAGCTTCGCCGCCGCTGGGACGCTGCGACAACCGAGCGCGAGAAAGCCGAAGTCTCCGAACAGATTCGCGAATGGCAATCCTTCCGGCCGGAGCGGTCCAGTTCCGGCGGCGGCCGCCGCTAACAGCAAAGCGGAACCTCAGGGTTTCGGGTGCTGCTCGAAAAATGTCCACATGATGTCGGTCGCGCGCACATCGTTGCCGCTCCCGCGTGCGCCAGGCCACATGTGACGCCCGCCTTGGATCGCGTAGAGCGCGACACTCGTGCCACCGCCGCAGTCAGGATAGATCGTCGTGTGCACCTCGGACGTTTCTTCGCGCTGTGGCGCGGACGCGCAGCCGTCTTGATTCGCCCAGAAAGTGACTGTGTCCATCACCGGCGTGTCGGTGCGATGCTCTCCAAGCTGAAACGGGGTGCTGCCGCCATTGAATGGGACCAGCCGGTCCGCGGTGCCGTGAAAGACCAACACCGAGACGTGATTCGACGGACGGCATTCCAGATTTTGGGCGCCTTCGACGGGCGCGATCGCGGCAATTTTGTCTGAAAGCTCGCACGCCAGCCGGAAGGACATCATGGCGCCGTTTGAAATCCCCGTCACGTAAATGCGCCTCGAATCGACCGGGTAGTCGCGCTCGAGCTTGTCGATCAGCGCGCGGATGAACGCCACGTCGTCTACTTCCTCCCTCATCGCTAGACCGCAGCAGTTCCCCGAGTTCCACGTGGGCAGGCGCCCCGTGCCCCTCGGATAGGCGACGAGGAAATTTTCGCGATCGGCCAGCTCGCTCATGCCGGACATTCGTTCGGCGCTTTCCGGGCTTTGCGTGGCACCATGCAAAACGAGCACCAGCGGCAGCTTTCGCTGCGGATCGTAATTCGAGGGCACGTGCAGCAGATACGTTCGCGTGCTGCCGCCGACAGCGATCGAGGCGGACTTGGTGGCCATCGCGCGGTTGGCCGCAACCATCAACAGCGCGGCCAGCAGCACTCCCGCCAAGCAGAAAGCTGCGATTGGTCTTCGGCGATCTCTCATGGCATCACGTGTCTCCAGTAAAACACGCGGATTGGGCAAGTGTTGCGCGAGGTTCCTTGCGCGCAATGCGGCGGGGCGGCGAGACTGCTGTTTAGGATGAAATGCGCCGGCCGGGAAAAACCTGCACGGGCGAGCCGTCGGCGATGAATGCGGAATCCGGTGCACGGCGCAGGACGCGGCCGAATTCCGCGCCGTAGAGCGATTCGGCGTCGCCCTCGAAAGCTGCCGCTGAGCTGGCCCAGACGCGCCACGGCACGTGCGAGACGTGATATTCGACGGAGCCGCCGTCGCGTTGCGCCGAATAGCCCCAATAGTGCTCGGTGATGAACTGCTCGACGCTGCCTTCTGCCGCATAAGCCGGCGCACCTGACGCCTCTGCACGCAGCCCGCACCACTGGCGCGCGACTTGCCACTGATATTCCGCACTGATGCCCGCGCCATTTGTGTTGACTGCGTGGCGCATGGGAAGGCTCACGTAGTTTTCGCCATACGCGAGCCTCGCGAGCTGGGCTACTGCGAATCGCGGCACGATTTCGCGGATGAAGACGACGCCTCGCCGGACTTCGCTGCCTTCGCGGCGCCTCACGTAGAAGCGCAGATTCACTTCGTCGAAATTCGTGTGGAAAGGCAGCGGGACGAATCCGAACAGCTTGGTGCGGAGAAAGCGGAATCCGACGAGGCTGACGTAGGCTCTTCCCTCGAAAGCGTCCAACTCCGTCCCGCCGGGAACATGCGGCGCGACCATGCTCGGATCGAGCTCGTAGTTGAGCATGACGAGATCGCGCCACTCCGCGGACAGAAACACGCGCTCGCCGTCGCTCACCGTATGTGCCGGCACGTTGTCGTCATTATAGCTCGACCGCCGACGACCGCCCGGACATGCGGTTGCGAGGACTGTGTGATCCCGGAATAATTTTTGATGTTGCTTTGTGCAGCAAATCGGCAAATCTTTGCATCTCATTGGTTTGACCAGCATAGGTGCGTGTGCTACGGTAGATTTGCCCGGCGAAAATTGTCTTGTGGGGAGGAAATTATTTCTGGCCTGGCGCTCGTTGCAGTTGCCAATCCGCTCACGCTTTTGGAACAGACGAGCGGCTTGGCCCGTGTCGTTCTTGGCATTCTTTTGATTCTTTCCGTTGTTTCCTGGGCTTTAATCCTGCAAAAGTGGGCGCAGCTAAGCGGGCTCGACCGCAAAACCAACCGCTTCCTCCAGATGTTTCGCGCGGGCGGCGGCCTTCCCAATCCCAAGACTTTGCGCGCCGGTTCTAGTGGGACGCCGCTGATCGCGGTGTACGACGCGGGCTACGCCGAACTCTCGTCGCAACTGGCGGGCGGCAATCCGCACGGTGGCAAAGTGAAAAACGCGAACGCCATCGGCGTTGACATGAGCGTTGCTGCGGGCGATGAAGTGCGGCGCCTCGAGCGCGGAATGTCCACGCTCGCCACGATCGCTTCCGTTTCGCCGTTCATCGGTCTCTTCGGCACGGTCTGGGGCGTGATGGACGCCTTCACCGGCCTCGGCGACGCCGGCACGGCCAGCCTTCGCGCCGTCGCCCCGGGCATTGCCGAAGCGCTTATCACCACGGCCGCGGGCCTCGCCGCCGCAATCCCGGCGCTTATCGCCTACAACCACTACCTACAAGGCATCCGCTCGATCGCGTCGCGCATGGATAGCTTCGCGGCGGAGTTCGTTGCCAAGGTCGAAACCCTTTACAGTTCGCCCAACCCGCCGAGCGCTTAGATGCCACAGGTTCAACGCGAAACCGGCACGTCGCTGTCTGAAATCAACATGGTGCCGTTCATCGACGTGGTTCTCGTGCTGCTGATTATTTTCATGATCACGGCGCCGATCCTGCAGTCCGGAATCGACGTGGACGTGCCGAAGACGAAGACGGTAAAGGAACTCACGCAGGTGCGCATGGTGATCACGATCGACCGCGGCCAGCGCGTCTATTTGAACGACAAGCCGGTGAACATCCACGAGATCGGACAGCAGGTGATCGCGCAATCGCACAACCCGAAAACGCAGGCCGTCTACGTGCGCTGCGACCAGACGGTGCCCTTCGGCAGCTGGGCCACCGTGGTCGACGCGCTGCGGCAGGCCGGCATTACCAATATCAGCGTAGTGACGCAGCCGCTCGACGAGCGGCCCGAGACGCAATGAGCGCGTGAAATCGCGGGAATGAAATGTCAACGATAGCGGCAACGCGGCCGGGCGGTGAGCTGAAGCCCTTTCTGTATGCTTCGGCCGGTCTGCACCTGTTGATCGTGACGGTTTGCATCTTCTCCGCGCTGTGGGCCATTTGGCATCATGACGAAGATTGGGGAGGGCCGGGCGGCTCGATCAGCGTGGGCATTGTCGGCAGCGTTCCCGCGATTCCGCTTCCCCGCCCCGATGTCGTAACTCCGAACCGCGTGGTCGACAATTCGAAGGGGCTGTTCAAGTCCGAGCCTCACCCGGCACCAAAGCCTCCACCAGACGCCGTGCCGATCCAGAAATTCCAGATGAAAAAGCCGCCGAAAATTATCTCGCAGCCATCGAAGGTGCTCGAGAATCCAACGCCGCCGCCTACGAACGCGATTCCGTATGGGGGAGGCGGCACTCCGACGATTCCGGTCACGTCGTTCGCCATGGGGGCCGGCACAACGCAAGCCGGGCTTTCTTTCAACGGCGTGGGCGGCGGCGATTTCGGCTCGCGCTTCTCGTGGTATGTCGAGGCGGTCCAGCGGCGCATCAGCGGCAACTGGTTGCAGTCGACCGTCGACCCGAGCGTGGCCTATGCGCCTCGCGTCATCATCACATTCACGATTTTGCGCGACGGCACGATCACGAACGTGCAGATCACGCAAAGCAGCAACAACTACTCGGTGGATAACTCGGGCCTGCGCGCGATTCAATCATCGAGTCCTCTCGATCGTCTGCCAGGCGCGTACTCGGGCTCGTCGGTCAACGTGCAGTTTTATTTCGATTATCACCGCTGAACTTATATGCAGCTTGGGGCAAAGGCATGGACGAATGAAACGAAAACTTAAATCCCTCTCAGTATTCGTTGTCCTAATCGTGTTTGCAATTCTCTATTCGGCACATTCCGTAGCGGCGCAGGCTTGGTTCGAGACCGGCACGGGCCTCGGCGTGACCAAAGCACGTCTCGCCGTCCCCGACACAGTGGGGAAATCGACGTTCGGTCCGCCGCTTCCGAAGGTTTTTCACGATGTGCTCTGGGCCGACCTCCAATATTCCGGAATTATCGATCTGGTCAGCCCCAGCTTCTATCCGTTGACGGATCCCGGCCAGCCGAGCGATTTGAAGGCGCAGGATTGGTCTGCGGCGCCTGCCAGTGCGTACATGGTCGCCTTCGGCAATCTGAGCCAGGATAGTTCGGGGTTGGCTTTTGCCGGCTATCTCTCGCAGGTAAGCAATCCGGCAGCTCCGCTGGCGCTGCAGAAAATTTATCGCAGTCCGGTCACAGAAGACGGCGCTCGCGAGCTTGCGCACCAGTTCGCGGACGACATCGTCGCCCTCCTCAGCGGCGGGCAACCCGGCATCGCCCAGACCAAGATAGCATTCGTCAGCGGGCGCAGCGGCAACAAGGAAATTTGGGTGATGGACTACGATGGAGCGAACCAGCAGCAGATCACCCATCTCAATTCGATTGCGCTCACACCTCGGTGGTCTCCCGATGCCACCCGCATCGCCTTCACCTGCTACGTTCCGTTTCGCGGCATCACGTCCGCGCAAATCTGCATTTACTCGACCGCCTCGAATCACCTGATCGGGTTTCCTCGCTTTCTCGGGACGAACAGTTCCCCGGCATGGTCGCCGGACGGCCAGCAGATCGCGTTTATGTCGAGCATCAATGGCAATCCGGCCATTTACGTCGCGCAGGCGGATGGCACGCACCTGCGTCGCGTAACCTTCGGCGCGGGCGTCGCCACTTCGCCCACGTGGAATCCGAAGACCGGCAAGCAGCTCGTTTTCGTGAGCGACCGCGCCGGAGACCCGGCGCTCTACCTCTCGGATGCCGACGGCTCGAACACCCAGAAGATCGACCTGCCCGACATGGGGTACGTGATCGACCCATCGTGGTCACCGAATGGACAATTGCTCGCATTTAGCTGGAGACGCCCGAGCGGAAATTACGATATCTACGTAATGGACATCGTCTCTCATCAGCTCGTCGAGCTGACGAAAGACGAAGCCCGGAACGAGCGGCCCAGCTGGGCCCCCGACGGGCGTCATCTGGTCTTCGAATCGACGCGGACGGGCACCCGTCAGATTTGGACCATGCTGGCCGATGGCAGCCAGCCACGCGAGCTGACATTTCAAGGGCAGAGCGAATCGCCCAATTGGTCGCAGCGATAGGCGCGAATGAGAATCGCCCGATCGGCTGCTTTTCAAGCTTCGCGCCGTGCAATCGGCGGAGCGAATGTCGTGCTGTTGGTGCAAGAGCGGTTTCTTCGTGTAACACACATTCAACCGGTACAAGTTCATTCTCGGCCGTCCTGCTAAGCCCTCGCAGGAACGCCGAAGGAGGCACTACATGCAGCACCGTACTTTTCGAAGGTATGCAGTGTTGTTCAGTCTGTTCGCTTTCGCCGCCCTCATCTCGGGTTGCAAAAAGCAGGTTGCGGCCACGCCGCCCGCTGCGGCACCGGCTCCGCCGACGGCTCAGCCGACTGTAACTCTCAACGCGTCGCCCACCTCGGTGAATCCGGGCGGAACGGTGACGTTGTCGTGGTCATCGACCAACGCCACCGATCTCGATATCGAGCCGGGCATTGGCAAGGTCGCGCCGCAAGGCTCGACCCCGGCTAATCCTACGACCTCAACCACCTACACCATCACGGCCACGGGGCCGGGTGGCAGCGCCACGGCCACCGCGCACGTGGATGTCTCCGCTCCGGAGGCTGCTCCTCCGCCCGCTGCAGCGCCGCCGAACGTGAGCGAGCTCTTCGAGCAGAACGTCAAAGATGTGTTCTTCGATCTCGATAAGGCCGAGCTTCGCGACGATGCTCGCGATGCTCTCACCAAGGATGCGGAATTCCTGCGTTCGTATCCCGATGTGCACATTTCGATCGAGGGACATTGCGACGAGCGCGGCTCAACCGAATACAACCTCGCCCTGGGCCAGAGTCGCGCCCAGGCCGCCAAAAACTTCCTCATCTCGCTCGGCATTTCCGCCGACCGGATGGAAACCGTAAGCTGGGGCAAGGAGCGGCCGTTCTGCACCGAGCACAGCGAAGACTGCTGGCAGCAGAATCGCCGGGATCACTTCGTTCTGGCACACTAGGAGCAGTACACTCTATCGCGAGAGGCGGGCCGACGCACAGTCCGGCTCGCCGTTTGCGACTTTTTCTGTTCAAGCGCGCCGTGCTTCGCTGCGCCGCGCTTTCCGTAAGGAGGGATTTCCTTTGCGCATACGATGGGTCGTGCTCTCGGTAGTAGCGATGTTTTTTGGAGCCCTTGGTGGAGCGATCCTCGCGCCGCAGCCGGCGGGCGCCGTGTCGCGCGAGATGATCGAACTGCAGCAGACGGTGAACCAGCTCCTGCAGGGTCAGACGGACATGCGCAGCGCGATTGACGCTAACAACGCCACGCTGAAAACGCTGATCCAGCAGTCGCTCGATTCGGTGAGCAAGCTGAACAGCCAGATGGACGCGCTGCAGAAAACCGTGCAAGACTCGACCGCGAATAACGGCTCGCGCCTCGACACGGTGACGCAGCAGACGCAGGGACTCTCCGACAACGTGCAGGACATCCAGGCCCGCGTGGGCAAGCTCTCGCAGCAGCTCACGGATATGCAGAGCCTGCTGCAAAGCATCGACGCGAAGGTTTCCAACGGAGCTCCAGCGGGAGGCGCTCCTGCTCCTGGCGGCGCTCCAGGCACGCCCGACGCGAATGCTCCGAGCGCGGCTCCGGCTCCCGGCGGCGGAATGCCTGGCATGGCGCCAATTTCCGCGGATACGCTCTATCAGAATGCCCTGCGCGACTACACAAGCGGAAACTACGCCCTCGCGCACCAGGAATTCTCGGACTACATTAAGCACTTTCCAACGAATGATCTCGCGTCGAATTCCCAGTTCTATCTCGGCGAGATCGCCTATCAACAGAATGATTTCAAGGCGGCGATTACCGCGTATGAAGAAGTTCTCATGGAATATCCGCACAGCTTCAAGCTGGCCGCCTCACTGCTGAAGAAAGGGATGGCTGAACTCGAGATCGGCGAAAAGTCCGCGGGCACTCGCGATCTGCGCGCCGTCGTCAGCCGCTTTCCCGGCTCCGACGAATCGCGCCGCGCGTCGGCGAAACTTCGCGAAATCGGCGCCAGTTCCACGTCTCGCCCGTCCACCCACTAATTGCGACGCCTGCGCTTAGACATACTTGTGGCCTCCGAGGTTTAGACGTACGGGCGGCCTGCCCTGACGAAAGAAGGGCTGCAGCCCGGCCGGGTTTTTGCCTTTCCTGGGATCGCCATTCTCCCGAACGGCCGGTTGAACCAACAAAACCAAGAAGGGCCAATCAGAGATTGGCGTTCCCAGGGGACAAACACGGACGTACAAGTGCGGATTTTCCCGGGGAGCGAATTGGACTATTTTTCGTGCAATTAAGAGGTGCATGGAGCATGCGTCTAGCGGGGGCTTATAAGGGCTTAAAAAGCCGAAAAAGGGCGGTTTTGGAGGATTTCGCGCTATGAGGCACTACCCGACCAACCGAGAGAAGACCGGACGCGCCGTGCAAGCCTGCCTGGATCTTATCGATACGGCGAAATGGCTGGAAAGCGAACTGCGGCCGCCGCTCGACGCATTCGGGCTCACGCTGGCGGAGTTTCGCGTGCTCGAACTATTGAACCGAGTGGGACCGATGACAGTGAGCGACGTCGCGCGAGAGAGAAAGTGCGCGCGGCAGAATCTGATCGAGACGAGCAAGTCCCTCGAGCGGCGCGGGTGGGTGCGGCGGGTGGTCGGGACGCTGCCGCCCGTCTCGATCGAGCAGAGCCACAAGGCGAAGTCGAAGACGGACCAGAAGCGAAAAGGGCGGCGAGTGGGCGTGATGACGTTGACGCCTTCGGGGAAGAGGTTCATCCGCGATGTGATACCGAACCAATTCAAGATGATGAAGGCGCTACTGCGAGTGCTCGATGGGCGGGAGCAGGTGTCGCTGAGCCGCCTGTGCCGGAAACTCGCTTCGCGTGAGGCGGTGCTGAAGTTTCTGCAGGAGATTCGAATGATCGAGGAGGATCAGCAAGCGGTGGAGGTGAGGCAGGAAGCGGCGGCTGAGTTGGAGCGGCTAACGGCGCGGATGAGAGCGAGCGGTCGAGAGCTTAGAGATTAGGGTTCAGAGTTTAGGGTTCAGAGTTTAGAGTTTAGAGTTCAGAGGGAGCTCGCGATGGGCGATACCTCGCGCACCCTTCTGAGAACCGAAGGGCTGCGGCACCCCTTCCGTTTTGTCCGAGGCTTGAGCGAACTGGGGTGTAACGTGTTCAGGTGCGGATGAAACTGGACGATGTCGGGAACGAAGCAAAGGGTGCGCCACCCCCCACGAAATGGGCGTCTCATCCCGGTCGACCGCCCACTAGGACAGGCTACGCTCTCAAGTAATCCGGCTGCCAGTTGCGGATCAATTTTTTGATCGCGTTGGGGTCGTTCAGCTTTTCGTCCAACACCTTTCGCGAGAGTTCTGGCAGTTCCGCGTCGCTTGCAAACCGCAGGGACACCAACTGAGCCAGCGTGAATTCGGGAATGCGCGGCTTGAGGTCCTGCGGCAGCACCTGCTGGAGGCGCAACTGCATCTCGAGCCGGATGATGCGGTTCTGCACGGTGAGCGCGAAGATGCGAGCATTGAACGCGAGCAGAAGCAGCGCGATCGCCACCAGAAGCGACACGACCGTCCCGAACGTGTGCTGGCGAATCACGCGCTCGATGCACCAAATGATGTTGAGGAAGAAAATAGGTAGCACGACGAAATGAAATGCGGGAACCCTCTTCGTGTGATTTTCGAAATTCTGGACTTCTTCGGCCATTGCTTTCTCCCTTCGGCTAGCGCTGAATCGGCGCGCGAATTCTAGCAGAACGCGCTCTCCCCCGTACTACGGCGCGAATCGCTCTTGTCTTTCAACTTTCTGCTATACTCCTGCGCATGTCAGTCAATAAAGCGATTCTAGTTGGGCGCCTCGGACGCGATCCCGAGACGCGTTACACCTCGGGCGGCCAGGCGGTGGCCAATTTCACGCTGGCGACGGATGAGACCTTTAAGGACCGCTCCGGCGAGCGCCAGAAGCGCACCGAGTGGCATCGGATCGTCGTGTGGGGCAAGCTCGCGGAGATCACGCAGCAGTATCTAAAAAAGGGCATGCTCGTCTACATCGAAGGACGCATCCAGACGCGCCAGTGGGAAGATAAGCGCGACGGCCAGAAGCGCACCACCACCGAAATCGTCGCCAACGTGATGC
>Ga0187815_10001234_pt1 | contig 12103 bp, 11 predicted proteins | sample NC_S_5_FD_132962 | JGI IMG/M metagenome (GOLD analysis project Ga0187815, IMG submission 132962) | Wetland sediment microbial communities from Neuse River Estuary, North Carolina, USA - ASW-S_5 | ecosystem: Environmental > Aquatic > Freshwater > Wetlands > Sediment | place: USA: North Carolina...
GACGCCTATGTCGGCCAGCAGAAGGGCTACGGCAAGGCCGAGGCGCTGGTCTATTCCAAGCATCCGTTCCGGTTCAATCTGTTCGGGCAGGCGAAGTGGCTCGGCCGCATTTACGGCGATTTGTCGACGGCGCTGCTGCTGTCGCGGCGGCCGCTGATCTATTCCGGCGTTTTCGGCCGCGGCCTGTTCCAGACGCTGTACGAGCCGTCGTCGTCGTTGGCGCAATACCTGCCGCTGACCTTCGAATGGAATGTGGTCGCGATCGTTCTGGCGGTGATCGGCCTTGCCGGCGGTGGCTGGATGTCGCTGCTGATCGTGCCGCTCGCCGTCACCTGGGTCATGTGCATCAACGGCGCACTCAAGGCGCCCATCGACAAACGTTTCCGCAGCCTCAAGGCGCGCGCGCTGATCACGCTGCTGATCTATCTCGGGCCCCTGCTGCGCGGCTGGGAGCGGCTCAAATGGCGTTTCCGCGAAGTGGAAGCGGCTGAGCAGGCACATTTCGAGCCGGCAACGCCGGCACCGATGCAAACGCCACGGCGCTCATGGCGCGAGCGCGCGTTCTATCTCTCGTATTGGAGCGACCGCGGCGCTGAGAAAGAGGTTCTGCTCGGCGGCCTGATGCGTTTCCTTGCGCCGCAGAAATATTTCGTGATTCCCGATCAGGGCTGGGACGAGTGGGATCTCAAGATCGCCCGCGGCCTGTGGAGCCGCGCCCTGGTGCTGGTCTGTGTGGAGAATCACGGTGGCGAAAAGCGTCTGCTTCGCGTGCGCTGCGCCATGCGCCTGTCGCGGCTGTCGGCGTTCCTGCTGCGCGCCTGGGCGGCAGCGACCGCAGCGGCGCTGATCCTCGATGCGCCGATGGCGGCGGCGGTGATCGGCGTGCTGGGTCTCTGTCAGGCGGTACTGATCGCCTATCGCACCCTCGAATTCGGCCGGCTGATGCATGGCATCATCGAAACCGTGGCGCGGCGCGAAGGCCTACAGCCGCTGGCGCCAGCCGGCGCACCGGCCGAGCCGCTGGCGCAAGCCGCGCAATAGCATGGGCCTGCTGGTCAAGCTGCTGCCGTTCCTGCGGCCCTATCGGCTGAACTTTGGCTGGGCGCTGCTGCAGGTCTTCATCATGGCCGGCTTCAACCTGTTGAAGCCGTGGCCGCTGCAGCTGGTGATAGACGACGTGCTCGGCGGCAAGACGGTGACGCTGCGGCCGCTTGCCGGCTTGTCGAGTGCGACACTTCTGATCGTCGCCTGCGTCGGCTTGGTCGTCATCAATCTCGGCGCTGGCCTGCTCGAGTTCCTGCACAACCGCACGACGATCGCGGTCGGCCAGAACATGGTCAACGATCTGCGTGGCGCGCTTTATGCGCAGCTGCAGCGCTTGTCGCTTGCCTTCCATAGCCGACAGAAAGTCGGCGATCTGATGCACCGCATCACCGCCGACGCCTTCGCGGTGCAGACCATGCTGATGAATGGAATGCTGCCGATCCTGTCGGCGGTGATCTTGCTCGGTGGCATGCTGGCGGTGTTGATTCCGCTCGATGCGCGGCTGACAGCGCTGTCGCTCACCATAGTGCCGGCACTTTTCGTACTCATCGGCACGTTCAATCGCAAGATCAGTACCATCGCCACCGAGGTGCGCGAACGCGAAACCCTGGTCTACTCACTTGTCCAATGGGCGATGCAGTCGATCAAGATCGTCCAGGCCTTCACCCAGGAGGAGGGCGAGTACCGACGCTTCATGGGCGCGAGCGAGGCCAGCCTCGGCGCGACGCTGCGGCTCTATGGTTGGCAGACGCTCTATTCGGCGGCGGTCAACGGTCTGGTCGCGGTCGGCACCGCCGCGGTCGTCTATGTCGGCGCGCGCAGCGTGCTGGCCGGCGAGCTCACCATCGGCCAGCTCGTCGTATTCATCTCGTACTTGGCCCAGCTCTATGCACCGGTGAACCAGTTGACGCAGAGCTGGGGTCTGATCGCCGGTGCGCGCGTCGGCGCCACGCGCTGCTTCGAGATTCTCGACGTCGAAGCCGACCTCAAAGACGGTTCGCGCGAATTTCCGGCGGCGGGTGCGCGCGGCGAAATCGAATGGCGCGGCGTCAGCTTCGGCTATCACCGCGACATGCCGGTGCTGCATCAGGTCGAGCTGCGCGTGACGTCCGGCACCAAGGTCGCGGTCGTCGGGCCGTCGGGCGCAGGCAAGTCGACGCTCTTGTCGCTGCTGCCGCGCTTCTTCGATCCGGCGGCCGGCAGCGTGCTGATCGATGGCGTGGACGTGCGCGAATACACGCTCAAGTCGCTGCGCCGCCAGATCGCCATGGTGCTGCAGCCGCCGCTCATCTTCCCGATGTCAGTGCGTGCCAACATCGCCTATGGCCGGCCCGAGGCGACCGATGCCGAGATCATCGAAGCCGCGCGGCTTGCGCGCGTCCACGACGTGATCGCGCGGCTGCCGCAAAGCTACGACACTGTATTGGGCGATACGGCGACGCTGTCCGAGGGCGAGAAGCAGCGCCTCACCATCGCCCGCGCCATCCTGCGCAATGCGCCGATTCTGGTGCTCGACGAGCCGACTTCGGCGCTCGACGTCGAAACCGAGGCGCTGGTGATGGCCGGAATCGAGCGGCTGACGCGCGGCCGCACCACTTTCATCATCGCCCACAGGCTGTCGACGGTGCGCAATGCCGATCGCATTGTCATGCTGAAGGACGGGGCGATCGCGGAAGAGGGCAGCTTCGCCGCGCTCATCGCCAAAGGCGGCGCCTTCGCGAACCTCTATAACACCCAGTTCTTCGCCGCGCCGGCGCAGAAAACCGCCTAAGACGCTGCCGCCGCGACTTGCAACGAGCCTTCGTAGATCATCCGCAGCGCGACAAAGGCGACGATTGCGAGGCCGAGCCAGGCGAGCCAGCGATGACGCTCGAGCAGCTTGGCCAGCAATTGCGATGCCGCCGCCATCAACGCCACCGACAACAGCAAGCCGCCGGTCAGAATCCACGGGTGGTTGCGCGCCGTACCGGCGACCGCCAGCACATTGTCGAGCGACATCGACAAATCGGCGATCACGATACGGGTGACCGCGCCGCCGAGGCTGTGATGACGCGTGTGGCCGGATGGCGCTGCAGCACCGTGCGGCGCATGCGCGGCGAGATCGCGGTAGAGCTTCCACGCCACCCACAACAGCAGAATGCCGCCGGCGAGCGTCAGGCCGATGATCGCCAAAAGATCGACGGCGGCAAGCGCGAGCAGAATGCGCAGCACCGCCGCCGCGCCGATACCGGCTAGCAGCACGGTCCGACGCATATCGCGCGGCACCAGCGCGGTCGCCATGCCGACGACGATGGCGTTGTCGCCGGCCAGAACGATATCGATCAGAACGACCGAGACGAAGGCGCCGAGCGCGCCCCAATCGGCGAAGGTCCAATTCATCGGCGATGAGTGGCCGGCCGCCGCCGAGTCTGTCAAGCACGCCCAGTCGGGGTTGCGCCGCTGCCGGGCGCCGATCACACTCCGGCGCCGTGTCGCTCGCGCTGCGCCTGTCGCTATTCTACGGCGGCTTCTTCCTGTCCGCCGGTGTCCTGCTGCCGTTTTGGCCGGTATGGCTGGCGTCGCGCGGCCTGACCCCCGGTGAAATCGGCGTGGTACTGGCAATCGGCCAATGGGCCAAGGTCGCCGCCACGCCCGTCACCGGCGGGCTCGCCGACCACAGCGGCGACGCGCGGCGCGTCATGCTGGTGCTCGCCGCGATCGCGGTCGCCGGCTTTGCGGCGTGCTTTCCGGCGCATGGCTTCGCGGCGCTGGCGACGCTCAATGCCGTCACGGCCGCGAGCCTGGCCGCGCTCTTGCCGGTCGGCGATTCCCTGGCGACGACGGGGACGCAGCTCGGTCACATCGAATTCGGCCGCGTCCGAGTCTGGGGCACGATCGCGTTCATCGTCGCGACGCTACTCGGCGGCAGGATTCTCAACGGCCGCGCCGCCGACGTCGTCCTGGTGCTGGTGATTGCGCTGACCGCGCTCAATGTTGGCAGCTGCTTGCTGCTGCCGCGCAGCGCGACACATCTTGGCGCGACCCTCGCCGGCGGCAGCGCTTGGCGGCTGATCACGACGCCGCAGTATCTGACCTTCCTTGTGGCGACGACGTTGCTGGCGGCGAGCCACAGCGTCTACTACGCTTTCGGCTCGCTGCATTGGCAGGCGCAAGGTTTTTCTAACGCCACGATCGCGTGGCTGTGGGCGGAAGGCGCCGCTGCCGAAGCCGTGTTCCTCTACTGGGGCGCGCGGGCGGTGACGCGCTGCGGGCCGGTGCCGCTGATGGCGCTGGGCGCGGCGAGCGGCGCGGTGCGCTGGACGGTGCTCGCGTTCACCAGCGATTTGCGTCTGCTGGTGCTGGCGCAGCTGCTGCACGCCGGGACGATCGCCGCCGCCGGGCTCGGCGGTGTCTATTACCTGGCGCGGACAATACCGGCGGCGCGCATGGCCACGGCGCAGGCGATCAGCGCCGCGGTCATCGGCGGCATCGGCTACGGCGTGTTCATGCCGCTGGCCGGCGCGCTGTATGGCGCTTATGGCGGTCTCGCTTATTTGGCGATGGCGGTGCTCTCGACCGCATCGGCGGTCGCAGCGATGGTGTTGAATCGGCTGCCAGCCGCGGCGCCCACCAATTCTTAACGCCTCACCGTCATGCTTCGAACATGGCAGCATTTCAGGAAGGCCGTGCACCGGCGCCGCTACGGTCCGGCGACGACGGTTTCGACATCCGGCGCATCCGGCCGTTGCTGGGCGCCGCCGCCGCACCGTTCGCATGGCCGAGTGACGATCTGAGCTTTCTCTCCGAGGTGCTACGCACGCAACATACGCCGTTGCCGCTGATCGAGCGCCTGATCGCGCACGCCGCCGCGCCCGACCGCGTACTGTCGCCGGCCGAGCGGCTCGAGCACGCACTCGCCGCGCATTTCCGTTTCCGGCCGCTCGACGAGATTTTGCGTCTGCCGGCGTTGTTGATCGTCGGTCCGCCGGGAGCGGGCAAGACGGCGCTGGTGGCGAAGCTGACGGCGCGGCTCGATCCGCGTCGTGCGCTGGCGGTCAGTGTGGATACCGGCAATGCGGCCGGACTCCTACAGCTCGAGGAATACGTCAAGGTGCTCGGCCAGGCGCTCGCCGTGGCGGAAAATACGGCGGCTCTGCGCGATACCGTCGCCGGTGCCGAACGCCGCACCGTCGTCATCGACACGCCGACTTCACGGCCGGGCGATGCGGCCGCCGAAGATCTTCTGCGCGAGTGGCAGAGCGCCGCCGGCGCCGAGATCGTCTTGGCGCTGCCGGCGGATCTCGATGCGGCAGAGGCCGAAGCGGTCGGCGCCTGGGCCGGCGCGATGGGCGCCACGCTGATGGTTGCAACGCGGCTCGATCTGGTGCGGCGCGTTGGCGCGGTGCTCGCGGCCGCCGATGCCGGCGGTCTCGCGCCGATCGCCGCTAGCTTGGCGCCGCATTTCGCTTACGGCCTCAAAGGACTGACGCCGGCGCTGTTGGCGCGGCGCATCCTCACCGGCGCGCTCGACTCCGAGCGCTGGCAACGGCGCTAAATCCGTCGGTCAGTGTGTGGCCGCGGTGTGTTCGTCGACGCAGGGGCGGAAGTCGCTCTTCTGTTTGGCCATGAGGTCGGCCACGAACTGTCGGAATTTCTCGCCAGCGAGCGCCTGGGCGTTGGCAAAATAGCTCGCCTTCTGTGCGCAAAGCTCCGCCGTCGACATCTGGCCGTCCGCTTCCGAAACCTCGTTCGCCGCATGCGTCACGTAACGGTCGACGGTGTCCTCCGGATGCCGGTCGCCGGCTTCGCGGAAATGCGCGACCAGGTCCTTATGATAGGCGTCGAGCGCCGCGAAATTCCGTTTGATGAAGCTGTCGTAGACGTGCATGCGGCAAGTGTCGCTGAGCACCATCAGCTCGGTCATGTAGCGCACGGCCTGCCAGGCTTCGAGCGCGTCCTTCTGGAAGCAGCTCGACGCCGCGAGCGCCCCGTTCGCCGACAGCAAAAGCGCCGCCAGCGTAGCCACTCCTCGCTTGAACCACATTGTCCCCACCCTTTTATATTGACGAAAAGCCTATGCCGATGACGAGCGATGCGCAACCGTGTGCCGCCGGCGGCGGCGATGCAGGCGATGCACCACGTGCGCACCGATGAGCAGCACCGCAAAGCCTACCAGCATGGCGAAGCCGAAATCGCGGGCGATCTCTCCAAGCATATTGCGTAGCTCGCGGCCACAGAGGTAGCCCGCGCCGACGAAGACCGATGCCCAGATACCGGCGGCCATGAAATTGAGAATCATGAACCGGCGCCAGTCGATGCCGCTGATGCCAAGCGCAAACGAAGAGAAATTGCGTACGCCGTAAATGAAGCGGAAGCTCAGGATGAACCAGATGTCGAAGCGCTTGAGCCAGGCGAGCGCATTGTCGACGCGCTCGCGCCATTTCGGCTGCCGCGCCAAGACGCGCAAGCCGAAACGCCGGCCGATCCAGAAATAGCACTGATCGCCGGCGAAGCTGCCGAGCCAGGCAGCGACCAACAACAGTGGCGCGGCGAGCAGCCCTTCCGCCGCCGCGAACGCCGCGAACAGCACGAACGTTTCGCCTTCGAAGAACGTCCACACGAAAGTGATCGGATACGACCACGCGCCGTGCTCGGCGATGAAGTGCTGAACGTTCATGCCCGATGCATTTTCCCCCGGCCCCGTCCGAAGGGTGGCTCGATCAAAACATGCTCCGTCCCAAAGGTCGAGCCTAGATTGGGTGCGGTCGCAAAAAAATTACCGTGCACCGCGGCTTCATGTTGCAATGCCAAACGCGACGTAGGCCGCGCCACGCGCGGCTTGGGGGCGGGGCGGCGGACGTGTATCCTCGCTCCGGCCATGACGGTTGAATCCGTTCCCTCGCTGCGATCGCTGCGCACCCAGACGCTGGTCGGCGCCGTCAGCCTCGGCCACGGCGCGACACATTGGGCGGTGGCGACGTTCTTCCTGCTGCTGCCGGCGATGAGCCGCGATCTCGGCTTGAGCTACACCGAAGCCGGTTTGCTCGCGACCGCCTATTACATCGGTTCGATGCTGTCGAATTTGCCGAGCGGCATCGTCGTCGATCTCACGGGCAAGCGCATCCGCTATCAGCTCTTGGCGCTGCTGCTCGGCAGTGCGTCGCTCGCCGCGCTCGGCACTACCGGCGGCTTCGGTGCCTTATGGTGCTGCCTCGTTCTGCTCGGCGCATCCAACATGCTGTGGCATCCGGCGGCGATCTCGTATCTGTCGCTCCATCTGCCGCGCAATCGCGGCTATTCGATGGCGATCCATTCGCTCGGTGCGCATATCGGCGACGCAGCGGCGCCGCTCGCCGCCGGCTGGTTGCTGCTCAGTTTCTCCTGGCAGCACGCGGCGCAGATCAACGCGGTGATGGGCGTGCTCTGCGCCGGATTGATCATGCTGGTCTGCGGCCGCGACGACCCACGCTCGCAGCCGAAGCGGCGGCCCGGCGAGAATTACTGGAAGGGCCTTGCCCTGCTGCTGAAGTCGCGGGCGCAGTGGAGCTTCTTCCTGATGTCCGGCTTCCGCACTATGACCCAGGCCGGCCTACTGACCTTCCTGCCGCTGTTCCTGGCGAACGAGCTGCACATGAGCCCTGTATTGATGGGCGTGGCGATGATGGTGCTGCAGCTCGGCGGTATGGTGGCGACCCCGGCGGCCGGCATCCTGTCGGATCGCATCGGCCGGCGGCCGATCGTGATGGCGGGCATGTTCAGCACGACGGTGATCGTCGTGCTGATGACTTTCATCACCAATCACGTGGCCTATGTCGCCTGTATCTCTGTGCTGGGGTTCTTCCTCTATGCGATGCGGCCGGTGATCCAGGCCTGGCAGGTCGACCGCTCACCGCCGGAACATCTGGCGGCGATAACCAGCGCGCTGTTCACGGTGCAGGCCGTGCTGTCGGCGCTGGCGCCGGTGGTCGGCGGCTTCCTCGCCGACCGGTTCGGCCTGATCTCGGTGTTCTATTTCCTCGCGGCGTCGGTGCTCGCTGGCAATGTCCTTTGTTTCCTGGTGCCCAAGACCGAGCACGGCGATTGAACGCATGACCAAGCTGCCGCTGGCCCGCTTCAAGGTGGTCGATCTGACGCGCGTGCGCGCCGGCCCGACCTGCGTGCGTCAGCTCGCCGATTGGGGCGCCGACGTCATCAAGGTTGAAGATCCCAAAGGCGATTCAGGCTTGGGCGGCGATCGCGACGGGCCCGATTTTCAAAACATTCACCGCAACAAGCGCAGCCTGACGCTCAACCTGAAGACCGCCGAAGGCGTCGCGATCCTGAAGAAGCTCGTCGCGCAGGCCGACGTCGTGGTCGAGAATTTCCGGCCCGACGTCAAATTCCGCCTCGGCGTCGATTACGACAGCCTCAAGGCGGTCAATCCGCGCCTCGTCTATGCCAGCATCTCGGGCTTCGGCCAGGACGGTCCCTATCGCGAGCGGCCCGGCGTCGACCAGATTGCGCAGGGCATGGGTGGGCTGATGTGGATCACCGGCGAGCCCGGCCGCGGCCCAATGCGGGTCGGCATTCCCATTGCCGACCTGACAGCCGGACTCTTCACAGCCATCGGCGTGCTGATCGCACTGCTCGAGCGCGAGGAAAGCGGCGAGGGGCAATATGTCGAAAGCTCGCTGCTGGCATCGCAGATCGCCATGCTCGATTTTCAGGCGGCGCGCTGGCTGATGAAGGGCGAGGTGCCGGGCCAGGCGGGCAACAACCATCCGACCAGCATTCCGACCGGCGTGTTTCCGACCAGCGACGGCTTTATCAACATCGCCACGGCCGGCGAAGAACTGTGGCATCGCCTCGCCGACGCGCTCGGCAGGCCGGCACTCAAGACCGATTCCGACTACGCCACCGCCGCCGCGCGGCGCAAGAACCGCGACAAGCTCAACGCGCTGATCGCCGGCGTGACCGCGGGCAAGAGCTCAGCCGAATGGGTCGATCTGCTGACCAAGGCGGGCGTACCGTCGGGTCCAATCAACAAGATGAACGAGGTCTTTGCCGATCCGCAGGTCAAGCACCTCAAGGTGGCGCGCAAGGTGAAGCATGCGCGGCTCGGCGAGATCGAGCTGGTCGGTCAGGCGGTGAGCCTGTCGCGCACGCCCTGGGCGCTCCGCCGCGCGACGCCCGATCGCGGCGAGCATACCGTTGAGGTGCTGCGCGACCTCGGTTATGCCGAAGCCGATATCGCACGGCTCAGGCAGGACGGTGTGGTCTAGACGCGGCCTAATGCGCCGCCGCCGGCGTAAAGCGTGCGAAATGGCGGTAATGGTCGACGCTGACGAAGATCAGCCAGCTTTCGCCCATGCCGCGCACGAAGATTAGGCGATGCACGCCGCGATGGCCGCCAACGTAATCGAGATCGGCTTCGACATAACGGCCGCGCCATTGCGCGGGCAGGCGATGCTCGCGGTCGCTGTAACGGTCGCCACCAATCGCATCGCCGGCGGCGACTGACCACAGGTCGCCGCCCGGACGCCAGCCGTCGTTCTCGGCGGCGCGCTTGGTCAGATAACAGGGCGGCAGCGCGCCGTGGTCGTGGACGTAGATCACGACCTCGCGGAAGGCGTCGGAGTCAGCAAGATCGAGGCGATGGGCAAACGTCAGCAGGGCCGCGTCCTGCGGTGACGAGAGATGCAGATCGTCGCCGCAAATATCCGCCGCGAAGGCGGACGCTGGAACAAACGCGATAACGAGCGCAACAATTGCCGCGCGAGCGACGCTGACGAACCTCAAGCCGCTGCCACGCCGACCGGGCAGCTCACGCCCGTGCCGCCGAGGCCGCAATAGCCGCCTGGATTTTTCGCCAGATACTGCTGGTGATAGTCCTCGGCGTAATAGAACTCGCCGGCCGGCTTGATCTCGGTGGTGACGGCGCCGTGGCCCGCTTTGGTCAACGCCTTGGCATAGGCATTGCGCGATGCTTCGGCGGCTTGCTGCTGCGCCGGCGTCGTCCAATAGATTGCCGAGCGGTATTGCGTGCCGACGTCGTTGCCTTGGCGCATGCCTTGGGTTGGGTTGTGGCTTTCCCAAAATGCCTTGAGCAGCCGTTCGTAGGAAATCTTCTTCGGGTCGTAAGCGACCAGCACAATCTCGTTATGACCGGTGTGGCCCGAGCAGACCTCTTCGTAGGTCGGATTGGGCGTCGTGCCGCCGGCATAGCCGACTGCCGTCGCATAGACGCCGTCGAGCTGCCAGAACGCACGCTCGGCGCCCCAGAAACAGCCAAGGCCGAACTGCGCCGTCTCGATGCCGGCCGGGAAGGGCGGCACGATGCGCCGGCCGCTGACATAGTGGGTCTCGGTGACGCGCATCTTGGTGGCGCGGCCGGGCAGCGTCTCGTCGGGCGCGGGCATTTCGGTCTTCTTGCGGGCCATCCACATGCGCATTCTCCTTTTTCCTTGTTGCCGGGGGCGGGCGAACCTGAATCTGGGCCCGCGCCTGCGCGAACGCAACATGCGCTCACGCAGGCTTGAATGGACGTGTGCCGGCCTGCGCGGCGCGACGAAAAAATTGCCGCCGCCGCGGAAAAGCCGCTAGCCTCGTTGCCCGGTACGAGCCGGCCAAAAGCAAAAGACGCACGGGGAGGGCGAGAATGCCGCGACGCTACGACGCCAAGACCTTCGACATGGCCCATCTGCGCAAGACGGCGGAAAAGCTCAAGAGCTGGGGCAAGTGGGGGCCTAACGACGAGCTCGGCACGCTCAACTACGTAAAGCCCGAGGACATCGCTGCGGCGGCGCGGCTCATCCGCAAGGGCAAGGTGTTCTCGCTGGCGCTGCCCTACGACAGCAACGGACCGCAGAAGGGCCTGTGGGGCAACCGGCACAATCCGGTGCACACGATGCTGGCGACCGGAACCGACGCGATCGCGGGCGCGCAGGACAAAGGCGGCATCCGCTATGCCGATGACGCGGTGTCGATGCCGCTGCAATGCGGCACGCAGTGGGATGCGCTCGGCCACATCTTCTACGACGACAAGATGTGGAACGGCTATGACGCCAAGCTGGTCGATTCCGGCGGCGCGCAGAAGAACGGCATCGAGAAGACCAAGGCCAAGATGGTCGGCCGCGGCGTGCTGCTCGATGTCGCGCGGCACTGCAAGGTGGATTGCCTTGCGGATGGCACTGCCATCACCATCGATGACCTGATCGAGACCGCCAAGGCGCAGAAAGTCGAAGTGAAGCGCGGCGACTTCGTCATCGTCCGCACCGGCCAGATGGGCCAGCGCCTCAAAGCCGGCGATTGGGGCGGCTATGCCGGCGGCGACGCGCCCGGTCTCGCTTTCGAGACTTGCGAGTGGATCCACAAGACCGAGATTGCCGCAATCTGCACCGACACCTGGGGTTGCGAGGTGCGGCCGAACGAGACCAAGGACGCGTTCCAACCCTGGCATTGGGTGGTGATCCCGATGATGGGCCTCACCATGGGCGAGATCTTCTATCTCGAGGAGCTCGCCGACGATTGCGCCAAGGACAAGGTCTACGAGTTCTTCTTCTGCGGTCCGTCCCTGCCGATCACAAAGGCGGTCGGCTCGCCGGTCAACCCGATGGCGATCAAATAGGGTGGCAACTTAGGCCTTCTTCCGCTTCAGCTTCGCGCGCTTTTCGAGGAGCGCGCAGACCGCGGCCGTGTCGCTGTCGCCGAAGCCGAGCTTGATGACTTCCTTGTTGAGTGCGGCGATTTTGCCGAAGAGCGGCGTGTCCACTTTCAGCGACCGGGCGAATTGGCCGATGACCTTGAGGTCCTTGGTCCACAAATCGTTTTTCATCGTCGCCGGCTTGTAGCTGTTCTTCGCCATCAGCGGCGCACGCAGCTCGAAGACGCGCGAGTTGCCAGCGCCGGACGATATCACGCGCACGATGTCGTCGGGATCGAGGCCGGCCTTCATGCCGAGCACCATCGCCTCGGCGCTGGCGACGTTGTGGATCGCGACCAGCAGGTTGGCGACGAACTTCATCCGGCTGCCGTTGCCGAAGACGCCGAGATAGGATTGCGCGCGCGTGAAGCCGGGGAACACGTGCGCGACGCGGTCATA
>Ga0187815_10001235_pt1 | contig 12096 bp, 10 predicted proteins | sample NC_S_5_FD_132962 | JGI IMG/M metagenome (GOLD analysis project Ga0187815, IMG submission 132962) | Wetland sediment microbial communities from Neuse River Estuary, North Carolina, USA - ASW-S_5 | ecosystem: Environmental > Aquatic > Freshwater > Wetlands > Sediment | place: USA: North Carolina...
CAGGCGGCCGCGCACCTCGCCCTCGATCAGATTGGTGCAGGTGAGCAGCCGCAGCCAGAGCCGCAGCTCATTGCCGTGATCGTCAGGCAGCTCGACGGCCTTGGTCTCGGAATCGAGGATCATGGAAGCACCCGAAGCGGCCGGTCTTCAAGTTTTCGAACAATTCGCAGCATCCGGCCGCCAAATCCCTCGTACAACCAATTTCTTTAGGCTTCAAGCAACTGGCGCGCGGCTTGCATCACGCTTTTGCGGGGGGCGCCTTGCTTGCGGTGCCTGCCGTCATCGGCATAAGCTTGATGGCCGCACGCAAGCCGAAGCGGACCAAGCCGCCTGATCTGGGAGTGCAGGAATATGAGACAGCAGCTGACCTTTGCCGCGACGGCGGTTCTTTTGGGGCTAACGGCAGGCGCGGCGACAGCGCAGGAAAAGATCAAGATCGGCGTGATCGTGACGACCTCGGGCCCGCCGGCGGCGCTGGGCGCCCAGGTGCGCGACGGCTTTGCGCTGGCGGTGAAGGATCTCGGCGGCAAGATGGGCGGGCGCGAGGTCGAGATCGTCAATGTCGACGATGAGCTGAAGCCGGACGGCGCGGTCATCAAGGTCAAGGGCCTGCTCGAACGCGAGAAGGTCGATTTCGTGGTCGGTCCCATCTTCTCCAACATCCTGCAGGCGATCCACAAGCCCGTCACCGAGAGCAAGACTTTTCTGATCAGCCCGAACGCCGGCCCCTCCAGTTATGCCGGCAAGGACTGCAGCCCGTTCTTCTATGTCACCTCCTACCAGAACGACCAGGTGCACCAGATCCTCGGCAAGGTCGCTCAGGACCGCGGCTACAAGCGCGTGTACCTGATGGTGCCGAACTATCAGGCCGGGCGCGACTCCGTCGCCGGCTTTAAGCTCGATTACAAGGGCGAGATCGTCGAGGAAAGTTACCTGCCCCTCAACTCGATCGACTTCCAGCCGGAGCTCACCAAGATCAACTCGCTCAAGCCGGATGCGGTGTTCACCTTCATGCCCGGCGGCCTGGGGGTGAACCTCGTCAAGCAGTACCGCCAGGCGGGCCTTGCCGACCGCATTCCCGTGCTCTCCGCCTTCACGGTCGACGAATCCACGCTGCCGGCGCAGCAGGATGCAGCCGTGGGCATGTTCGGCGGCGCCAACTGGGCGCCCAACCTCGACAATCCCCAGAGCAGGAAGTTCGTGGCCGCTTACGAGGCCGCCTACAACGGCGTGCCCGGCACCTATGCCATGCAGGCCTATGACGCCGCGATGCTGATCGACAGCGCAGTGAAGGCGGTCAAGGGCGACCTCTCCAACAAGGAGGCGGTGTCGGCGGCGCTGAGGAAAGCCGACTTCACCTCGCTGCGCGGCAGCTTCAAGTTCAACACCAACGGCTATCCAATCCAGAATTTCTATCTGACCAAGGTCGCCAAGCGGCCGGACGGGAAATTCCAGACCGAGATCGTCGAAAAGGTGTTTTCGGATTACGGCGACAGCTACGCCAAGGACTGCAAGGCCGGCAAGTAGAGTAAAAGGGAAGGAATACTCCGATGACCAACGAGATCGCGGGCATCACCCGCGCCAATGACGGCATTCAGGGCATCACCTGGAACATCCTCGGTCAGATCTATGTGCCGAAGAGCCGCACCGAGCACTCTTTCTCATGGCACGCGACCTTTCCGGTCGGCACCTTCGTGCCGCCGCACATCCATCCCGACCAGGATGAATATCTCTACATCCTCGAAGGCCGGCTCGACTTCATGCTCGACGGCGCCGACGAGTTCGCCACCGCGGGCGATACCGTGCGCCTGCCGATGGGCAAGCCGCACGGCATCTTCAACAAGACACAGCAGACGGCCAAGACGCTGTTCTGGGTATCGCCGACGCGCCGTCTCTACGACCTGTTCTGGGCGATCCACAACATGAAGCAGCAGAACCCCGACGACGTGGTGAAGCTGGCCGCCGAGCACAACATCCACTTCCTGCCGCCGCCTCCGGGGTAGTACGCGCGTCGCAGGCGGGCTCTAATGCCTCATCCGTGAGGCTAGAGCGGCTCCATCTTCGTCATGGCCGGGCTCGTCCCGGCCATCCACGTCCTTCTTGTTCGCGGCACTAAAGACGTGGCTGCCCGGCACAAGGCCGGGCATGACGGTGCATTACCATGAGGGGCAGGCATCCGAGTTAACTACGACCGCGCCACCACGCGCGCCGCAAAACCGGCTTTCGCCGCGTAGCCGCGCACGATGGCTTCGCGCTGCTCGTAGCTGAGCACGGAATCGACATCGCCAAATCCCTGCGGCGCGAGCTGCTCGACGGCGTCGATCACGCCTTCCGGTCCGCCGCGGCGGTTGGAGGCGACGATGTCGGCCGTCATCGGCAGGCGCTGCTTCTCGTAGGCCGCCAGCGCCTGGCGCGGGTGCTCTGATCGAGCCAGCATGTCGGCAAGGCAACGCGCGTCGAGGATCGCCTGCGAGGCGCCGTTGGAGCCGACCGGATACATCGGATGCGCGGCATCGCCGAGCAGCGTGACGCGGCCGCTCGACCAATACGGCAGGGGATCGCGGTCGCAGCAGGGATACTCCCAGAATTCGGGGGTGGCGCGAATGAGTCCGGCGAAATCGACCTGCGGGATCGAGAAACCCGCGACATGCGGCACCAACTCGTCGCGGTTGCCGAGCCGTGACCAGTCCTCGCGGCGCGGCGGCGGCACCGAGCCGTCGCCGATTTTCACCAGCACCGCCCAGTTGGTGAGCCGCGTCGCCGGGCTTGAGCCTTCCGCGATCGGATAGACCACGGCCTTGGCGTTCAGCCCGCCCGCGATGATCATCGATTTTCCGGTGAGGAACACCGGCCAGTCGCGTGCGCCGCGCCACAGCATCAACCCGTTCCAGCACGGCGGCCCCTCATCCGGAAACAGCGTCTCGCGCACCTTGGAATGGATGCCGTCGGCGCCGATCAGGATATCGCCGCGCGCGGTGTGCACATGCGCGCCATGGCGGTCGAAGAAGAACGCGCTGACGCCGCCTTCGTCCTGCGTGAAGGAGCCGAGCCGGCAGCCGGTGCGGATCGCATCGGCTCCGAGGCGCTCGATCACGGCCTGGTGGATCACGCCCTGCAGGCGTCCGCGGTGGATGGAGAATTGCGGCACCTCATGGCCGGCATCCAGCCCCCGCTTTTCGTGCCAGACCTGCTGGCCGTGGCGGGTGAGATAGAACAGCTCATAGGTGCGGATGGCGGCGGCGTCGAGCTTATCGAGCAGGCCAAGTCCGGCGAGCTCGCGGATGGCATGCGGCAGCGTGTTGATGCCGACGCCGAGCTCGCGGATCGTATCGGCCTGCTCATACAGTTCGCAATCGATGCCGCGCGCACGCAGCATCAGCGCCGTGGTGAGACCACCAACTCCGCCGCCGACGATAATCGCCTTCATCGCCGTTTACTCCCACAAAACCAAGCGCCATACGACGCCGGCTCAGGGTGCCACGGTCCGTTACTCCGCCGCAAGCGGCTTGGAGCCCTCCGCCTTCAGCTCGACCCGGGTCTTGGGCTTAGCCTTAATCTTGAGCTCCTCGAAATCCTGCCGGTCGCGCACGCTATTGCGGAAAATCTGCTCCTTGCCGGGCAGATATTGCGGCGGGCAGAAGGTGTCCGCCCCGTACCAGGCGGCCGCCTTCATGGTGAAGGACGGATCGACCAGATGCGGCCGGCCGAGCGCGACGAGATCGGCGCGGCCCGCGGCCAGAATGGTGTTGACCTGATCCGATGTCGTGATGTTGCCGACGCACATGGTCGCGACCCGCGCTTCATTGCGAACCTGGTCGGAGAACGGCGTCTGGAACATGCGGCCATAGACCGGCTGCGCGTCGCGCACGGTCTGCCCGGTGGAGACATCGACGAGATCGACCCCGGCTTCGGCAAAGGCGCGCGCGATCAAGACCGCATCATCGCCGGTGATGCCGCCCTCGGCCCAGTCGGTCGCGGAGATGCGCACCGACATCGGCTTGTGCGAGGGCCATGCCGTACGCATGGCCTCAAAAATCTCCAGCGGGAAGCGCAGGCGATTCTTCAGCGGGCCGCCGTACTCGTCCGTGCGTCGGTTGGTGAGCGGCGAAATAAAACTCGCGAGCAGATAACCGTGGGCGCAGTGCAGCTCGAGCATGTCGAAGCCGCAGCGCTCGCCGCGCTCTACCGCCGCGACGAACTCGCCCCTGATCCGGTCCATGGCGGCGCGGTCAAGCTCGCGCGGCACCTGGCTGTCCGGGAAGTACGGAATTGGCGAGGCCGACACCACGTCCCAGCCGCCCTGCTCCAGCGGACGGTCCATGCCTTCCCACATCAGCCTGGTCGCGCCCTTGCGGCCGGCATGACCGAGCTGCAGGCAAATCTTCGCCGCCGAATTGGCGTGGACGAAATCGACGATGCGGCGCCAGGCTGCTTCCTGCTCGTCATTCCACAGCCCGGCACAGCCTTCCGTGATGCGCGCGTCGCGTCCGACGCAGGTCATTTCGGTGAAGATCAGGCCCGCGCCGCCGATGGCGCGCGAGCCGTAATGCACGAGATGGAAGTCGCCGGGCACGCCTTCCCTGGCCGAATACATGCACATCGGCGAGACCACGGCGCGATTCTGGATCGCCATCTCGCGCAGCCGCATCGGCTGGAACATTGGCGCCACCGGCTTCTCGACATCGACGTCGAAGCCGCGCGCGCGAACCTGCCGCGCAAACACCTTGTCGACCTCCTTGACAAAGTCCGGCGCACGCAGGCCGAGATTGTCATAGGTGATGGCCTTCGAGCGCGTCATGACGCCAAAGGCGAACTGCACGGGATCGAACTCCCAGAAGCGGTCGACATGCTCGAACCAGACCAGCGAGACGTCGGCGGCATGCTGCGTCTTCTCGACCTCCTCGCGCCGCCCCTGCTCGTAATGCGCGAGCGCGGCGGCGATCGTCGGCGCGCCCTTCGTCGCTTCGGCGAGCGCAATTGCGTCTTCCATCGCAAGCTTGGTGCCGGAGCCGATCGAGAAATGCGCGGTCGCCTTGGCATCGCCAAGCAGCACCATGTTGCCCCTGACCCAGCGCTTGCTGCGGATCATCGGGAAATTGCGCCACATCGAGCGGTTGATCAGCAGCGGATGGCCGTCGAGGAACCAGCCGAAAATCTCCGCCATGCGGTCGGCGGATTGCCGTTCATCCAGGCCCTTCAGTCCGGCACGCTGGAAAGTGTCGGGATCAGTCTCAAAAATCCACGTCGAGTGCCCGGGCTCATATTGATAGGCATGCGCGATAAAGGGGCCCCACTCGGTTTCCTGGAAGATGAAGGTGAAGGCATCGAGCGGCTTGGTCGAGCCCATCCAGGCGAAGATGTTGGAGCGGAGATCGATCTCCGGTTCGAAATGATCGGTGTACTTCTCGCGGAAACGGCTATTGATGCCGTCGGCCAGGATCACGAGATTGGCGCCGGCGATGCGCGGGTCGCTGTCGTCAGCAATCTCGGTCTCAAAGTGTAGGCTAACGCCGAGCTCGCGCGCGCGCTCCTGCAGCAGCATCAACAGCGTGCGCCGCGAGCAGCCGCAGAAGCCGTTGCCGCCGACCCGGTGCACCGTGCCGCGGAAGTGCACGGCGATGTCGTCCCAATAGGCGAACTCCTGGGTGATCCGGCGATAGCTCGGCGGATCCCAGGCCTCGAAATTGTCGAGCGTCGCGTCCGAAAACACCACGCCGAAGCCGAAGGTGTCATCGGCGCGGTTGCGCTCATAGACGGTGACGTCGGCGTCAGGCCGCTGCTTCTTCAGCAGGATCGCGGCGTAGAGACCCGCCGGGCCGCCGCCGATGATCGCGATCTTCATGAGGGCCTCCGCAAGTCGAGCTGCTACCGGACCAATGGAGATATTTTAAGCTTAAAGTATTTTTCCTGGCAAGCCCCCTTGGTTGCCCGTCAGTTCCCCTGGAATACCGGTTTGACCTTGTTGGCGAAAGCCTCGAAGGCGCGGCCGAAATCGGCCGTGGTCATGCACAGTGCCTGCGCCACCGCCTCGGCCTCGATCGCCTCCTCGACCGACATCGCCCATTCCATGGCCAGCATGCGCTTGGTCATGGTGTTGGCGAAAGTCGGACCGTCAGCGATCTGGCGCGCGAGCTGCTGCGCCTGGGGCAACACGTGCTCCGGCGTGACGATGCGGCTGAAAAAGCCCCAGCGCTCGCCCTCCTCCGCCGTCATGAAGCGGCCGGTGTAAAGCAGCTCGGAAGCACGCGATTGTCCAATGATCCGCGGCAGGATCGCGCATGCCCCCATGTCGCAGCCGGCCAGGCCGACCTTGTTGAAGAGGAAGGCAACCTTGGCGCCAGCAGCGGCAAACCGGATATCGGAGGCCATGGCGACGATCGCGCCGGCGCCGGCGCAGATCCCTTCGACGGCGGCGACGATCGGCTGCGGGCAGGCACGCATCGCCTTGACGAGATCGCCGGTCATCCGGGTAAACGTCGTCAGGCCCTTGGTGTCCATCTTGATAAGCGGCCCGATGATCTCGAACACATCGCCGCCGGAGGAGAAATTGCCACCGGCCCCGGTCACGATGACCACCTTGACCTGATCGTCGAAGGCGCAGGCGCGGAAGAAATCGGTCAGCTCGCGGTAGCTCTCGAAGGTCAGCGGGTTCTTCCGCTCGGGTCGGTTCAGCGTCACCGTTGCCACTCCCTCCACGACAGCCAGCAGAAAATGTTTCGGCGTGTAATCGGCGAGCGGCACCGTCACGGGGTTGGCTGGTCTGCTCATGGAAACTCCCTGTCTTTCTTCGGCGGTCAATGCCGTCTTGTTGCTAGATTTCGCCGCCGGCCACAGCGATGGCCTGGCCAGTGATGGCGCCGGCGCCATCGCCGCATAGCCAGAGCACGGTGTCAGCGACTTGCTGCGGCGTCACCAGGCGCCCCTGCGGATTGTGCTCGGCGAGTTCGGCGATCGCCTGTTCTCGGCTGCGGCCGGTCTTCTTCATGATGTTGTCGATGCTGCCGGCGACGAGGTCGGTGTCGGTAAAACCCGGGCACACCGCATTGACGGTGATCGGCGTCGTCGCAAGCTCCAGCGCCAGCGAACGAACCAGCCCGACGACGGCGTGCTTTGCCGCACTGTAGGCGCTGACATAGGCGTAGCCCTTCAGCGCCGCGGTCGAGGCAACCGCAACGATGCGGCCATGCGGGCGCGTCTTCATCGAGGGCAGCGCGGCCTGAATCGAATGCACCACGCCCATGAAGTTGACATCCATCATGCGCGCGAACAACGCCGCATCCGATTTCGCAAACGGCGCGGATTCGGCGGCACCTGCATTGGCGATGAGAATGTCGATCGGCTGCCGCTCCGCCGCGCGCGCAATCGCCGCAGCAATGGCGGCCTGGTCCGCGACATCGGCGACGTCGGCGAAATGCGCATCGCCCGCGGTAACGACCGCATCGAGCGCCGCGCGCTGGCGGCCGAGCACCGTCACCGTGATGCCCTGCCCCGCAAGGGCCGCCGCGATGGCGCGGCCGATGCCGCGGCCGCCGCCGGTAACCAGCGCATGCGGAGCTTGCGGCGTTGCGGACATGCGGCTCTCCCTGAACGAAATCGTCGGGGCGGCAATATATTTTAAACTTAAAGCTTTTGCAAATCGGGGAACCCGCCCCCAGCCGCTAGGCCCGCAAGTTGAAGCCGGAAGCGGTCAGTCGCGCGACGACGTCTTCAAGATGCGACCGGTCGCGCGTCTCGATCACGATCTGGAGCAGGGCCGCTTTTGCCGGCAGATCGGAGAAGGTCCTCTGATGCGAGACTTCGATGATGTTTGCGCCCGCTTCGCCCAAGAGGTTCGAAACCAGCGCTAGTTGCCCCGGGCGATCGACGATGTCGATAACGAGCTGCGTCAGCCGTCCCTCCCGGGCAAGCTCGCGGGTCAGCACCGATGCGATCAGACGCGTATCGATATTGCCTCCGGAAAGAACGAGGCCCACATTCGTCCCGCGAAACCGTTCGGGAGCTGCCATCACGGCCGCCAGCCCGGCAGCGCCCGCACCTTCGGCCACCGTTTTTTCGATGTTGATCAGCATCGACACCGCACGCTCCAACTCATCATCGGTAACGAGAATGATGTCGTCGACCAGTTGGCGGACGATCCCTGTGGTGATCCGGCCCGGCTCCTTGACCGCGATGCCCTCGGCCAGGGTGTCGCCGCGCATGGCCAAGTTCTCACCCTTGATCGCGTTGTGCATCGAAGGATAGAGGCTGGCCTGGACACCAATAACGCGGATGTCGGGGTTTACCGATTTCGCAGCGATGGCCATGCCGGAGATCAGACCGCCGCCGCCGATCGGAATGACCAGCGTCTGAAGCTCCGGCGCCGCCTGCAGCATCTCGAACGCGATGGTGCCCTGGCCTGCGATGATCAAGGGGTCGTCGTAGGGGTGAATGAGAGTCAAGCCGGAGGCATTGCCATGTTCGCGGGCAAACTTGCCGGCCTCCTCCAGCGTTTGGCCGGAAATGATGACGTTTGCGCCGTGGCGTTTCGTATTCTCGATCTTCACCATCGGGGTGCCGAAGGGCATGACGATGGTGGCGGGGATACCCAGCCTCTTGGCATGGTAGGCCACGCCCAGCGCGTGATTGCCGGCAGACATTGCGATGACGCCGTGCGCCCGCTCGTCGGCCGAGAGCGCGCTGAGTCGGTTGAGCGCACCTCGCTCCTTGAAGCTGGACGTGAACTGGAGGTTCTCGAACTTGAGCCAGAGGTTGCAGCCGCAGATCTCGCTCAGGGTCCTGCTGCGATTGCACGCGGTGACGATCACCGAGCCATGGAGCATCGTTGCAGCCGCCTTGATATCAGCGGGCGAGATCGTGGTCCCGCCGGTGTCGAAATCGCGGCCAGCCTTGCCTGACTGAAAACCCTTTGGACCGGACGGCATGGTGATCACCCCTCCGCCGCTTCCTTCTCCATGTCGCGGCCCGAGAGGTCCTCGCCCTGCATGTTGGCATAATCACGCGCCATTTCGCGCATCAGGAATTTGGCGGGAACGTCGTGATAGGTGCCGCGGTCGTTGACGTACTGCATATAGGTCCGGCCCGCGCCGTCGAAGGGGTGCAGCAGCGCGTCGCTGTGGCCGTCGAAATCAAGCGGCTTGACGCCGACCTTCTCGCACAACGTGGCATTGAAGGTGGGCGTGGCCTTGCGCCAGGCGCCGTCGACGTAAACCTCGCTAAACCCGTGCCAGGTAAAGAGGTCCGTACCCATGCTGGCGCGCAGCTTCTCGGTGGTGAGGTGGTTCCGCACATCGGCGAAGCCGACGCGGGCCGGAATGCCGTGGACGCGGCAGGCGGCGGCGTAGAGCGAGGCCTTGCCGACACAATAGCCGACGCCGGCCGCCAGCACGCTGGAAGCGCGGAAGGTTTCCGGCGTGCGCATGTTGACGTAGGGATCATAGCGGATGCCGTCGCGCACCGCGGTGTAAAGCAGGCTCGCCTTCTCGCGATCGCTCGCACCTGCCGGCACGGCGGCGCCGGCGAACTGCTGAACGGACGGATGATCGCTGTCGATATATTCGGCAGGATCGGTGTAGAGGCGACGGATGGTGTCGGGAAGGATTTCGGTCATGCCGCAACATAGCAAGCGGCACCAGGACAATTCAATTCGGTAAATCAGCTCACGCGCCGGCGAAAGTTCCTGCCGCGGGCGGAAAATCCCGCCACCGGCGGCTGGCTTGAGAGGGACCGACCGCCAGTCGCGGGGGAAGAAGGGGACTCAACGAAACACGCGTGACCCCGCATGCGTCACGTCCGCGCATCGAGCAGGCGCTGCGACCGCGTGCGGTCTTTCGCGGCCCGTGCCAGACCCGCGCTGATGTCGCTGCGCATAAGCCCGATATCGTGCAAGTCGCGGTCGGACATCTGGCGCAGAATGGTCAGCTGCGCCTGATGTTCGCGCTGCGCGATGATCGCGGCGATCGCGTTGTTGACGGCACGGAAGATACCGCGCGCGAAAGTCCTCAGCGATCTCTTGATCGCAACGGGCGAATTTGAAAAATCGGAAGTACTGTTCAACATGCTCATGGTCGTTCTCATCCTGTCGAAGAGGGTCAAGCTCCCCTTCCCCGCCTGCACCATGCATGCTTGCGGCCTCCAGGACTTTCAGATGGGGAGGATTTTTCCTTGAGATAAGCTTGAGAGGAGCGTCGGAATACGAGCTATGCGCGCGCGTGCGTCCCTGCTCGATTGCACCGAGCGTTCACGCCGTGCACACATGGGCGTGAACGCGGCGTGAAGTCATCATGAAGTCACAAGCGCTATGGCTGCCCGGCGATGATCTGCGCGGCCTCGCCGATGCCCTGCCGAAAAGCCTCGTCAAATGTGACGGCCGAAAGCCGCCATTGCTGCGGCTTGCCGCGCCAATCGAGCTGCCAGTCACTCACCCATTGCAGCGCCTGATCGTCCCAGACCAGATGGGCGATCAGGACGGCTTCGCCGCCTCGCCCGGCGGCAACCTCGGCCAGCCTGGCGTGCGGAATTCCGCCAAGCGGCGCATCATTGGCACCGATCGCGGCGAGCGTCGCAGCATCGGGCAACACGATGGACATGCCCCGCTTGGCCGCCGCGGCTAAAAGGGCGGCCCTCGGCAGATCAGTCTCCTTTGAATCGCCCGCCACCACGTATCGCCTGGCGCCCGGCTGCATCTCGACGAAGACGCCTAGCACCGGGCGGCGGGAAAGCCATGGCTTCTCGCCGAGAGCAGCAAGAACGAGGTTGATGGCGTCCTCGTCGAACTCGGCGGTCAGAACGAAAGAGCGATCGCGCGTGCCCTGTTCGTCATTCTTGGGCTTGCCGCCCTTCTCGTCACGATAGGAAAAAGCACGAACCATCTTGGCGGCACCGGCCTTGTAGGGGTCGAGGCGCGGATCGCCTGCGAGCCGCAGCGCACCGGATAGCTTGATGAGAACGTCCTCGAGGCATGAGGCAAAGCCGATCAGGCGGTTGGTCTCGCCGGTGCCGGTTATGATGGTTTGAGTGCGGTAGAGGTCGGCCGTGGGGATGATCGCAGCTGCGGGCTTGTCGGCGGGCTGGGCGATGGCCGTAGGGGTGGCGAGGAGCGTTGCTATCGCGAGTGCGAAGAGAAGGCAGATCGAGCGAGCCGGCATGGTGGGTCCTCAAATCCCCTAGGATGGGGTTGAGCGTAGCGAAACCCATCCTCCATGCCGCAAATAGTGATGGGTTTCGCTACGCTCAACCCATCCTACGCATCCTTGCTGTCGTCCCGGCAAAGGCCGGGGCTACACCGGTCAGGTTGCGCCGGAGCCGCCGGAGACGATCTTCTCGTTGAGCTTCTGGTCCACGATCTCGACCGTGCGGTCGATCTCGGCATTGGGCTGGCCCAACTGATGCGAGATAAGCTTTACCAGCAGGTCGACGCGTTCGATGAAGGGCGCGCCGGCGGCGACCGCGCGGGCGGCCGATGATGGCTTCAAAAGACTTTCCGCCGCCTTGGCGTATTTGCCGAACGGCACCTGGTCGGCCGCCTCCGCGCCGAGCTGGCGGGCGATGGCATCGACATGATCGTAGATCGCCTGCGAGCGCTTCAAGTCGCCGTGCACGGCGTCGCGGATCGACTGCGGCTCATGCGGCGTGATGCAGCGGTAGTTGCCGGTGAGCAGCATCGACCATTTCGCGAGCGGCACGAACAGCGAGTCGAACACTTTCAGCTTCACCGGCACGTCGTGGCCGTCGAGCTTCACGGCGTCAATGTCGGCTTCCAGCTCGCGCAGCAGCTTGTTGTGTTTCTCGTCCGCGAAGGTCGCGGCCTTGAAGTTGGTCGGCAAGCCCACGTGCAGCACGTTTGCTGCCTCTTCCGGCGGGCGGAAGGCCTGCGGATCGGGCGAGCATAGCGTGACCAGGCCCGGCTTGAAGCGCTCCCACACCGACGCATTGGTGTAGGCCTCCTCGAGATCCATGTCCTTGAGCGAGGGGATGCGCTTCAGATACGGTAGAGGCGGCATGTTCATGATGGAAAGGCATGGCAGGCCGGCGGCCGCGATCTTCACCATCAGCACGCGGACGGTGTGGTTGGTGTATTGCGGCTCCTGCATGGCGAGG
>Ga0187815_10001236_pt1 | contig 12093 bp, 9 predicted proteins | sample NC_S_5_FD_132962 | JGI IMG/M metagenome (GOLD analysis project Ga0187815, IMG submission 132962) | Wetland sediment microbial communities from Neuse River Estuary, North Carolina, USA - ASW-S_5 | ecosystem: Environmental > Aquatic > Freshwater > Wetlands > Sediment | place: USA: North Carolina...
ATGCTGGGCCGCACGCCCGGCAACATCGCCACGGTGCGGCCGATGAAGGACGGCGTGATCGCCGACTTCACCATGACCGAGGCGATGCTGCAGCACTTCATCAAGCAGGTGCACAAGTCGCGCATGCTGCGCCCCAGCCCGCGCGTGCTGGTCTGCGTGCCCTGCGGCTCCACCCAGGTGGAGCGCCGCGCGATCAAGGAGTCGGCCGAGGGCGCCGGCGCCCGCGACGTGTTCCTGATCGAGGAGCCGATGGCCGCCGCGATCGGCGCCGGCATCCCGGTGCACGAGGCGCGCGGCGCGATGGTGCTGGACATCGGCGGCGGCACCTCCGAGGTGGCGGTGATCTCGCTGAACGGCATCGTCTACTCGCAGTCCGTGCGCGTGGGCGGCGACCGCTTCGACGAGGCGATCATCAACTACGTGCGCCGCAACCACGGCACCCTGATCGGCGAATCCACGGCCGAGCGGATCAAGCTGGAGATCGGCTGCGCGTTCCCGCAGAGCGAGGTCAAGGAGATCGAGATCTCCGGCCGCAACCTCGCCGAGGGCGTGCCGCGCATGTTCTCGATCAACTCCAACGAGATCCTCGAAGCGCTGCACGAGCCGCTGGCGGGCATCGTGGCGGCGGTGAAGTCGGCGCTGGAGCAGACCCCGCCGGAGCTGTGCTCCGACGTGGCCGAGCGCGGCATCGTGCTCACCGGCGGCGGCGCGCTGCTGCGCGACCTGGACCGGCTGATCTCCGAGGAGACCGGCCTGCACGTGCAGGTGGCGGACGACCCGCTGACCTGCGTGGCACGTGGCGGCGGCAAGGCGCTGGAGCTGATCGACCAGCACGGCAGCGACTTCTTCGCTCCAGAATAAGCAAGAGCCTGCTCGTGGCCTCCGGGTGCCCCGCGTTGCGATTGGGTGGCCGCCCAGCGGGCCGGGCCGGATTGCCCGCACGCCGACGGCGGCGCCCGGTCGTGGACGGGCCCTGACCATGCCGCGCACGCGCGACGAGTCCTCGCCCCTGTTCGCCGGCAATGCCGCGGGCACGCTGCGACTGATCTCCTACCTCGCCCTGGCCATGGTGCTGATGGTGCTCGACCATCGCAACGGCTGGCTGTGGCGCGTGCGTTACGCGGCGTCGGTGGTGGTGGAGCCGGTCTACCGGCTGGCCAACCTGCCCAGCGCCGGCATGCGCACGCTCAGCGTGGCGTTCGCCGACCGCAAGCTGCTGACCGAGCAGAACCAGCGCCTGCGCGAGGATCTCCTGCTGGCCAACGCGCGGCTCAACCGCATGGCCGGCGTGGCCGAGCAGAACCACCGGCTGAAGGAACTGCTGGACACCCGGCACAGCCTGGACCTCAACGTGCAGCTGGCGCGCGTGGTGGGCGTGGACCTCGGCGCCTGGCAGCAGCGGCTGGTGCTCAATCTCGGCGCCCGCGACGGCGTGAAGCCGGGCCAGCCGGTGATCGACGCGCACGGCGTGATGGGCCAGGTGGTCGAGGTGCTGCCGACCACTTCGGTGGTGATGCTGGTGACCGATCCGGCACACGCGATCCCGGTGGTGGTGGAACGTTCCGGCCTGCGCACGGTGGCCTACGGCGCGCGCGACGGCAGTGGCCTGGTGCTGCCGAACATCCCGCTGGCTGCCGACGTGCGGCCGGGCGACCGGCTGCTCACCTCCGGCCTCGGCGGCCGCTTCCCGCCGGGCTTCCCGGTGGGCAAGGTGCTCGCGGTGGCGCCCAGCCCGTCCGGCATGTTCCGCGTGGCGCAGGTGCAGCCGGCGGCAGATCTCGACCGCAGCGACGACGTGCTGCTGCTGCACGACCAGGCCGAGCCCGACGGGCCGCCCGCGCCGGCCGTGCCGGCCGGACCGCCGGCGGCGCTGGCGCCTGCACCGGGCGCCGCCGGCGGCGCGGCGCCGACGGCTGCCGCCCCGGCGGCGGCCCCGCCGGCCACGCCGCCGCGTGCCGCCCCGGCACCCGCCGCGGCCGGGAGCACGCCATGAACCGCCAGCGGCTGTCCCTGTGGTGGTTCGCCGGCACGCTGGTGTTCGCGCTGCTGCTGATGCTGGTGCCGTTGCCGGCGGTATTGGAACCGTTCAAGCCGTACTGGCCGGCGCTGGTGTTGCTGTACTGGGCGCTGGAGTCGGAGGACCGCGTCAGCCTTGGCCTGGCTTTCCTGCTCGGCCTGGGCGCCGACCTGTTCGACGGCGTGTTGCTGGGCGAGCAGGCGTTGCGCCTCACCGCGCTGGCTTTCATCGTGCTGCGCTTCCGCTCGCGGCTGCGCTTCTTCCCGATGTGGCAGCAGACCCTGGCGGTGCTGGCGCTGCTGCTGAACGACCGCATCCTGCTGCTCGTGGTGCGGGTGTTGTCCGGCACTCCGGTGCCGCCGGCGAGCTGGTGGATCGCGCCGTTCGTGGGCGCCGCGTTGTGGCCGTTCCTGTTCCTGCTGCTGGACGACCTGCGCGCGCGGCTGCGGATCCAGTAAGGCATGATCCGATGAGGCATGAAACGGTGACATGAAGCCGCGACGCGCGATCAAGGATGCACGCAGCGAGGGCGAGCTGTTCCGCCGCCGCGCGCTGGCCGGCTTCGTGCTGATCCTGCTGGGACTGGCCGGGCTGATCGGCCGCTACGTGTTCCTCCAGGTGGAGCGCTACGACGAGTTCGCCACGCGCTCGGAGAACAACCGCGTCAAGCCGTTGCCGATCCCGCCGGCGCGCGGCCTGATCTATGACCGCAACGGCGTGCTGCTGGCGAACAACGTGCCCGCGTTCCGGCTCGAGGTGGTGCCCGAGCAGGTCAAGGACATGAACGCGATGCTGGCGCAGCTGGGCCGGGTGATCCCGCTGGGGCAGGACGACCTCGACGCGTTCCACAAGCAGCTGAAGCAGAGCCGCCGCTTCGAGAGCGTGCCGCTGAAGCTGCGCCTCACCGAGGACGAGATCGACCGCTTCGCGGTGAACCGCTGGCGCTTCCCCGGCGTGGACGTGGTGCCCTACCTCAACCGGCGCTATCCGCTGGGCGGGCTGTTCGCGCACGTGATCGGCTACGTCTCGCGCATCGACGCCGACGATCTCGCGCGGCTCGATCCCTCGCGCTACAAGGGCACCACGCACGTGGGCCGGATCGGCATCGAGCGCTCCTACGAGGACGTGCTGCACGGCACGCCGGGCTACGAGCTGGTCGAGGTCAATGCGGACGGCCGCACCCAGCGCGTGCTGCAGACGCATCCCGCCACGCCGGGCAGGAACATCTACCTGAGCATCGACGCGCGCATCCAGAAGGCCGCCGAAGCGGCCTTCGACGGCCGCCCGGGCGCGGCGGTGGCGATCGACCCGCGCAACGGCCAGGTGCTGGCGATGGTCAGCGTGCCCACCTACGACCCCAACCTGTTCGTCGACGGCATCAGCCATGCCGACTACGACGCGCTGACCGGTGCGCCGGACAAGCCGCTGCTGAACCGCGCACTGCGCGGCGTCTATCCGCCCGGCTCCACGGTGAAGCCCTACATCGCGCTGGGCGGCCTGGAACTTGGCCTGCGCACCCCGCAGGACACGGTGCTCTCCACCGGCACGTGGTGCCTGCCGGGCACCACGTTCTGCCGCCGCGACGACCGCCGCGGCGGCTTCGGCACGGTGGACCTGCGCAAGGCCATCATGTGGTCGGTGAACACCTACTTCTACAAGCTGGCGGTGGACATGGGCATCGACCGCTTCAGCGCATGGATGGGCAGGTTCGGCTTCGGCAAGCCCACCGGCATCGACCTCGACGGCGAGGCCAGCGGCATCCTGCCCTCCAGCGCGTGGAAGGCCCAGCGCTACAAGCAGCCCTGGTATCCCGGCGAGACGATGATCGCCGGCATCGGCCAGGGTTACTGGGCGGTGACCCCGCTGCAGCTGGCGCACGCGCTGGCCACCCTCGCCGGGCGCGGCACGCCGTACGCGCCGCGGCTGGTGATGGCCACCCAGGCCGGCGTGGACGCGCCCAGGGTTCCGCTGGCCAATCCACCCAGCGGTCCCTCGCTGGTCACCAGCCAGGCCAGCTGGCAGGCGGTGGAGCAGGGCATGCAGATGGTGGTGAACGACCCCCGCGGCACCGCCTACGGGCTGGGCAAGGGCTTCCCGTACACCATCGCGGGCAAGAGCGGCACCGCCGAGCGCTACTCGCGCCGCACCGACGCCTACAACGAGAACAAGAGCCTCGCCTACCTGGCCAGCCGCCACCGCGCCTGGTTCGAGATGTTCGCGCCGGCCGAGGATCCGCGCATCGCGGTGGCCGTGGTGCTGGAGCAGGGCGCCTGGGGCGCTTCCTCGGCGGGCCCGATCGCGCGCAAGATACTCGACGCCTGGCTGGCCACCCAGCCGGACGCGCCGCCGGACACGCCGCTGCCGCCGGAGGGCCTGCCGCCCGCGGGCGCCCCGCCGGCCGGAGAGGACCAGCCGGCCGAGGCGGCGACACCGGAGACGCCGCCATGATCGAGTTGCTGCACGTGCGTCTGCGGCGCCTGCTGCGCCGCGTGCTGACCCGGCCGCGGATCGACCTGCCGCTGGCCGCGGGCCTGCTGCTGCTGGCGGTGGCGGGGCTGGCCACGCTGTACAGCGCCGCCGACGGCAGCTTCGCCCTGGTCGGCGGGCAGGCCGCGCGCTTCGTGCTGGGCTTCGCGCTGCTGCTGCTGATCTCGCGCATCCCGCCGTCGGCCCTGCGCAACTGGACGCCGTGGCTGTACGCCGGCAGCACCTTCCTGCTGGTGGTGGTGGCGGTGCTGGGCGAAGGCCGCGGCGCCGACCGCTGGCTGAACCTCGGCGTGATGCGCTTCCAGCCGTCCGAACTGGTCAAGCTGACCATGCCGATGATGGTGGCCTGGTACCTGCACCCGCGCCAGCTGCCGCCGAGCTGGAAGGACATCGCGGTGGTGGGCCTGCTGATCGCGGTCCCCGCCGCGCTGATCGCCAAGCAGCCGGACCTGGGCACGGCACTGCTGGTGGCGGCGGCCGGCGCGTTCGCGCTGTTCCTCTCCGGCATGGCGTGGTGGCGCATCGGCCTGCTGCTGGGCGGCGCTGCCGCGATGGTGCCGGTGGTCTGGCACCTGCCGGTCATCCACCAGTACCAGCGCGACCGCGTGCTGACCCTGCTCAACCCGGAATCCGACCCGCTGGGCAACGGCTGGCACATCATCCAGTCGCAGATCGCGGTGGGCTCCGGCGGCGTGTTCGGCAAGGGCTGGATGCACAGCTCGCAGTCGCGGCTGGACTTCCTGCCCGAGCACACCACCGACTTCATCTTCGCGGTGTTCTCCGAGGAGTTCGGCCTGGTCGGCGTGTGCCTGATGGTGGCGCTGTACGTCTTCATCATCGGCCGCTGCCTGTGGATCGCGATGGAGGCGCGCGACACCTATTCGCGCCTGCTCGCGGGCGCGATCGGCATGAGCCTGTTCGTCTACGTGTTCGTCAACGGCGGCATGGTCGCCGGCATGCTGCCCGTGGTGGGCGTGCCGATGCCGATGGTGAGCTACGGCGGCACCTCCGCGGTGACCCTGCTGGTGGGCTTCGGCATGCTGATGTCGATCCACGCCCACCGCAAGCGGCACGACTGAGCCGCGCGCCGGCCTGCGGTTCACGCCTGCTTCGCATGCATCGGCCTAAAAGCGGCGAGGCACCCAGGGCGCTCGTCGGCGATTCCTCCTGACCGGAACGCTCCGCGTGCCCGCGGCGCCCGCCCGCCGCGCCTGCCCGCCGCGCCAGCCTGAGGAGTCGCCATGTCGTCCCAGCCGCCCTCGCGATCACGCCGGGACTTCATCCGGCACAGCCTGGTGACCGTACCTGCGCTCGGATTGTTCGGCGGTGCCGCGATCGCGCCGGGGCGTGCGTCGGCGGCTGCGCCGCAAGCGTATGCGCCGCGCTATTTCAATGCGGATGAATGGGCGTTCATGCAGGCTGCGGTGGACCGGCTGATACCTGCCGACGATACCGGCCCCGGTGCGCTGGAGCTGGGCGTGGCCGAGTTCATCGACCGCCAGATGGACGATGCCTACGGCCGCGGCGAGCTGTGGTACATGCAGGGACCGTTCGCGCCAGATGCGCCGGCAACGCTGGGCTACCAGCTGCGCTTCGTCCCGCGCGACCTGTATCGCGCCGGCATCAAGGCGGTCGAGCAGTGGTGCGAAAAGCAGCACGGCAAGGGCTTCGCCGCACTGGCGCCGGAGGCGCGCGATCAGGTGCTGCAGCAGCTGGAGCACGGTTCGATTTCCCTCGAGGACGTGCCCGCCACGGCCTTCTTCGGCCTGCTCCTGCAGAACACCAAGGAGGGCTATTTCGCCGACCCGATGTATGGCGGCAACCGCGGCATGGGCAGCTGGAAGATGATCGGCTTCCCCGGCGCGCGCGCGGATTTCGCCGACTGGATCGAGCAGCCCGGCAAGGCCTATCCGCTGGGCCCGGTGTCGATCCGCGGAGACAAGGCATGAAGCGCATGAAGCCGGTGGACGTGGTGATCGTCGGCTTCGGCTGGACCGGCGCGATCATCGGCCTGGAGCTGGTGGACACCGGCCTCGAGGTGCTGGCGCTGGAGCGTGGCGACTACCGCGACACGTCGCCCGACTTCAGCTACCCCGGCATCATCGACGAGCTGGCCTACGGCATACGCGGCGAGCTGTTCCAGCCGTTGGCGCGCGAGACGGTGACGATCCGCCACGCCGTCGGCGAGACGGCCGTGCCGTACCGGCAGTACGGCTCGTTCCTGTTCGGCAACAACGTGGGCGGCGCCGGCACGCACTGGAACGGCCAGCACTACCGGCCCTCGCCCGAGGATCTCGAATTCCACACGCACATCAGCCGGCGCTACGGAGCGAAATTCATGCCGGCGGACATGCAGATCCAGGACTACGGCGTGGGCTACGACGAGCTGGAGCCGTTCCTGGAGCGGTTCGAATCCATCTGCGGCACCTCCGGCCGGGCCGGCAACATCGGCGGCCAGATGCAGATGGGCGGCAACCCGTTCGAGGGGCCGCGGCAGCACGACTATCCCAACCCGCCGGTGGCCGACACCTACGGCGCGAAGCTGTTCGCCGATGCGGCGCGGGCGGTCGGCTTCCACCCGTTCCCGCAGCCTTCGTCGAATGCCTCGCGGCCCTACACCAACCCCTACGGCGTGCGGCTGGGGCCGTGCAACCTGTGCGGCTTCTGCGAGCGCTTCGGCTGCTTCATGTATTCCAAGGCGTCGCCGCAGACGACGATCCTGCCGGTACTGATGCGCAAGCCGAACTTCGCGCTGCGCACCAACAGCCACGTGTTGAAGGTCAACCTCGATTCCGCCGGCAAGCGCGCCACCGGCGTCACCTACGTCGACGCGCAGGGCCAGCAGGTGGAACAGCCGGCGGAGCTGGTGATCGTGGCCGCGTTCCAGATGCACAACGTGCGGCTGATGCTGCTGTCGGGCATCGGCAAGCCGTATGACCCGGCCAGCGGCAGCGGCGTGGTGGGCCGCAACTACGCCTACCAGATGATGAGCAGCATCGCGGTGTTCTTCGACAAAGACGTGGCGATCAACCCGTTCATCGCCGCGGGTTCCGGCGGCAGCCAGATCGTGGACGACTTCAATTCCGACCACTTCGACCACGGCCCGCACGGCTTCGTCGGCGGCGGCTACATCATCGGCGGGCAGACCGGCGGCCGGCCGATCCAGCAGCTGGCGGTGCCTCCGGGCACGCCGGGCTGGGGCGCGGCGTGGAAGAAGGCGGCGAAGGAGAGCTACCTGCACACGACCTCGGTCGGCACGCACGGCTCGGTGATGGCCTACCGCGACCGCTACCTCGACCTCGACCCAACCTACAAAGACGCGTTCGGCCAGCCGCTGCTGCGCATCACCTTCGACTGGCACGACAACGAGTACAAGATGACGCGCTTCCTCAGCGACCGCGCGCAGCAGGTCGTGGACCGGATGAAGCCGCGCCAGTCGTCGCTGACCATCCGCCAGCCGGGCGGCCACTACGACATCCGCCAGTACCAGACCACCCACACCACCGGCGGCGTGGTCATGGGCACCGACCCCGCCACCAGCGCGCTCAACCGCTATCTGCAGAGCTGGGACGTGCCCAACGTGTTCGTCACCGGCGCCTCGGCGTTCCCGCAGAACATGGGCTACAACCCCACCGGGCTGATCGGCGGCCTCACCTACTGGTCGGCGAAGGCGATCCGCGAGAACTACCTCAAGCAACCCGGTCCGCTGGTGCAGGCATGAACGCCACAGTCCCATCCCCGCGCGGGCAGCGCTGGCCGAAGGTGTTCGCGATCGTCGCGATCGTGCTGGTGCTGCTGATGATCCTGGCCTGGCTGGGCAGCAAGCTGGTGCGCGCCGGCGGCGATCCACAGGCGGCGGCGCCCGCGGCGGCCACGCCCGCGCTGATCGCCCGGGGCGCATACGTGGCGAAGGTGGCCGACTGTGCCGCCTGCCACACCGCGTCCGGCGGCAAGCCGTTCGCCGGCGGGCTGGCGATCGCTTCGCCGGTCGGCACCATCTACAGCACCAACATCACCCCCGACCGCGATACCGGCATTGGCGCCTACAGCTATGGCGAGTTCGAGCGCGCCGTGCGCCGCGGCGTGGAGCGCCACGGCTACACGCTGTATCCGGCGATGCCGTATCCGTCCTACGCCAGGATCAGCGACGCCGACCTCGCCGCGCTGTACGCCTACTTCATGCACGATGTGCAGCCGGTGCGGCGGGCCAACCACGCCGAAGGCATTCCCTGGCCGCTGTCGATGCGCTGGCCGCTGGCCTATTGGCGCGGGTTGTTCGCACCCAGAGTGCCGGCCAGCGTGCCTGCGCCGGGCGACGATCCCATGGCGCGGGGTGCCTACCTGGTCGAAGGCCCGGGGCATTGCGGTGCCTGCCATACGCCGCGCGCGGCCACCCTGCAGGAGAAGGCGCTGAGCGATGGCGACGGGCCGCTGTACCTGAGCGGCGGCATCAACGACAACTGGGTGGCGCCCAGCCTGCGCGGCGACGCGGCAAGCGGGCTCGGCAGCATGGGCGAGGGGGAGGTGGCGACCCTGCTCAAGACTGGACGCACCGACCGCAGCGCGATCTTCGGCGGCATGACCGACGTGGTGGCGCACAGCACCCAGTACATGAGCGACGCCGACCTGGAGGCGGTGGCGCGCTACCTGAAGTCGCTGGCGCCGCGACGGCAGGAGGCGGCCGTGAAATACGACGCGGCGACGCACCAGGCGCTGTTCGCGGGCAAGGTCGCGGCGACCGGCGCGCAGCTCTACTTGGACAACTGCGCCGCCTGCCACCGCACCGACGGGCAGGGCTACACGCAGGTGTTCCCGGCGCTGGCCGGCAACCCGGTGGTGAACGGCGGCGATCCAACGTCGCTGATCCATCTGGTGCTCGCCGGCGGCACCATGCCCGGCGCACAGACGGCGCCGACCCAGTTCACCATGCCGCCGTTCGACCGGCGATTGTCGGACCAGGAGGTCGCCGACGTGTTGAGCTTCGTGCGCGCGAGCTGGGGCAATCGCGCCGCAGCCGTCAGCACCGCACAGGTGCGCAAGCTGCGAGGTGCGGTGCCGGCGGCGCGGGCGGGCATGACCGATTACGACCCGAGGAACCACTGACACGGCAGGTCGGATTGATTTCCGCCATCGCTGCCCGTGCAGGTTTTTCTTCGGCACGCTGACGCCGCTCCACGCGTACCGCAAGTAGCGCAACTGAAACGATGGCATCCGGCAGGCCCGCATCTGCCACGGTTTGCGCCGAAACGCGTGTTACGCTTCGGCGCAGCCGTTCGGATGTCGATCAAGCCATGCCAGTGAATCCCGCGTCGCGCCGTTTCCGCAGCCATTTTCCGCTTGCCCTGCTGCTGATCGTCGCGTCGTCGCTGCTGCCGACGGCGCCCGCGCTGGCCGACACCCATCCCGGCCAGGCGGCGCTGGTCGGCGAGGTGGCCCGCGACACCGGCAAGAGCCCCGCCGCGCTGAACGCGCTGCTCGACCAGGCGAAGATGCAGCAAGGCATCCTCGACGCGATCAGCCGGCCGGCCGAGGCCAAGCCGTGGAGCGCGTACCGGCCGATCTTCCTCACTCCCAAGCGCATCGACGACGGCGTGGCGTTCTACCGCGAGCACCGCGCGCTGCTGGAAAGCATCGGCAGGCAATACGGGGTGGCGCCGCAGTACATCGTGGCGATCCTGGGCGTGGAGACGTTCTACGGCCGCATCACCGGCAAGTACAAGGTGCTCGACGCGCTGGTCACGCTGGGCTTCTACTACCCGCCGCGCGCGAAGTACTTCCGCCAGCAGCTGAAGACCCTGCTGGAGCTGCCGGACAACCACCTCGCCGGCCCGCTGGACACGCTCACCGGCTCCTACGCCGGTGCCCAGGGCTGGGGCCAGTTCATGCCCGACAGCATCCGCGACTACGCGGTGGACGCGGAAGGCGACGGCCGCATCGACCTGCAGGACTCGCTGCCCGACATCCTCGCCAGCGTGGCGAACTACTTCGCGAAGCACGGCTGGGTCGACGGCGGCCCGGTGGCGGCGCGCGCGCAGCCGGACGGCGCGGCGAAGCCGCTGGGCGACTGGCAGGCGAAGCCGCAATGGCCGCTGGAACAGCTGGAGGCCTGGGGCTATGCGCCGTTCCAGCACCTGAACCCGGGCGAGCCGACCAGCCTGCTGACGCTCGATGGCCTGAGCGGTCCGGAGCACTGGTTCACCTTCAACAACTTCTACGTGATCACCCGCTACAACCGCAGCCCGATGTACGCGATGGCGGTGCACCAGCTGGCGCAGGCGATCATGGACGGCGTACGCAGCGCGGACAGCACGCAGTGAGGCTGTGGCGCGGCCTGTTGCTGCCGGCGGTGGCCCTGGTGCTGGCCGCCTGCGGCGGCCGCCACGCCACGCGGCCTGCCGGTTCCGGGGCCGGGGCGGGCCCCGTGGCTGAGGCGGGCCGGACGCACCGCGGCTGGTTCCACCGCGACGACACCAGCCTGCCGCAGGACCGCCGCTATGGCGACAAGACCGACAGCTCGCCCACCGGCGCGCCGCCGGCCTTCATCTACAGCCTGCCCGAGCCGGTGCCGAAGGCGGAGCCGCGCTCGCTGTACGGCAACAAGTCGCCCTACACCGTGCTCGGCCAGAGCTACCGCGTGCTGCCCAGCGCGCGCGGCTACGACGAGCGCGGCATCGCCTCGTTCTACGGCAACAAGTTCCATGGCTACAAGACCTCCAGCCTCGAGGACTACGACATGTACAAGTTCACCGCCGCCAGCAAGGTGCTGCCGCTGCCGAGCTACGCGCGGGTGACCAACCTGGCGAACGGCAAGAGCGTGATCGTGCGCGTCAACGACCGCGGCCCGTTCCACGAGAACCGCATCATCGACCTGTCCTACGCCGCCGCGGTGCGCATCGGCGTCTGGCCCAAGGGCACCGGCCTGGTCGAGGTGCAGGGCATCGACCCGTCCGCGCCGGGCGGGGAACCGCCGGCGCCGCACGCGGTCACAGCCGGCGCCGGATCGCCGGGCATCTACCTGCAGGTGGGGGCGTTCTCCGATCCGGCAAATGCCGAGCGGGTGGCCGCGCAGCTGCGCCAGGCCAACTTCGCGCCGGTGCGGGTGGAACAGGTCGAGATCAACGGCCGCAGCATCCGCCGCGTGCGGGTCGGTCCGCTGGACGGCGTGGATCGCGCCGACCAGGTGACCGCCCGCATCGAGGGCATGGGGCTGCCGCGACCGCAGGTCGCGGTAGACTGATGCCCATTTTTCCATGCGCGGCGTTCCCCGGCGCCGTGCCGCAATCATCCGGACCACGAACACGATGAGTTTCCTCCGCCGCATCCTGACCCCGCTCGCCGCCGCCGCCCTGGTGGCCGGCACCGCCTTTGCCCAGACGCCGCCGCATCCCGCGACGCCGCCGCATCCCGCGGCCGTGCCGCGCCCGGTGGTGCCGGCGATGCCGGTGCCGCCGCCGCCGGACGTGGACGCGCAGAGCTGGGTGCTGATGGATTACGCCACCGGCCAGATCCTCGCCTCGAAGAACCCCGACGAGCGCCGCGCCCCGGCCTCGCTGACCAAGGTGATGACCGACTACGTGATCTCCGCCGAG
>Ga0187815_10001237_pt1 | contig 12088 bp, 9 predicted proteins | sample NC_S_5_FD_132962 | JGI IMG/M metagenome (GOLD analysis project Ga0187815, IMG submission 132962) | Wetland sediment microbial communities from Neuse River Estuary, North Carolina, USA - ASW-S_5 | ecosystem: Environmental > Aquatic > Freshwater > Wetlands > Sediment | place: USA: North Carolina...
GCCGTAGCCGCGCGGCGGCGGATGCAGCCGGTAGTGGCCGTAGTCGTGCACCACGTGGATCGGGCCAGCATAGCGGTGGCCGCGTTCCCAGCGACGGTAATGGCCGTGGTGGCGGACGACCCTGCGGTGGCCGTCGTCATGGTGGCCGTGGCCGCGACGCTCCTGCCAGCCGTGGTGGTCGTGTCCGCGATCATGGCCGTGGCCGGCCAGCGCCATGCCGCTGCCGGCAAGCAGGGGCAGCGCAAGTATCACGCTGTACAGGGTCTTCATCGCGGATCCTCCGGTCGCGCCGTCTTGCGGCTTGGAATGGATCGTATGAAATTGCGTCTGAACGAAAGATATGTCGATGGCGTTGCCGCGGCCGCGCGGCGGTCCGCGGGCGGTGCACGCGCACGTCCATGCCCGCAGGGACGAAGCGATCGGCATCGATGGCCGCGCCTGGCGTAGTAGGCTGCGGGCATGAATTCCGTCGACATCGCGGCGCGACGCGCCGTCTTCCGCAAGCTGCATGAAAGCGGCTGCTTCATGCTTCCCAATCCCTGGGATCCCGGTTCCGCCCGGACCCTGCAACGGCTCGGTTTCAAGGCGCTGGCGACCACCAGCTCGGGCTTCGCCTGGTCGCGCGCGCAGTGCGACAACGCGGTGGACCTGGACACGGTGCTGGCGCATTGCCGCGCGATCGTGGCGGCCACCGACCTGCCGGTGAACGCCGATTTCGAAGACGGTCACGCCCGCGACCTCAAGGAGCTGGCGGACAATGTGCGCCGCTGCGTAGACACCGGCGTGGCCGGACTGTCGATCGAGGATTCCACCGGAGATGCGGCACAGCCGCTGTACCGGCTGGACGAGGCGGTGGCGCGCATGCGTGCCGCACGCGCGGCGATCGACGCCTCGGGCCAGGACGTGATGCTGATCGGTCGCGCCGAGTGCTTCCTGGTCGGCCATGCCGATCCGCTGGAGGAATCGCTGAGGCGCCTCAAGGCCTATGCCGGGGCCGGTGCGGACTGCCTGTACGCGCCAGGCCTGCGCACCAGCGAGCAGATCGAGGCGGTGGTGCGCGCCGTCGCGCCGAAGCCGGTCAACGTGCTGGTGGGCTACGCCGCTGCCTTCACGCAGGCCGATCTCGCGAAACTCGGCGTGCGCCGGATCAGCGTGGGCGGCGCGCTTGCGGGAGCCGCCTGGGGTGGCTTCCTGCGCGCCGCGCATGGCTTGGCCGAGGGGCGCTTCGACGGTTTTGCCGGCAACGCCACCCACGCGGAAGTCGACGCCCTGTTCCGGGCTTGATGCGCCCGCGCCAGGGCTGTTGCGCTTGAGGGCCCGTCTTCACCCGGCGCCGGCCGATGCCCGGTACAGGCGCTCCACGTCCTCCGCGCGGCACAGCTGGGTACCGGCAGCGAGCAGGGCGGCGGCGCCTGCCGCGATGCCGAGGCGCACGGCATCGCCCAGGCCGAGCCCGCGGACCAGTCCCGCGAGGACGCCGGCCAACATCGAGTCGCCCGCGCCGACAGCGGTCCTGGCGGCCACCTGCAAGGCAGGCAGGCGCTTGACCCCTTCCTTGTCCGCCAGCAGTGCGCCGCGCGCGCCGAGGGACACGATGGCGATCTCGCAGCGACCTTGTTCGATCAGGCCGCGCGCCGCCTGTTCCTCCTCGCGTTCGCCCTGGATCGGGTGGCCGAGCAAGCCCTCCAGCTCGCCCAGGCTGGGCTTCAGCAGATGGACGCCGGTCCCGGCATGCCGCAGCGCCGGTCCGGAGGTGTCCAGGACCAGGCGCTTGCCGAGTCGCTTCGCCATTTCCCCCACGCGCGCGTAGAAATCCTCGGCAACGCCGCGGGGCAGGCTGCCGCTGGCGACGACGTAGTCGGCGTCGGTCGCGGCGGCTTCCAGCGCGTCCAGGCAGTGCTGCTGGTCGCGGCTGCCGATTTCCGGGCCGGGGAGGATGAAGCGGTATTGCTGGCCGCTTGCGCGCTCGGCGACATTGAGGCTCTCGCGCGTGAATCCCTCGATCGGGATGGCCGAGTAGCCGACGCCTTCCTGCAGCAGCAGATGGCCGATCAGCTCGCCCGCGGCGCCGCCCGCCGGAAATACCGCAAGCGCGTCGACGCCCAGCGCGTGCGCCACGCGGGCGACGTTGATGCCGCCGCCGCCCGGGTCGTAGCGCGGCGCATCGCAGCGCAGTTTCCGCTCGGGCGCGATCCGCTCGATCGACGTCGCGATGTCCAGCGCCGGGTTCATGGTCAGCGTGACGATCCTCGCCATGGCGGCCTCCGCGGATCGTGGTCCGGTCAGTGCTCGAAGGTCGGCAGCTTCTTCGCCACGCGGGTGTTCTTCAGGCGCCCATACATCGGCAATCCGTCGCGTCCGTGCGGCGGATGTGCCTCGCCCTGGATCAGCGGCGCGAGGTAGCGCCGCGCGGCGGCCGTGATGCCGAAGCCATCGCGGGTGAGGAAGCCGCTGGGCATCTTCTTCTCGCGATTGGCGATACGGTGCAGCGCTGCCGGTTCGACCTTCCAGCGATAAGGGGCATCGCTGCTGCGCACGATCACCGGCATCACCGCGTTCATGCCGGCCAGCGCGTAGTCCACCGCGGCCTGGCCCACGGCGTAGGCCTGTTCGGCGTCGGTCCTGGACGCCAGGTGGCGCGCCGAGCGCTGCAGGTAGTCGGGCAGCGCCCAGTGGTACTTGTAGCCCAGCTTCTCCTTCACCAGCGCCGCCAGCACCGGCGCCACCCCGCCGAGTTGCGTGTGGCCGAAGGCGTCGCGCGTGCCGGCCTCGGCCAGGAACCGCCCCTCGGCGTTGCGGATGCCCTCCGAGGCCACCACGGTGCACCAGCCCACGCGTTCTACCGTGGCCTTCACCTTGGCCAGGAACGCCTGCTCGTCGAAGACGCGCTCGGGGAACAGGATGAGGTGCGGCGGGGCGTCCGCGCCTTCGCCGGCCAGGCCCGCGGCGGCGGCGATCCAGCCTGCGTGGCGGCCCATCACCTCGAGGATGAATACCTTGGTGGAGGTGTCGGCCATCGAGGCCACGTCCAGGCTGGCCTCCAGCGTCGACACCGCGGTGTACTTCGCCACCGAACCGAAGCCGGGGCAGCAGTCGGTGACGGCGAGGTCGTTGTCCACCGTCTTGGGCACGCCGATGCAGCGGATGTCGTAGTCCATCGCCTTGCCCAGCTGCGAGATCTTAAGCGCGGTATCGGCGGAGTCGTTGCCGCCGTTGTAGAGGAACCAGCGGATGTCGTGCGCGCGGAACACCTCGATCAGGCGCTCGTATTCGGCGCGGTTCGCTTCCAGCGACTTCAGCTTGTAGCGGCAGCTGCCGAACGCGCCGCCCGGGGTGTGGCGCAATGCCGCAATCGCAGCCTTCGCCTCCTTCGTGGTATCGATCAATTCCTCGCGCAGCGCGCCGAGGATGCCGTTGCGCGCGGCGTATACCGGCACGCCCTTGGCGCGAGCCGCTTCGATCACGCCGGCCGCGGTGGCGTTGATCACGGCGGTGACGCCGCCTGACTGGGCGTAGAGCAGGCGGCCGGAGGTGGCTTGGCGGGTCGGCATGGGTATCTCCGTCGGTGGGTGCCCAGTATCGCGCCTGTGCGACGCATGTCGGTACGCCGGCGGCGTTTTCCCGTTTGACGGCGGACGCCCGCAAACGCTACCGTGAAGCCCATTTCCCAGGGAATCGGCGGCCGTCCGCCGCCATTGCGGAGCAATATGCGACTCGTGCTACTCGGTGCGCCCGGTTCGGGCAAGGGCACCCAGGCCACCCGGCTGAAGAACGACCTGGGCGTGCCGCACATCTCCACTGGCGACATGTTGCGCGCGGCCGTGGCCGCGGGCACCCCCACCGGGCTCAAGGCCAAGGCGGTGATGGACGCCGGCAAGCTGGTATCCGACGACATCCTGCTGGCCATGCTGGAAGAGCGCCTGGCCCAGCCGGACGCGAAAAACGGCTTCATCCTCGACGGCTACCCGCGCAACCTCGCCCAGGCCGACGCGCTCGAACACCTGCTGGCGCGCATCGGCCAGCCGCTGGACGCGGTGGTCAAGCTGGAAGTGCCGAACGAGACGATCGTCGGCCGCTGCGAGATCCGCTATGCCGCCGAACACCGCAAGGACGACGACCCGGCCGTGGTGCGCGACCGGCTGAAGGTCTACGCCGAGCAGACCGCGCCGGTGGCGGATTTCTATGCCAAGCGCGGCAAGCTGCAGGTGGTCGACGGCGTGGGCGGGCTGGACGAGGTCACCGCGCGGGTGAAGCGGGCGCTCAACGCCGAGACGGCTGCCGCGAACGGCTGAGCCGCGCTCTCTCTCCTCTCCCCTGCGGGGCGAGGGTCGGGGCGAGGGGCCGGGCAGCGTGAATAAGTCCGGGTCCGCGTAGCCCTGCTCCCACGCAAGTCCCGTACCCTCACCCCCAGCCCCTCTCCCGGCGGGAGAGGGGAGCAAGCATCGGCGAGAGGGATGGATTCCACGACATGCGTCTGCACATCCTCGGCATCTGCGGCACCTTCATGGGCGGCGTCGCCGCGCTGGCGCGGGAACTGGGGCACGCGGTCGAAGGTTCCGACGCCAACGTCTACCCGCCGATGAGCACGCAGCTCGAGGCGCTGGGCATAGCGCTGATGAGCGGCTACACCGCCGAGCACCTCCAGCCCGCGCCCGACCTGGTGGTGGTCGGCAACGCGATGACCCGCGGCAACCCGGCCGTGGAATACATGCTCGACGAACAGCTGCGCTACGTCTCCGGCCCGCAATGGCTGGGCGAGACGGTGCTGGCCGGACGCGAGGTGCTGGCGGTGGCCGGCACCCACGGCAAGACCACCACCACCAGCCTGCTGGCGCACCTGCTGGATCAGGCCGCCAAAGAGCAGGCCGACCTGGCGCCCGGCTTCCTGGTGGGCGGCGTGCCGGGCAACTTCGGCGTGTCCGCGCGGCTGGGTACGGGTCGGCCGTTCGTGATCGAGGCGGACGAATACGACACCGCGTTCTTCGACAAGCGCTCGAAGTTCGTGCACTACCGCCCGCGCATCGCGATCCTCAACAACCTCGAGTACGACCATGCGGACATCTTCCCCGACGTGGCGGCGATCCAGCGCCAGTTCCATCACCTGGTGCGCACCGTGCCGGGCAATGGCCGGCTGATCGTCAACGCCCACGACGAGCGCCTCGCCGAGGTGCTGGCGATGGGCTGCTGGACGCCGGTTGAGACCTTCGGCATCGGCCGCGGCGACTGGCAGGCCGAGCTGATCGAGGCCGACGGCAGCGCGTTCAAGGTGATGCGCCAGGGCGAGCTGCTGGGCGAGATCCATTGGCCGCTGCTCGGCAACCACAGCGTGATGAACGCACTGGCCGCGCTGGCGGCGGCTGCCGCGGCCGGCGCCGATCCGCGCGCGCTGCTGCCCGCCTTCGCCCGCTTCGAGAGCGTGAAGCGGCGCATGGAGCTGGTCGGCGAGGCCGATGGCGTGCACGTCTACGACGACTTCGCCCACCACCCCACCGCGATCGCCACCACGCTGGCCGGCCTGCGCGCGAAGGTGGGCAACGCCCGCATCCTGGTGGCACTGGAGCCGCGCTCGAACTCGATGCGCCTCGGTGCGCATGCCGAGGCGCTGGCGCCTTCGCTCGCCGATGCCGACGCGGTGGTGTTCCTGCATCGCCCCGAACTGCCGTGGGACGCGCAGCGCGTCACCGACGCGCTGCAGGGGCGCGGCAGCACGGCGCCCGCCGTCGATGCGCTGCTCGCGGCCTTGCGTGCGCAGACGCGGCCGGGCGACCACGTGGTGTTCATGTCCAACGGCGGCTTCGAGGGCGCGCCGCGGCGCTTCGTCGAGCTGCTTGCCTGATCCCGCGCCCCCGAACGGGGAGAGGCATCGATATCAGGCGGCCACCGTGGCGCGGTGCGGCTGTTCGGACGCCATGCGCGCCAGCACCCGTTCCATGCGCAGGAACACCTCGCGCAGCTGCACCGGCTGCGGCAGCAGGGTGAGGCGCAGGTGGCGGCTCGACGGCACGTTGAAGCTGGTGCCGGGCACCACCAGGACGTGTTCCTCTTCAAGCAGGCGCAGCGCGAAGACCTCGTCGTCGAATACGGGCATGCGGTCGGCGCGTACCTGGGGAAAGGCGTACAGCGCACCGGCGGGTGCGACCACGGTCAGCCAGTCGCTGGCGGCCACGCCGTCGAGCACGGCCTGGCGCGCCTCGTGCAGGCGCCCGCCCGGCGCGGTGAGCGCGGTGATGGTGGGGGCGTCCTCGAGCGCCGGGATCACCGCCCACTGCGCGGTGACGTTCGCGCACAGACGCAGCGCGGCCAGCAGCTGCAGCGCGTCGCGGTAGTCGGCGCTGCGCGCGGGATCGCCGGAAAGCGAGAGCCAGCCCACCCGGTAGCCGCAGGCGCGGTGCACCTTGCTGAGGCCGCCGAGGCTCACGCAGGGCAGCGGGCCAGCGACTTCCGCCAGCGGCTGGAATGGCGTGCCGTCGTAGAGGATCTCGTCGTAGATCTCGTCGGCCAGCAGCAGCAGGCCGTGCCGAGCGGCCACCGCCACGATGCGTTCCAGCAGCGCGCGCGGATAGACCGCGCCGGTGGGGTTGTTCGGGTTGATCAGCACCAGTGCGCGGGTGCGCGGGGTCACCAGCGCCTCGATCTCGTCCGGATCGGGCAGGTGGCCGTTCTCCGCGAGGCAGCGGTAGTAGCGCGGGCGGCCGCCGTTGAGGATGGTGGCGGCGCTCCACAGCGGGTAGTCGGGGCTGGGCAGCAGCACCTCGTCGCCCGGCTGCAGCAGGGCGCGCAGGCTGAGGTCGATCAGCTCGCTGACGCCGTTGCCGATGAAGATGCGCTCCACCTCCACGCCACGCGCGCCGCGGGCGCGCTGTTGCGCGGCGATGGCCTCGCGGGCCGTTTCCAGGCCCTGCTCGTGGCCGTAGGCCTCGCTCTCGCTGAGGTGGGCCGCAATCGCCTCGCGCAGGTGCGCGGGCGTCTGGAAGCCGTAGCGCCCGGGGTTGCCGATATTGAGCTTGATGATGTCGCGCCCGGCCGCTTCCAGTTCGCGGGCGCGCCGGGTGAGTGCGCCACGGATCTCATAACGCACGTCCGCCAGATGCGTGCTGGGTCTGATCGAAGCCAACGCCGGAATCCTCAGGGCCGGCCAGAGCGCCGGTTTGCGCCGATGCTAGCAGCATGGTGCGGCGCAGCGCGAGCCGCCCGGCTGGCTTTGCACGGGCATTTCCGGGGCAGGGCATAATCGCCTTCACCAGCGGAAATTCCTGACTCATGAGCGACGCCGAAACAACAGAGCGGCTGCGGCGGATCGGCTGGCGCGGCCAGGCCCGGCCGACGGCCGGCCGCGAGCTGGCGCGGGTGGTGGCGCAGCACCGCACCGGCTACGAGCTGCATGACGGCGAACGCAGTTTCGGCGCGCAGCCGGCCGGGCAGTTCCTGAAGCGCGGCATCGATCCGGCCGAGCGTCCTGCGGTAGGCGATTTCGTCGAGATCGAGCCCGGCCAGCCGCCGCACATCGTCGCCGTGCTGCCGCGGCGCAGCGTGCTGTCGCGTGCGGCGGCGGGCGAACGCTACGCGCGCCAGCTGATCGCCACCAACATCGACTACGTGCTGGTGCTCACCGGGCTGGACGGCGACTACAACCCGGCGCGCATCGAGCGCTACCTCTCGTTGATCGAGGATTCCGGCGCACGGCCGGTGGTGTTGCTGAGCAAGCCCGACCTGCACGAAGACGCCAATGCACGCGTCGACGAACTGCGCGCACGGCTGGCGCCCGGCACGGCCGTCCACGCGATCAACGGCAAGGACGCCGACAGCGCGGCGCAGCTGGCGCCCTACCTGCAGCCCGGCGACAGCGCGGTGCTGGTGGGTTCCTCCGGCGCCGGCAAGTCCACACTCACCAACACCTTGCTCGGCGTCGACAGGATGGCCACCAGTGCGGTGCGCCACCACGACAGCCGCGGCCGCCACACCACCACGCACCGCGCACTGCTGCAGCTGCCCACCGGCGGCTGCCTGATCGACACACCCGGCATGCGCGAGCTGAAACTCACCGGCGAGGAAAACCTCGACCTGTTCGCCGACATCGAGGAACTGGCCGAGGCCTGCCGCTTCGCCGACTGCGGCCACGGCAGCGAACCCGGTTGCGCGGTACAGGCCGCGCTGGACAGCGGCGAGCTGTCGCCCGAGCGCTGGCGCAACTACCTCAAGCTGCGCGACGAGCGCGAGGAACAGGCCAGCACGCTGGAGGCGAAGCTGCGCCGCCAGCGCGGCGGCCGGCCGATCGAGCGGCCGCACGTGCCACGCGGCCGGCGCGAACGGGAGTGAGAAAGGGCAGGGGACATGATGGACAATCTGGCAAGGAGCACCTGACATGCGACGACTTTCTTCAGTAGTCAAACCGCGCTACGACCGTGCAATTACGCTGACCTTCGTGGCGATGGCTGTGCTGGCGATGGTGGCAGCATGGCGTGGTATGCATCACGAGGGTTCCGTGCCGTGGACGACGATGATTGCCTGCTTGGTGCCAATCGTTTCGGCGCTGTCGGCCCGTAGCCGAAGGATGCTTGCGTCCGATGTGGTCGATGAGGCCTGGATCGATGACGGCGATCTGTTGTTGAAGCGGGCGGACGAGACCATCCGCATGCCGCTAGCCAACATCGTTTCAGTGGAGGCAGGGCGAGCGGACGGCTTGATCACGCTGGAATTGGGCCTGCCTTGCGCACTGGGTAACCGTGTCCGTTTCTTTGCGGCCCCGCGCAACGGACGCGACATTCGCGTCGAGTTGCGCCAGCGCCTGGTGGAGGCGCGGCGGCACGCATGAACAACACTCCAAGTCCCGATCTGCAGCACTGCGCCGCGCTCGATCAACGCCTGCTGGCCGCGGTGAAGGGCATCCGCATCCTGCCCACGGTGGCGTGGCCGGCGTCGCTGGAGAACCGCATGATCGCGGACTACGCGGCCGGCCGGTTCGCCCTGCCTGCGGTGCAGTACCAGCGGCCCGACCTCGCTGCCGCGCGCGCCGAGCTGGCGGCGATCGAACGCGAGACGGCGGCGCTGGGCGGCGATCCGCTCGGCGACTACCTGGCGCGCACCGCCGAGTCCTGGCGCATCGCGGCGGAGATGCTGGAGGCGGTGGGCAGCGACGGGGTCAGCGCGCCGTCGATCGCGCTGTACGGCCGGCCCGGCGATGCGATCCCCGGCAGCCAGCGCAGCAACCTCGACGCGGCGCGCTATTTCGTGGAGCTGTCGGACGAATTGGGCGCCGACCTGCTGGCCGACGACTCCCGCGAGGGCATCAGCGCCGAGACCCTGCGCGACGAGCTGGCGAAAACCCTGGACGATTTCTTCGGCGCGGGCACGGTGAAGGTGGAGGTCGATCCCGAGCTCACCGCCAAGGCCGCCGCGGGCGCCAGCCGCATCCGCCTGCGCGGCGGCGCCAGTTTCACGGACTATGACCGCCACCAGTTGCTGGCGCACGAGGCGCTGGTGCACACGCTCACCGCGCTGAACGGCCGCGCGCAACCGCTGCTGGCCTCGCTGGGGCGAACTTCGCCGCGCGTCACCGCCACCCAGGAAGGGCTGGCGGTGTTCGCCGAGCTGATGTCGGGCGCGATCGACATCGCGCGGCTGAAGCGCATCAGCCTGCGCATCCTGGCGATCGACATGGCGCTGTCGGGCGCCGACTTCGTCGAGGTCTACAAGTTCTTCGTCGAGCGCGGTCAGAGCACGGCGGACAGCTTCCACTCCGCCCAGCGCGTGTTCCGCGGCGTGCCGCCCGTCGGTGGCGCGGCCTTCGCCAAGGACAATGTGTATCTCAGCGGCTTGCTCACCGTGCATACCTTCTTCCGCTGGGCGATGAAGGAGCGGCGGCTGGACATGCTGCGCCACCTGTTCGCCGGCAAGCTCACCCTGCACGACGTGGTGGCGCTGCAGCCGCATTTCGAATCCGGCGCGATCGCGCCCCCGCGCTGGCTGCCGCCGTGGATGAAGCACGCGCACGGCCTGGCCGGCAAGCTCGCGTTCTCGGTCTTCGTCAACGGTATCCGCATGGGCAAGGTGCATGCCGACGAGTTGTCGTTGAGCGTGTGACCGCGGCCGCTGCCGCGGCCCGGTGCTACCATGGCGCGAGCCCCTGCGCCGCCCCCGAATCCCACGAAAAGCCCCGCCCATGGCCCACTCCGAAGACCTGCGCCACGCCGCGCTCGAATACCACCGTCACCCGCGCCCGGGCAAGATCAAGGTCGCGCCGACCACCCCGCTGCTGACCCAGCGCGACCTGTCGCTGGCGTATTCGCCGGGCGTGGCCTACGCCTGCGAGGCCATCGTCGAGGATCCGAACGCGGCCAGCGAGATGACCGCGCGCGGCAACCTGGTAGCGGTGATCACCAACGGCACCGCGGTGCTGGGCCTGGGCGACATCGGCCCGCTGGCCGGCAAGCCGGTGATGGAAGGCAAGGGCGTTCTGTTCCAGAAGTTCGCCGGCATCGACGTGTTCGACATCGAGCTCAACGAGCGCGACCCGGACAAGCTGGTGGACATCATTGCCGCGATGGAGCCCACTTTCGGGGGCATCAATCTCGAGGACATCAAGGCGCCGGAGTGCTTCATCGTCGAGCGCAAGCTACGCGAGCGGATGAAGATCCCGGTGTTCCACGACGACCAGCACGGCACCGCGATCATCGTGGGTGCCGCCATCGTCAACGCGCTGGAAGTGGTGGGCAAGAAGATCGAGGACGTGCGGATCGCCACCACCGGCGCCGGCGCGGCCGGCATCGCCTGCCTCGACATGCTGGTGGCGCTGGGCGCGAAGCCGGAGCACATCCTCGCCTTCGACCGCGAGGGCGTGATCTACCGGGGCCGCGACCACCTCGACCCGGACAAGGCGCGCTACGCGCGCGACACCGACAAGCGCAGCCTGGCCGAGATCGTGGCTGGCGCCGACGTGTTCCTGGGCCTTTCCGCCGGCGGGATACTGAAGCCGGAGATGGTCGCCACCATGGCCGAGCGGCCGGTTATCCTGGCGCTGGCCAACCCCAACCCGGAGATCCTGCCGGAAGATGCCAAGAAGGTACGGCCGGACTGCATCATCGCCACCGGCCGTTCGGACTACCCGAACCAGGTCAACAACGCCCTGTGCTTCCCCTACATCTTCCGCGGCGCGCTGGACGTGGGCGCGACCGGCATCAACGAGGCGATGAAGACCGCCTGCGTGCGCGCCATCGCGGAGCTGGCGCGGATGGAGGCCTCGGACCTCGGCAGCGCCTACGGCGGCGAGATTCCCTCGTTCGGCCCCGAATACCTGATCCCGCGCCCGTTCGACCCGCGCCTGCTGGTGATGCTGGCGCCCGCGGTGGCGCAGGCGGCGATGGATTCGGGCGTGGCGACGCGGCCGATCGCCGACATGGACGCGTACAAGGAGAAGCTCGGCCAGTTCATCTACCGCACCGGCCTGATCATGAAGCCGGTGTACGACCGCGCCCGCTCCGACCTGAAGCGCGTGGTCTATGCCGAAGGCGAGGAAGAGACCGTGCTGCGCGCGGTGCAGTCGGTGGTCGACTACAAGCTGGCCCACCCGATCCTGATCGGCCGGCCCGACGTGATCGAGATGCGCATCAAGCGCCTGGGCCTGCGCCTGCGCGCGGGCGTGGATTTCGAGCTCACCAACATCAACGACGATCCGCGCTTCAACGAGTACTGGCAGCAGTACCACGCGATGACCGAGCGCCGCGGCGTGACCCCGGACGCGGCGAAGAACCTGATGCGCTCGCGGCCCACCCTGATCGCCGCGATGATGGTCGAGCGCGGCGAGGCCGACGCGCTGATCTGCGGCCTGGTCGGCCGCTACCACAAGAAGCTGGGCTACCTGCGCAGCGTGTTCGGGCTGGACCCGGGCGTGCAGTGCACCTCGGCGATGACCGGGGTGATCAACGACAAGGGCGCCTGGTTCTTTCTCGACACGCACGTGCAGCTCGATCCCGGCGCCGAGCAGATCGCCGAGGCCACGCTGCAGGCCTGCTACCGGCTCAAGCTGTTCGGCATCGAGCCCAAGGTGGCATTGCTGTCGCACTCCAACTTCGGCAGCCACGACAACGCCAGC
>Ga0187815_10001238_pt1 | contig 12081 bp, 10 predicted proteins | sample NC_S_5_FD_132962 | JGI IMG/M metagenome (GOLD analysis project Ga0187815, IMG submission 132962) | Wetland sediment microbial communities from Neuse River Estuary, North Carolina, USA - ASW-S_5 | ecosystem: Environmental > Aquatic > Freshwater > Wetlands > Sediment | place: USA: North Carolina...
CATTGCAACGGAGACGGTCCGGATGTTCAGCAAGGATCTCGAAGTCACCATCGGCCAGTGCTACAAGCAGGCCCGTGAGCAGCGCCACGAATTCATGACCGTGGAGCACCTGCTGCTCGCGCTGACCGGCAACCAGTCCGCACTGGGCGCCTTGCGCGCCTGTGGCGTGGACTTGCCGCGGCTCACCCACGAGCTGGAAAAGGTCATCGCCGAAACCGTGCCGGTGCTGCCGCACGGCGACGAGCGCGACACCCAGCCCACGCTGGGCTTCCAGCGCGTGCTGCAGCGGGCGGTCTACCACGTGCAGTCCTCCGGGCGGAAGGAGGTCACCGGCGCGAACGTGCTGGTGGCGATCTTCGGCGAGAAGGATTCGCACGCCGTGTACTTCCTGCACCAGCAGGAGATCACCCGGCTGGACGTGGTCAACTACATCTCGCACGGCATCGCCAAGGTGGGCGATGAAACCCCCACCGGCACCTCCGGCGGCAGTGAGCGCGAGAGCGAGGAGGGCGGCGAGGCGAAGGGCAATCCGTTGTCCGAGTACGCCAGCAACCTCAACGAGCTGGCGCTGGAAGGCAAGATCGATCCGCTGATCGGCCGTGCCGACGAGATCGAGCGCACCATCCAGGTGCTGTGCCGCCGCCGCAAGAACAATCCGCTCTACGTGGGCGACGCCGGCGTGGGCAAGACCGCGCTGGCCGAGGGCCTGGCCAAGCGCATCGTGGACGGCGAAGTGCCCGCGGTGCTGGAAAACGCCACGATCTGGGCGCTGGACCTCGGCGCGCTGGTGGCCGGCACCAAGTACCGCGGCGACTTCGAGAAGCGGCTGAAGAGCGTGATCGCCCAGTTGAAGAAGCAGCCGGGCTCGATCCTGTTCATCGACGAGATCCACACCATCATAGGCGCCGGTTCCGCCTCGGGCGGCACCATGGACGCCAGCAACCTGATCAAGCCGCTGCTGGCCTCCGGCGAGCTGCGCTGCATCGGTTCGACCACGTTCCAGGAATACCGCGGCGTGTTCGAGAAGGACCGCGCGCTGGCGCGGCGCTTCCAGAAGATCGACGTGGTCGAGCCCTCGGTGGCCGACAGCGTCGAGATCCTCAAGGGCCTGCGTTCGCGCTTCGAGGAGCACCACAACGTCATCTACACCAACGAGTCGCTGAAGGCGGCGGTGGACCTGTCGGTGAAGCACATCCCCGACCGCCTGCTGCCGGACAAGGCGATCGACGTGATCGACGAGGCGGGTGCCCGCCAGAGGTTGCTGCCGGAGGAACAGCGCAGCGGCAAGGTGGACGTGCCGGAGGTGGAGTACATCGTGGCCAAGATGGCGCGCATCCCTGCCAAGCAGGTCTCCGCGTCCGACCGCGACGTGCTGAAGAACCTGGAGCGCAACCTGAAGATGGTGGTGTTCGGCCAGGACGCCGCGATCGAGGCGCTGGCCGCCTCGATCAAGATGGCGCGCTCTGGCCTGGCCGACCCCGCCAAGCCGATCGGCTGCTTCCTGCTGGCCGGCCCCACCGGCGTGGGCAAGACCGAGGTCACCCGCCAGCTCGCGCTGCAGCTCGGGATCGAGATGATCCGCTTCGACATGTCCGAATACATGGAGGCGCATTCGGTGTCGCGCCTGGTCGGTGCGCCCCCGGGTTACGTGGGCTTCGACCAGGGCGGTCTGCTGACCGAGGCCGTCACCAAGCACCCGCATGCGGTGCTGCTGCTCGACGAGATCGAGAAGGCGCATCCGGACGTCTACAACATCCTGCTGCAGGTGATGGACCGCGGCGTGCTCACCGACACCAACGGGCGCGAGGCGAACTTCAAGAACGTGATTGTGGTGATGACCACCAATGCCGGCGCGGCGCAGGCGGCACGGCGCAGCATCGGCTTCGTCGAGCAGAGCCACCGCACCGACGCGATGGAGGTGATCCGCCGCAGCTTCACGCCGGAGTTCCGCAACCGGCTGGATGCGATCATCCAGTTCAACGCGCTGGACTTCGAGCACATCCTGCGCGTGGTGGACAAGTTCCTGATCGAGCTGGAGGCCCAGCTGACCGAGAAGCACGTGAGCCTGGACGTGGATGCCGAGGCGCGCCGCTGGCTGGCCGAACACGGCTTCGACGCGCAGATGGGCGCCCGCCCGATGGCGCGGGTGATCCAGGAGAAGGTGAAGCGGGCGCTGGCCGACGAGCTGCTGTTCGGCAAACTGGCCGAGGGCGGCAAGGTGACGCTGGGCGTGAAGGACGGTGAACTGGTGGTGGGCTGCGAGACTGCCGAGAAGCTGCCGGCCGTGGTGGATTGACCCGCCGGCTAGCGACATCCGGGCAACACAAAAGGCCGCGCAATGCGCGGCCTTTTCATGATCTTTTGCGATCATCCTTGATCGCGAAGGTCACGCGGGCAGCCATCCGCGGCTGCACTTTTGATTCGGTGAGGCTGTCGCCTTATTTCATGCGGTAGGTGATCCGCCCCTTGCTCAGGTCGTACGGGGTCATTTCGATCTTGACCTTGTCGCCCGTGAGGATGCGGATGTAATGCTTGCGCATGCGCCCGGAGATGTGGGCGATGACCACGTGCCCGTTCTCCAGCTGCACGCGGAACATGGTGTTGGGCAGGGTCTCCAGGACCGTGCCTTCCATTTCGATGACGTCGTCTTTGGCCATGTGTTCCGGGTCGGAGAGCGGCCGTGGTGGCCGCACAAGCCGGCGATTATGCCACGGTCGCGCCCGCGATCAAAATATCGCCGGGAGCGATGCGGCATTCCTGCAGCGATGGCCCGGAGGGCGGCTGCCATGGAGGGCGGCCGCATGGGAACCCTCAGGCGAAATGCTCGTCCAGCTTGCGCCGGATCTCCTGCTCGATCATGCCCTTGAGCGGGGACAGCAGCAGGCCCAGCTCGACGGACACCCGTATCGCATCGCCTTCCACGGCGATCCGGCCTTTCACGCCGGGCCGGGCGAAGTGCAGGGTGTCGCCTTGCCAGTGGCCCTCGAGATCGAACTTCTCGTGCATGCGCGCAGCCACTTTGTCGACCACGGCGCGGGCTTCCGGCAGCGGCAGGCGATGGGGGCGGTGGATGTCGATGCTGGGCATGCGGGGCTCCGTCGGGGCCGGCATGATAAGCCTTCGGGCACCGCGATTCGACGCGGGGTGAATCGGCGCAAAAGCGTGAACGGGTGCTCAGGAATCGCATGCTAGAGTGCCAAGGGTTGATCGGAGCATCCCGTTGGTCAATGGATTGGTAAGGCAATGCGCATCGAGTTTCTCCATTCCGCCCGCGAAGATTTCCTGTGGGTCGAACCACAATTGCGGATAGGCAGTGCGGCGGACAACGACCTGGTGCTGTCGGCGACGCAGGCCGCGCCACGGCACCTGCGCATCGAGCAGGACAACCGCGGCTGGGTACTGCAGGTGTTGCCCTCGGCCACCCGCGTGTACGTCAACGCGCGGCCGGTGCGCGAACGAGCGCTGCTGCGCCCCGGCGACATGCTGAGCGTGGGCGATTGCCGCATGCTGCTGCGCGACGAGGTATCGCCGGAGCAGCGTGAGGTGGCGCCAGTCCCGGCGCAGGCGCGCTGCACCGCCGCGCTGCGGGCGCTGGCGGGTGCGCTGTCCGGGCGGGTATTGCCGATCGGCGACGGCCTGGAACTGGGGCCGTACGGCCGCTGCCCTTTGGAGCTGCCGCAGGGCGAGGTCGCCAGCCTGAAACTGGACTGGCAGGACGACCGCCTGATGCTCGAAGCGACGCAGGCGTCAACCACCTGGCCGCTGCGGCTGAACGGCGTGCCAGTGCAGCGCGTCGCACTGCAGTCCGGCGACCAGCTGAGCCTGGGGCCGCACCGCTTCGTGCTGGACGCGCCGGGCATGGAGGCGGAACCCGCGATCGCGCCGCCCGGCCCCCCCGCGCCGGCGCTGCCCGAAGATGCTGCCGGCCCGCGCGGCGAGGTGTGGTGGCTGATCGTCACCGCTGCGGCGCTGGCCCTGGGCATCGCACTGGTGCTGTGGATCCGCTTCTAGTCTTGCGGTCGTCGGTCATCGCGAAGATCAAACGGGCGCTACTGCGTCCTATCGTGCGACCGCCCTTGGCCGCAGGAGTCAGACGGTCAGCCATCCCTGGCCGCATGCCTCGACAACGGAACATCTCATTGACGGCTCCATGCTGCGGCGCGGCATAATGCGGCGGACGCAACCTTTGGGACAACCCGGTGAGCCAGGTGTGGAATTTCAGTGCGGGTCCGGCAGCGCTGCCGCACGAGGTGCTCGAGCGTGCGCGGCGCGAACTGCTGGACTGGGATGGCAGCGGCATGTCGGTGATGGAGCAGTCACATCGCGGCAAGCGCTTCATCGCCATGGCGGCCCAGGCCGAGGCGGACCTGCGCGAACTGGCCGCGATCCCCGGCGACTATGCCGTGCTGTTCCTGCAGGGCGGCGCCACCCAGCATTTCGCGCAGATCCCGATGAACCTGGCGGCCGTGGGCGACAGCGCCGACTACATCGTCAACGGCCACTGGGGGGCCAAGGCGGCCGGCGAGGCGGCGCCCTATGTCAGGGTGAACGTGGCCGCCGACAGCAAGGCCGACGGTTACCGCAGCCTGCCTCCGCGCGAGGCATGGAAGCTCGACCCGCGCGCCGCCTACGTGCACTACACGCCCAACGAGACCATTCATGGCGTGCAGCACCATGCCGTTCCCGACGTGGGCGAGGTGCCGCTGGTGGCCGACATGTCCTCCGACATCCTTTCCGCGCCGCTGGACGTGCGCCGCTTCGGCCTGATCTACGCCGGCGCGCAGAAGAACATCGGCCCCTCCGGCCTGGTGCTGATGATCGTGCGCCGCGACCTGCTGGCGCGCGCGACGCGGCCGATGGCAAAGATCTTCCGCTACGCCGAGCATGCGGCGAACGATTCGATGCTCAATACGCCGAACACCTGGGGCTGGTATCTCGCCGGGCTCACCTTCCAGTGGCTGAAGGCGCAAGGTGGCCTGTCCGTCATGGACGAGCGCAACCGGGCCAAGGCCGAGCGGCTGTACGCGGCCATCGACAGTTCCGGCGGCTACTACCGCAACGCGGTCGATCCCGCCGCGCGCTCGCGCATGAACGTGCCGTTTACCTTGCACGACGCCGCGCTCGACGCCTTGTTCCTCGCCGAGTCCGAGGCCGCCGGCCTCATCGCGCTGAAGGGCCACAAGGCGCTGGGCGGCATGCGCGCCTCGCTCTACAACGCGGTGCCGCCGGAAGCGGTGGAGGCGCTGGTCGCATTCATGGGCGATTTCGCGACGCGGCACGGTTGAGGGGTCGCGCCTCTCAACCCGGCCATGGATGGCCGGAGCACAAGGCGGACACGGAGGTGCCCGCCTTGCGGTGGCGACTCCGGACATGTGCCGGACTCGTGACCGGACAAATCCACTGGATGTGGATTTGTTCGCAAGACCCGGGCGTTTCGGGCATCATCGACCATCCGCATTTGGCCTTCCATCCGTTTAGACATAAAGAGCCTGCTCATGATCTCCGAGCACCCCGCGTTGCCATCAAATGGTCGTCAGGTGGCAGTGCGTGGCGCAGTGCCTGACTGGCCGTCAGGCCAAGCCGCGCGCTGCCGCACGGCGGCCATTCGTTGGCAACCCGAAGGGCCGGGCCTGTTTGCCCGCATCCCTTCGTCATCACTCAGTCGTGGACCGACGTCCACTCCTTCGTTCTTCCTCGGCCTGCGCGCAAACAGACTACGGCGCGGGGTACTCGGAGATCACGAGCAGGCTCTAACATGACCGACAGCAAGACCTCGCTGGCCAATGTGCGCGAGCGCATCGACAGCATCGACCGGCAGATCCAGGAGCTGATCTCCGAGCGCGCGAACTGGGCGCAGGAGGTCGCGCGGGTGAAGGGGGAGGGCCTCTCCGCGATCGATTACTACCGCCCCGAGCGCGAGGCGCACGTGCTGCGCATGGTGGTGGATCGCAACAAGGGTCCGCTGTCCGACGCCGAGATGGTGCGCCTGTTCCGCGAGATCATGTCCTCCTGCCTGGCGCAGGAGGACCCGCTGAAGATCGGCTACCTCGGCCCCGAGGGCACCTTCAGCGAGCAGGCGGTGCGCAAGCACTTCGGCCATGCCGCCTACGGCCTGCCGCTGGGCAGCATCGAGGAAGTGTTCCAGGAAGTCGCCGCCGGCCATGCCGATTTCGGCGTGGTGCCGGTGGAGAACTCCGGCCAGGGCATGATCCAGGTGACGCTGGACATGTTCCTCACGTCCGACGCGCGCATCTGCGGCGAGGTCGAGCTGCGCGTGCACCAGTGCCTGCATTCGATGGCGGGGCGGCTGGAGGACATCAAGCGGGTCTACGCCCACGCGCAGTCGCTGCAGCAATGCAAGACCTGGCTGCGCATGAACCTGCCGAACGTGAGCTGCGAGGCGGTGGGCAGCAATGCCGAGGCGGCCCGGCTGGCGCGCCACGCCGACGACGCCGGCGCGATCGCCGGCGAAACCGCGGGCAAGGTCTACGGCCTGCGCACCCTGGCCACCGGCATCGAGGACCGTGCCGACAACACCACCCGCTTCCTCGTCATCGGCCGCTCGTTGTTCCCACCCTCTGGCAACGACCGCACCTCGCTGCTGATCACCGTCAACGACCAGCCGGGTGCGCTGTACCACGTGCTCAGCCCGTTCGCGGCACACGGCGTGAGCCTCAACCGCATCGAGTCGCGCCCCGCGCACAGCGGCAAGTGGCAGTACGCCTTCTTCATCGACGTCTCCGGCCACATCCAGGACGAGGCGCTGCAGGCGGCGGTGCGGGAGATCGAACAGTCGGTGGCGCAGCTGCGCGTGCTCGGCTCCTACCCGGTGGCATTGCCGTGAGCGGGCGCATGGACTGGCGCAGCGGCCCGGCAGGCCCGCTGCGGGGCAGCGTGGGCGTGCCGGGCGACAAGTCCGTCTCGCACCGCGCGCTGATGTTCGCCGCGCTGGCCGACGGTACCTCGCATATCCGCGGCTTCCTCGAAGGCGAGGACACCCGCGCCACCGCCGCCGTGCTGCAGCAGCTCGGCGTGCGCATCGAGACGCCCGCCGACGGCGAGCGCCTGGTGCGCGGCGCGGGCCTGCACGGCCTGCGTGCAAGCGACGATCCGCTGGACTGCGGCAACGCCGGTACCGGCATGCGCCTGCTGGCCGGCCTGCTGGCGGGACAGGCCTTCGACAGCACCCTGGTCGGCGACGCCTCGCTGTCGAAGCGGCCGATGCGCCGGGTCACCGATCCGCTGGCCGCGATGGGTGCGCGCATCGACACGCGCGACGGCCTGCCGCCGCTGGTGATCCGCGGCGGCCAGCACCTGCACGGCATCCGCTACGAGCTGCCGGTGGCCAGCGCGCAGGTGAAGTCTGCGCTGCTGCTGGCGGGCCTGTACGCGGAAGGCGAGACCGAGGTGATCGAGCCGCATCCCACCCGCGACTACACCGAGCGCATGCTGGCCGCGTTCGGCTGGCCGATCGCGTTCGAGCCCGGCCGCGCAAAGCTTTCCGGCGGGCACGCGCTGCGCGCCACCGACGTGGACGTGCCGGCGGATTTCTCCTCGGCGGCGTTCTTTCTCGTCGCCGCGAGCATCGTGCCGGGCTCCGAGCTGCGCCTGCCGGCGGTGGGCCTCAACCCGCGCCGCACCGGCCTTCTCGAAGCGCTGCGCCTGATGGGCGCGGACATCCGCATCGAGCACGAGAAGACCAGCGGCGGCGAGCCGGTGGGCGACCTGGTGGTGCGCCACGCACCGCTGCACGGCGTCGAGCTGCCCGAGGCGCTGGTGCCCGACATGATCGACGAGTTCCCCGCGCTGTTCGTCGCCGCGGCCGTGGCCAGGGGCGACACCGTGATCCGCGGCGCCGCCGAATTGCGCGTGAAGGAATCTGACCGGCTCGCCACGATGGCTACGGGCCTGCGCGCCCTGGGCATCACGGTGGACGAAACACCCGATGGCGCGACCATCCACGGCGGCACGCTGGCCGGCGGCACGGTGGAGAGCCTCACCGACCACCGCATCGCCATGAGCTTCGCGGTGGCCGGGCTGGTGGCGCAAACGCCGGTGCGCATCAACGATTGCCGCCACGTGGCCACTTCGTTCCCGGGTTTCATGGAACTGGCCAACGGCTGCGGCTTCGATCTGGCCGTTGCCGCGTAGCAACGCGCCCTGTGCGCGAATGCTTTTGGCTTCGATCCAGCGCCAGAGCATTCGCGCACAGGGTGCGCTCCTACCACCTGGCGGGGTGCGCGGGTTAGGCTTGCGGCCCCTGCCGAGGTCGCCATGCCCATCATTCCGCCCTTCATCGTCGCCATCCCCGCCCGCTACGGCTCCACCCGCCTGCCGGCCAAGCCGCTGCGCGCCATCGCCGGCGTGCCGATGGTGGTGCGCGTCGCGCAGCGCGCCTTGCAGGCGGGCGCGGTGGCCGTGGTGGTGGCGACGGACGATGCGCGTATCGCCGATGCGCTGGCCGGGCAGGGCGTCAAGGTGTGCATGACCCGCGCCGACCACGCCTCCGGCAGCGACCGCCTCGCCGAATGCGCCGCGCTGTGCGGCTGGGCCGACGACGCCATCGTGGTGAACCTGCAGGGCGACGAACCCTTCGCGCCCGCCGCCGGCATCCGCGAGGTGGCGCGCGCGCTGGCCGAGGACGAGGCGCCGATGGCGACGCTGGCGACGCCGATCGCCGACGCGCACGAGCTGTTCGATCCGAACGTGGTGAAGCTGGTGCGCGGCGCGAATGGCCGTGCGCTGTACTTCAGCCGTGCGCCCCTGCCCTGGGCGCGCGACGCCTTCGCCGCGGACCGCGAGACCTTGCCGCTCGGCGTTCCGTTCCTGCGCCACATCGGCATCTACGCCTACCGGGCGGGTTTCCTCGCCGAGTACGCGCGACTGCCGCGCACGCCGCTGGAGCAGGCCGAGTCGCTGGAGCAGCTGCGTGCACTGGAGCACGGTCATGCAATCGCCGTGCGGCTCACGCCCGAGCCGTTCCCGCCCGGCATCGATACCGAGGCCGACCTGGCGCGCGCCGGGCAATGGCTGCAGGCGGGGGAATGACCGTGCGCCGCCTGCTGTTCGTCTGCCTCGGCAACATCTGCCGTTCGCCCCTGGTGGAAGCCGTGGCACGCAAGCGTCTGGCCGAAGCCCGGCTGGACGTGACCGTGGCATCCTGCGGCACCGGCGGCTGGCATGCGGGCGAGGGTGCCGACCCGCGCATGATCGCGGCGGCGCGCGTCGCCGGCCACGACCTGTCGGAACACCGCGCCCGTCAACTGCATGCGCGTGACTTCGAGGACTACGACCTGTTGCTGGCGATGGACCGCAGCAACCTGCGCGAAGTGCAGGGGCTCGCCGCCACGCCCGTCCAGGCGGGGCAGGCCATGCTGTTCCTGGAGTGGACGGGTTCGGCGCCGCCGCTGGAATTTCCGGACCCCTGGCACGGCGACGCGGCCGGTTTTGCCGCAGCGGTGGAGCTGGCCGAGCGCGGCGTCGCCGGCCTGGTCGAACGCTTGCGCAACAGCGAGGGCTGAAGCCGCGGGAATGGCTCGGCCAACCCGGCTGCCACCCGCCGTCCCGCAGCAGGCCGGAACGACGACCCGGACCGGTACCGCCTGCGCGCCATCGTGATGAAGATGCCGAACGGAACCGCGCCGGACAGCCGGCCGACGCCGGCACTCCCGCCATCCGCCGGCCGGCATGCCGGGCACGGCGGCAGTCCGGCTAAAATCCCCGCATGCCATCCAACACGCTGCCTGCCTTCGACGGCAAGGCCTTCGTCCGCACCCTGACCACCTCGCCCGGCGTCTACCGCTATTTCGACGCGGACGGCGAACTCCTGTACGTGGGCAAGGCGGGCAACCTGAAGAAGCGCGTGGGCAGCTATTTCCTCAAGCCGCGCATGGAACCGCGCATCGCCGCGATGATCATGCAGATCGCACGCTGCGACATCACCGTCACGCGCACCGAGGGCGAGGCGCTGCTGCTGGAATCGCAGCTGATCAAGTCGCTGAAGCCGCGCTACAACATCATGTTGCGCGACGACAAGAGCTACCCCTACATCTATCTCTCCGGCGGCGAGGACTACCCGCGGCTGGCCTTCCACCGCGGCGCGAAGAACCTGCCCGGGCGCTACTTCGGGCCGTACCCAAGCACCTTCGCGGTGCGCGAAAGCCTGGGCCTGATGCAGAAGCTGTTCAAGGTGCGCCAGTGCGAAGACAGCTACTTCCGCAACCGCTCGCGCCCCTGCCTGCAGTACCAGATCGGCCGCTGCAGCGCGCCGTGCGTGGGGCTGGTGACCAAAGAAGACTATGCGGTGGACGTGCGCCACGCCGAGATGTTCCTGGAAGGCCGCAGCAGCGCGGTGATCGACGAACTGGCCGCGACGATGGAGCAGGCCAGCGCGAAGCTGGACTTCGAGCGCGCCGCCGCGCTGCGCGACCAGGTAGCCGCGTTGCGGCAATTGCAGGCGCAGCACCACGTACAGGGCGCCAGTGCCGACATGGACGTGGTCGCCTGCCGCATCGAGGCCGGCCTGGCCTGCGTCAGCGTGCTGTTCTTCCGTGACGGCATCAGCCTGGGTACGCGCGATTTCTTCCCGCACCTGCCGCTGGATGCCGAGCCGGCCGATGTGCTCGCCCAGTTCGTGGCGCAGTACTACCTGGACCGCCCGGTGCCGCGCGAGCTGATCCTGGGCGAGGAGCTGCCCGAACAGGCCGTGCTCGCGGAGGTGCTGACGGCACAGAGCGGGCACGCGGTAGAGCTGAAGAGCCGCGTGCGCGGCGAACGCGCGCGCTTCCTGCAGATGGCCGAACGCAACGCGCAGGCATCGCTGACCCAGCGCCTCGCCAGCCGGCAAACCCTGGGCACGCGCTTCGAGGATCTGCAGAAACTGCTGCAACTGCCCGAACCGCCGCGGCGCATCGAGTGCTTCGACATCAGCCATACCCGCGGCGAGCTCACGGTGGCCTCCTGCGTGGTGTTCGGGCCGGAAGGGCCGGAGAAGTCGCACTACCGCCGCTTCAACATCGCCGGCATCACGCCGGGCGACGACTACGCGGCGATGCAGCAGGCGTTGACCCGCCGCTTCCGCAAGGTGGCCGAGGGCGAGGGCGCGAAGCCCGACGTGCTGCTGATCGACGGCGGAGGAGGCCAGGTGGCGCAGGCGCTGGGCGTGCTGAAGGAACTCGGCGTCGCCGGCATCCACGTGGTCGGCGTGGCCAAGGGACCGGCGCGGCGTGCCGGAGAGGAAACCCTGATCCTGGTCGACCAGGGCCGCGAGATCCATCCCGGCCCCGCCTCGCCGGCGCTGCACCTGGTGGCGGCGGTGCGCGACGAGTCGCACCGCTTCGCGATCAGCGGCCACCGCAAGCGGCGCGAGAAGGCGCGCGAGCGCAGCGTGCTGGAGGACGTGCCCGGCGTCGGCGCGCGCCGGCGCGCGGCATTGCTGAAAACCTTCGGCGGCCTCGCCGGCGTGGAGGCCGCCGGCGTGGAGGAGTTGACGCGCGTGAAAGGCATCGATCGCGGCCTGGCCGAACGCATCTACGACGCGCTGCACGGCTGAATGTTCCGCGTCGCTGCGCAGCGGCGCGGCGGCATGCGACACTGTGGCAAATCCGCAGGCGCTCCCATGCACATCAACCTTCCCACCTGGCTGACCTTGTTCCGCGTGCTGCTGCTGCCGGTGATGGTGCTGGTGTTCTACCTGCCGTTCCACGGCCACAACATCACCGCCGCGATCGTGTTCCTGCTCGCCGCGGTCACCGACTGGCTGGACGGCTTCCTCGCGCGCAGGATGAACCTCACCTCGGCCTTCGGTGCCTTTCTCGATCCGGTGGCCGACAAGCTGATGGTGGCGGTGACCCTGTTCCTGCTGGTGGAGTCGCACCCGGAAGGCTGGTCCAGCATCGTGATGGCGGTGACCGCGGCGGTGATCGTGGGCCGCGAGATCAGCATTTCGGCGCTGCGCGAATGGATGGCCGAAGTCGGCATGCGCGCCACGGTCAAGGTGGCGTTCATCGGCAAGCTGAAGACGGTGATGCAGATCGTGGCGCTGGTGGTGCTGATCGTGCAGCACGAGAAGGAGGCCACCGC
>Ga0187815_10001239_pt1 | contig 12080 bp, 12 predicted proteins | sample NC_S_5_FD_132962 | JGI IMG/M metagenome (GOLD analysis project Ga0187815, IMG submission 132962) | Wetland sediment microbial communities from Neuse River Estuary, North Carolina, USA - ASW-S_5 | ecosystem: Environmental > Aquatic > Freshwater > Wetlands > Sediment | place: USA: North Carolina...
GCGCAGGGAAAGCCGGGCGCCGACTGCGCCCGCAGTCCCGTGTGCGACAGTCCGGTAAGGGAAAGCACACGGGTTAAACCACAGGTACAGCCAGGACATCCCGGCTTTCCCCGCGCAATGGTTCACGGCTTACACGTGCTCCCCCCCGGTGAACGGCGTTTCTTGCCACCGTTGCCGACCCCGCACAGGCGGGGCGGATAGACGCCACGGTCGCGGCGCCAGGACCACACGACTTCGCCGTACGCTGCTTTCCTTCGTCCGACGGCCGCAGCAATGATCCTTTCGGACCATGTGCGCCGCCTGGGATTGCCGCGTCCATCGCATCCTGCGCCCGACGTGCCGTGACGATCGCGAAACGTCCCTCATGTGGGCGCGGGATGGCGGGCCTCATACGGCAAATCGGAATTCCGGTAAAGCGAAATCTTTTTCGCTTGTCCTCTGGACAACCCAAATCACCTTGAAATCTCTCATGAATTTCGACTGTCGGCGCAACGAGAACCGGCCCTGAAGGGCCCAAGTTGCGGATGCAAACAAATGAAAATGCGCAAAAGTATTGATCTACCGCAATCCGGAATTGGAACAGAGGTCCCACTTTCAAAAGGGGCTCAAGGATTCCGCTCTTGAAAACCATCGGAAAACTCCCTCCCTCCGATAATCCGGTCGCATCGGTCAGCGACGGCCTTCTTGTACAAACCCGTCTGGTCTCGAAAACAATCACCGGCATTTTTGATGAGCGGTTGAGACCGTATGGGGCGAGTTCCGCGCAATTCGCCCTGCTGGCCTTGATCGACAAAACAGAGCCAATCACGCGCGCGAGAATCGCGCGGCTTCAGCACCTGGACAAGTCGACCTTGACCCGCAACCTGAGAGCAATCCTCTCGGAAGGATGGGCGGTGGAAGTGCGGGAGAACGCCAATGGTCGCAGCCGGCCGATAGCGCTCAGCCCGACCGGAAAGGCCTTGCTGCTCAACGCTCAATCAGCCTGGCTTGCCGCCCAGGACCAGGCAAAAGCGCTGCTGGGCGACGACGCGACAACCGCGATCGTGAACTCCGCGGATCGCATTATCCAGCATCTCTTCACGACGTAGATTGATCCGGCAGGATTTAATCCAACTGGCTGACATAGCTGGCAACCGCCCTGATCTGGACTTCAGTCAGCTCATGGGCGATCGGCTGCATGATAGCCGAGTTGTCGGGCTGGTCCTTCTTCTGGCCCCGTTCCTTGTCCCAATTGCTCAGCTTCTGAAAAATGTAGTCAGGCAACTGACCCGCAAGCCTCGGAAACGCATCGGCGCCCTTGGCGTCCGCCCCGTGGCACGAAGCGCACGGGGGAACGTTGGCGCTCGGCACGCCTTCCTCGTAGATCTTCTTGCCATCGGTAACGAGCCCCTTCGAGCCTCCTCCCAACGGCTTTGGATTGAGGTCCTTGAAATAGTCGGCCAGCGCCTTGACCATCTCCGGATCAAGCACATGGGCGACGTTGAACATCACGGGATTGGTTCGTCTGCGATCAATGAACGCCTGCAGCTGATTGGCGATATACTCCGGCTGCTGGCCTGCAAGCCGCGGCATTGGAAACGATCCGCGAAATCCCTGCCCGCCTATTCCATGGCAGGTCTTGCAATAGTCTGTCTTGGCCTTGAGCGCTTGTGGGGACACGTTCGGCGCTGCATTGCCTTGCGCGTGAAGCGAGGCGACGAAAATCACGAAGGCTGCGGCCGAGACGACTGCCCTCGACGTCGATTGTAGGCTCATGAGCGCTCCCCACGTTCAGCAAGCGCGATCAAGCTACGCCTCGTCGCTCGTTTCCGTCCAGATCATTCTTCGAACGATGGTCCGGCGCGACGCCGAAAGCGAATGGCGCATCGAAATCTCACGGTGTTTCGACGACTCGCGGCGAGGTTGCATGTGCAACGCTCGTTGCACAAATGGCGCTGCTCGCACGAAAACGAAACGCTGCCTTGCGATAGAGCTTGGCAATGGGCGCGATCCTTGGCCTATTGCTGTGCAAGCGATGCGCCGTTCGTCGCGGCACTCGAGGCGCACCGCCGGGACGGAATGGTGCGCGCGATGCGGGGAAAGCGTTCCGGTCAACTCCTGAAACAAGGCAGCTTGAATGCTGCGCTCGCGCTTGTCGCCATGATTGCCCTCATTGGCGAGACACCGCCGGCAAAGGCATTGCCGAGCTTCGCGCGCCAGACCGGTCAGCCCTGCGGCACCTGCCACACCGACTACCCGGCGCTAACGCCGTTCGGACGCAGGTTCAAGCTGCTGGGATACACCGCCGGTGGCGGCCTGTTCCGCACCTCGCCATTTTCCTCCAAAGCCGCCGACGACGTGCGCGCGGAGTACGAGAAGCTCCGCGGATATTACGAGAAGGCACCGCCGCCACCCCCTAATGCAGGAGAGAAGGAGTGGGTGCCGCCGATCTCGATGATGGCCATCGTCGGCTATACCCACACCCAGGCGGACATCGTTCCGCCGCCGACCGATCCTTACAGGCCGAACGACAACGTTGTACTGACGCCCTTTAGCGGATTCTGGGGCGGCGCGATCACCGACAACGTTGGTGCGTTCGCGCAAGTCACCTACAGCGCACCCGATCCCTTGTCCGCCCTCTCCGGCACGCCGGCCGACCAGTTCAAACACACCTGGTCCTGGGACAACACAGACGTTCGCTACGCCAACACGGCCCGCTTAGGTCCGCTCGACTTCGTCTACGGCGTCACCGCGAACAACAATCCCAGCGTTCAGGATTTGTGGAATACAACGCCGGCATGGGCTTTTCCCTATGCCGTATCGTCGATCAATGGCCCGCAGGGAGCGAGCACGGCGATCGAAGGTACGTTCGCCGCTCGCGTCGCGGGAGTCGGCGGCTATGTGATGATCAACGACCTGCTTTATTTCGAATTGAGCGGCTACAAGACCCTCGGATTCCGGGCGCAGAACTCTCTCGGAATCAATCCGTTTGACGGGCCGGGCCTTACCAACGTCTCGCCGTATTGGCGGGTCGCGCTGGAGCCGCATTGGGGCAGGCATAGCTGGATGATCGGCACGTTTGGCATGCAGGTCGACGTGCATCCCTGGGTCGACCCAAGCTTCGTGCTGGGAACAACCGCTGTGTTTCCCGGGACGGATCGATTCACCGATATCGGTTTCGACACCCAATACCAGTACCAGGGCGACAATTACTGGGTGACCTTGCGCGCGAGCTATATCCGCGAGCTTCAGCAGCAGGAGGCCAGCTTCCTGAACGGCCTCGGTCCGGCCAATCCGAGCAACCTCCTGAACAGCCTCAGGCTGCAGGCATCGCTCGCCTATGGCGCCGATAACAGAGTCGTCCTCACCGGCCAGTATTTCGATATCTGGGGCACACCCGACATAGGGCTCTATGGGTCCGATCCGGTCACCGGTGCCGCGTTGACCCCAAAGACGAACGGCTTCATGGCCGAGCTCGCTTACATTCCATTCGGCGCCAGCAAGATGATTGGCTGGCCGTGGTTCAACGCGCGCATCGGTCTGCAATACACCTACTACAACAAGCTGAACGGCACCACGGTCGGTGCCCACGACAACAACACCCTGTTCCTCCACGCCTGGTTTGCGATGTAGGCAAAGAGGTCGGCTCATGGAGATAGCGTAATGAAAACACTTTTGCTTATCACCGCCGCGGCCATGACATTGACCTTTGCAGGCATCGCAAGCGCGGCCGATCTGCCGTTGAAGGCCGCACCACGCGTCGCCCCGCCCTTCTCCTGGACTGGCTGCTATTTGGGCGGCACACTCGGCGGAGCCTTTGCGCGAAAGGACGTCACCGATCCGGTGCAGCTCGTGCAGGATTCTTTCAACGGTGCTCCGGTGACGCAAGGCATCACCACGGCACGCCTGTCACCCGACGGCGCCATCATCGGCGGTCAAATCGGCTGCGACTACCAGTTCGCGGGAAATGCGGTGATCGGCATCGAAGGCTTCGCTGCCGGCCTGACCAACAAATCCAGCAACGATGTCTTGCTTCCCCTGGGTTCGCCCGACATCGCGACGGTGCAGGCCACCACCGACTTCCTTACCAGCGTGACCGGGCGCCTCGGCTACGCCTTTGACAGCGTCCTGGTCTATGGCAGGGGCGGTGTCGCCATGGCCGGAGACAAGTATGTGGTCTTCGGCTCGTTCCTCGGCACGCCGTTCAGTTTCACGGGACTGGAGAACCGCTTCGGTTGGGTCGCGGGCGCCGGCGTGGAATGGGCCTTCTCGCCGCATTGGTCCGTCAATTTCGAATACGATTACTACGGCTTTGGAACGAGGTCCGTGACCATGTTCGACGCCGGCAATGTGTTCCTTGGCTCCGTGAAAGTCAGGCAGGACATTCAAGTCGCGAAGGTCGGCTTGAACTTTCATTCCTGGGGATTGGGATGGTGATGGCCGCGGCCAGTTCGGTTGAATCGAGAGCGATGGTCGCTGAGAAAAGGACCGGATCGTGAAGGAAGCCGGCTTGAGGCTGATCCTGCAAAGCGCTGTTCTGGCGATGGCCATCGCAGCTGGCGCTCACGCGCAGGAAAGGATGGCGCCAAGGAGCAGCTTCGAAGCCAAGCTGGAGTATTGCAAGACCTGCCACGGGCTGGAGGGACAAGGATATTATGGCTGGTTCCCGATGCCGCGATTGGCGGGACAGCAACCGCAATACATGGAAAACCAGTTGCGTGCGTTCATCGAACGCCGACGCACCAATCCGATCATGCAGAATGTCGCGCACGCACTCAGCCCGTCGATGGTGTCGGCTCTCGCTGAGCGTTTCAGGGCTCTCAATCCGAGACCGCTCGGTGGGCCTCGCGGATCAACGGCGCTCGGCAAGCGAATCTACGACGAAGGCCTGCCTGAGTCCAATGTACCGGCATGTTCGGCCTGTCACGGCACCGACGCCAAGGGCCAGAATGAGATTCCGCGACTGGCGGGTCAGCTCTACGCCTACACCGTGGGTCAATTGACGAATTGGGGAAAGGTTCGCGGTCAGGGGACTGCGGTGGACACCTCGGCGATCATGGCGCCGACGGCACACAACATGACGCGGTCGCAGGTCGAAGCGGTCGCCGCCTATGTGAGCCACCTGCAGTGACGGCCGGCGCACCAATCAGGGCGTGAGGTCATGAAGCGCATTGGATGGAAAGCAGCAATTCTGGCGCTCGTCGCCTCCACTCTTTGCGCGCGCGCGGGAGATTGGGAGAGCGGCCCGGTTCGCAACTGTACCTGGTGTCATGGAGCATCGGGACAGGGTTACACGGTAGCGCCACGACTGGCAGGCCAGCGTCCCCAATACATCGAGACTCAATTGCAGAGCTTCCACGCACGTTTCCGCGACAATCCGTTCTCGCGGCAATACATGTGGGGTGCGGTGGCATCACTCGACCCGCGCACCGCGCGCGATCTTGCGCTTTATTTCGCGACAATCCCGCCCAAGCCCGCCAATGACGGCAACCGGAATCTCTTCCACCAGGGGCGGACCATCTATCTCGAGGGGATTCCGGAGGCCAACATCGTGTCGTGCTACGCGTGCCACGGTCCGAACGCGGAAGGCGTGCGCGATATTCCCCGCCTCGGCGGGCTTGCCTATTTCTATCTGAAAGCCCGCCTCGAGCAGTGGGGCCGGGGCTACCATTCGACCGCGGGATCGCCGATGCCGCTTGTCGCCAGGCCGCTAGGCCCGGATGAGATCGAGGCGCTCGCCTCTTATCTCAGCTTCGTAAAGTAAACTCATTGGCGCGGCGAATTTGGAAGCTCGCTCCTGGCGGGACTCCCCCGGGAAACGAGCCCATCGCCGAACCAACAGAGATCGTTGCAGCCGTTGCGGCTGCCTTGCTGATATGTGGCGGGGTTATCCTCGTTGCATTGCTTCGCATTCCACTGGCGCCCCCAACTCATTCGCTTGCAGCGATACGCTTCGTCACCCCTGGGCGACCCCCTTGCTTTGCCGCCACGTCCCGGATGGTGCGCCGACGAGACGGGTGAAGGCGCGGTTGAAGGATGCTTCGGATTCGTAGCCGACGCGGGGGGCGATCTCGGCAAGGCTCAGTCTGCTGTCGCGCAGCGGGCGTCGCGCGAGGTGCATCCGCCACCCGGCGAGATATTGCATCGACGCCTCGCCCACCAAGTCGGCAAAGCGCTTGCCGAGCGCGGCGCGCGAGATGCCGGCGCGGTCCGTCAGTTCCTCGACGGTCCATGATCGCGCCGGTTCGGCATGAAGCTGCGTCAGGCGCGCGCCGACATGGGTTCCTTCAGGCCCGCGAGCCAGCCGCGACGCTGGGGCTGCCGCGCCATAAAACGATTAGGTGGCCCCTGTGAACTGGGAGCGATCTACGTCGGGCGCGAAACTGTGCTTCGAGTAAGTCAGCTTTCATGACACTTCGAAACTTTCTGAGTGACTGGCTGACTTCGATCATCAAGTCCACGTGAGAAAGGCCCAAAAGGGATGACGCACGTCGGAGGATGATCACGATTACCAGGTGCCGTTTGCGTTCACCGGCAAGATCGACCAGCTGACGCGCTCGATGAGCCGAAGCTCACGCCGGACGATGTGCGGAAACTGGAAACGGCCTATCGCGCCGCGCAGGACGCAAAGTAAAGTAGCGTAGCCGCAGTGCCGAGAGTGGGAAAATCCCGCCTCGACTTTTACTCTGGCCATTCTTTAGACAACAATGCGCGCAGGCTGGTCGGTCTGACGGACAGTCGACCGCCACCTTCGGATGACATTGGACCGAAAGAGGAAACGCCAGTGAACTCCACATCGGCTCCGAAAGCGCCTGAACCCCACGATGGCTCGATCGCAGGCGCCGATGAACGGCTTGCGCGCGCCCATGAACAGATCGTGCGCGCGGATGAGCAGCTCACGCGTCTCAGTGAACAGGTTGCAAGAATGGAGCGCGATGCCGCGCGCGCACCTTCGGCCGAACCCGGCCTGCAATCACCGCCAGGAAGGCCGGCGCGCCGGGCCCTCGCCGGCTTGCCGCTGGTGGCGTGCATCGTTGTCGCCGCCCTGGTGTTGCTGTCGTCCTATGGCGGGGCCAAGCTGATTGCCAGCCATTGGCAGCCGCAGCTTGTTTCGACTCAACCGTTGCCGCCAGAAAATCCGCCGCTTGCCACAGAACTCGCTCCGCCTGCCGTTCAAGTGGCGGCGGCGGAGGCAGCACCACCGCAAGCAACGCCCGTGACTCAGACTGCACCGCAAGACACCGCGCCGACAGCCACCGCAGGACTTCCCGATAACGCACAGTTGCTGCAAACGTTGGCGCGCAATCTCGCGAACCTCGAGCGAAGCATCGAGCAGCTAAAGACGACCCAGCAGCAAATAGCCAGCGACAATTCAAAAGAAATTGCCGAGCTCAAGGCGAGCCAGGAAGAGATAAAGCGCGTGCTCGCCAGGGTTTCCGAGCAGAACCTGCCCAAGGCGTCACCGCCTCCGGCGCACCCGACTCCGACCTTGCGCAAGCCCGAGCGGACGGTTCAATCGCCGCGCGCGAGAGCGCGGCATCGAATCCCGAGGGAGTGGATCTACGACGACTATTGGTAGCCGCCGATGCGGTGGCGATGGGCTCGTGCGAGTGACGGCGCCGAAGGGCACTGAAATGGACAGGCAAGTGGCCGGCGCGCTTTACGCGGTGACGATGGCCGCCATTATAGTCGGTGTAGATATCGCGTTTTTCAGAAACCGGTTCTGGGAACGACTGATGGTGAATGTTGGCATTGTCTTGGTGTTCGCTGCTTTCTACTTGAGATTTTTCAGGCGTTCATGACAACCGCGGTGGTGGTGCCTGCCATCCTGTTCGAATCGAGATGGTCAGCGCCAAGCGAGCCGTCAGCGCTGCCGTGGAGCGCGTTGATCGAGTCGGGCTAGTCCAGCAGGCCGAAAATGCCGCGCCGGCGCATCAGCTGCCCGCGCCCGAGCGTCACCGGCTCGGCGCAGCGCTCCGTCTCGGTAGCGGACATACACGATAGTGCAGGGCTCGGTGACTGTGTGGCGGGCAGTTGAACATCGCTCGCCGATCAGGCTGCCCCTTTCAACCTGCTATCGACATCAGGGGTCGCGCAAAGCAGACGCTTGCGAATGGCTTCTTCAACGAGCGCCAGCGCTTCCTTGGCCTCTCGCGCTTCGGCTTCAGCAATTTCGGCCCGAACCTCTATAGCCGTCAACTTGTCCTTTTGAGCTTCAATACACGACTGGGCTTGTTCCAGCGCTCTGCACGCGTCTTGCAGCTTGCGTTCGGCGGTGGCGATGAGTTCACGTCGCGCCTGCTCGGCGGCCTCAGCTCGCATTTCGGCGAGCCGGAGTTTTTCCAGGGCGTTCGTGTAAAGCGATTGGGCGCGGGCTTCGGTCTCGCGGGCGCCTTTCTCGATACGGCGGAAAACATCGGCCGCCTGATTCACCAGATCGAGGGCTGTCGCTCCCGTGTCTGGTGCCGATGGTGGTGCAAAGCCGAGGACGTTCTCGTCCCCTCCAATTGACGCTCTGGGATTACGCTGCGCCATGCAATTGAAACTCCGTCACACACACGAGCACCATCATGAGAAGCTATGGTTAACGGATGGTTAAAAATCTCTATGCCGGAATCCCCAAGCTGTCCCTGTTGGTGAGCAGCAGGCTGCCGGCGTGATACGGCATTAGGACGTCGCGTCAGAAACTTTTGCGCCGGCGGTTAACCCTGTCGGCAAACGCATTGTACGTGGGTCGGGTTGTTACCTGAGCCGTCGCCAAGTTGCCTCATTAGATCGGAGAATTTTCACCGGCATCAATGCAAGCCGGAGGAGCACCATGCTGAGAACGGTGTTGTTGGGCCTCTTCATTCCATTGGGTGTAGGAGTGCTAGCGGCAATGGAGCTCAGAGCTCCACCGCGTGGCGCAGTAGCGGTCGTCCAGCCCCTTGCCGAGCCAGCCGTAATAGGCATTTCCGATTCACATGGTACGTTGGCGAAGGCTGATCGACTTGAAATTGCCGTTGCGAGCAGCGAGCCGCCAGCGCAGCCCGCTCCAGCCGATGAGCGCATTTCTCCGCCGGAAGGCGTTAGTATCGGTTCTCCGTCGGAAGGCGCTGACGTCGGATCTTCGGAGCCCCCGAGGGTGATCCACCGCCCTCGGCCTGATCCCAAATCAAAGAAGGTCGCTACCGCTCCCCGTCCCAAGTCGACGCCAAAGGCAACCGATATCAAGCGACCGACCATTTCCCAGCGTTCAAAGGACGTCAGCAACGCCGAGCCCTGTCGGCTCAGCGCGTTTGGTGGGTTGCGTCAGGCTTTGAATACGGTCGACTGCCAAATCTGATTCAGCGAGCGGAAATGCTGGCGTTCAGGCCAGCCCCTTGCTCTGCCGCCACGCTCCCGGCGGGGCGCCGACCAGACGGCTGAAGGCGCGGTTGAAGGAGGCTTCGGATTCGTAGCCGACGCGGGAGGCGATCTCGGCAAGGCCAAGTCTGCTGTCGCGCAGCAAGCGTCTGGCGAGATGCATGCGCCATCCGGCGAGATATTGCATCGGCGCCTCGCCCACCAGGTCGGCAAAGCGCTTGCCGAGCGCGGCGCGCGAGATGCCGGCTTGGTCCGCCAGTTCCTCGACGGTCCATGGCCGCGCCGGTTCGGCATGAAGCAGCGTCAGCGCGCGCCCGACATGGGGATCCTTCAGGCCCGCGAGCCAGCCGCGACGTCCCTCGGCGACATGGGTCAGCTGCCAGCGCACCACTTCCATGAACAGCAGCTCCGACAGGCGGGCCAGCATCGCGCGATTTCCCGGACCCGGCCGCATGGCTTCGGCGATCAGCTGCGCGGTCGCCGCCTGCCACCAGGGCGCCTCCTGCCCGAGCGTGACCGGCTCGGCGTAGCGCGCCGTCTCGGAGAATGCGTCGAGCACGACCCGGCCGTCGCGCACGCGGACGCAGATGAATGCCGGCATCGCATCGAGCAGCGGACCGAACCTCTGATCGGAATGCAGGAAGCCGCAGACGAAGCGCGTTCCCTCCGCGCCTCCGCCGTGCTTGAGCCAGGTGATCTGCTCGGCCCGGACCTTGGGGAAGATGCTCGCAATCGGCACCGGCGGCATGCCGGGATCGCTGGTCATGACGTGCTGGTCGCCGCGCGGAAACACCAGGACATCGCCGGCCTCGATCCTGATCGGCTCGAGATTGCCCCAAGTGATCCAGCAGCCGGCGTCCGTTGCCAGATGAAACAGCGTGATCGCTTCCGCGCCCGGCATCAGCCGAGAAGCGAGCAGGTCCGGCGGAGTTGTCACGACCGACCATGGCCGCGTGAACTCGGCATTGAAATGGACGGCGCCCGAAACACGGATGACGCGCAGAACTTCGGACAGGACGTCCATTTAACCTCCAGCTCCCGGAACAATACTCGCTGCGATGCGTAGCGTCTCGGCAAAGAATCTGAGCGCACCGGTCATTGTGCCAAAGACGTTGCTGGCCCAATAGGGCCCCGCTCGGCGGTGTGGGCAGAGGCCCATGCAGCAAGCAGATTTGACACAGTTTTTTGCCACCGCGGCACAACGCCGCGGCTTTGCGGAGATGGCAATGTTCCTCAAGACGGTTGGCGAGACGGAAGCGACGGGACGGATCGCCGAGCTCTACGCGGCGCAGAAGGCCAAATCCGGCTTCGTGATGGCCGCGACGCGCTGCTGGACGGCGCGGCCGGACCTGCTACCGATTTACGAGGAATTCCTCGACAAGATGCGCGCCGGCTTTTCGCTAAGTCCGCGGGACTGGCGGCTGATCACATTTGTCGCCGCGAAGGGGGTGCCGTCCACCTATTGCTCGCATGTCTTTGGCAAACAGCTGCTGGCCGACCTCGGCTCGAAGGAGGCGGTCCTCGCGGTGCGGCGCGACTTCGCATCGGCGCAACTGAGCGAGCGCGACGTCGAAATGCTACGCTATGCCGAGACGATCGCGCGCGATGCGTCGCGTGTGACGGAGCAGGATATCGAGCGGCTGCGGGCGGTCGGCTTCAGCGACGTGCAGATCTGCGACATCGCGCTCTGCGCATCGTTCCGCTGTTTCGTCGCCCGCTTCTACGATGCGGTTGGCGCCGGGCCGGAGGCGAGCTTCATCGATACGGACGCCGGCTTTCGCGACGCGATGACCGTCGGCAAGGCGATCTGAACAACGATTTTAATTTTTACTTTCCACCGAGCATAACAAGGAGATGAATATGGTTGCAAACGTCAAGCAGATGATGGAAGCCGCCAACGCGGCGGTGCCGCGGATCACGCCGGCGCAGGCAAAGGAGATGATGGCGAAAGGCAACACGCTCGTCATCGACGTGCGCGACGCGGGCGAAGTGGAGAAGAGCGGCAAGGTCGCAGGCGCCGTCAACGTATCGCGCGGCATGCTGGAATTCCGCGCCGATCCGGAAACGCCCTACCACGACAAGAATTTTTCCAAGGACAAGACGGTCATCGTCTATTGCGCCTCCGGCGGACGGTCGGCGCTGAGCGGCAAGGTGCTCAAGGACATGGGCTACGCCAACGTCTACAACCTCGGCGCCTTCAAGGACTGGGCCGAGAACGGCGGGGCCGTCGACAAATAGTAGGGGCGGCAAAGTGCAGTGCCGGGATCGCCTATGTGATCCCGGCACCGCATTGCTGATCGGCGGCGGCGCGCCGGTGACTTGCCCAAGCGCCATTGTCTCCACTGTCTCCACTGTCTCCATTGACTCTGTGTTCTCTTTTTGTTCTTATCGCGCGAGTGCCCTCCACGCGACGCGATGAGCGGGGATGAACAACTCAGCCACCATCCTCCACGCCGACCTTGACGCGTTCTATGCCTCCGTCGAGCAACTGCTGAACCCGTCGTTGCGCGGCAAGCCGATCGCGGTGGGAGGCGGCGTCGTGCTCGCTGCGTCCTACGAGGCCAAGGCTTTCGGCGTTGCCGGCGGCATGCCGGGACGGCGGGCGCGCGAATTGTGCCCGCAGCTGATCTTTGTCGGCGGACATTTCAGGGAATACCAGCGGCTGGGCAATGCGGCGATCGCCGTGCTCGGCGATTTCACGCCGCTGGTCGAGCGGATTTCGATCGACGAGGCCTTTGCCGACGTTGCCGGCTGCA
>Ga0187815_10001240_pt1 | contig 12073 bp, 7 predicted proteins | sample NC_S_5_FD_132962 | JGI IMG/M metagenome (GOLD analysis project Ga0187815, IMG submission 132962) | Wetland sediment microbial communities from Neuse River Estuary, North Carolina, USA - ASW-S_5 | ecosystem: Environmental > Aquatic > Freshwater > Wetlands > Sediment | place: USA: North Carolina...
ACCTGGAGAAGTCATTCGGCCACCTGGTCCTCCAGCCTGCGATCCTGAACCAGCTTGGCACCTCGGTCTTTTCCGGGCGATCCATTCTTCTGCACGGGCCCTCTGGGGTAGGGAAGACTGTTGTCGCCGAGACCATTGCCGGCATGTATCGCGATTATGTGTGGATTCCCTATTCCCTTGAGGTGGGTAACCAAATCATTACCGTCTTTGACTCCAACTTGCACGACGCATGTCCCGACCCCGTCGAAAACCACTCGGACAAGAGATGGGTTCGCTGCCGCAGACCGCGAATTTTCACGGGCGGTGAATTGAAGCTCGAAATGTTGGACCTTCAGTTCAATCCGGTCGGCAAGTATCACGCCGCTCCCTTGCAGATGAAGGCTAACAACGGGATTCTGGTGATCGACGACTTTGGCCGACAGCAGACGCGTCCTGAGGACCTGCTCAATCGTTGGTTGGTCCCGCTCGAACATGATATCGATTTCCTCAACCTGGCTGGAGGCGGAAGGTTTATTGCCCCCTTCGACGTGTTTGCAGTTTTCGTGACCAACCTGGATCCTGGCAAGTTTGCGGATGAGGCGTTTCTGAGGCGGATACACACCAAGACAAAGTTAAGTTATGCCACGTCCTGGGAATTTCACGAGATCTTCCGGCGGGTGTGCGCCGAAGCGGAACTGACGTACGACGCCGCGGTTGTCGACGAGCTTGTTGCTTTCCTCGAGAAAAGCGGGCGCCCGCTCCGGCCCTGCGACCCCGGTGAAATTGTCCAGCAAGTCCGCTGGGCAGCCGGTTACGAGGGCAAACCGCCTTGCCTCGATTCCCCCTCGGTGTTGCAGGCGTGCCGCAACTACATTTTCTCGGACTAGCCCAGGCCTGCTGCGACGTCATTGGCGATCTTCAGGCGAGGAAGACGAGCCGCCTCATAAGATTTTGCAATTCTACTTTGAGCATTATCTGAATGGTTAAAAGCCCGTCGGAGCCCAAGAAGCTGGAGAGTAATATGCGAGTTCGATCATGGCCTTCGAGGCCCTTCAAACTAAGGAATGTGGGTGTCGTGGGTTGGTGCCTCCTCGCGGCCGCCCTATTGCCGCCTTCGAGGCAAGAAGGTGCCCCACTCGACGGCGGGGCGGAACATTCACTGCCAGGGAGAGAATTGCGTGCCAACAGCAAGCCCTCTCCCGCGGAGCAGGCGCGGGCCGTTGCGTCCTACGGCAAGCTGCCTCTGCGTTTTGAACCCAATCAGGGACAGACCGATGGCCGCGTACGCTTCCTCTCCCGCGGTAGCGGCTACCTACTGTTTTTGACGCCTGACGAGGCTGTGCTCACTCTTGAATCTGAACGATCTCAGCAAGCGGGGTCGACATCCAAGCTTCCGCGGACTGGCCTCGAAAGCGGGAAGCCCAAGCCCCCGGCCGTGCTCCGTATGCACTTGGTGGGCAGCAACGCCCAGGCGGGCATGGTCGGCACGGACGCGTTACCGGGAAAGAGCAACTATTTCTTAGGCAACGATCCTTCCCAGTGGCGCACCAACGTTCCTAACTACCGCAAAGTGGCGGAGTCCGGAGTTTATCCTGGAATCAACTTGGTTTATTACGGTACCCAGCGCCAGGTCGAATATGATTTCGTTATTGCGCCCGGGGCCGACCTGCGCGCCATTCGGCTCGCATTTCAGGGTGCGGACCGGTTGAGAATCGATTCGCAGGGTAATCTAATCGCAAGTTTCCGAGGCGGCGAAGTTTCGTTCGAGAGGCCGATCGCTTACCAGGAAGCCCTCAATGGCGCCAAACAGCCGATTGCCGTCCAGTACTTGGTAAGGGGCAAGCGGACAGTGGCATTTAACGTAGGTCAGCACGATCCGAGCCGGTCGCTCATCATTGATCCCATCCTATCTTACTCCACCTACCTTGGCGGAAGCAGTATTGACGGTGCTAACAGTATTGCCGTTGCCCCGGATGGCACCGCATTCATCGCGGGCGGGACTTTCTCCACCGACTTTCCTACTGCCCATGCTATCCAACCCAATGCAGGGGGGCCGTTTGACTTTCCACAGGATGCTTTCGTAGCCAAGATTAGCGCGGACGGCTCCCAGCTTCTCTACTCAACGTACCTGGGTGGCAAAAACACGGACATCGCTTACGGCATTGCCGTGGACTCCTTGGGCCAGGCCTATGTCGTCGGCACAACAGATTCGCCAGACTTCCCATGGACACCAAACGTTTTCAATGGCTCGTGCGGTGCCGATGCGAAATGTGGGGCGAGCTGGAATCCCCAAGGTTACATTGTTTATAACGGTTTCGTGACCAAGCTAAATGTCGAGGGTTCTGGATTAATCTACTCGGGGTTCGTGGGGGAATACGAGAACGTCCGCTGCCTTGCCATTGCTGTGGATGCAGCTCAGAACGCTTACGTGACCGGCGATGTCGGCCCGAACATAATGGAAACGACTCCGCTCGTACCGCCCGAACTTCCTCCACCGCCGTTCCCCGCATATGACGGTAACGGTTTCCAGACTTCGTTCGGGGGCAGCGGTGGCACGGAGTTTGGTGGCGTCGGCACGGACGCTTTTGTGGCCAAGATCGACGCCGCGGGCTCGGAGCTTCTCTACTGCAGTTACCTCGGCGGCGCTGACGAAGACATTGGATACGGTATCGCGGTCGATGCCAACGCCAATGCCTACGTCACCGGCGTAACGTACTCGACAGACTTTCCAACGGCTGGCACCCAACTGCAATCCACTGGCTATGCAGGGGCCGGGGATGCTTTCTTGACGAAGGTTAATACCACTGCCACGGGACATGCTTCCCTCGTCTACTCAACCTATATCGGCGGCAACGGGCTTGACCAAGGCAACGCCGTTGCCGTGGACGCCAGCGGCAACCCTTACGTCGCCGGGCTGACCACCTCCAGCACCCTCAAGTTCACTCCGCCGCCCGGTGCTTATCAAACCGCCTGCGCACCGGGCTCGAACCAGTGTTTGGGCAATGCCTTTATCGCCAAATTTGACCTTAGCGCTTCCCCTCCTCTAGTCTACTTTACTTATCTGGGTGGCGATCTGGCGACCTCCGCGACGGGCATTGCCGTGGACTCGAGTGGTGATGCCTATGTGACGGGCTCCACGGCCGGCGACCTCCCGATCGCCGGAGCTGTCTTCCAAAATACTTACGGTGGCGGCAATGCCGATGCCTTTGTCACTGAACTGAATCCCGAGGGTTCCGCGCTGGTCTACTCAACTTACCTGGGAGGGAGCAACACCGACACTGGAACCGGCATCGCTCTCAACTTGGCTGATCCTAACTCGTGCGTGGTATCGGGGGGGAACACCGTCTGCGACGCCTTCGTCGCCGGGCAAACTTGCTCGTTCGACTTCCCACTGGCAAATCCGCTCCAGCAAAATTATGGTGGCAACTGCGATGCCTTCATCTCGAAGGTCAGCCTTTTGGAGGGCATTGCTCTAAATCCTGATGGCCTGTTGTTCCCGTCCCAGAGCCTTGGTACCGCAAGCCAAGCCCAAACAGTCACGCTTACCAACGGTGATTACACGCAGACCATCACCAGCATTACCCTTGCGGGAGCCAACCCCGGAGACTTTGCCGAAACCAACACCTGCCCCATTTCTCCGTCCACTTTAGCCCCGGGGGCCACGTGTACGATTACCGTGACCTTCACCCCCACCGCGACCGGAGTTCGAAAGGCCTCGGTGGAGATTAATGACACCGCCCCGGGCAGCCCGCAATACATCAGTCTCAACGGCAGCACCTCAACGGTTGGTCTCTCCGCCTCCGGCTTGGCTTTCGGGAATCAGCCAATTGGCTTGGCCAGTACCGTCCAACCCCTTACGGTCACCAACAACGGCACCACTGCCCTGACGATTTCCACGATCAATGCCAGCGGCGCTTTCTCTCAGACCAATAATTGCACCGCCGCGCCCCTCCAGCCCACCACTAACTGCGTGATCAACGTCACGTTTACGCCCACCGCGCCGGGGTCCAGCATCGGCGCTTTGACTATCGCCGATAGTGCCGAGGGTAGCCCTCAGGTTGTGCTCTTGACGGGCACTGGAGTCTCCGCGCCGGTAGTGACCCTCTCGCCCACAAGTCTTGATTTCTCTTCCCAGGCGTTGGGATCTACTAGTGCCCCGCAAACCGTTACCATGAGCAATACGGGCACGGGTGTTTTAACAATCACGAGTATTGCAACGAGCGGCGACTTTGCCCAACTCAACACCTGTGGAACGAGCTTGGCGGCGGGAGCGAGTTGCACCATCAGCGTCACTTTCACCCCCATGGCGTCGGGCAGCAGAACCGGTTCGTTAACCATCACCGACAACGCGGCGAGCAGCCCGCAAATCGTGAGCTTGGGCGGAGGTGGAGGGGACTTCTCAGTTTCCGTCTCCCCACCTACGGCATCGGTGATCGCCGGAAACTCGGTTAACTATACGATTACTGTGACGCCGTTCTTTGGGTACAATGCCAAGGTCAACCTGAGCTGTAGCGGCGCGCCGCCAGAGGCAAGCTGCTCAGTGTCTCCGTCCGCGGTAATTCCCGACGGAACAAATCCCGTTACGGCTACTGCCACTGTGACCACCACGGTCCGCTCCATGGCACCACCACGATCGGGGCCGAACCTGAACATGCCTCGCCTCGTTATGCGGCTCAGGCCCACGTGGTTCTTGTGGCTACTACTACTCTTGGCCCTGGTAGCAAGCCAAGCGATGGCGCGCCGGCGCCGGGTGTTGTTGCGCCTCGCACTCGCCGTTGCCCTGGTGCTCCTCTGGGCGGCTTGCGGCACTGGTGGAACTCAGGTTGACGTCCCCAGCGGAACGCCGGCGGGCAGTTACAAGCTCACTCTGAGCGGAACTTCCGGCTCCCCGGCAATCTCGCACTATACCACCGCAACCTTGTCGGTCCAGTGACGGGTTGCGTGACCGGGACTCGCCGGCACGCCGTTTGTGGGTTTACCCGGCGGCGTGGGCGAGCCCCGGCAACCTGAAAAGAGAGGCCGGTGGATCGTCACGTACACTTGGAGGAATTGATGATGCAGAAGGCTGGTTTTTTGCTCGCTCTAGTTCTGTTCTTTTCTGTCGCCGCGGCCGCCCAGCAGACGCCCAAGATTGAGATTTTTGGCGGCTACTCGCACCTTTTTGCTGACCTGAACGATTCAAGCTTCAACTTGAATGGGGTGCACGTCTCTGCCGCCGAGAACTACAATAGTTGGTTTGGCGGAGTCCTCGATTTCAGCTCCCACTTTGGCTCGCCTTACGGAGTTAATATCAATGCGCAATCCATTATGTATGGGCCTCGCTTTGCCTACCGAAAAAGTAGATTCGTCACGCCATCTGTCCACGCTTTGTTCGGGGCCATCCGGGGAAGCGCGGGTTTTGACGGGATCTCCAAGGCGAACTACCGTTTTAATATGGGATTGGGCGGAGAGATCGACCTCAGGATAAATGACAAGGTGGCATTCCGGCTGGTCCAGGCGGATTACATGCCGACTCGCTTTCTAAACTTGAGGCAGGATAACATCCGGGTTTCAACGGGGTTCGTATTCCGGATTCCCCATTGGTAGGAGCTTTTTTTGAGCAGTGGAAGGGCGCCGCATCGTCATTGCAGCAAGAGAGGATCGGAGGTCAGTGGAGCAGGAGGCACTAAAAAGCCAACACTCGATCAGTCATGCGCAGGCGTCGATTTGGGACATGGATTCCCCGGTCCTGATGATCGGTCTCCAAGGCGCCCGGGCTTGGCCGAAGGACCGTCGGTCTGTCCCCAGCCTTTTCTCATCCTTCCTGCTGCATCTTTCCGTCGTCCTTTTGTTGGTTCGTCTGCCCCACTTGATGTTCGGGCCTCAACCCAAGGAGCATCCCGCTGGCCACGTGGTGTACATGCTCCATCCCCTGAATCTAGGCGACTATTTCCCTACCTTGAAACCCCCCGGGCGCGGCGGAAAGCCGGGGCAGGGAAGTCGCCCGGACCGGCTACCGGCGCGCGGCAGCACGGTTTTCCACCCGACGCTCAACATCATCTCCAACCCGCCGCACCCCGATAACCGCCGTCAAACGATCCTGCAGCCTTCCTCCCCGCCCGAACTGAAGATTCCCTTCGAGATTCGGCTGCCCAACATTCTCATCGGTACACTGGTTCCCCCGCCGCCCGCGCGACGCCCACCTCCGCCCCCGGCGCCTGTGCCAAAACCGATTCTACCTCCGGTTGTAGTGCCGGTTCCGGCGCCCACCCCGCCGTCTGCCCCTGCGCTGGCACTCGTCGCTCCTACCAACCCTCTGCCGAATCCTGCAATGCCCGTCCCCGCACCTCCCCCGCCAGCCCCGCCAACCCAGTCTTCCGGGGCAAGCGAGCCCAAAACCCTCGACGAGCTCGACACACGAAGAACTCCTTCCGGAAGCGCCGGACTGCTCAGCCTCAGCGTCGAGCCTGCGCCCTCGACTGGCTCCATTGCGATTCCACCGGGCAATCGGCAGGGAGCCTTCTCCATTTCACCGGCGGGCGGCACGGAGGGCTCGCCCGGCGGCGTCCCCAATGGCGACGCGCAAGGAGGCGGGATTGGAGGGAATGGCCCGGCAGGTGACGCGAGCACGGGTCTTGGCGCCGGAAATACGGGCGGTGGCGGAGGTGGCAGCGCGACTCCGGGCGAGAGTGTAAGTATTAGCGGAGAGCCCGACCGGAACAAAGACGACCTACTAGCCTCTTTCTTTTCCGCGACCACCGTTTACCCTGTCACGCCACCCGGCCCCCGGCGACCAATGATGGTTGTCACCGCCGGGCCTGTAGGCGGAGGCGGCCTTGAGGTTTATAGGGTCTTGAAGGGCGGCAAAATATATACGATCTACCTTCCGATGCCGAGCAAGAATTGGATTTTGCAATATTGCGCCCACGATAGCTCAGGCGCAAACCAGGATCACGAAAAACAGCACAGTGTTGAGATCAATCTTGAAGTACCCATCGTCCCACCGTCAGCTCTGGAACAATTCGACTTCCGTCGTCCTGTCGTGCCGGAGTCGGTTACAAACCGGAAAGAAATGATCATTCTGCAAGGTATCATCCGGGAAGATGGCTCGGTCAGTGATCTCAAAGTTTTTAAGGGCCTTCTTGGGGCTGCCGATCAGGCCGCCTTGAATGCCTTCAGTCGCTGGAAGTTCCGCCCTGCGCAACGCTCCAATAAGCCGATTGCAGTTGAAGTTCTCGTGGGAATCCCCGTGATTTTGCCACCTGCGTGATGAAAGCATTTATGAAAGGCGCTGGAACGCCATCGAAGCCGTGCGGCCGGCCTTACGCTCGATCAGCATTAGGCCTGGCTTTGCTCGTCCTTTTGCCACTAGCCGGATGCAAGCATGCACCTGCAACTCAATCGCGGCCTTTCGCCAAGGACGAGCATTCCCAGCAACCCACCGCGGCGCCGGCGCCCGCTGCAGCTCCCGCCTTAGCTCAGGTCCCTTCCACAGGGCCGCGCTTCGCCGTTCAGGTCGCGGCTTTTGCGCGGCGTGCAAACGCGGAGGCCTTGGCGTCCCGGCTTTCCGAACAATATGGGGTTCAGACGCTGGTTGCTCCGGTTGAGGCGCCTGGCGGAACCCTCTATCGAGTTCGCCTTTTGGTGGAGAATAAGGATCAAGCTGAGAGCTTGGCGAACACCATCCTCCGCACCGAAAAAGAAAAGGTCTGGATTGTTGCCTTACAGTAGGCGCTCGCGAGAGTCCGCTTTTCTTCTGGCGGGAAACCCTGAAGGGGCTGGGGGAGAGGTTAGTTCCGTCTTCAAGCAGCGCTGTTGCCTTTTGTTATGTCTGCGCAAGCGTCCGATTTCTTCGCAGGCATCAATTCTCCTGCCGCCCGCTGCAAGCGGCGCATGCATTTCTCCCAGTCTCCTTCGTGGCATTGCGGTTTGCGGCAGTCGAATTCACAAAGGGCATATTCCTTGGGAACCTCGCGGGTGAATTGTCCTACCACCCAACGCCAGATGTTCCGAATAAGGTTCATCGAGCCACCTCAACTGCCTTTACCTTCACCCTTGCGCTTGGAAATCTCACCAGATCTCCCACGCTACAGCGCCACTCCGACGCTGCAGGCGAAGGTGCAATCCCCGCAATCACAATCGGCGGTCTAGCCCCGACACGTGAGGTAAAGTTGTTGTTTCGTTCTGCCCGATTACTACTCTAGCACAAGTATGGAGCGGTCAAAACATTTTCTCGCATGACAATATTTCTGGGGGAGGGATGGCGGGATCGAAGATTTCGCTGCCAGCCAGCTACTATCAAGAATAAGCCAGTAACAAGACGACCAACAGGACCTTTTGTCCTTTGGAGGGACGCCGACCAGGACATCCCCATCCTGGAAGCCAAGGCGGAGTACGCGAAGTTGAAATGAATCAACCCCAACCACGCAGTTTATTGGTTTATTTTGAACTCCGAAGCCGGATAAACCACCACGGGCCGAGCACCTCGGGATTTAGACGGAGGGTCAGACACCAACAGCGAGATCACCTTTCCAGGTTGCCACTCAGGCTTAGCCCGATTTGGCCTGACCGCAATTTGTCCCTCGTATGGAACTCCCTGGAATTCATAATAGACAGTTAAATACCGCGTCCTTGGTCCCTGGTTGATTTTGGTTATCAATCCCTTTACCGGCGCACCAAATACTACCAGAGATCGCATCTTCAGATAGAGGTAACACTGAAGCCACAAGAATAGGACCCAAAAGCCGACCACAAACAGACCTGGCCAGGGCCGATAGACCTGTTCGCCGTCAAGGACGCATTGTGACGGGAGCCGTGCCAGAAAGTGCAAAGAAACGGATTCGCCTTGAAAGTTGCGAGTGTAAAAGGTTCTGCTCGTCTGTATCCGTACTAACTGCCATCCCGAAGGTGTTTCATAGCGAACGATCAGGAAGTAGGAGTTGGCCCGGGTCTTGAGGTTTTCTCGACTGTAGCGCTGTTCAATGGTCCCCTTGGTCGCGACGCCGAAAGAGGTCAGGTAGGCATATTTCAACCACGGTAGGATTGCAACGCACACCATGAACACCGTCACTAACAATAGGACTGCCGCCACAAATTTAAACCGAGCGCTAAAGGAAACCCAGCGCGGCGGCGACTGCAACAGCTCGACCTGTGGCTCCCAGGCGGCAGACTGGTAATCTGTCCGCTTATCTTTCTTGACTGATGCCTGGAAAAGCATTACATCCTCCTAATCCTTAATCGCAGTGGCACGCCCTCCTCGACCCAGCCGTCGAGGAAATCGTATCACACCGTGCCCGCTGAAGCCCGCAGCGGGTAGCGCGCAGCACTGCTGCTTTGAAAATACCCCTCACCCTTTTACCCCTTCCCCTCTTCCCTCTCCCGTGGGGAGAGGGAAGAGGGGGAGGAGAGTTAGGGAGAGGGGTCACTTCAGGCATTTTCATGGTTTCTGGGTGCCCGTCAGCGGACGGGCATGAGCGACTGCTTTTGGGGCCCGCTCCTTTTCTGCCCCGTGATGCAGCCGTCAAATTCGGGTGCGCGGATCGGAGCGAGTGATAGGGGCCACCACCCGTAGCGCAGACCGCCGGGTTTCCGGTCTGCGGCCCTGCATTGTCGAGGGCTATTCGATGGCACGGGATGACCCCTGGTAAGGAAAAGCCGCAGACCGAAAAACCGGCGGTCCGCGCTACCCTCATGCCAAAGGACGGCACGTCTGCGCCACCTACCGGCGCCAACGTGCGTGGTTTGCCCCGATTGCGAACACGCAGGCAAGTTGCTAGGATATGGCTCTCGCTTTGGGCCCGGAGCGAGCCGGGCGAAGGCGATAACTTTGCCAAGCGAAGGATGTCGCGATGCGCCTCTTCAGAGTCTTCTTGGGAACACTGCTATTCATGACCATTTCATTGGGCTTTGCAACTCCCGTGAGCGATGAAACCGTTCACGGCATCAACCCGGCGTATATGGATACAAAAGTATCGGCCTGCGTGGACTTCAATCAATATGCCAACGGCGGATGGACCGCCTCTCACCCCATCCCCCCGGAGTTCCCCAGCTATGGAACTTTCCGCGAACTGGCGGACCGGAACGACGACATGCTGCACCAGGTTCTGGAGACGGCCGCCAGCAAAACGAATTCTCCCGCCGGCAGCGACGAGCAGAAGATCGGCGATTTCTACGCCAGTTGCATGGACACGGGACAGGTGGAAGCCGAGGGCGCCAAGCCGCTCGAACCGGAGTTTGACCGCATCGCCAAAATCCACGACCTCGCGAGCCTGCGGGAGGAGGTGGCGCGTCTGCAAGGCTACGGCGCCAACGTCCTCTTCCGTTTCTCCTCGCAGCAGGATCGCAAGGACAGCACGCAGGTGATCGCCGGAGCTTCCCAGGGGGGAATGGGTCTGCCGGACCGCGACTACTACTTCCGCGAGGACGAAAAATACCAGAAGATTCGCGACGCTTACGTGAAGCATATTGCGGCCATGCTGGTGCTGCTGGGCGACGATGCCACGCAGGCCGCGGCAGAAGCCCGGACGGTCATGGGGCTCGAGACCAAGCTGGCCCAATCCGCCATGGGCCGCATCGAACTGCGCGATCCCGACGCGACATATCACAAGATGGGCATGGGGGAACTGCAAGGCCTCACCCCCAATCTATCCTGGCCGGCGTACTTCACTGACCTGGGGTACCCGAAGGTCGACCAGGTCAACGTGGGGCAGCCGAAGTTTTTCTCCGCGTTGAATGACCTGCTGGCCTCCGTGCCGCAGGACGACTGGAAAACCTACCTGCGCTTTCATCTGCTCTCCGCCGCAGCTCCAACGCTATCCGATAAGTTCGTTCAGGAGGACTTCAACTTTCACAGCCGCACCTTGCAGGGCACAGAAAAGCTGCTGCCGCGCTGGAAGCGCTGTGTGGAGGCCACCGACCGCCGCCTGGGTTTCGCCCTGGGAAAGCAATATGTGCAGAAGGAATTTCCGCCCGAGGCCAAAGCGCGCGCCGACAAGATGGTGCACTTCCTGATTGAAGCCCTGCGCGAAGATATTCAGACGCTGCCATGGATGGGTCCTGAAACCAAGAAAGCCGCCCTCGCCAAGCTCGACGCTTTCACCCCCAAAATCGGCTACCCGGACAAGTGGCGGGATTACTCCGCCTACAGTGTGGACCGCGGGCCTTACGTGGAAAACGTGCTGCGCGGCGACGTGTTCGAGTTTCACCGATTGCTCAACAAAATCGGCAAGCCGGTGGACCGCATGGAGTGGGGAATGACGCCCCCCACGGTGAATGCCTACTACAACTCCTCGATGAACGAAATTGTTTTTCCCGCGGGAATCTTGCAGCCGCCTTTCTTTGATCCCAAGGCCGACGACGCCTCGAATTACGGAGGCATCGGCGCGGTGATTGGCCACGAAATGACCCACGGGTTCGACGACCAGGGCCGCAAGTTTGACGCTCATGGCAATCGCACCGACTGGTGGACCCCAGAGGATTTGAAGAACTTCCAGGAACGCGCCGCCTGCGTGGAAAAGCAGTTTGACGGCTACGTGGCCATCGACGACATTCACGAAAAAGGCAAGCTGGTGCTGGGCGAAAGCATTGCCGACCTGGGAGGGTTGACCATCGCTTACAAGGCCTATCAGAAGAGCCTGGAAGGCAATCCGCGGCCGGCGGACTTCGACGGGTTCACGCCGGAGCAGCGCTTCTTCCTCTCCTTCGCGCAAATCTGGGCGGGGAACGACCGGCCCGAGTTCATTCGACTTCAGGTGAATACCAACCCGCACCCTCTGCATAATTTCCGGGCCATCGGTGCACCGTCGAACATGCCGGCCTTCCAGCAGGCCTTCGGCTGCAGGGCGGGAGATCCCATGGTGCGCGAGGAGCGTTGCGCGATTTGGTAGGATGACGTCATCGTATGTGATTCAGGTGCAATCTGCTCTTTGACAGGGTAAACTTAGCTCACTCGATAAATCCAACAGGACTAACACGATGAGAAACCCACATCTCTTGCTTTGTGCTCCATCGCTGCTCGCCGGATTGCTATTAGTGGCCGGTGCACATCGGATCCAGGCTCAGCAATCGAGCAGCAGGACTCCAGAACTTGCCGGGAATATGCCGGAGGCGCTTGGCT
>Ga0187815_10001242_pt1 | contig 12066 bp, 9 predicted proteins | sample NC_S_5_FD_132962 | JGI IMG/M metagenome (GOLD analysis project Ga0187815, IMG submission 132962) | Wetland sediment microbial communities from Neuse River Estuary, North Carolina, USA - ASW-S_5 | ecosystem: Environmental > Aquatic > Freshwater > Wetlands > Sediment | place: USA: North Carolina...
CTGCACTTCAGCCAGGATTGAAGTTCGTCGTGACGAATTGTGGATCAACACGGCGTCTTGGATTGCCGGAAAGCAACCATCGGCAAAGGCGACGTCAATCACGGCGCCGCGCACCGCAACGACGTTTCCGGCATCCTGACCGCCCTCGTTCATCTGTAAACTCGCACAGCCACAAGGCCTCAGGCGGTTACCGCGCCAAGGCTTCACCCAGTAGTTAGCGCGCCGTTGCAAACAGGCACGAAAGAACTTGATGCCGCCACTCACCGTGGTCACCACGCCGACTTCGGATTGGCTCCACCGTTGTTGTGTTACCAAAAACACGTTGAGATAGGGGCCGAGCGCGCCGCGAACGTCCGCCAGCAGAAAATTGGTGGCATCGAGCGAAAACGGGTGAAAGCCGCGTTCGGGGGTCACGGCCATAGCCACAGCGTTCCGATCAACAGCGTGATCAGCGTCAGCGGTGCGCCGACCCGAAAATAGTCCCAGAACCCGATCGCTACTCCGGCAGCGGCCGCATTCTGGACCAAGATCAGGTTGGCCACAGACCCGATCACGGTGAAGTTGCCGGCCAGCGTCGAAGCCATCGCAACCGTCATCCAGGCCGTGTCGCGGTCGGGCAGTGCCTGCACAAACGGCTTCAACAGCAAGACGGCCGGGACATTGCTGACCAAATTGGACAAGACCGCCGTCACAGCGCTGAGGGCGGGTATGTGGTCAAGCCGCAGCCGGCTTATCACGGCTATCGTTTCGGGGCCGAGCAGCGCGCGTTGGGCACCGGAAGCAATCATCAAGCCTGCGCCGACCAGCGCAATGCCGGCCCGATCGATGCTGAGGCCGGGAATCCTGCCCACCGCCAGAGCGAGATAGCTTCCAATGAAGATGATTGCGGCAGCGATGTTCCGCAGCTCGACGCCGAGCTGATGATCCGCGGGAAATAGCAGCGACGCCAGCGCTGACGTGATGGCCAACGCCACAATCAGCGCGACCCCGGAGATGCTTAGTATGATCAACCGTCTGTGATCGACATCGTCTCTTTGCATAAGCACTTGTACGGCATCTGCCGCCGCAGCCCCACGATCTTCTCCTTGAGGCGCACCGCCTTGACCTCGGCACATCGCCGTCCTTCCGGTCGGTGAGGTCGTCTCGGAGCCGTGCCTGTTGAGGACGTTTCGCGCGGATCTTCCCTCCTTATTATAGGTCTGGACCTTCCTGAATCCCAACGCTTGCACGACCTCCCCGCAGGCGCTCTTGGAGCGCACTGGCAGCCCAAAAGGGAGTGACCGTGATATCTAGTTGTGAGCCCTCTTCCGCAGCTCGTCGCCGAACACGAGAACGCGTTACCGATCTTCGAGCGCAATCTGCTTGATGTGCAGTATGTCGGCGAAACAGGCCTGGATGCTGGGCCTCGCTTCTATCGCAGTATCCCTGCCCAAGGGCGGCTGTTCGAGCGCATCCTGTGCGGGCGGACCGGTCAGTAGCCTGCCGCGACGCCCGCGACCGCACGGCTGTCGAAATCGGGCCTGATCCAGCCTGGTTAAAGTGTATCCGCAATCGGACGACCTGCCATTACAGTCACATATCTCGCAGAAGCGCTGTTATATTGCAGGCCGAGATCACTTCTACGGCTGCGCCTGTCGCTTGACGCTGCGGAATGTGGTAGTTTGCTTGCTGCGTTCGCTCTGGGCGAGCGTGTGTCAGTACACCAAGTGCTGCGGGAGGAAACCATGACATACTGGTCGAAGAAACGCGCTCGCGGCGCGGCCGTCTGCGTTTTTGCCATGCTGGCTGGAACCATTTCGGCCGCATCGGCTCAGGAAGTAAAGAAACCGACCCCGGTCACGCAAGACATGCTGAACAAGGCCGAAAGTGACGGCAACAACTTCCTCCATACAAATGCGAACTATAACCAGACCCGCTACTTCTCCAATAAGCAGATCAATAAGGACAACGTCAAAGACCTGCGGCCAGCCTGGATCTTTCAGACCGACGTCCTCGAAACCATGGAAACAACGCCGATCGTCGTCAACGGCATCATGTATGTGACGACGGCCTTTGACCATGTCTACGCGCTGGATGCGCGGACCGGTGAACAGATCTGGTACTACAAGCACCCGATGGGGCCGGTCACGACCTTCTGCTGCGGGCCTAACAACCGGGGCGTGGCTGTCTATGGCGACAAGGTCTACTTCGGGACGCTCGATGGCCAGCTCGTAGCGCTCAACGCCCAGAATGGATCAGTCGTCTGGAAGAAGGATGTCGCTGACCCGACCCTCGGCTACAGTGAGACGATGGCGCCGACCGCCGTCGACGGCAAGATTCTCATCGGCACCAATGGCGGCGAATACGGCATTCGCGGTTTTGTGAAGGCCTATGATGCGGAGAAGGGCGACCTCCTCTGGACGTTCAACACAATTCCGGAAAAGACCGTCGGGGTCTGGGCCACGCACGATGCGACCGGCCGTGACTTGCATCGCGACATTAAGGCGGAAAAAGCCGCGCTCGCGAAAACGGGCGATCCGTACAAGACGTTAGGCGGCGGTGTCTGGCAAAACCCTGCGGTCGACCTGGAGACACGGCGCATCTACTTCGTGGTCGGCAATCCGTCCCCCGATCTGGATGGCTCGCTTCGCCCCGGGGACAACCTCTACACGGACTCGCTCGTCTCGGTGAACCTCGATACGGGCAAGTATATCTGCCATTTCCAATATATCCCTCACGACGTATGGGATCTCGACGCAGTCAGCCCGCCGATCATCACTCCGGTCAAAACTGACAGCGGCGAGACTGTGAAGGGCATCCTGCACGGCGGCAAGACCGGGCATGTTTACGTGAACAAGGCGGACGACTGCAGCCTTATCCGCTTTTCCGAAGCCATGATCCCGCAGGAGAACATGTGGACGCTGCCGACGGCCCAAGGCGCTCGCATGCTTCCCGGCGCCAATGGTGGCGTGGAATGGTCGCCGATGGCGATCGACGCCGACCGTTCGCTTACCTATGCAGTCAATCTCCACCAGCCGATGACCTATCAGGTGGAAAGCACACCTTATCCAGACGGCAAGCTGTGGCTGGGCGGTGCCTTCAAGGTCATTCCCACCGAAGAGCAGTGGGGCAACGTAACGGCGGTCGACTACAATACCGGCAAGATTCGCTGGCAGGCGAAGACCGAGCAACCAATGATCGGCGGCGTGCTGGCCACCGCTGGCGGTCTGGTGTTCACAGGTGAAGGCAACGGCCTCTTCAAGGCCTATGACGCCGAGACCGGTGACGTATTGTGGAGCTTCCGCGCCGGTGCCGGGGTCAACGCCCCGCCGGCCTCCTACACGATAGATGGCGATCAGTACATCGTCGTGGCCGCCGGCGGCAACACGCAACTGGACTACAAGCGCGGCAACGCCATCATCGCATTCAAGCTTGCTCGATAGGAAGCTCGGCTTCCCGACAGGCGAAGCGCCTTTGCGCTTCGCCTGTCTTGCGCCCACACTGGAGGAGTAGCAATGCGAGCCGTTCACCTGGGAAGCATGCCTGTGTTTGCGGCGGTTCTTGCCTTGTCGGTCGGCCACCCCGCAAATGCACAACAAGCAACACCACCTCCGCCAGAGATCGCGGATAAAGTGCAACTATGCGCGAGTTGCCACGGCGCAGACGGAAAACCGGTCGTCGAAAAGGTGCCGATCATCTTTGGCCAGCACATGTTCTATCTTCTCACCGAACTCAAGGATTACCGGGCGGGTCGCCGCGCCAACGAGACCATGGCTCCGATCGCCGCCGCCCTTTCCGATGACGAAATGAAGGCGCTTGCGACCTATTTCGCGGCTCAGCCTTGGCCGAACTATTCGGAGGTCGCCAGCCCGGAAGACAGTGCACGCGCTAAAAGCCTCGCTGTCGAGGGGCAGTGCACCCAGTGCCACCTCGGGGGAATGCTGGGCGATAGTCGCAACCCTCGGCTCAACCACCAGAAGGCCGACTATCTGGCCCAGACGCTGACCGATTTTCGGAATGGAACCCGCAAGAATGCCCCACCCATGGCAGCGATCGTCAAAGACTGGTCCGACGCCGACATAGCTGCGATGAGCCGCTATCTCGCCGGACTCTGATCGACTGCCTGCGTCTTGAGCGCATCGAGCACGGCAGCATCCGACGCAAGATCGGCTGCCGTTTTCCCTTGCCCATCCCGCAAAGTCGCGTCGGCGCCGTGTGCGATCAGCCATTTGACTATTTCGGCATGGCCGCGCTCGGCCGCAATCATCAATGCCGAACGTCCACGGTCGTCCAAGGCATGGATGCTCGCGCCGCGCGCCACCAGCAGCTCAGCGGTTGCAATGCCGTCAGACGCAGCAACAATATTCGGGTAGCCGGCGGCCCACATCAATGCCGTCAGCTTGTGTGCATATTCCCTATTCACGTCGGCGCCGGCATCAAGCAGCATCCGCACGATCGGCGTCAGGCCCTTCGCCGCAGCATAGACGAGCGGACCTTTGCCGGTTCCGTCCGGCTCATTCGGATCAGAGTGATGGTCCAGCAGGACACGAACAAGCTGTTCGTCGCCCTCGAATGCGGCAGTGGCCAGCAAGGTCGACCCGCGTGGTGCCAGGCTGGCGGTCGAAGCCCCCCGTTCCAACAGAAACCGCACCACGTCGTGGCGCTTGCGCGCAATCGCAAGCGCCAAGGCCGTCGATCCGTCCAGATTGGCATGATTGATGTCGGCGCCCCTATCGAGGAGCAGTCCGACCAGTTCCTTGTGACCGCTTTGTGCGGCGTAATGCAGCGCCGTATTGGACACCCGGTCGCGCGCGAACACCGAAGCCCCGCGGTCCAGGAGCTCCAGCACGATCGGGGTGCAGCCCAAATCGGCTGCCCGAAACAGGAAATTGTTGAGGCGCGCTGGATTAATCTGGCTTTCGGCCTGCGCAATGCGTCCTTGCAGCCAATCACAGGTCAGCGGATTGAAGTCACCGCCCCGCTCAGCGGCTGAAGCGATTTGGCTGCAGATGAGCATGCATGCAGCTGCAAGAACTACACGAATACGCACGGAACGCTCCCACGAACTCTTGTCACCTCAAATATAGACGAAGTTGAGTGACTTGTCTGGGCACATTCTCGGCCGATCGCCGATCCCCATCGCCTGATCCGGTAATCGTGACTGCCTCGGGGGCAGGAGTTCTGATCCAGCCAAACGTCGACTTTTCCGATTTCTGGAAGGCCTCGGCCCTCAAGATTGGCGCTCCTGGTTCACGAGCAGCGGTTGCGGCAATGTCTGGCCTCGGGACGGAAAATCCGCGAAAGGTCACGCTCAGGTTTTGCTGATCGGCCTGTTCTTCACGGTCGCCGCGAAGTCAGCGACGTCAATAACTGGCCTCGGTCGGACGGAAGGCTGTTTTCCACGCCGTGGACCCTAGAGGCGACCGTCAGCTCTCGGGCCCAGCTGCGAGTTCTTCGATCCTTCGTTTTCCTTCCGGCAGGCTTAGTTCGCAGACGGATGCGAACATAACGTCCACGCCTCGCGCAAGCTGCTCGTAATCCGTCCATTCCTCTGGGGCGTGCGAGATGCCATTGCGACTGGGCACGAAGATAAGCCCTGTCGGCACGAAACCGGCCATGATCATCGCGTCGTGGCCGGCCCCACTGACCATGGTCCGGCTCTTCAGCCCCAGTATGCCGGCGTGACGCGACAACATTCCGTGCAGTTCCACCGAAAGGGGCACAGGAGGAATGAACAATTGCTCGTCGACTTCGACCGTCAGGCCGTTCCCGCCAGCGCCTTCGATGACGGAACGAGTCCGGTCAACCAGCGTACGAACCGCGTCTTCCGCTGGAGCGCGAATGTCGACGGTGAAGGTCACGAGATCCGGAATCACGTTCGCTCCGCCGGGACGGACCTCCAGCTTGCCGACGGTGAGGACGGCATCCTGTCCGATTGCGCGAGCCAGGTCGGGAAGTTGAGATAGCGCGCCCACGGCACCCACCAGGGCATCGCGGCGGGCGTTCATCGGTGTCGTACCAGCATGTCCTGCCTGTCCCCTGAATGTAGCCTTCAGTTGGGCCATGCCCACGATGCGCTCGACGATGCCGACATCCTCGCCATGCGCCTCCAGCACCGGGCCCTGCTCGATGTGAAGTTCCAGGAAGGCGTGGACAGAGCCCGGCTTCAGCACCGCGCGATATGCCAGCGCCGGATCAAGCCCGTAGGCCGTCATCGCCTGCGCCATGGTGATACCGTCGTCGTCCGGCAAATCGTCGAGGCTTTGTGTGTCCAGCCTGCCGGTCAGGATGCGCGACGCCACCAGCCCGCCGCCAAAGCGCGTGCCTTCCTCCTCGATCATGGCGATAATCTCGATCGATCGCTCCGGTGCCAACCCACGCTCCTTGAACAGGAACGCGATTTCTATCCCGGCGATGACGCCGGCCTGCCCATCGAACTTGCCGCCGTTGGGAACGGAATCGAAATGAGATCCAACCATGACCGGCGCGAGATCGGGATCGCTCCCCTCCAGACGGCCGATGAGGTTGCCTATCGCATCTTCGCGCACGGTGAGGCCGACAGCTTCCATCTCGGCGCGCAGGAAGTCACTGGCCTGGCGGAATTCCGAACTGTAGGTCAGCCGGGTCGTCCCCTTGCCGGGGGTCGCAGTAAACTGGTCGAGACCCTCGATCAGGCGCTGGATCCGCCGCGTATCTGAGAATCGTGTCATCGAAGAAGCTCCACGAAAATTCCGGTTGGAATGACCAGCGCCATCGTTGGTCGACGAAGAAGTTGACGGGAGAGCTGCTTTCCCGGGCAGGCGGCCCGTGTCAAGTTGGGAAAATCTGATCTCGGAACCTGACATTGATCGGATGGTCGAGTTGAAGGCATGTCGGCACAGCCTCTGGAAGCTGCTGCCCCCAGTTGCAGCAAGAACACAACAACACCCACGATTGCCGCAGTTCTTTGCGACAGACATCCGCTTTCAATATCCCTACGCCGAATGTTTTCGTTCCAGTCGTCAAACACATGGGTGGCAGATCGCTTTGTGTTCCTGGTCAGCTTTGCTCCTCGGAATTTGACGGCTCGGGCTTTTTCCGCTCGCTCTCCCGACATACCATCTCGCGCCGCGCAATCACCTCAGCCGCCCTAGTGGCTTGGATGCAGTGCATCGTTGAGGTACATGCAGGCAAGCATCGCGAACACGTAAGCCTGAATGCCCGCCATCAGGAAGTCCAGCGCCGTCAGCGCGACGGTCATCAGGAAGGGCATGATAGCGCCTAGTACGCCCAGCGGACCGAGGCGTGCCAGTGAAACCACGAAGCCCGCGAATACCTCCAGTGTAACGTGGCCTGCCATCATGACCGCGAACAGACGGACCGAATGGCTGACCGGCCGGGACATATAGGACATGACCTCGATAGGGATGATGATCGGCGCAAGAACCGCCGGGACGCCCGCCGGCTTGAACAGCCGCAGGAAGCGCAAACCGTGCTTGTACAGGCCGTATAATGTCACAGTGAGAAACACTATCGCCGCCAAAGCCACGGTCACGATGATCTGGCTTGTCACCGTGAAGGCATACGGGAACATGCCGATCATGTTCGCTACAAGGATGAACATGAAGAGGGAAAACACGAATGGGAAGAATTGCATTCCGTGTTCACCGGCATTGTCCCGTAGCGTGTTGGCGATGAGTTCATAGAGCAACTCGACGCTGGATTGCCATCTGTCGGGAAGCAGTTTGCGCTTGTGCGTTGCCAGCAGCAGGAAGGAACCAGCCAGAACGACCGTCAGGACCATGTAGGCGGATGAGTTGGTAAAGCTGAGATCGACGCCCCCGACACTGATGTCGACGAGATTCTTGATCTCGAATTGCTCAATAGGCCCGGCCATGGGATGTCCTCATCGGGCGTGTGCCACAACCCCACCGGCCGTGAATGAGCCGTCTTCCACAACCGAAGGTGCCTGCCCGGCCGTTCGGGGCAGTCTTTTACTTTATGCGCAAGCGAGGCCCGGTCAACGCTCCTCCCGCCGAGCCTCCAGCCGCCCCGGTCCACCCCCAGGACCGGGGGCGGGGTGCTCGTCTCTCGGGCGTGCGCCGCCAATCACGTGAATGCTAAATTTAGCGTGCGAACACCGCGCCACCGCCGCCTCGTCCGCCGCATCCTCCTGGAACTTGCGCATAGGGAAACGCGCAGCCTCATCTTCGGCTCTCGCATCGTCTCAGGCTGTCTCTGAACGCAAAAAGAGGCTCGGGTGAGACGGCGGGCTTGTTGTGCAGGGCTATGATCGTGGAGACGGACAAGCGCCGTCCCAAAACAAATCTGGGCAGCATTTGATTTCCAGGCTTGGCAAAAGAAGGCTTAGGGTAATCTCCCTGTGGATAGGTTGTCGCCTGAGGCCCGTTGAAGGATGCTTCTGATCTCACGACAAGTGATTGGCGGCATAAGGATCGGCCAGGTTGGTACTGCGTACCTGCCTCCGGTCGCCAATCACCGATATGTCTGCCCTAGAGACCAAGACCGGCGGTTCTTTTGACATGAAGTTGCGCTCGTCCTCAATCGAAGGCCAAAGAGCAACGGCTTGCCGCGCGTTACTGACCACCGATACTCGCCGGCCGCTCCAAGGTGACCGGTGGCGGAGCCCATTTGCCGGTCAGGGCGTCGGATCGTGGCGCATAAAGCCGCATGGTCAGGTTGACCGGCCCTTTCGGCACCGGCAGCCAATTGGCTTCCTGCTCCTTGCCGGGACTTTCCGTCTGGAAATAGAGATCGAGTGATCCGTCCGCGTTGTAGGTGAACGGCATCCAGCTGCTAATGGCAAAACGATTCAGCGGATTCGCAACCTGGAAGCCGTCGTTGTCATAGGCAGTAATGGACCAGAAGGCATCCACTGGCGGCAGCGTCGCCTTGTCGAAATGGATCGTATACTTGTTGGCTCCGTTGATCGGTTTGCCGGTATCATCGGCAAGGTTCAGCGGATAAATGGCATCCTCCGGCAAGTTCGCACCAAGGCCGAGTTGAGCCACAATCGCCCGTTTCAGATAGTAGTTGCCATACACACCCATGGTGTCTGTGTTCAACGACCAGCCGTTCACGACCCGCGCCAGCGTCGGCACCTTCCAGGCCATCAGCCGTTGCGCTTCCTTGGGAGCATCTTCCAATGCGCTGCGCACAGCGGGTTCAACCTTCGCGATATCGAAGTGCTTACCGGGTTCAATACCGATCTTCTTCATCTGCAAGAGGATCGACTGATCGGTAAGGTGCGGCGGGATAGTCTTCAGGAGTTCAACTCCATAGGTGAAGTATTTTTCAGCCGGCATCGTATCGACCTGGGTCTTGGGGGGTGTCTTCATGTCGACATTTCCATCGACCTTTCCATCGATCGGCTTGTCTGTCTTGTTCCACTCTGAGAGCGGAGTGATCTTGAAACCCGCTTGAATCTTGTGGACGGCATCATAGTCGGCCGGCCCGTTCGTCTGTGTACGACCGACGACCCAGACGATCGGCGTCGGCGCATCGATGCGCTGAATATCCTTTGGCAGCTTGAATTCATCGATTATCTCGCGCAGGTCGCGTCTCCAGCTGGGCGGCGCAACCAGGAAATCCCCGGCCCGTGTGCCGGTGGTCCGCTGGCCGGGTGAGGCAAATACGTCGGTCCACATGTCGAGCATTGGCAGCAGATAGTAGCGTCCGCCGGTATCCGGCACGGAGACGATCATCGGCTCTTTGGTCAGGTCGAGCCATGCGGCGGAATAGAGGGTGTCGAAGTTGGGCCGCACAACCGTCCGCATCTCGGCGGTCGGATAAGCCGGTATGTTCGAGAAGGCGTTCATCGGCGCCTTTCCGGCTTCCGTCGCCTTTTCGACATTGGTGGACTGCTGTCGCGTCACATCCATCGTAATCAACGGATAGAAGTAGAGATAGGCGTCCACGGCGATGGCACGGGCCTGCTCATCCGTGACATCGGCGTGAGCACCCAATGGCGCTGCACATAGGAGCAGGGAACACGTGACGGCCAAGCCAGCAGAAGCGGTACGTCTCATGGCGAGCCTCCTTTGAGGTTGGCGACCAAATATGACGAACGGGCCCCTCATAAACTAGGCGGCCCCAAACCCAGTGTCAGGTCGGGAAAAACCGTGGCCGAGGTGGGTGATTTCCGCAGAAACTGTCGCCTCCTGCGAACCGACCGGAGCTCTTGAGTCTCTTGCAACGATATTGGCCTTGTCTCCAATCTGCGGGGGACAAGAGACAACTTTTCGAGCTTTGCTTCGACCCCCGGTATCAGCAGGCCGATAAATGCCGGGCTCTATGAACCGATGAAGTTGTCGTCACGATCTTGGCTTTCACGAAGACGTCGTAACGAATGCTCTTTCCCAAGATCTGATGGGACGGTTTGGGCAGCGCTGGCATTGGCTCCGCACGCAGGGGCCATTTAAGCACCACCCGGTTGCGCGCAGTCTCCAAGGCGGCCTGCATGAGTTGCGAGGCGTCGGGATCAGTGCCGACGATTTCGCGGATCAGCCGCATCTCCTTCTTTACCAGGGCCGAGTTGTTACGTGGCGGGTGCATCGGATCGACCAATACCACCTGCGGGTTCAGTTGAGGCAGCAGGGCGCAAGAGTCGCCATGGATCAGCGTCATCCGCGCAACCGTTTCGGCATACCGCCCCCCTTGCACTCGCGCGCGATCGAGTCCTTCGGCAAGGAGGTCGTGCATCGTCATGGAGCGCTCGATCAGAGTGACATGCGCACCAAGCGATGCCAAGAGAAACGCGTCACGGCCGAGGCCGGCAGTAGCGTCCACAATTTCCGGGATGACGCCGCGCGAAAACCCTGCGGCTTTCGCCAAAGCCTGCCCGCGCCCCTCGCCAGAGCGAAAACGGTGACCGATCGCGCCGCCGACGAAATCGACGATCAGCGATGTTGTGTCGACATTTTGCGTCATCGTCGCTCTCAGAAGGGCACGGGGGAGGTGAAGGTGACGTCCGAGCCACAAGGATGACGAAAGCTCAGTTCTTCGGCGTGGAGAAGCAGGCGGTCTGCGCCCATCAGGGCCGCGCCGTCCGCATAGAACTCATCGCCCAGGATCACGTGACCCAACGCCTTCATGTGCACGCGCAACTGGTGGGTGCGTCCAGTCATCGGGAAAAGGCGCAGGCGCGTGGTGTTCTCGCCGTATCCGAGAACGCGCCAGCGCGTTTGCGCGGGCTTGCCGTGCTCATGATCGACGCGATGCCGGGGTTTGTTGTCCGGGTCGATAGCCAAAGGCAGTTCGACTAGTCCTTCCTCATCCTGGACCCTACCCCAAACCTCGGCCACATAGGATTTCTTGGCGGTGCGTGCCTCGAACTGCGCCGCAACCGCAGCATGGGCCTTGCGGTTGAGCGACATCAGCACCAAGCCGGACGTGTCCTTGTCTAGCCGATGAATGATCAGGGCTTGAGGAAATTTTTCCTGAATGCGTGTCGCCAGGCTGTCTGCGAGCATTGGATGACGTCCGGGCACGGAAAGAAGACCGCTCGGCTTGTCGAGCACGATGAGATCGGCGTCGCGATGGAGGATCGAGACGTAGGGTTCCAGCGGCGGCTTATAGACGGGAAAAGCATCCGATAATGAATTCATGGCGGCAATCTATCATAAAATTGAGCTATGCGGAAAACAACGCGGCCGGCCGACCGTCGGTCTTTGCACGCGGCGAGATAAGCCATGATTGAAAAGCCGTGCAAGGCAGCTACGGGCCAAAAGGGAAGTGCTGCCGCCGTGGATTCGGGCGAAGCTGGCGTCGGCTTGCCGTGTTCTCCAAACGTAAGGTTAGCCTTGAAGCAGGCACTGTTCGATCGCTTCGACAAGCCACCTTGCGTATGCCGCGCCCCGACAAAGAAGGAGGGCGGCAACCTGTCGGCCACGATCGCAATGATCGTGTGCGAGCCGACATCACCCTGAAAGCCGCCCGCGTCAGACCGGAACGGCCAGACCAACCTTCACGCGATCCATGGCCACAAAGGTGCGGAAGCGTTTGACATTGGGGTTGTCGAAGAAAAGCCGGTGGGTAAGGGCCTCATACTCGGCCATCGAGGAAACAATCACGATCAGGATGAAATCC
>Ga0187815_10001243_pt1 | contig 12066 bp, 10 predicted proteins | sample NC_S_5_FD_132962 | JGI IMG/M metagenome (GOLD analysis project Ga0187815, IMG submission 132962) | Wetland sediment microbial communities from Neuse River Estuary, North Carolina, USA - ASW-S_5 | ecosystem: Environmental > Aquatic > Freshwater > Wetlands > Sediment | place: USA: North Carolina...
CTCGACAACACCGCTCAGGCCGTGCTCGGCATCAAGCGCGGCGGCGGCGAGGCGCTGCGGCTCGATGTTGTCCGGGTGCCGGCAGAACAGACGCTCGGCGCCTATCTGACATCGGGGTGGATCGAAAATATCGATCCAAACAGTGTGGAAGATATCACCATCAACGGTTTTCCGGGCGCGACCGCCGCAGCCAAAGGCGAACAATGGGACTTTCGTCTCTACGCGATCCGCTTCGGCAGCGACGTGTACCGGTTCATTTTTGCCGCCAAACATCGCACGCCGGAAACCGATCGCGCATTTCGTGAAACGGTCGGCAGTTTCCGCCGTATGAGTATCGCCGAGACCGAGCAGGCGAAACCGCTTCGCCTTCGCATCGTGACGGTCACGCCCGGCGATACGGTGGAGAAGCTCGCGGGCAAAATGGCCGTGGCCGATCGCGCGCTCGACCGTTTCCGCGTGCTCAATGGACTCGATCCGGGCGACAAGCTCAAGCCCGGCAGCGACGTAAAAATAGTGGTGGAATAGCCGACTGCCGGCCGCTTTGGTTAACCTCCGCAGCGACCTCACCTTTTTCGCCTATTTTCGGCACCGCTTGGGTCGGTTATCATTGCTCGCGAGGCCGGTAAACGGCTGGCGGGGCAACGTATGGGCATTCTCAGACGGGCGGCACCCGTAGTGCTGGTGTTTGCCGTCGTGTCGGTGGTCACCGCGGTTCTGTGGTTCATCCGAATCTCGGCGGTCGGACCGCAGCACTTGGTGTTTTTTTATCTGCTGCCGATTGCCTTAGTCGCGACGCTCTACGGCAGTCTCCTCGCCATGCTGTATGGGATCGCGGCAACGCTTTGCGCGGCATTTTTCCTCTACGATCCGCTCTATAGCTTTTATGTCGCCAGCCCATTGGATGTGGGTGAACTGGTGTGCTTCGTCGGCCTCGCTTTGATTGGCGCAAAATGCGCCGCTGACCTGCTGCAACCGCTCTTGGCCTTACCGCGGCAAAATCCGGCGGCCGAGGACTAGCGTCCGCGCCGTTTGCGAGGAGCGCGCAGCGCAGCGTGCGGCGTCAACAATCAGAATTGTGAGGCGAACTGATCGAGGCCCATGACGTGGGCGAGACTGCGGACTTCTTCTTTTTGTTCAGAGTTAAAGCTCATGATCAAAGGCACCGCCGCCGATTTCAGTCCCTCGACAGCCTCGGGATCGACCGCCGCTGCTTGCACGTTTCGCGCGGCGCCGCGCGCGGCCGCCTGCTGCGTCCGCTTATAGGCCATGTTGCGCAACGCGGCTTCGACCGCCGGCCACATGCGCTCCTGATCGGGCGTCAGATGCAGCCGCGTTTTGATGCTGGCAATCTGCGCATCATCGAGAATATAGCCCGCACGGCTTGCAGCGGGTGGGTGCGCCGGAGCCGCCGATGTTTTGGCTGCCGCGCTCGTTGCTGGCCGTGGCGATAAATCGGCAGCGCTCGCCGCCGGCGGAGCGATACTACCGAGCGATGCCGTCTGCACCACTCGCCGCTCTAGAGCTGGCGTGGCCGATTTCTCGACCAGCTGCTCCGCGCTTGATTGTGATTGCAGCGGCTGAACCATGGGTGCGGGGCTGAATAGGTCTGGATCGGCCCGCGAGTTTCTCACTGCTGCCAAGGTGACCGCAGGCGGTGCATTCCACTCCCGCGGAAAGCGCTGCGCGACAACTTCTGCGGCCGAGCTATGGCCGGCCTCGCGCAACGCCGCCACGTGCAAAGCCCCGGTCAGATAGCCAAAGGCGCAGGCGGCAAGCAGCGGCAACAACCGTCCGCGTTTCGACGCTGTTTTCCGCCGCATGAAGACGCCCCCGCTCATCCCTTGGCTCTATTTCCTTTCAAAGGAAGCTTAATTTATGGCTAACCATGGGTATTTTGCCGGCCACATTTTTGCGCCGGGCACCGCGGCTGCCGGTTTCCTCCGCTCATCGGCGGCCATTTCAGCACCGCGATAAAAAAGGCCCGGCGAACTGCCGGGCCTTTTCAAATCGTAAAGTGCCGAGCTTAGGCCGCTTCCTCTTCGACGACTGAATCATCCTCAGCGTCCGGCTTCGGACCACGGCGCGGTCCCTTGGCGAGCGCAGCCTCGATTTCCTTGACTGCTTCGGTCTCGGTAATCCGCTGCACCGCCGCGACTTCGCGTGACAATCGGTCGAGCGCCGCTTCATACAACTGGCGCTCGGAATACGACTGTTCCGGCTGGGTCTCCGAGCGATAGAGATCGCGAACCACCTCGGCGATCGCGACGATGTCGCCGGAATTGATCTTGGCCTCGTATTCCTGCGCCCGCCGCGACCACATCGTGCGCTTGATCCGCGCGCGGCCTTTGAGGGTTTCAAGCGCGCGCTTGACCATCGGGGTCTCGGCCAGCTTGCGCATACCGACGGATGCTACTTTCGCAGTCGGCACCCGCAACGTCATTTTGTCCTTGACGAAATTGATGACGAACAGCTCGAGCCGCGCGCCAGCGACCTCTTGCTCCTCGATCGCCACAATCTGGCCGACGCCGTGTGCCGGATAGACAATGAATTCGTGGGTCTTGAAGCCCTGTCGTTGCGTGGTCTTCTTTGTATTCATTCCCAAAGCTGTTGCTCCTTCCGCCTCCGGCTTGCGCCGATGCGCGGGCTTCGCCACGCTGACCCGGCTCCGGGTCAGCGCACGCGCTGATTGTGAAGGCCTCCGGCTCGCGCGGGAGGAGGTTTTTGCCTTCCGGCTCATGCCGGTCGTACTCTTCTTCGGACGACGACGAGTTTTCTCTGCCACTGCTCTCGCGTGGAATTCACGCCTCTTTTGACGGTTCCTCGGAAACTCCCCCGAAAAAATATGCTCCCGGTCGGGAGCAGGCCTCGGGGTGTTATTTCATTGTGTGGCAACTATATATCACATTTTTCGCAAAAATCAAAGTCTTAAGACCCGGCGCAAGCCTCGCATGAGACCGGCGCAGGGCGCAATTTTTAACAATGGTTAAGGCTGCAATTTGAGCGTGTATCAGTCGCCACTGCCCGGACTGGCTGAAAAATGTTCTTCGAATTTGTTGGGCACGCCCTCCCATTGTTTGGCGTCCGTCGGCGGCGTCTTTTTAGTCGTGATGTTCGGCCAAGTCTTCGCATATTCGGCATTAACGCCGAGCCACTTTTCCACGCCAGGCTCGGTGTCCGGCTTGATCGCTTCGACCGGGCATTCCGGCTCGCATACGCCGCAATCGATGCATTCGTCCGGGTGGATGACCAGCATGTTCTCGCCCTCGTAAAAACAATCGACGGGGCAAACCTCAACGCAGTCCATGTATTTGCATTTGATGCAATTGTCGTTGACGATATGGGTCATTTGCACACTCTGGACGCCCGTTTTGAGGCCTTGCTCCTATCGCATGGGTCAGGGGCACGCAAGAAGGCGCCTATTCGCCGCGCGTTAGCGCCACAAGTCCCTCAGCCACAAGCCCTTCAGCCACAAGTCCTTCATTGCAGATCCTGGTAAAGCGCCGCGGCCGTGCCGGCAGGCCCTCGCCGCTCGACAAAGCCCATCACCTTGACCACCCTCACCCCACGGTCGAGGGCGACGGTGATGACATCGCCGGTTCGTACCATGTGACCCGGTGCGTCAATGCGCGCCCCGTTGACCCGCACAAAGCCTCCACCCGCCAACGCCGCGGCAGCGCCGCGCGTGCGTACCAGGCGAGCATGCCAAAGCCAGCGATCGATGCGCTGGCGCGCAACCGTGGTCGCCACTCAACGGCGCTCCTTAGCATCTGCCTCAAGCTGCGCCTTCAAAGCGGCGAGCTTGGCAAAGGGAGAATTGGGGTCGGGTCTTTTCTCTCTGGGTTCGAACCGTTTTCCCGGCGACCGCTCCCGCTTTTGCCGGTCTTGGCGGTCCATCCGATGCTCCGGCCGCCGCTGCCGCACCGGGCGTCGCGGTTTCGCGTGAGCGCCGGCTTGCGTGGCCGGCTCGGTGGCCGCCGCAGCGTCGGTCACCGCGGTCAGCGCGGCAGTGCCGGGCTCCGGCGCGGAGCTTTCCGGCGAGGACTGGCGCGGCACAGCCGGTTCGCCCCGGATTTGTTTTGCTCTGCCGCGCTGACGCGCCTGGACGCGGCGCCGGTCGCCCATGCGGCCCGGACGCCAGACCTCGATCATCTCCGGCTCATTTGCGAGCGGGGCGACAGCGGGGCCGCTGGCGGTGTCCTCCACAGCCGGCACGTCCGGTTGCGCAAGCGCGGGCTCCGACGCCGCTTGCACACCTGACTCGGCGGCACTGGAATCTGCTGTGATCGCCTGCGTGCTCGCGGGCAATTCGCCTTCAGGCACCGCATGTGCGGGCTCCGCGGGTGCGGCTGTTTCGTTCACAGGCGCGGCGCTGGCCGGCAGCTGCGGTGGCTCCGGTGGTTTCGGCCGGCGCTCCATGCGATACCCCAGCGCGCGCAAGATCGATCCAAAGTCTTCGCCCGAGGCACCGATCAGCGATGTCATGGTGTTGACCACGGTAAAGACGCCGCCTGCGACCGCACCCGGCGGCCGCGGCCCCGGCGCGTCTTCGCGCCAAGCCAGCGCTGGTCGAATGAGATCAGCAAGCCGCTCCAGAATGTCGACCCGTACGGCCCGTGCGCCACACAGGCGATAGCCGGCGGTGCGGTACAGCGCTGGATCGATCGCGGGGTCGGCCGTAATCGAGGTACGGCCGCTGCCGGCGAGATGGCGGAGGTCGTCCAGAACTTTGCTGTCCGTTCCGTCGTGTCTGAGCGCCCAAAGCTGGGTTGCGAGTTTGCGCGGCGCTGGTTTCAGAAGCGCCGGCAGATAGATGTGGTAGGCGCCGAAGCGTACGCCGTATTTGCGCAAAGTCGCGCGGGCGGGCTGGTCGAGGGCTTTGACCTGATCCACCACCTGACTGCGATCGAGTACTCCCAACGCCTCGACCAATTGAAACGCCACCCCGCGGGCGATGCCGGTGACATCGCTTGCCGCCGCAAGCTCGGCGAGCGAGGCCAATAGTCTTTCGATGTGGGCTTTGAGCCAAGCGTTGAGCCGAGCTTCGACGCTCTCGCGCGGTGCGCCGCTGAGATGTTCATCCGCGATGATGCGAATGCGCGGGTGCAGCAGTTCTTCACTGACATTGAGTTTGCCGACTGCGGCGCCGGTCCAGCGCAGCGTGCCGTCGGCAGCGAGCACGAATTGGTCGTCGGGCGCCTCGGCCAAGCGTGCAGCGCGCGCGGCAATTTCGCCGACCAGCGCCTTTTGCGCGGCGTTTTGCAGGGCTTTTGCCTCCGAGCCACCCGAGGAGGCATCGGGGAGGAAGACGAAACCGTCGAGACGCCCGATCAGATGGCCTTCGACCACGACATCGCCGGTTTTGTTGAAATCCGGTTCCAGCGTTGCGTTCTCGCGCAGCCGCCGCATTAAGACGCTGGTGCGGCGATCGACGAAACGCTCGGTAAGCCGTTCGTGCAACGCATCCGACAAGCGATCTTCGACGGCACGGGTGACGCCCTGCCAATGTTCCGGATCGGCGAGCCAATCCGGACGGTTCGCCGCGAAGGTCCAGGTGCGGATATGGGCAATGCGCGTGGACAACGTGTCGATGTCGCCGTCGGTGCGATCGGCCAGCGCGATTTGTTGTGCAAACCAATCGGTTTTGATCGCGCCGTCGCGTTGCAGGAAACCGTACAGCGTCACAACCAGTTCGGCATGATTGGCCGGCGCGATCTTGCGGTAATCGGGCAATTGGCACACGTCCCACAGCCGCTCGACGTCGGCCCGCGTTCGCGTCCATGCACGCACGTCGTCGTCGCGCGCCGCATGGTCCAGCACCAGGATGTCTTCGGCAACTGGCGCACGCGCCAGCGCGCCCTCGTTCGGTGCCATCGCGAGCGCCGCCTGCAGCGCGCCGACTGACGAAAAATCGAGATCAGAGTTGCGCCATTGCACGAGCCTCACCGGCTCGAATGTGTGCGATTCGAGCGCCTGCACCAGCTCGGTCTCGAACGGCGGGCAGCGGCCGCTGGTCCCGAACGTGCCGTCGCGGGTGGCGCGCCCGGCCCGGCCGGCGATTTGCGCGAGTTCGGATGGGTTAAGCTTGCGGAATTGATAACCGTCGAATTTGCGATCGGATGCGAAGGCAACATGATCGACATCTAAATTTAGTCCCATGCCGATGGCATCGGTCGCCACCAGATAATCGACCTGGCCCGATTGATAGAGTTCGACCTGCGCGTTGCGGGTGCGCGGCGACAGCGCGCCCAGTACGACCGCCGCGCCGCCGCGCTGGCGGCGGATCAATTCGGCGATCGCGTAGACCTCCTCAGCCGAGAAAGCGACAATGGCGGAGCGGCGCGGCAGCCGCGTCAGCTTCTTTTCGCCGGCGAAGGTAAGGCGCGACAGTCGCGGCCGGCTGACAATGCTGGCGCCGGGCAACAAACGCTCCACGATCGGGCGCATCGTCGCGGCGCCGAGTACGAGTGTTTCCTCGCGGCCGCGCCGATGCAGCATGCGATCGGTAAACACGTGCCCGCGCTCGAAATCGGCGGCCAGCTGGATCTCGTCGATGGCCAGGAAGGCGACGTCGAGCTCGCGCGGCATCGCCTCCACAGTGGCGACCCAAAACCGCGGATTTGGCGGTTTGATTTTTTCTTCGCCGGTGACGAGTGCCACCGTCTCGGCGCCGACCCGCTCTACCGCGCGGTTATAGACCTCACGGGCCAATAGCCGCAGCGGCAACCCGATCATGCCCGAGGAATGCGCAAGCATTCGCTCGATAGCGAGATGCGTTTTGCCAGTATTGGTAGGACCCAGTACGGCGGTTACGCCTGAGCCGCGGGCGCGAAGCTCGCGGTCGGCGCTAGGCGAGAACGAAATCGACATTGAAAGCCCGGCTGAGGCGGTATCACGCAGGAAAGGTGGTGCTTGTCTAGCACAACCGCGGCGCTGGAAAGCCCTGTGCTTAACGTGTGGAACGAGTCTGGAACGAATCGCGGCCGAATCGGCGACTCCGCCGCCGTTCGTCTTCGTTCACTGCGATATATGGCGCTGGCAACGATGTTGCATACCAGATCGGGTGGAAATCGACGCCGCAGCGGCTTATCTCCGCCGGACAAACGGCTGGTCGGCTTGCAACCACGATTCCGGCAGGAGTCAAGGGGCTGCACGCTGTGGAAAATGGGGACGGAATGGCCCGTAGCCGGAAGCGGGCCGAAACGTCACTGCGTTTTGGCGATCGGATGCGGCTGCAGCGACCGCTGGGGAACCGAGATAAATTCTGTCGCGCGCAACAGTCCGATACCGAGCGGCGTCGGCATCGAGAAGCGGAATGGAACAACCACGCGGGTGCCGACGATCGGCGCCAGCCAGACTTCGGCCTCGCGCAAGGTGACGAGATATTTGATCGCCGGGCGGTCCGGCACATAGCCGGCGATCGGCGTGAAATAGACCGCGCAGACAACTGCAGGTCCCTCATAACCGCGGTCAGCCTTGACGGTTTCCATGCGCTTGAATTCGCTGTACAGATCGTAGCGAACCCGGCCGTCGAACACCGCCACTTTGCGGTTACAGGCTTCCGGCGATACCGGATCGCCGCTACCGGCAACGCGATTGAGCATCGAGGTCATCGGATCGAGCACGCCACGGCGATCGGCGTCGGTAACCGGGATGCGATCGGGAATAGGCGGCAATGGCGGCTCGACGACGTAATCGGTGACATTGCCGGCTGCGAGCGTCATCCGTACGTCATCGATCTTGCGATCATAGCTCAGCGTAGCCCCATAAGCCGTGGGTGTCGGCTGGCCGGCGCTGATCGTGCCGCGCGCCGTGCCGGTACCGCGGCCGCCCGTGAAGAACCGTACGATGCCGGTGGTCGTGCCGCTCGCCGCCGCCGAATAGGCGTCGTCGGACAATTCTATAATCCAATTGCCGCGACCGATCGGGATCCCGGCAACGCTGACGACATACTCGGCTTCGAGCCGGGTGAGCCCGCCGGTTTGATGATGCGCGGCGTCCCCGGCCATGGCGCTGGAAACCTTAGCGCCAGTAACCTTGGCGCCAGGAACCACGCCCGAAGCAAAGACTAAAAACGCCGCGGCGATTGCGGCGGCGCCTGCAGGGCGAACGCGCAGTTGCAACAGCACAAGGCGGCGCAAGGGGGCCCTCAAATCCGGAAACGTCGAATAAGCCCCTGTCTCATGGGAGAATACGACGTTTCTGTGGTTTGGACCGGCAACAGATGCGCAGGCTGCGCGCTTGACCCCTCATGGCGCGGCCACTATAGGTCCGCGCGATCCCCGTATCGTCCGAGAGGCGGCGCCCAGCGCGGGACCAGCGGGATTTTGGCTAAGGATTCTCTACCATGGCATGGCGATGCGAGTTGACCGGAAAGACGCGCCAGATCGGCCACCGGGTCAGCCACTCCAACCGCAAAACCAAGCGGCGGTTTTTGCCCAATCTCCTCAATGTCACGCTGATCTCGGACGCACTCGGCCGTTCGGTCCGTTTGCGGATTTCGGCAAATGCGCTGAAATCCGTCGATCACCGCGGCGGTCTTGACGCTTTCCTGCTCGCCGCGAAGGAGGCCGACTTGTCGCCGCGCGCGCTTGAAATCAAGCGCCAAGTCGCCAAAAAACGCCAGGCTACGGCTTAACGATCCTCATCCGCTCGCTACGCATAAGGCCGCCGGCGCGGGCCGCCGAATGAGCCACTTTGCCGTCCGGCACTAAGCGCTCAAGCGTCGCCGTGTCGGCCGGACCCTGTCGTCGGTCGGATGCTCCTCGAACAGTTCGGCGAGCTTCTCGGTCATGACGCCGCCGAGCTCCTCGGCATCCACGAGGGTGACGGCGCGCCGGTAATAGCGCGTGACGTCGTGGCCGATACCGATCGCGATCAATTCGACCGGCGAGCGGGTTTCGATATCTTCGATAACCCCGCGCAGGTGGCGTTCGAGATAGTTGCCGGGATTGACTGACAACGTTGAATCGTCGACCGGCGCGCCGTCTGAAATCATCATCAGAATTTTGCGCGTTTCCGACCGTGCCAGAAGCCGCTTGTGCGCCCAGTCGAGCGCCTCGCCGTCGATATTCTCTTTGAGCAGTCCCTCGCGCATCATCAGTCCGAGATTCTTGCGCGCGCGTCGCCACGGCGCATCCGCCGCCTTGTAGACGATGTGACGCAAATCGTTGAGCCGGCCGGGATTGGGCGGCTTGCCCGCGGCGAGCCATGCTTCGCGCGACTGGCCGCCTTTCCACGCCCGCGTGGTGAAGCCGAGAATTTCGACTTTGACACCGCAACGCTCCAGCGTGCGCGCCAGAATGTCGGCGCAGGTTGCGGCGACGGTGATCGGCCGACCGCGCATCGATCCCGAATTGTCCAAGAGCAGGGTAACGACGGTGTCCCTGAAGTTGGTGTCCTTCTCCCGCTTAAACGATAGCGGATGCAGAGGATCGACGATCACGCGCGACAACCGCGCCGGATCGAGCAAGCCCTCTTCGAGGTCGAACTCCCACGCGCGATTCTGCTGTGCCAAGAGAAGCCGCTGCAATCGGTTGGCGAGGCGTGCGACCACGCCCTGCAGATGCGATAACTGCTTGTCGAGGTAGCCGCGCAGGCGATCGAGCTCTTCAGGCTCGCACAATTCCTCGGCCCCGACCATTTCGTCGAACCGCGCCGAGAACGGCCGATAATCCGGCCCACGCGGCTCATTACGTGGGTGACGCGGGCGCCATGGCTCGGCGGCGCTCTCCGAATCGGCCATTTCGGCATCGTCAGCCATCTCCGCGGCCGGCGCGTCGACCGCTTCCGAGGCGCTATCGGGCAATTCATCGGCCGATGCTTCCGCCTCGGCCGCCAACTGTTCGCTTTCGGCAGAATCGGAGGCTTCCCCGTCCTGTCCGGTCTCCTCCTGCTGATTGCGGTCCTCGCCCTCTTCGCCTTCCTCTTCGTCGGATTCGCTCGAACGATCCTCGCCCATATCCAGGCAGTCGAGCAGATCGTGCACAACATCGCCAAAGCGGCGCTGATCGTTGACTACGCGTTCGAGCCGATCGAGATCGCGGCCGGCGCGCTCCTCGATCAGCGGCCGCCACAACTCGACGAGCTTGCGCGCGGTCGCCGGCGGCGTCTGGCCGGTGAGACGCTCGCGCACCATCATCGCCAGCGCGTCTTCGATAGGCGCATCGGCACGATCGGTGATTTCGTCGAACTTGCCGCGATGAAAGCGGTCGTCGAGCATGGCGGTCAGGTTTTTCGCAACGCCGCCCATGCGGCGCGCTCCAATCGCTTCGACCCGAGCCTGTTCGATGGCTTCGAATACGGCGCGCGCTTGTTGGCCGCCCGGCGCCAGCTTGCGATGCACCGCCGGGTCATGGCAGGCGAGCCGCAGCGCGATCGCGTCGGCATGGCCGCGAACGATTGCAGCCTCGCGCTCGTTCAATCGCCGCGGCGGCTCCGGCAGACGCGCCTTGCCGCCGACAAGCCCAGGCCGCTCCGAGGCAAAGTTGACTTCGAGATCGCCCTTGCAGGCAATCGCTTTGAGGCAAATTCCGACGGCGCGCTTAAAGGGCTCGGTCGGAGCTTCTTTCGCTGCGCCCTTCGGTTTGATGTTGGACGACATGGCTCGGCGCGGCTCAATGCCTCTCCCGGCTAACGGGAAAGGCCGTTAGGACAACGCGACATTGACCGCGCTCTCGGGCAGTTCCTGCCCAAAGCAACGCTGATAGAATTCGGCCACCAGCGGCCGTTCCAATTCGTCACATTTGTTGACGAAGGTTAGCCGGAAGGCAAAGCCGATATCGTTGAAGATTTCCGCGTTCTCGGCCCAGATGATAACCGTGCGCGGACTCATTACCGTCGAAATGTCGCCGTTCATGAAAGCGTTGCGCGTGAGATCGGCGACCCGCACCATCTTCGAGACGATGTCGCGACCTTCCGCTGTGCGGTAGTGCTTGGCTTTGGCCAGCACGATTTCAACTTCATTATCGTGCGGCAGATAATTGAGCGTGGTAACGATCGACCAGCGGTCCATCTGACCCTGGTTGATCTGCTGCGTGCCGTGATACAGCCCGGACGTATCGCCGAGCCCGACCGTGTTGGCGGTTGCAAACAGCCGGAATGCCGGGTGCGGCTTGATCACTTTGTTCTGGTCGAGCAGCGTCAACCGGCCCGAGGATTCCAGCACGCGCTGAATCACGAACATGACGTCGGGGCGGCCGGCGTCATATTCATCGAAGCACAAGGCCACGTTGTTCTGCAGCGCCCAGGGCAGAATGCCGTCGCGGAATTCGGTGACCTGCATGCCCTCGCGGATCACAATCGCGTCCTTGCCGATGAGATCGACGCGGCTGATGTGACTGTCGAGATTGACGCGCACGCACGGCCAGTTGAGCCGCGAGGCGACCTGCTCGATGTGGGTGGACTTGCCGGTGCCGTGATAGCCGGTCACGATGACCCGGCGGTTGCGGGCAAAGCCCGCAAGGATGGCCAGCGTGGTCGGCCGGTCGAACCGGTAATCGGGATCCAGATCGGGAACATACTCGTCCGGCTCGGAATAGGCCGGAACTTCCAAGTCGGAATCGATGCCGAACACCTGCCGGACCGAGACCTTCATATCCGGCAGGCCGGACACTGCTTCAGTTGCGAGAGTCATTACACCTCCGTGACCCCGGGAATGCTGAAGGTCGCTTTTCGGCCCTCACCGGCAGTCGGATGTCGCGCCAAATTTAGCAGAAGCGCATAAGGCCGCGAAAGCCACCCGCAAGCTTCAGCAGAAACCCGCCGACTTGAGGTAGTTGTAGGCCTGAATGATCTCCCGCAGCCGGTCCTCGGACGTTCGATCTCCGCCGTTGGCGTCGGGATGATGGCGCTTCACCAACACCTTAAACCTGGCCTTGATATCGGCGCGTTGGGCATCGGCTTCAAGCCCGAGCACGTCGAGCGCGCGGCGCTGGGCGTTGAGCACCTTGCGGCCCTCGGCAGCCGGGCGGGCCTGACCGCCACCGGCCACCCGCTCGAACAGCCCGAAGGGATCGTCGGCCGCCCAGCCGGAACCGCGGGAGCCGCGGGAATTGCGCTTGGCCTCAG
>Ga0187815_10001244_pt1 | contig 12065 bp, 9 predicted proteins | sample NC_S_5_FD_132962 | JGI IMG/M metagenome (GOLD analysis project Ga0187815, IMG submission 132962) | Wetland sediment microbial communities from Neuse River Estuary, North Carolina, USA - ASW-S_5 | ecosystem: Environmental > Aquatic > Freshwater > Wetlands > Sediment | place: USA: North Carolina...
ATTTCGCCCGCTGGCCGGTCACCGACAGCGGCGCGAGCCTCTACTGGGCCGGGCTCAACAAGGCCAAGCGCTCGGTAGCGCTGGCCCTCGACAAACCGGAAGGGCGCGAGCTGGCGCGCGCGATCGCCACCGCCCCCGGCCCCGGCGCCGGCATCGTGCTCACCAATCTGCCGCCGTTGGCCGGCCTCGATTACCAGAGCCTCAAGGGCGTGCGCGACGACATCATCCTATTGCGCCTCATCGGCAACCGCGACGGCACCGCCGCGGTTGATTACACGGTCAACGCCGCGAGCGGCTTCCCGCTGGTGACCGGCCAAAGTGGGACGGCGGACGGCGCGCCGGTAAATCACGTGCTGCCGGCCTGGGACATCGCGGCCGGGCTCTATCTGGCGGCCGCGCTGCTCGCCGCCGAGCGCCACCGCAGCCGCACCGGCATGGGCCAGGAGGTTATCGCGGCGCTCAGCGATGTGATGCTCGCGATGGTCGGCCACCTCGGCTACATCGGCGACGTGCACATCAACGGCCGGGCGCGGCCGGCGATTGGCAATGATTTGTACGGCAGCTTCGGGCGGGATTTCGCCACCGCCGACGGCCGCCGGGTGATGATCATCGCGCTGACCCCGCGACAATGGCGCGCGCTCGGCCGCGCCACCGGGCTCGCCGACAAGCTGGCGATGGTGGGCGCGATGATGGAGGTCGATCTCGAGAGCGAGAGCGGCAGGTTCGAGGCGCGCGACGCGATCGCCGCGCTCCTTGCGCGCTGGTGTGCCGGCAAGACGCTTGCCGAGATCGCCGCCGCCTTTGTCGGAACCGGTGTCTTGTGGGGACCGTTTCAGGATTTTGTCGGGCTGGTGCGCGAGGATCCGCGGGCCTCGCCCGCGAACCCGCTCTTTGCCGAAATCGAGCAGCCCGGGATCGGCCGCTATCCGATGCCGGGCCTGCCGCTCGATTTCAGCGCCGCGCCGCGCCAGCCGACCCGCCCGGCGCCCCGCCTCGGCGAGCACACCGACATGATCCTGGCCCAGGTGCTGGGTCTTCCCGCCGCCGAGATCGGCCGGCTCCACGATACCGGCATCGCCGCCGGGCCGGATGGGCGGTAGCGCAAGGTTCCGATGAGTTGAATCATCTTAGCGCCGTCTTGGCCGGGCTTGGCCCGGCCATCCACGAGAAGCCGCTCGTGGATCCCCGGGCCAAGCCCGGGGAAGACGAACTGGAGTTGTTCGAACCTCAATGGATACCGCTCTAGCTCCCTGTCAAAAGGAGCTTCCGCCCCGCTCGCCCTGCGACATCCGGATCTCGCGCAGCACGTCGCGGACGCCGCGCGCGGTGCGCAGTTTGCGCCCGATATCCGGCGCCAGACGCAGATCGCCCTCGGTGTCGAGCCAGCCGGCCTCGGTGTCGGGCGGCAGCTCGCGCATGACCTCGGCGAAGGCTAGGAAGATCGCCTCGACATCGCGCGCCTCGAGCCGCCGTTCTCTCGCCACGCCGACCTCCGCTGTGGCGCGGTGCTTATCGCCCCGCAGCCTCAGCCTATCAGAACAGCGCCAACTGGTCGCCCTTCTGCGGCGGCGGACGGAAGCGGCTCGTGTCGAGCGCATGCGGGGTGCGCGGCGCAAAGCCGAGGCGGCGGCAGGCGCGGTCGAAACGGGCGGCGAGCATCTCGGCGTAGGGCCCGCCGCCGGTCATCCGCTTCGACCAGGCCGCATCGTAGAGCCGGCCGCCATGGCACTGCGCGACCAGCGATAGCACGTGCGCCGATTTCTGCGGCGCATGCTCCTCGAGCCATTCCCGGAACAGCGCCTTCAATTCGAGCGGCAGCCGGAGAAGCGTGTAGCCGGCGACGCCGGCCCCGGCCTCGCGCGCCTTCTCCAGGATCGTCTCCATCTCGCAGTCGTTGAGCGCCGGGATCATCGGCGCCGCCATAACCCCGGTTGGCACGCCGGAAGCGGCGAGCGCGGCGATGGTTTCGAGCCGGCGCTCCGGGGTGGCGGCGCGCGGCTCCATATGCCGCGCCAGATCGCGGTCCAGCGTCGTCACCGAGACCGCGACGACCGCGAGGTTGTCGCGCGCCATCTCGCCAAGGATGTCGAGATCGCGCTGGATCAGCGCCCCCTTGGTCACGATCGTCACCGGGTGGCGGAAATCGCGCAGCACCTCAAGGATCGACCGGGTGATGCCGAGCCGCTTTTCGGCGGGCTGGTAGGGGTCGGTGTTGCTGCCGAGCGCGATCGGCCGACAGGTGTAGCCCTTCTTGCGCAGCTCGGCGCTGAGCAATGCCGCAGCCTGAGGCTTGTAGAAGATGCGGGTCTCGAAATCGAGGCCGGGCGACAGCCCGAGATAGGCGTGGCTCGGCCGAGCGTAACAATAGATGCAGCCATGCTCACAGCCGCGATAAGGATTGATCGAGCGGTCGAAGCCGATATCGGGCGAGTCGTTGCGCGCGATGATCGTGCGGGTCGCATCGACGCTGAGAACCGTCGCGACCCGGCCCGGCTCGGCCTCGATCTTGTCCCAGCCGTCATCGAACGCGACGCGCCGCTCGCCCTCGAAGCGCCCGGTCTCGTTGCTGACGGCGCCGCGTCCCTTGCGCGGCATGACGCTGCCCGGCATATCCATGCCGGGCATTATGCCGGCTCGATGGGAACAATACAAGAACATAATTCCGTGTCGGTCGTCATCCCGACGCTCGACGCCGCGGGCGACCTGCCGGCGACGCTGGCCGCGCTTGAGGGTGCCGAATTGATCGGCGAGATCATCGTCGCCGATGGCGGTTCCCGCGACGACAGCGTCGCGGTCGCGCAGGCCGCCGGTGCGCGGGTCGTCGGCGCGCCACGCGGGCGCGGGACCCAGCTTGCCGCCGGTGCGGCAGCTGCGTCGGGCAATTGGCTGCTGTTCCTGAATGCCGATTGCCGCCTTGCGCCGGGCTGGATGGCGGCGGTCGAAACCTTTGTTACGGCGCCGGGCGCGGCGGGCCGCGCCGGCTATTTCGCTCTCGCCCTCGATGATTCGAGCCGGGCAGCGCGGCGGCTTGAACGCATCGTCGCCTGGCGCTGCCGGACTCTGAGCCTGCCCTATGGCGACCAGGGACTGCTGATCGCCCGCGCGCTTTATGATGCGGTCGGCGGGTTCGCGGCGCTGCCGCTGATGGAGGATGTCGATCTGGCGCGCCGCCTTGGCCGCCGCCGATTGTTGCCGCTCGGCGTAGCGGCTTTCGCCTCGGCCCGGCGCTACCGACGGGAGGGCTATATCCGCCGGCCGCTGCGCAACCTCATGTGCCTGTTGCTTTATTTCATAGGCGTGCCGGCGCGGCATATCGCGCGGCTCTACGGGCGATGACGCGGCGCCATCTCGTGCTGTTCGTGCGGGCGCCGCGATGGGGCGTCGGCAAGCGCCGCCTGGCGCGCGACATCGGCGATGCCGCGGCGCTGCGCTTCGAGCGGGGGATGCTGGGGTTACTGGTGCGCCGCCTCGGCCGCGGCAAGCGTTGGCAGCTCCGCCTCGCGGTGACGCCGGACCGCGCCCGCCGCCGCGCCCGGCTCTGGCCGCGGGGTGCTGTGGTCACCGCGCAGGGCGAAGGCGATCTCGGCCAGCGCATGCGCCGCGCCCTCGCTCTCTGCCCGCCCGGCCCGGCGGTGCTGGTCGGCAGCGACATCCCTGCCCTCTCCGCCCGGCATATCGCCGACGCGTTCCGCCTCCTCGGGCGTCACGACCTCGTTTTCGGCCCGGCGGGCGATGGCGGGTTCTGGCTCGTCGGTGTACGCCGATCCCCGCGCCTCCCGCCGCTCTTCGGCCCGGTCCGCTGGTCGGGGCTGCACGCCCTTGCCGACGCGCTGAGCAACCTGCCGCCCGGGGTCACGGTCGGCTTCGCCGCGCGCCTCGAGGATGTCGACGACGGCGCTTCCTACCGCCGCCTCGCGCCGCGACGGGGTTTTTGATGCCGCCGGGTGTCCTTGCGTGGTCGCCAGGCGCACGTTCCAAATCGATTTCGCTGCGACTGGAGTGATGCCACGACATGCCTTGCGGCAACGCCCGGCAGGTCGACTCAATGCGAGCCCCCGCCGGGGGCTTCCGAAGTGCTCTCTGCGCCGACGTTATCGCCAGCGGACCGCGAGCGTGCGGTCATCGGCCAGGCTTGTTGCGACGCCGAAGGATTGGCACACCGCATCGAGCCAGTGCTGCAGAGCGGGAGCGTTTCATGCGCGATCTGGCTGCCGCCAAGTCGCGTTGGCTCAACACCGCTTCGGCCGTTTCTTTCAGCTCCACCCGGCTCCGGTTGATCTAGATCAGTGAGCGAATTCGCTTTTCCGGGCGAACTCATTTGGCATGGGCCGGCGCAACTTGGAGCCGCCCGGGCGCTCGTACGATAGGCTCGCGATGCATCTAAAGCCTCTCTTTGACCGCTTCGCCGGCACGGGCCGGCAGACCGCGCGGAGCGGGCTAACCCGTGCGGCCCCCGCTGCTGCGGCCTATCTGGCCGACGCCAATTCCGAGGAAGTCGTACGGGGCTCGTTCGCCAATCTTGGGTTGACCGACGCCTACGTGGTGCGAGGCAATATCGAGACGGCGATCGAAGAGCTCCCGCGTCGCGGCTCGCCGCATCTGCTGCTTGTCGACATTAGCGGCATCAACGATCCACTCGCGCCAGTCAACCGGCTCACGGAGGTCTGCGCCCCAGATACCAAAGTGATCGCGGTTGGCGACCGAAATGACATTGTCTTGTACCGTGATATCAAAGGCGTGGGCGTAGCGGAGTATTTCTATAAGCCGCTGGTCGGCAATGTCCTCGGCCGTACGCTGAAGGAGATGAGCGGCGGCACGACAAGAGAGCAGCCGTCGCGCGGCGGGCGGCTGATATTCGTACTGGGCGTCCGCGGCGGGGTCGGCGCCACCACGATCGCTACCAATCTCGCCTGGTATTTCGCCGAAGCGCGACAGCGCAGGGTGTTGCTGCTCGACCTCGACCTGTACGCCGGCGACGCCGCCGCGCAACTGGGAGCGCAGGCGAGCGACGCCTTACGGGAGGCGCTCGCCGATCCCAAGCGCGTCGACGAGCTGTTTCTCGCACGCGGCATCGCACCGATAGGCAACTCCCTCGGCCTGCTTGCCACGCTGCTGCCGCTTGCCGATCCGCTGGCTCTGACCGATGAGGCAATCCAGCAGTTGCTGCACGCCCTGTCGGTGCAGTTCCGGTACGTGCTGGTGGACCTCCCTAGCGAGCTTGCACGCAACCACCCCGGCCTATTGCAGATACCGTCCACGGTTCTGCTGGTGAGTGACGGAAGCGGCGGCAGCATCCGGGAGGTCGGGCGGTGGCGCGAGTTTCTGGGTCGGAATACGCCGGAGCGTGCGGTGATTCACGTCCTCAACAAGAAGGGCGAGGCCGGGACCCTGCCCGACAAGGAGGTATTGGAAGTGATACCGCCGCCCGATCTCGCAATCGAGTGGGATCATGAGATCAAGAGCGCGGCGGCCCGCGGCACCAAGGCGGTCCAGGCGTGCAGCGCGATCCAGCACGGAATGAGCGCATTGTCGATGCGGATCGCAGGCGTCGCCGCGGACGAGGATCGGCCCTTCTGGAAGAGGATCTTTGGGTGAGGGGACTGCGACTGTTGCACCCGGCGGGCGAGGTACCCGCGGCCGACGCTCCGTTGCCTGCGCCAGCGCCCGCCACGGCAGGGACCACTCTGCGCCCGCAGCCGAAACCGACCGACGTGATTTTCGATCAGATACTGGCCGAGATCGAGCCCGTGGCGGCAATGCGGCTGACCCGTCCGGCGTTGGGCGCGCGCATCGAGCGGCTGGTTGCAGAAATTGCCGACCAGCGCCGGCTTCTGATCAATCGGGAGGAACAGCAGACGCTCATTGCGGCGATCGTCGACGACATGATCGGGCTCGGGCCGCTGGAGGTGCCGCTTGGCGACGAGATGATCTCCGACATCCTCGTCAACGGACCGCACCAGATCTATGTCGAACGCTCGGGGAAACTTTTCCTCACCGAGCACCAGTTTCGCAGCGATCTGCACGTCCTGCACGTGGCGCAGCGGATCGCCTCGTCGGTCGGTCGCCGCATCGACGCGTCGAGCCCCATGCTCGATGCCCGGCTCGCCGACGGAAGCAGGGTGAACGTCACCATTCCGCCGCTCAGCCTCAAGGGGCCATGCATCTCGATCCGCAAATTCACCCGCGGGTTCCTCGATCTTTCAAAAATGATCGCCCTCAAGACAATGTCGCCAGAACTGGCGCGTGCGCTTGAGATCGCCACGAAGGGCCGGCTGAACATCCTGGTTTCCGGTGGCACCGGAGCCGGCAAGACAACGCTGCTCAACGCGATGTCCAGCGTGATCGATCCCGGCGAACGGGTGGTCACGATCGAGGACACGGCCGAACTCCAACTGCAACAGCCGCATGTCATCCCACTCGAAGCCCGGCCGCCAAACGTTGAAGGCAAGGGTCAGGTGACCCAGCGCGACCTCGTGCGCAACGCGCTGCGGATGCGCCCGGACCGCATCATCGTCGGCGATGTCCGGGGCGCCGAAGCCTTCGACATGATGCAGGCGATGAACACCGGCCATAACGGGTCGATATCGACAATTCACGCCAACTCAGCCCGGGACGCTTTGGCCCGGGTCGAGAACATGGTGATGACGGCCAATATCGGCCTACCGAGCCGAGCCATCCGCGGCCAGATCGCTAACGCCCTCGATCTCGTCGTCCAGATCGAACGGATGCGCGATGGAATCCGCCGCGTGATCGAGGTGACGGAGGTGAGGGGAATGTCACGGCGAGCCGTCAGCTTACGCAACTTGTTCGTCTTCAGATACCAGGGTGAAAATCCCGATGGCACGGTGAACGGCACTTTTGAGCCTACAGGCATTCGACCGCGCTTTCTGCCGCGACTCGAATATTACGGGCTGGCGACTGCCTTCATGAAAGCGATCGGCTCGAACCGCGCGTCTTCGTGGCGCTACTGGTGCTCATCGGCGGCGCCGTACTGGTGGCGCGGCCGCTAGGCTGGCCGGCGGCGTGAACGCCCCCTCGCCCAGCAGTCCGCCCATGGCGATCCCACAACCTGCCGCCGCCGCAATGCCGGCATGGCCCCTGCGCGCCCTGGCGAAGCTCGGCATGTTGTGCAGCCTCGGCATGCGGCAAAGCTCCGAGGTGTCCGCCCAGCCCGTCTATCTGCTGCGGCTAGCCGTTGTCGGGGCAGCTTCCGCAGTGCTGCTCGGCCGGAGCGTTGCTCATCTCTCCGCCTCTAACGCGATAGCCCTAGCCGCCCTCGCCTTTCTTCTCGTACCTCGGCTCGCTCTGATCAAGGAGCAGCGCCGCTTGGGTGCGCGGTTCAGCGAAATGCTGCCGGATGTGATCGACATGGTGGTGCGCATCCTGCGCGCCGGATTGCCGGTAGAGATCGCGATCCGCACGGTCGGCCGCGAGGTGGAACCACCGGTCGGAACGACGTTCGCTGCAATCGCCGACCAGACCGAGATCGGAGTGCCGCTCGAAGAGGCATTGGCGAAAACCAGCGACCTGGTCAGCGACCCCGATTTCCGGTTTTTCGCGGTCGCAGTCGCGCTGCAGCAGTCGACCGGCGGCAATCTAGCGGCGACGCTGGAAACGCTAAGCGGCGTCATCCGCAAGCGGCGGGCGGCCCGCCTGAAGGTGCGGGCGACGATCGCCGAAGTGCGGATCTCGGCGATCGTGCTCGGCGCCATTCCGTTCGTCGTCGCCGGGGCCCTGCTGATGGCTGCGCCGGCTTATCTTCTTCCGCTGTTCAACGATAGGCGCGGCAACATCATTCTCGGCTTGGCGCTGTTCTGCCTCCTGGCAGCCGCGTTGATCATGCGCGCGATGATCCGCAACGTCGAACTGGTCTCCCCGGTCCGCCGCCGCGCAGGGGGCAAGCGTGCCGCTTCCGGTTTGGCCGGCCGGGCGAGGCCTAGAGCGATGCGGCGCGCCGCGGATGGACCCGAATTGACGCAGCCAGAGGCGGCGCTCGGCATCCCCGCGGACCTCTCGCCACGCCTGCTCGCCGCGTTGGAACTGCTGGCCGGCTGCGGGTTTGCCGGGGTTCTGGCACTATGGAGTCTTTCCGGCGGTCGGGCCCCGATCGAGGTCATCGCGGCGGCGGTGCTTGGCATGGCGCTCGGCTGGTCCATTCCGCAGGCGATATCCGGCCGGTTTCGCCGTCATCGCCAGCGCTTGATCGCTCAGGCGCTTCCCGATGCCATCGAGCTTCTCGTCGTCGCGGTGGAGGCGGGGCTGTCTTTAGAGGATGCAATCAACCGTATCGCTGTCGAGTTGTGGCGTTTGCAGCCTGCAATGGCCGGCGAGCTGACCCTGACCGCCGCCGATCTTACCATCCTTCCCGATCGCGACGACGCTTTCCGCCGATTTTATGAGCGCGTCAAGCTGCCGGGCGTGCACTCGCTGACCGCGGCGCTGTCGCAAAGTCTGAGATACGGAATGCCGCTCGCCCAGGAACTGCGTGTCGCGGCGTCCGAATTGCGCAACAATATGCTGCTCGAGCTCGAGGAACAGGCCAACCGGTTACCGGTTCTGCTTACCATTCCGATGATTGCACTCATTATTCCCACCCTCTACCTGATCATCTGTGGCCCGGCATTCCTCATAGTATTGGACGCGCTCGCGCGGTGAGCGGCGCATTCACGCGGTGAGACATTGGTTTGCGCTAAAACGTAAGCAAACTGCTGCGCTCGTTGGGACGGTCCAGATGGAGCAACGGGTTTATCTCAGGTGCTCCTGCAGGCGCGGCATCAGCTCGACGAAGTTGCACGGGCGGAAGCGGTTGTCGAGCTGGTGCACGAGAATCCCCTCCCAGGCGTCGCGGCAGGCGCCGGGCGAGCCGGGCAGCGCGAACAGATAGGTGCCGCCGGCAACCCCGGCGGTGGCGCGGCTCTGGATCGTCGAGGTGCCGATCTTCTCGAAGCTGAGCCAGCGGAACAATGCGCCAAACCCGGCGATCTCCTTCTCATAGACACTGTGGAAGGCTTCGGGCGTCACGTCGCGGCCGGTGACGCCGGTCCCGCCGGTGGCGATCACGACATCGATCTCCGGGTCGCCGATCCAGGTCCGCAATTGCCCGGCGATGGCATCGAGATCGTCGCGCACGATGCGGCGGACGACGATCCTATGCCCGGCGGCCTCGGCCAGCGCAGCAAGTGTATCGCCGGAGCGGTCGTCGGCCGCCGTGCGGGTATCCGACACGGTCAGCAGAGCGATATTGACGGGCAGGAACGGGCGGGTTTCGTCGAGGCGGCCTGGCATCGCTCACTCCCTTTTGCGGTGGCGGCGGAATACGCTTCGCTCTTCCGCCCTACATCGTAATCCGCCGCGCCGTCTGCTACCCCGCCGGCAGGTCGAGGCGCGCCTTCAGCGCCAGGAGGTCGCGCCAGGTTTCGCGCTTGCGGGCCGGATCGCGCAGCAGAAACGCCGGATGAAACATCGCCAGGGTCGGGACCGGCGCATCGAGCCCCGGCACCGCGAGCTCGAACCAGCGGCCGCGCAGGCGGGTGATCCCCTCGCTCAGCGGCAAGAGGGCGCTCGCCGCGGTGCCGCCGCTCAGTACCAGGACGCGGGGCCGCGCCAGCGCGATGTGGCGCAGCACAAACGGCAGGCAGGCGGCAATCTCGGCGGCGTTCGGCTTCCGATTGCCGGGCGGGCGCCAGTAGATGACGTTGGTGATCTGGACGCTGGTGCGGTCGAGCCCGATCGCCGCCAGCATGCGGTCGAGCAACTGCCCGCTGCGCCCGACAAAAGGCCGGCCGAGGCGGTCTTCCTCGGCGCCCGGCGCCTCGCCGATGATCATGACCGGCGCGGCCGGATTGCCGTCGATGAACACCGTGTTGGTCGCGGTGCGTTTCAACGGACACCCCTCGAACCCGGCGACGAGCGCGCCCAGCGCCTCGATCGTCTCGGCGCCGGCGGCCAGCAATCGCGCCGATTGGGCGGCATCGGCCAGCGATTCGGCGAGCGCCCCAGGAGGCGCTACGACCGAGGGTGCGGCAGCGACGGGCGCCGACGGTGGGCGCGGCGCCGGGGTTGCGGCGGCAGGCGGCAGGGCGAGCGGAGGCGGCGGCGGCGCCAGGCGGTTCGGCGCGGTCTCGCCGAGCGCCTCGTCGGCGCCCATCGCGATCTGCCATTGGAGGAGCGCCAGCGCGCTGGCCGGCGAGGCTACAGATGGCGGCACAACGGCCTTGGACTGCATGTTCGCAGAGTATCACTTCCGCATATGATCGCCACCCGAGACGGCGGGACGAGGTGGTCGGCTCGTCATCAATCTCAAGACGGCCAAGGCGCTCGGCCTCAGCGTGCCGCAAACCCTCCTCGCCCGCGCCGACGAGGTGATCGAGTGACGGAGGCTGTCGCGCCCTTCGGGACCGCGAGCGTCCCGCCCTCATGCGGCCGGGACGGCCGCGGTCCGATCAGGCCCAACCTTCGCCGCTCCCTCCCGTTTTCGCCGCGATCCTCTATAGTCCGGGGAGATGCGCGGCAGAGGTGACGCAGTGGCGGAAGTCGAGCGTGAGCGAATGGAGTATGACGTCGTCGTGGTCGGGGCCGGGCCTGCCGGTCTCGCCGCGGCGATCCGTCTGAAGCAGCTGGCCGCGGCGGCGGGCAGCGAACTCGGCGTCTGCGTCATCGAGAAGGGCTCCGAAGTCGGCGCCCATATCCTCTCGGGCGCCGTGTTCGAGCCACGCGCGCTCAATGAGCTCCTGCCGGATTGGCGCGAGCGCGGCGCGCCGCTCAACACCCCGGCGGTCGAAGACCGCTTTCTCTATTTGACAGCCAACCGTGCGCTGCGCCTGCCGACCCCGCCGCAGATGCACAACCACGGCAATTATATCATCAGCCTCGGCAATCTGTGCCGCTGGCTGGCGAAAGAGGCCGAAGAGCTCGGGGTCGAGATCTATCCCGGGTTCGCCGGGGCCGAGGTACTCTATGACGAGGACGGAAGGGTGCGCGGCGTCGCCACCGGCGATATGGGGATCGGCCGTGACGGCGAGCCGACCGAGCGCTACACGCCGGGGGTCGAGCTGATCGCCCGCGAGACGCTCTTCGCCGAAGGCTGCCGGGGCTCGCTGACCAAGACATTGATCGAGCGCTTCGGGCTGCGCGAGGGGACGGACCCGCAGACCTATGCGATCGGCGTCAAGGAATTGTGGGAGGTCGCCCCTGAGCATCACCAGCCCGGGCTTGTCGTCCACACGATCGGCTGGCCGCTCGACAAGGGCACCTATGGCGGCTCGTTCCTCTATCACCTCGAAGACCGCCAGGTCGCTGTCGGGTTCGTCATCGGGCTCGACTACAAGAACCCGTTCCTCTCCCCGTTCGAGGAGTTTCAGCGCTTCAAGACCCATCCGGCGATTCGCGATTTTTTCGCGGGCGGGCGGCGTATCTCCTATGGCGCGCGGGCGCTCAACGAGGGCGGGTTCCAGTCGATCCCGCGTCTCGATTTTCCCGGCGGGGCCCTTGTTGGTTGCGCCGCCGGGTTCATCAACGTGCCGAAGATCAAGGGCAGCCATACCGCGATGAAATCCGGCATGGTGGCGGCCGAGACGGTCTTCGCGCGGCTCGGCGGCGATGCCAACGCCACGGTGCGCGACGCGCTGCAACGGAGCTGGATCTGGGATGAGCTCTACCGGGTGCGCAACATCCGCCCGAGCTTTCGCCTGGGGTTGTGGGGCGGGCTCCTCTATTCGGCGCTCGACACCTATGTGCTGCGCGGCCGCGCGCCGTGGACCCTGCACCACCATCCCGACCACACCCAGTTGATCCCGGCGAGCGAGGCGCCGCGCATCCAATATCCCCGGCCCGACGGCCAGATCAGCTTCGACCGGCTATCCTCGGTATTCATCTCGAACACCAACCACGAGGAGGACCAGCCGCCGCATCTGCGCTTGCGAGATCCGGCGAAAGCCATCGCGATCAATTATCGGCTCTACGACTCGCCCGAGCAGCGCTATTGTCCGGCCGGCGTCTACGAGATCGTCGAGGAAGCCGGGACCGGCGAGAAGCGGCTGCAGATCAACGCGCAGAATTGCGTCCAC